>Ga0207667_10000874_pt1 | contig 38483 bp, 32 predicted proteins | sample KBSCornC52_FD_184301 | JGI IMG/M metagenome (GOLD analysis project Ga0207667, IMG submission 184301) | Corn rhizosphere microbial communities from Kellogg Biological Station, Michigan, USA - KBS Corn C5-2 (SPAdes) (version 2) | ecosystem: Host-associated > Plants > Roots > Rhizosphere > Soil ...
CCCGCTCGGTGCCCGGCAGCCGATCCACAGGGATGAAACGCGCCCGCGTCACGGGCAGGACGAGCAGTTGCGCGATCCGGTCGCCGGCCGAGATCGTGTACGGCTCGGTGGCATCCGTGTTCAGCATGATGACCTTGATCTCGCCGCGATAGCCCGCGTCGACCGTTCCCGGCGTGTTGACGACCGTGATGCCGTGCTTGGCGGCGAGCCCGCTGCGCGGAACCACCAGCGCGACATAGCCGGCCGGAAGGGCGATCGAGACGCCCGTGCCGACCGTCGCGCGTTGACCGGGAGCCAGAGTCAGGTCTTCGGTCGACACCAGGTCGGCCCCCGCATCACCCGGGTGCGCATAGCTCGGCGCCTCTGCGCCGTGCAGCAGCACCTCGACGGTCTCGGTCACCCAACGAGGCTAGCCCATGGTCGAATAGGGCTATGTCGAACTCCAGCGGGCCGAACTATCGCGAGCGGCTGTGGCCGGCCCCCTGGGTCTTCATCGCGACGGCGCTGGTCATTCCGGCGAGCCTGCTGGTCTTCCTGCCGATCTCGACGACGGCCGGCATCGTGTGCGCGATCGTGCTCTACGGGGCCATCGTGGTGACGCTCCTCGTCACGACGCCCGCCGTCGACGTCGACGACGCGCTGTTCACCGCGGGACGCGCGCGACTGCCTCTCAGCGCCGTCGCCTCGGCGACCTCATTCACGGGTCATGAGGCGGCAGCGCAGCGCGGCACGCAACTCGACGCCCGTGCGTGGCTGCTGCTGCGCGGATGGATCCCGGGCGTCGTCAAGGTGCAGCTGGACGACCCGACCGACCCGACGCCCTATTGGCTGGTGTCGACCCGGCATCCGGCAGAGCTGGCTGCGGCCCTGACGAAGCAGTAAAAGGTCAGGCTGCGCATTCCTGGCAGATCGGCCCGAGCTTGGTGTCGTGGTCGAACTGCGACTGAAGCTTCACGAGGAAGCAGTTGACGCAGGTGAACTCGTCGGCCTGCGGCGGGAGCACCACCACATCGAGGTCGAGGTCTGACAGATCCTGACCGGCGAGCTCGAAGCCCGGGTTGTCTGCGTCATCCACATCGACGACTCCCGACATCTTGTCGGGAACACGCTCCTGAAGGGCCTGGATCGAGTCGGTGTCCTCGTCCGTCTTCCTCGGTGCGTCGTAGTCGGTTGCCATGCCCATCCATCTCGTGAAGTGCCGTGTGTGACTCAATCGGCGGCGACAGTCTGCAACATCGAACCTGGATAAGCAAACCGTTGAGCACTACTCTTTGCCGCGCTCCCATCAACTGACGGCGCGCCCGCGTTATTCCCCGGATTTCCCCCTCTGCCGTGACATCCTGTGCAGGAATCGTGACGGCTGGAGGTCGTTCAGCATGGAAGAGCTGAAGGTCATCGGAGTGGAAGACGGGGCTCTCCTCGTCGCCTCCGACGAGGGGGTGCGCTTCCGCCTCGCCATCGACGAGGTGCTGCAGTCGCGATTGCGGCAGTCCTCGCCGACACCAGGAGCCGAGCGCAAGCTGGCACCCCGCGACATCCAGGCGCACATCCGTTCCGGGATGTCGGCAGAGGACGTCGCCGCGGTCACCGGCGCGTCGCTCGAATACATCCAACGCTTCGAAGGCCCGGTGCTTGCCGAGCGCGAGTACGTCATCGAGTCGGCACTCAACGTGGCGGTTCACACCGCGGTCGAGACCGATCCGTTCGCGGGCGGCGCGACCTTCGGGGCCGTGATCCGCAGCCGACTGGCCGAGATGGGCGCCATCGGCGAGCGCTGGGCCAGTTGGAAGGAGCAAGGCGGCGGCTGGATCGTCAAGCTCACCTTCGTCTCGGAGCAGATCGAGCGAGATGCTCGCTGGTCGTTCGACCCGAAGAAGAGCTCGCTGGCCCCGCTCAATGGCGAAGCCGTCTCGCTCTCGCAGCAGGGCGACCTTCCGTCCACCCTTCTCCCCCGGTTGCGCGCTGTGCCGCTCGACGAGGTCGGCGATGGCGGCCGCTTCGACAGCGGCGCCTTCCGATCCGCTCCCGGAGAGACGGGCGAGGCCACCGTAATCGAGGCCGTCTCGATGGTGTCGATCGTCGAATTCGACGGCGGGCAGCACAGTGCAGCCTCCCCGTCTGAGATGGATGCGGCTCCCGCCGGCCACCACCAGACCGCCGACCTCCTCGAGGCCCTGCGCCGCCGCCGCGGAGAGCGCGACCCGATGGACCTCGAGCAGGAGGAGTCGATGGCCTCGCACCCGTCGACGGGCACCGTTCGGTTGATCGACATCCCGCTCGACACGGCGACCGATGTCCCCGTCGTCTCGAAGGGCACGCCGTCCGCCGGAGCAACGCGCGAGACCGGTCCGCTCGGCAAGCGCAAGGGCCGCGCGGCGATGCCGAGCTGGGACGAGATCGTGTTCGGCGCGAGGCCGGACGACGACCTGTAGCCCTAGCGGGCGAACGCGCCGAAGCGCAGCAGCGGGATGACCAGCTCGTCCGGCGACAACGAGCCGTGCTGGCCGATCATCCTCCGGCCGCGGTCGTCCGGGTCGGCGTAGTACGCGACCCGCTTGCGGGCGGCGACCAGCACATCGCCGATCCGCGGGAGCACCTCAGCGGCGACCTCGCCGAACCAGCCGGCCTCGATCGCGTCGGTGCGGGTCGCGACCCAGGCGCGCGACCCCTCGCTCCCCCGCCACCGCTCGGCGTGCTCGTCGGCGGACTCCCCGGCTTCGAGGTGCAGCTGGAGGCAGCGCGGCTCGCCCGCGACGTGGCGCACGCCCCGCAGGAGCTCGGGAGCGACGACGATCTGCGCGTCGTGCGGCACGTCGATCACGCCATGGTCGGCGGTGACCAGCAGCCCGTGGGTCGGGCCGAGGCGGGCTGCGAAGCGCGCCACCGCAGCATCCAGCTCTTCGAGGGCGGCCAGCCAGTTAGGCGACTCCAGTCCGTGCGCGTGCGAGGCGGTGTCGAGCTCGGGCACGTAGACGTAGATCAGGGCCGGCGGGCCGGACATGGCCTCGTGCGCCCGCGCCAGGCGCTCGCCGATCGACGCGCCCGCTCGGTATTCGGCTCCGCGCAGCACCGCCCGCGTGAATCCGGAGTCTGCGTAGCGCGCGGGCCCGATCGCGATCGAGGTCAGACCGGACGCGTCTGCGTCTTGAAAGAGTGTCGGAAGGCGCTGCCAATCTGCCGTCATGCCGCTGTCATCCCAGCCGGTCAGCTGGTTGACCACCCGATCGTTCGCGGCGTCGAGCACGCTGTATCCGACCAGGCCGTGCTGACCAGGCAGCGCGCCCGTCGTCAGGGTGGCGAGGGCCGCCGCCGTGGTGGTCGGGAACACCGAGGAGATCGGCTGGTCGACGCCCACGCGCGACCCCAGGGCGCGCGCGTGGCCCGAGCGGGCCTCCAGTGCCGACAAGCCCAGCCCGTCGGCCAGAAGGACGACGGCGTGGCTCACGGACGGCAGGCCGAGCGGCCCCCGTCGCCCGCCCAGGGCAGAGACGCAGTTCGGAAGCACGTCGGCGAGGCTGACTCGGCGCGCCCGTGCCGATGGCAATTGGACCGCCGGTAGCATGGGCCCGATCTTATGACTCCGCCCGATAACTCCTCAGCCGACTCCGCCCCGACCACCGGCGAACGCATCGAAGACATCGATGTTTCGACCGAGATGCAGGGTTCGTACCTCGAGTACGCGTACTCCGTGATCTACTCGCGGGCGCTTCCCGACGCGCGCGACGGGATGAAGCCGGTGCAGCGCCGCATCCTGTTCCAGATGAGCGAGATGGGGCTGCGCCCTGATCGAGGCCACATCAAGTCGGCGCGCGTGGTCGGCGATGTCATGGGCAGGCTGCATCCGCACGGCGACAGCGCGATCTACGACGCCCTGGTGCGCATGGCGCAGGACTTCACCATGCGCCTGCCGCTCGTTGATGGTCACGGCAACTTCGGCTCGCTCGACGACGGGCCCGCCGCGTCGCGCTATACGGAGGCCCGCATGCAGGCCGCGGCGGTCGCCATGACGGAAGACCTCGACGAGGACGTCGTCGACTTCGTCCCCAATTACGACAACCAGCTCACCCAGCCGGCCGTGCTGCCCGCCGCGTTCCCGAACCTGCTCGTGAACGGGTCGAGCGGCATCGCGGTCGGCATGGCCACCAATATGGCGCCGCACAACCTGATCGAGGTCGTCGGGGCCGCGCAGCACCTGCTCGAGAATCCGGATGCCACGCTCGACGACCTGATGGCATACGTTCCGGGGCCCGATCTGCCGACCGGCGGCATGATCGTCGGCCTCGAGGGCATCAAGGACGCATACACGACAGGGCGCGGCAGCTTCAAGACGCGCGCCAAGGTGACGGTCGAGCAGCTCTCTGCACGCCGAACCGGCCTCGTCGTCACCGAGCTGCCCTATCTCGTCGGCCCCGAGAAGGTGATCGAGAAGATCAAAGACGGCGTCAACGCCAAGAAGATCACCGGCATCGCCGACGTCACCGATCTCACCGATCGCAAGAACGGCATGCGCCTGGTCATCGGCATCAAGACCGGCTTCAGCCCCGAGGGCGTGCTCGAACAGCTGTACCGGCTGACACCGCTCGAAGACGGCTTCTCGATCAACAACGTGGCGCTTGTCGACGGCACCCCCCAGACGCTCGGCCTGCGGGAGCTGCTGCGGGTGTACCTGGATCACCGCATCTCGGTGGTCACCCGTCGCTCCCGGTACCGGCTGGCGCGGCGCCAGGAGCGGCTGCACCTGGTCGACGGGCTGCTGATCGCGATCCTCGACATCGACGAGGTCATCCAGGTCGTCCGCACCAGCGACGACACCGCGCAGGCCAGAGAGCGCCTGATCGAGGTCTTCGACCTCAGCGTGCTGCAGGCCGACTACATCCTCGAGCTGCAGTTGCGCAGGCTGACCCGGTTCAGCAGGATCGAGCTCGAGACCGAGCGCGACAAGCTGCGAGCCGAGATCGCCGAGCTCGAGACCCTGCTCGCGTCGCCGCAGGCGCTCCGCGCCCTGGTCGCCCAGGAGCTGGATGAGGCGGCCGAGAAGTTCGGCACCCCGCGTCGCACTCTGCTGACCGAGGCGCGGGCCAGCGCTGCCAGCACCCCCGCGCAACGGCGGGCGGCAGCATCCGGGGGTCCGGCGCTCGAGATCGCCGATCTGCCGACCATCGTCGTGCTCTCGACGACGGGCAGGGCCGTGCGCGTGGATCTGCCGGAGGGCCCGGAGCCGCCGGTCGCCGCGACCAGGCGGAGCAAGCACGACGCCATCCTGTCGACGGTGCTCACGACCTCGCGCGGCGAGCTCGGCGCCATCACCTCCCGCGGCCGCCTGGTGCGCTTCACGCCGGTCGATCTTCCCGCCGTGCCTGCCAACTCGGTGCAACTGGCCGCAGGCGCCCGCATCGCCGACTACCTGGGGCTCGCCGACAAGAAGGAGCGCGTGGTGGGTCTGGTCTCCCTCGCCTCCGAGCTGCCGATCGCGCTCGGCACGGCGCAGGGGGTCGTCAAGCGCGTCGCCGCGGGCGGATGGCCCAGCAGGCCGGACTTCGACGTCATCGCCCTGAAGCCGGGCGACGAGGTGGTCGGCGCGCAGCAAGGCGGGGATGACGACGAGCTCGTCTTCGTCACCTCCGACGCGCAGCTGCTGCACTTCGGTGCCGAGCAGGTGCGGCCGCAGGGTGTCGCGGCGGGCGGGATGGCCGGGATCAAGCTCGCCTCACGGGCCAATGCGATCTTCTTCGGCGCGGTCTCACTGGGCTCGGCAGACCCGGGCGGCGATGTGTCGGTCGTGACGATCTCGACCCCGGCCGACACACTGCCCGGATCGGATCCGGGGCGCGGCAAGGTGTCGTCACTGCGCGACTTCCCCGGCAAGGGGCGGGCGACAGGAGGCGTGCGCGCGCATACCTTCCTCAAGGGAGAAGCCGCACTCGCCCTGGCATGGGTCGGCCCGACCCCCGCTTTGGCGGTCGGCACCGACGGAGCAGCACGCAGCCTGCCCGATCCGGGAGCGAAGAGAGATGCTTCAGGCACCCCGCTCGATGCTGTGATCGGCAGTGTCGGCCGTGGCCTGTAGTTTGTCCGAGTGAATCTCGACAAGCTCTCGCCCGTCATCTCGGGCACGATCCTCACTTCCGACACCGACGGATTCGATGCTGCCGTCGCCGCATACGCCGCCGATCCGCCTGCCGTCATCGTGCGGGCCTCCTCGGAGGCCGATGTCGTCGCGGCGGTCCGTTTCGCGGTCGACGCGGGGCTCGGGGTCGCCGTTCGCAGCGGCGGGCACGGCGGTCCGATGTACTCGCCAGGCGCCGAACGTCTGCTGATCGACCTGGCAGACCTCGACTCGGTGACCGTCGACGACGCGGGCGTGGCCACGATCGGCCCGGGCGCCGTGTGGTCCGACGTGGCCGCCGTGCTGACGCCCTCCGGATACGCGGTGACGTCCGGCGACACGGCGGATGTCGGCGTCGGCGGCCTCGCCCTCGGCGGCGGCATCGGCTGGCTGGTGCGCCGCGACGGCCTGACCATCGACAATCTGCTCTCGGCACGCGTGGTCACGGCCGCCGGAGACCTGGTCACCGCCTCGGCAGACGAGAACCCCGACCTGTTCTGGGCGTTGCGCGGCGGCGGTGGCAACTTCGGCGTGGTCACCTCATTCACGGTGCAGGCGCATCCGCTCGCCGGAGTGCTGCACGCGGTGCTGACCGTCGACCCCGAGCAGCTCGGTTCGTTCCTGCGCGCCTGGCGCGGGGTGATGCGCGGCGCCCCCGACGAACTGAACTCGACGTTCACCATCGCGCCGCTCGGGCCCACCGGGCCCGTTGTGCACGAACTGCACGTCGCGTGGGCCGGGGCGGACTCCCCAGAGGGCCGTGCCGCTCTCGCCCCACTGCTGACCCTGCCTGGGGTGCTCTCGAGCGAGGTGACGGCGACCGGGTACCGCGACATCCTGATCGAGCTGCCGTCTCCGCCGCCCGGTGCGCCCGTTCCGACCATTGCGGGCCGCAACTCGCTGATCTCCGACTTCGACGACGCCACCATCGACGCCGCCCTCGAGGTGCGGAGCAAGCTCGGGCCGTCGGTCTTCGCGGTGCGCTACCTGGGAGGGCAGTTCTCACGGGTGCGCCCGGATGCCACGGCCTTCGATGCGCGCGACAGCGAGGTGATCGTGAACATCGTGGAGTTCCTCCCACCCGGTGCGCCGGCCTCCTCGGGGCCGCTGGGCGCCGCTTGGCGGGCGGCAGGCTTCCGCGCGACGCAGTACGGCAACTTCACCACCGAGACCGGCGACGACGTCGTGGCCACGATGTACTCGCCCGCGACGATGGCGCGTCTTCGGGCGGTGAAGAAGCAGTACGACCCCACGAACCTGTTCTCGGGCAACCTGAACGTGCAGCCCGCCTGAGCCGACCGGCCCGCTCGGGCTGCCACCCTCGGGTCAGATGTGCGGCACGAACTCGCGCCAGGCGATCCTGCGTTCGGCCCGCGGGTCGACGTCGACGCGGTCCTCGGAGTCGATGATGAGCGTGGCGCGGCTCTGCTCGGTGTACGGCGGCCATCCGGCGTCCACGGTGCCCTCCCGTGCGAAGCGCAGCCAGTTGGTGCGCATCCGACGACCGGTCCGCTCGAAATCCCGGAAACCGCCGAGCGAGCCCATCACGCGACCGAACGGCGTGCGCGCGCGGTCGAAGACGGCGAAGAGCTCGATGCCGTGAGTGGCATCCAGCCCGAGCAGCTTGATCAGACGCGGGGCGATGTCGAAGCGGTAGAAGTACACGGGCGCGTAGCGCGAGTGGCCCTCGGCAACCTCGATCGACGGGTACCAGAAGGCGTAGTCGCCCCCGAAGTCGGCTCGCCCTCGTCGCGTCGGGAGGTGCGGGTACTGGGCGGCGAGGGCCCGGGCCCCCGTGCGGTTCGTCTTGACGAGGATGCCCTGGATGCGCCTCGGGGTGGTGGCCAGGATGTCCATTCGACCGCGGAAGATCGACCCCTCGCGCTCGTTCGTCCCGATGATCAGCGGAACCGGATGCGCCGTGCCCTCTGCGAACGCGCGCACCGGCCGCTCGGGCAGGAAGTCGCCGTCGATGGTCGGGCAGAGGGCGATCGTTCCCGGCACACGATCGGGCGTCACCCGCAACGTGCGGCTGGTGGCCGCAACCAGTTGTGCGACTGAGGAGCTTCTCAGCAGGGATGCGGCGTCGGCATCCGTGGCGGGCGCGGCAACGCCGGCCACCTGGGCGAGCAGAACCACGAAGTCGGCTCCCCAGTCACGGGTCACCGCGGCGTCGTACACCGCTTCGGCAGGCGAACTCTCGGCGATCGCCCGCGCGAACAGACCACGCGCCGCCGGCACGCACATGAGGGTCGTCACTGCGTTGGCGCCTGCCGACTCGCCGAACAGCGTCACGTTGTCGGGGTCGCCCCCGAAGGCGCGGATGTTGTCGCGCACCCAGGTGAGAGCGGCCACCATGTCGCGCAGCCCGAGGTTGGAGTCGATGGGGTGCTCGGGGGTCGAATAGCGCGCGAAGTCGAGAAAGCCGAGGGCGCCGAGCCGATAGTTGAGGTTGACGAAGACGACGCCGCCCTCGTGCACGAGTCCCTCGCCCTGCTGCGGCATGTCGCGTGAGGAGCCGACGGCGTAGGCGCCGCCGTGCAGGTAGACCATCACGGGCCGGAGCTTGCGGCTCTCGGACCGCGGCGCGATCACGTTGAGGCTGAGGCAGTCCTCCGAACTGCCGACGAGGCCGCTCGGCCCCGGTGACAGCGCCGCGCGATCCTGGGGAGCGACGGGGCCGAACGTCGCAGCCGAGCGCACGCCCTGCCACGGCTCGATCGGCTGCGGTGCCCGGAACCGGTTCTCACCGGCGGTCGTCGCCGCATACGGGATGCCGCGCCACATCCGCAGGCCTCGGCGCAGGACGCCCTTGATGCGACCACCGGTCACCTCGACCGTCAGCGCGTCCGTCACCATGCTGTGAACTCTACGTTCGACAACTCGACGTCTGCTCAACGTTTGCTGAGCGCAGAACTCGCGACATCACACGTCGACGCGGCTGAGATCGAGCCCCTGCCCCGCGATGATGAAGTCCTTCCGCGGGGCGACGTCATTGCCCATCAGCAGCTCGAAGATGGTGGCGGCCTGCTCCGCGTCGGCGATGCGCACGCGGCGCAGGGTGCGGTGCGCCCGGCTCATGGTGGTCTCGGCCAGCTGGTCGGCATCCATCTCGCCGAGTCCCTTGTAGCGCTGGATCGGGTCCTGGTATCGCCGCCCGCTCTTCTTGAGCGAGGCGAGCACCCCGTTCAGCTCGGCTTCCGAATAGGTGTAGACGGTTTCGTTCGGCTTCGATCCGGGATTGATGATCACCACCCTGTGCAGGGGCGGCACGGCGGAATACACCCGGCCATCCGCGATCATCTCGGGCATGTAGCGGAAGAACAGGGTGAGCAGCAGCGTGCGGATGTGGGCGCCGTCGACATCGGCATCGGCCATGATGATGACCTTGCCGTAGCGGGCCTGCTCGAGATCGAAGCTGCGGCCAGAGCCGGCGCCGATCACCTGGATGATGGATGCGCACTCGGCGTTGCTGAGCATGTCGCTCACCGAGGCCTTCTGCACGTTGAGGATCTTGCCGCGGATGGGCAGCAGCGCCTGGTACTCGGAGTCGCGCCCGAGCTTCGCCGTGCCGAGGGCCGAATCGCCCTCGACGATGAACAGCTCGCTGTTCGAGACATCCGAGGTGCGGCAGTCGACCAGCTTCGCCGGCAGCGACGAGTTCTCGAGCGCGTTCTTGCGGCGCTGGGTCTCTTTGTGGGCGCGGGCCGAGATGCGGCTCTTCATCTCGGCGACGATCTTGTCGAGCACCAGGGAGGACTGCGCCTTGTCGTCGCGCTTGCTGCTGGTGAACCGCTCGGACATCCCGGCCGCCACGGCGTTGGCCACGATCGCGCGCACGGCCGGCGTGCCGAGCACCTCTTTGGTCTGGCCCTCGAACTGCGGCTCGGGCAGTCGGACCGTGAGCACGGCGGTCAAGCCGGCCAGGATGTCTTCTTTCTCGAGCTTGTCCGTTCCGACCTTGAGACGGCGGGCGTTCTTCTCGACCTCGGACCGCAAGAACTTCATCAGCCCCTGCTCGAATCCGGCCTGGTGCGTTCCGCCCTTCGGGGTGGCGATGATGTTGACGTAACTGCGGAACACCGTGTCGTATCCGGTACCCCAGCGCAGCGCGATGTCCACGCCGCACTCGCGGCTGAGCTCGGTGGCGACCATGTGGCCGTTCTCCTGCAGCACGGGCACGGTCTCGGTGTACGCGCCGGTGCCCTGGATGCGCCAGGTGCTGGTGAGGGGCGCGTCGGGCGACAGGAACTCGACGAACTCGCTGATTCCCCCGGCGAAGCGGAAGGTCTCGCGGGTCGGCTCCGCGCCCCGGTCGTCGAGGATGTCGATGCCCAGACCGGGAACCAGGAACGCCGTCTGCCGGGCCCGATCGACGAGCTCCTCGAGCTGGAAGCCTGCGCCCTTGGTGAAGATCTGCGGATCGGCCCAATAGCGGATGCGGGTGCCAGTCGCGCCCTTGGCCACTTTGCCGACCACGCGCAGCTCGCTGTTGGAGACGTAGGGAGTGAACGGGGCGTCCGGCGTCGGTTCGCCCGAGTCGGCGAAGACGCCCGGCTCGCCCCGGTGGAACGACATCGCCCAGGTCTTGCCGTCACGGTCGACCTCGACGTCGAGCCGCTCGCTCAGCGCGTTCACCACCGAGGCGCCCACGCCGTGCAGGCCGCCGGACGCCGCATACGAACCCGAGCCGAACTTGCCGCCCGCGTGCAGCTTGGTGAACACCACCTCGACGCCGCTCAGGCCGGTCTTCGGCTCGATGTCGACCGGGATCCCCCGGGCGGTGTCGCGCACCTCGACGCTGTTGTCCGGATGCAGCAGCACCTCGATGTCGGAACCGTGGCCGGCCAGCGCCTCATCCACCGAATTGTCGATGATCTCCCAGAGGCAGTGCATCAGCCCGCGCGAGTCGGTGGAGCCGATGTACATGCCCGGGCGCTTGCGCACCGCCTCGAGCCCCTCGAGCACGCTGAGATGACGGGCGTTGTAGTCGGCGTTCGTCACACCACCAAGACTATGGCGGTCGACTGACGCGCTTCGGCGCGACACCCACAGGGTTCACCCGGTACGCGGTCAGCGAAATGCAACGTCAATGACACACACCTGACACGGGTCGGTGGTTGGATTGGGTTACGGAATCGCGTTACGAGCCCGAGGGAGCACACCATGAACCAGATCACCGACACCATCGACGAAATCGAGCTGCCTTCCCTCACCGCCCTCGACCGCTGCGACAGCTGCGGGGCTCAGGCCTACGTGCGCGTCACGCTCGCGTCGGGCGATCTGCTGTTCTGCGCGCACCACGGCGCCAAGTTCAAAGAGAAGCTCGCGCCGACCGCCCTGGCCTGGCACGACGAGACCGACCGGCTCAACGAGAGCCGCGCCACCACAGACTGACCTTCGTCTTCGCTCGTCACGGATCGCCCCGAACTTCGGATCGGGCGATTCGTTCGTTCCGCCGACCTTTCCATGAGAGTTCCTGGGAATGACCGGACGACGGAGGTCGTTCACATCTGGGCTTCCTACCGTGGAACGAGTGACCCAACTCGCCGAAAGAACCGACCGGGCCGAGATCGCTGTGCCTCGCCAGAGCGCGCCGCAGACCCCGAGCGCGCCGCAGAGCCGGCTCGCCTCGCTGGACGGGCTTCGCGGAGTGGCCGCCTTCGGGGTTCTGCTGCATCACCTGTATCTCGTCGCCATCCCGGTTCTGATCGACCAGGGCGGATCGGGGCCGGGCAGCGCGGTGTGGTGGCTGTCCGACACTCCCCTCAAGCTGGCCACGGCGGGCGCCGAGGCGGTGCTGGTCTTCTTCATCCTCAGCGGTCTCGTGGTCGCGCTGCCCGTCATCCGGCAGAAGGACTTCGTCTGGAGCGCGTTCCTCGGTGGTCGGTTGATCCGGCTGTACCTGCCGGTCTGGGCATCCCTCGCCCTCGGCACCGTTCTGCTTCTCATCGTCCCCCGCGACCCGGCGATGGTCACCGGCGGCTCGTGGCTCGCGACTGCGAACGCGACCTCGACGACGGTCGCGTCTCTTCTGCACCAGGGGGCGCTGACCCAGGCGTCCTACGACATCAATAACGTGCTCTGGTCGCTTCGGTGGGAGCTCGCCTTCTCGGTTCTCCTGCCGGTCTTCGTCGCCGTTGCAATGCTGGTGCGTCGCCGGTGGTGGGCGGCGGCCATCGCCGCCGTCGTGCTGAGCGCGGTAGGGGCTCAGACCAACACCCCGGCACTGAAGTACCTGCCGATCTTCTTCCTCGGCACCCTGCTCGCCGTGCAGCTCGACGTGGTGCGGGAGTGGATGCGACGACGGATGCTGCGCCCTCGCGCCCGCCTCTGGTCTGCCGGTCTCGTCGCCGGATCTCTCCTCGTTCTCGTCGCCGGGTGGCTCGTCAGGTCGGTCGCCCCCGCAGGCACCCTGGCCAACGATCTGACGACGGACTTCGAGGCGATCGGAGCGGTCGGATTGGTGATCGCCGCGATCGGCGCCCCCTTCCTGCGCCGCGGCCTGGAATCCCGCGGGTGCCAGTGGCTGGGACGCATCTCGTTCAGCCTCTACCTGGTGCACGTTCCGATCATCACCGCATTGGCCTTCCTGCTCGGAGACCGGATGTGGTGGCTCGTCGCGGCGATCGGCATCCCGCTCTCTCTCGCAGTGGGCTGGGGTTTTCACACGCTCGTCGAGGGCCCCTCGCACCGCCTCGCCCGGTGGGTGACAACCCGGATCGCCGCTCGAGTGAGTGCGCGGCCGCCGGTCGTGGGGGCGCAGGCCGTGGGGGCGCAGGCCGTGGGGCGCAGCGTCCGATCAGCCGAGGAATAGGATGAGGGGGATTCACCGGGCGGCGCGACATCGCCCTGTGCAGACCTCGAGGAGTGGATCATCGCCGACAGCGCTTCTGGGTTGCGGCGCGAGGCTCGGATCGACCTGGACGCCTTCGCGCAGAACCTCCGGTTGCTGACCGCCCAGCATGGTTCCATCGCCTTGGACGTCCGAGCCGATGCTCACGGGCACTCCCTCGAGCTGCTCGCTCCGGTTGCCAAGCAGCTCGGCGTCGCCGGGTTCGTCTCGAGCGGACGCACCGGCCTCCCGCCCGCCGGTCACCTCGAGGTGGTCTCGTCGGCCGCATACGGGGTCGACGCCGATGTCGCGATGCGACCGGTCATGACCCTGGTCGGCGAGGTGGTCGCGGTGAAGCCCGCTCCGATCGGCAGCGGTGTCTCGTACGGCTACAGCTATCGCACGATCCGGAACACCACGCTCTCGCTCGTGGCGCTCGGATACGCGGACGGCGTTCCCCGGCTGGCCTCGAACCGGGCATCCGTGCGGCTGGGTGGCGGCATCCATCCCGTGGTGGGCCGGATCGCGATGGATCAGTTCGTCGTCGAGTCCGGCGACGACCCGGTCGAGGTCGGCGACGAGGTCACTCTGTTCGGAGATCCGACCGTGGGGAATCCGTCAGCCGAGCAGTGGGCGGCTCAGACCGGCCGCAGCGCGCTGGAGTTCACCGCGGGGATCGGCCAGCGGGTCCGACGCATCGCGGCGGTGCGACATGACTGACGAGACATCCGATGCCCGGGTCGAGATCGACCTCGACGCCTTTCGTCACAACGTGCGCACCCTGTCCGAGCTGGTCCGGCCGGCGGCGACGATGCTGGCCATCAAGGCGGACGCCTACGGTCACGGGATGCTGCCGCTTGCAGCCGTCGCCCTCGAAGCCGGCGCGACCTCGCTTGCCGTGCTCGAAGTCCCGGCGGCGCTCGCCCTGCGCCACGCGGGGATCACGGCCCCCGTGTTCGCGTGGCTCCACGGCGAGCACACCGACTTCGGTGCCGCGATCGATGCGGATGTGGATCTCGGCATCTCGGCGCGCTGGCAACTCGACGCGGTGCTCGCCGCCGGTCGTGAGACACCGGCGAGGCTGCACCTCAAGATCGACACCGGGTTGCACAGGAACGGGGCGAGCCGCGAGGACTGGCCTGCGCTGGTTGCCGCGGCGGTCGAGGCGCAACGGCTGGGGCGGATCGTCATCGTCGGCCTGTGGTCGCACCTCGCCGACGCATCGCCAGAGGATGACGCGGCCGCGCTCGACGCGTTCCGGCTCGCGGTCGAGGTCGCGCGCGGGCTCGGAGCGGAGCCCGAACTGCTGCACCTCGCTGCGAGCTCAGCGGGGATCCGGATGCCGCAGGCCCGTCTCGACGTCGTGCGCTTCGGCATCGCGGCCTACGGCATCTCCCCGTTCGACGACCGCTCGGGTCGCGATCTCGGGCTCCGGCCGGTGATGTCCGTCCGGGCCCGCGTCGTGGCCGTGCACGACGGCCTGGCGACGATCGGCGTCGGCAGCGGCCATGGCATCCATCCACCGGCGATCGGCGCGGCCGAGGTGCTGGTGGGCCGGCAACGGCGCCGGATCACGGCACTGGACGTGGATGCGCTCTCGATCGACGTCGAGGGTATGCAGGTTGGCGCAGGCGACGAGGTCATCGTGTTCGGACCGGGAGACGACGGCGAGCCCACCGCCGAGGAGTGGTCGCGCTGGGCCGGAACCATCGGAGACGAGATCGTCGCCCGCGTGCGGCGCCTCCCGCGCGTGTACCTCTGAGACCGGTGCTCAGGCCCCGAGCCGACCGCGCACCGCGTCGCGCGACTTGGCGGCTCGCTCATCCACGATCCCCAGCACCGGTGCGGGAGCGGTCACGCTGGGCGTGACGCCTGCCGATTCGGCGGCCGCGTCGAGGAACCAGTCGGCCCACACCGGGTTCATCGGCAGCAGCGGGCCGTGCAGATTGGTGCCCACGCGATGGCCGACGATGACGCCCTCGTCTGCCGGCCCGTGAGCGCTCCGATGCGTGACCCGGGCGAAGGGCTGCGCTCCCCCGGTGAGCTCGGTGACGGCTCCGTGGTTCTCGAAGCCGGCGATCTCGCCGAGCTGCGAGTCGGCCACGACCTCGCCGACCCAGCGCTCGGTCGTGAGCGTCGCCCTCGACGGCAGGATGCCGGGGCCGTCGACAACCGCGCCGTCCAGCCCGACGAGTTCTTCGCCCAGCAACTGCCAGCCGCCCGCAATGGCCAGGAAGGCGGCACCGGCGTCCGACCAGGCGCGCAGGGCCGGCGTGATGCGTGTGAGGTCGTCACGGACCGCCTCCTGGCCCGAGACCGGCCCGCTCCCGATGTGCACGATGTGCGCGGACGCCGGCAGCTCGGCTCCGATCTCGTGGTCGTGCACCTCGAGTGCCAGACCGCGCCACTCGGCGCGCTTGCGCAGCGCGACCACGTTGCCGACGTCGCCGTTGATGCCGAGTTCGCGCGGGTACAGGTGCACCACGATGATGCTCATCGCGGCGCCACCGTGCTCGCGCTGCCTTCGAGCTCGAGGTAGCCGAGCTCTTTGCGGATGAGCATCATCTGCTCGTAATTCACGATCAGCGTCTTCACGCCGCGACTCGGCTTCGGCAGGGCGAGAAAGCTCGCCAGCGCGGGCTTCAGTGCGGGCTCGACCAGGCCGACCGCGAAGTCCTCATAGCCGAGTCGGGTGGCGATCTGCCAGGCCTTCGTGCCACTCACCACATCGACATGGTCGAGCCGCGACAGGTCGGTGCCGTAGATCCAGGACGGATCGGGCGTGCCCTCGTCGACCGCGACCAGCACCTGCTCGGGGTGGTCGAGGTAGTCGAGGTTGACCTGCAGGCTCGGCGGATTCTTCATCATGATGAGCTCGAGGTCTTCCCCTCGGAACGAGATCCGCTCCCCACGGCCGAACACGGCCTCCATCGCGGCCAGCCCCGAGACGACCGCCTCCGGCCGCAGCTCGTCGCCGAGCAGAGCGGCGGCCATGGCCGTCGCGGCCGCGGCATCCACCGCGATGTGCAGGCCGCGAGAAGGCAGCACGACGGCCACCCGCGTGCCGAGCACGGTGAGCTCTGCATCGCGACCCGTGCTGGACTCGACGACGACCGACGCGTCTTTCACCCGCTCCGCAGGCGCGGCGAGAGCCGGATTGTCGCCGCGGGCCAGCCATGCCGGACCCTTCTGCAGCACCGCGGGGGCGACCGCGAAGGTCGACTGGGCGGCTCGGCCCGCCAGTCGGGCGGCGAGGGCGACGAGGTTGTGGTCGTCGGCATTGACCACGAGGTGCCGGTCGGCCACCGCGGCGAAGCTCTCGAGCATCCCGGCGACCCTGGCCGGGTCGTGAAAACGGTTGAGCTGGTCGACCTGAAGGTTGACAAGCAGCACGCTGTGCGGTGCGAGCTGCCGCGCGAGACGCGGGCCGTACCCTTCGTCCACCTCGAGCACCGCGACGTCTTCGCGCAGCCGGCCGCTCAGCGGGATGTCGGCGAGCATGGCCGACGCGATGCCCTGCGGAATGTTCGCCCCCGAGGGGTTCGTGAACACCGACAGCCCGTGCGCGCGCAGGATCCCGACCAGCATGTGGGTGGTCGTCGACTTGCCGTTCGAGCCCGAGACGAACACCACGCCGAGCGGCAAACCCGCGACCGCACGCGTCAAGAACCGCGGCCGCAGGGCGAGCAGCACGCGCCCGGGCACCGCCGAACCGCCTCCGCGAATGCGCAGCAGCCACCGGACAAGACGACCCGCGAGGATCGCGAGGGCTGTCACCTGGCGCCACCGCCCCTCGGCGGTGCCATCGGCATCACTCGAGGTAGTCGCGCAGCGACTGCGATCGCGACGGGTGTCGCAGCTTGGCCATCGTCTTCGACTCGATCTGGCGGATGCGCTCGCGCGTCACGCCGAAGGTGTCACCGATCTGGTCGAGGGTCTTCGGCATGCCGTCGCCGAGCCCGAAGCGCATCCGGATGACGCCGGCCTCGCGCTCGCTCAGCGAGTCGAGCAGGCTCTCGAGCTGCTTCTGCAGCATCGTGAACCCGACGGCGTCCGCAGGAACAACGGCCTCGGTGTCTTCGATCAGGTCGCCGAACTCGCTGTCGCCGTCTTCGCCGAGCGGGGTGTGCAGCGAGATCGGCTCGCGGCCGTACTTCTGCACCTCGATGACCTTCTCGGGCGTCATGTCGAGCTCGCGGCTGAGCTCTTCGGGCGTGGGCTCACGGCCCAGGTCCTGCAGCATCTGCCGCTGCACGCGGGCGAGCTTGTTGATGACCTCGACCATGTGCACCGGGATGCGGATGGTGCGGGCCTGGTCGGCCATGGCGCGGGTGATCGCCTGGCGGATCCACCAGGTCGCGTAGGTGCTGAACTTGAAGCCCTTGGTGTAGTCGAACTTCTCGACCGCGCGGATGAGGCCCAGGTTGCCCTCTTGGATCAGGTCCAGGAACTGCATGCCGCGACCGGTGTAGCGCTTGGCGAGCGAGACCACGAGACGCAGGTTCGCGCCGAGCAGGTGGCTCTTGGCGCGCTGGCCGTCGCGGGCGACCCAGCTCAGCTCGCGGCCGAGCTGCGAACGCTTCTCGGCGTCGCTCATGTGCGAGAGCTTCTCTTCGGCGAACAGGCCCGCCTCGATGCGCATCGCGAGCTCGACCTCTTCGGCCGCGTTCAGGAGCGCGACCTTGCCGATCTGCTTCAGGTAGTCCTTGACCGGGTCGGCCGTCGCGCCGGTGATGGCCGCCGAGTAGACGGGGACCTCGTCTTCGTCATCCGTCATCGACAGGCGGAGCGCGCCGGTCGGGAGCGGCTCGTCGGTGCCGGTCGAGGTGGTCTCGTCGTCATCGTCGTCGGTGTCATCGACGGCCTCTGCGTCGACGGGGGCGTCTTTCTCCGCATCGGCATCGACCTCGTCGACAACGACCACTTCGACGTCGACCTCATCGTCGTCGTCGACGACCACCACATCGACGTCGTCGAGCTCTTCGATGTCGTCGTCCAGCTCGTCGTCGCCGATGCCCTGTGCGGCCTTCGTCGCCGACTTCGTGTTCTTGGTCGTGGCGGTCTTCGCCGTGGCCGTCTTCGCGGCCGGGGCCTTCGCGACTGGAGTCTTCACGGCCGGGGCCGCCTTCGCGACTGGAGTCTTCGCCGCAGGGGCCGCCTTCGCCGCAGGCGCCTTCACCGCAGAAGTCTTCGCGGGCGCGGTCTTGGCCGCGGGCGCCTTCACCGCGGGAGCCGTCTTGGTCGCGGTCGCGGTCTTCGCGGCAGCGGTCTTCGGCGCGGGCTGGTCGTCCTTGACCGGCTCGGTCGCCTTCGTGGTTCGGGTGGCCATGCTGACCTCTTCCTCTCGGTCGTACGCCTTTTGGGCAGTACTAAGACCCATGTCAAGTCCCTGGCGATTTCGCGACGAGCGTGAAAACGAATCCGGGGACAAAACCGGGTCCTGAGTATCGATTATCGCACACCTTTGACGAGCCGGCTTCCGTGCTCAGGCCTGCGGGTCGCTGCTCCCGCCAGCAGATCCGCCGGGCGGACCGCCCGGGGGTGCAATGGGCCGCGTCCGACGTCTCGATGCGAACAACCGCGACCTGAAGAGTGCAACCCACACAGGGGCGATCTCTATTCCCCGTTCCTCGAACATCCTCCGGCGCGTCCGGCGTCTCGCGTGAAGCAGCCCGACGACGCCGGCCCCCACGATCACGAAGGGAACGGCGAACGCGATGCGGAACGAGTCGAACGAATACAGGTCCGAGACCGCCCCGCCTGCGACCCGCGCCGCGTCGATCACGTCGAGGGCGATCCCGATCAGCAGCATGCTGACGAAGCCGCCGAGAAACCCGCCGACGTTCACGATCCCGGATGCCGACCCGAGGGCGTGGCTCGGATTGAAGGTGCGCGCCAGATCGAATCCGACCAGCGAGCCCGGCCCGCCCGTTCCGATCGCGATGAACAGGGCGCCGACCAGGCCGACCGGGGGGATACCCGGCCAGACCAGCACGGCCAGGAACAGCGCGAAGATCACCGTGACGAGGGTCAGCACGACGTTGCTGCGACGCAGCGGATAACGCGCGACGAGGATCCCGACCACCGGCCCCGCCAGCACGCTTCCCAGCACGAGCAGCGAGAAGATCGTCGCCGCGGTCGGCACGTCGTAGCCCAGGCCGGCCGTGAGGAACGGATAGCCCCACATGATCGACATCAGCGTCGGCACGGTGCCCCCGACCATGTGCGCCCAGAAGCCGAGCTGCGTTCCGGGGCGCCGGATGCTGGCGCCGAGCTGCTGAAGCGCGCTGCTGGTCGGAACAGGACTGGTCGCCGGCGGCGGCTCACCGCGCCGGACCAGCGCGAGCGCGGTCGACGCCGCGACGATCGAGGCTCCGCTCGCGATCAGCAGCCCGGGTTGCCAGCCGAGCGAGTGCAGGAGAAGCGCGAACGGCACGGCGGACACGATCTGACCCAGCTGTCCGATGATCCCCACCCACTGACTGAGCTGCGGAAGCACCCGGCCCCCGAACCAGTTGGGCAGCATGCGGATCACCGAGACGAAGGTCGCGGCATCCCCCATTCCGACGAGCACCCGCGCGAAGATCACGAACCCGATCGACGGCGAGACGGCAAGCACCGCCTGCCCCGCAGCCATCAGGAGCGCGCCGACGACGATGAGCGTGCGCGAGCCGACTCGGTCGACGAGGATGCCGACCGGGATCTGCAGCGCCGCGTAGACGATGATCTGCACCACCGCGACGGTCGACACCGTCGCCGCATTCACGTGAAAGCGCTCGGTCGCATCGACGGTGAGCACCCCGAAGGAGGTGCGCTGGGTGACGGCGATCAAGTAGGCGAAGACGGCTCCGCTGAAGACGATCCAGGATCGCGCCGAGTTCACCCTCTCAGGCTAGATCGGTTGAGCCGTTCCGGGTGACGCGCTGGTCAGTCCTCGTCGCGCCGGTTCGCCAGGAACTTCTCGAGCTCGGCCGCGATGGTGTCGCCGCCCGGCAGCTCTCCGCTCTCGTCCATCAGAGGAGAGGGCAGCGGGTTGTCTTCCATGTAGCTGTCGTGCCGTGCCTCGAGCGTGCCCACCAACCGCTGCAGCTCCTGGTTGCCCTCGACCTGGTCGTCGACCTTGGCCAGGAACGCCCGGTTCTCTTCCCGCAACTGCTCGGTCGGGAAGATGAGCCCGGTCGCGGCACTAATGCTCTCGAGCGCGGAGACCGCGGCGAGCGGGTATTCGGTGTCGGCCAGGTAATGCGGGATCAACAGGACGAAACCGGCGGTCGGATGCCCCAGCTCGGACAACCGGAACTCGAGCAGGTGCAGGGCGTTGCCAGGCGCCTGGGTGCGCGGCTTCCACACCGAGAGCGAGTCGATCAGATCGAGACGGTTGCCGCTGACGGTCACGCCGATCGGCCGGGTGTGCGGGACGGGCATCGGGATGGCGTGCACCCAGGTGGTGTCTTTCACCTGGTACTTGTCGACGAGCTGCAGCACCGCCTCGGTGAACCGCTCCCACTGGAAGTCGGGCTCGAATCCGGTCAGCAGCAGGAACGGCTGGCCGAGTTCGTCTTTCACCAGGTAGAGCGACAGCTTGAGCGGGGTGTACTCGGTCAGGTGATCCTGATCGAAGAAGATCGTCGGGCGGCGCGCGCGGTAGTCGAGCAGGGCGTCCGCGTCGAAGGTCGCGATCTCGCGGACCTCGAGCGTGTCGAGCAGGTACTGGCTGAACTGCGAGACCGCAGAGCCGGCGTCGGCGAATCCGGTCAGTCCGGCGACCAGGTGCAGGCCGCGCGGAACCTGGGCGACCTCGAGAGAGAGATCGTAGAGTTCACCCGGATCGCGCATGCTCCGATTCTAAATCGCCGGTCACGGCCGCTGCCGGAACGCGCTGGCTCGCCGTCAAGCTGACAGCGAACAGAGAAGTACCGTTGACGGATGGTCGCACCCACGCTCTCGCTCAGCTCCCTCTCGCCGCTCGCCGGCGATGCCGAGGGACTCCCCGCCGATGTGCTGGTGCTCGGCGTTCAGAAGACGGATGCCGGCCCGCTCCTGCTCACCGACGATCCGGGGTTTGCCGGCGTCGCGGCCGCACTCCCCCAGCTCGGAGCGACAGGCGCTGCAGACGAACTGCGCCGGCTGCCCGCCGTCGAGGGATCCAGCACGCCGATCGCGCTCATCGGATTGGGCAAAGAGGTCACCGCCGACAGCCTGCGGTCTGCCGCCGGCGCGGCGGCCCGCCAACTGCTCGGCATCGAACGGCTCGCCCTCGCACTTCCGGCTTCATCGCCGGCAGAAGCCCAGGCCGTGCTCGAGGGCGCAGGCATCGGCGCGTACGCATACACGCCGTACCGGGTCGCGACGCTCGATGCCACCAAGACTCCGGCGTCGGTCGTCGTCGCGCATGTCGGCGACGGGCTTGCAGACGAGGCGACGGCGGCACGGGCGAGCGCGATCGTCACGGCGATCCACCAGGTGCGCGATCTGGTCAACATGCCGCCGTCCGACCTCTACCCCGAGACCCTGGCCGACGCCGCGGTCGCGCTGGCCGATGGCCTGCCGGTCCAGGTCGAGGTGCTCGATGTCGCGGCGCTGCAGGCGGGCGGCTTCGGCGGCATCCTCGGCGTGGGGCTCGGATCGAGCCGCGGGCCGCGTTTGGCCGTGGTCCGTTACGCACCCGAGGGGGCGCAGCGGCACCTCGCGCTCGTGGGCAAGGGGATCACGTTCGACTCGGGCGGGCTCTCACTGAAGCCCGCGGCATCCATGGTCGGGATGAAGTACGACATGACCGGCGCCGCGACCGTGCTGGCCGTCACCCTGGCCGCCGCGCGCTTGAAGCTCCCGGTGCGCATCACCGCCTGGATGTGCATCGCCGAGAACCTGCCGTCGGGCACGGCGGCCAGACCCAACGACGTGCTGCGCATCCGCGGGGGCAAGACGGTCGAGGTGCTCAACACCGACGCGGAGGGCAGGCTGGTTCTGGCCGACGGCCTCGTGGCGGCGAGCGAGGAGCATCCGGACGCCATCGTGGATGTCGCCACCCTCACGGGCGGCGCCCGGGTCTCGATGGGCGAGCGCTACGTGCCCGTGATGGGCGACGACGCGCTGGTGGCCAGGACCATCGCGGCCGGCGCGGCCGTCGGAGAGCCGATCTGGCACATGCCGCTTCCGCCCGAACTGCGCAGCGTGCTCGACAGCGACGTCGCCGACATCGCCAACGCGCGGACCGGTAATCCCAACGGAGGCATGCTCGTCGCCGCGCACTTCCTCAAGTACTTCGTCGGCACGGTCGCGCACGAGGGGACCGACGAGAAGGATGCCGCGCAGATCCCCTGGGCCCATCTCGACATCGCCGGCGCCGCCAACAACGCGGGCAGCCCGCACGGTGAGGTCGGGAAGGGCCCGACCGGAGCCACGGTTCGCACGCTCATCGCCTTGGCAGAAGATTTTTCGCGGCCATAGTAGGGTCTTTGTGGCAAGGAATTCCTTGCCTTTGCATGTACCGCACGCCACCCCCTGCGCGGTACTGATCGAGTGCTATCGCACAAGGGAGTTGCCGGGTGTCCGAGCAGAATTTTGACCTTGTCGTGCTGGGCGCCGGGAGTGGCGGATACGCCGCTGCGCTGCGCGCCGCCGAGTTGGGTCTGTCCGTTGGTCTGATCGAGAAGGACAAGGTCGGCGGCACCTGCCTGCACATCGGCTGCATCCCGACCAAGACGCTGCTGCACGCCGCCGAGGTCGCCGACTTCGCCCGCGAGTCTGCCAAGTTCGGCGTCACGGCCGAGTTCCAGGGCATCGACATCGCCGGGGTCACCAAGTACCGCGAGGGAATCGTCGCCAGCAAGTACAAGGGCCTGCAGGGGCTGCTCAAGGCTCGCGGCGTCACGACGATCGAGGGTGCGGGTCGCCTGACCTCCCCCACCACGGTGCAGGTCGGCGACGACACGATCACGGGCAAGAACGTCGTTCTCGCCACCGGGTCGTACTCGCGCAGCCTCCCGGGCCTCGAGATCGGCGGGCGGGTGATCACCTCCGAGCAGGCTCTGCAGCTCGACTTCGTGCCGAAGAAGGTCGTCGTGCTCGGCGGCGGGGTCATCGGCGTCGAGTTCTCGAGCGTCTGGAAGAGCTGGGGCGCCGAGGTGCAGATCGTCGAGGCGCTGCCGCACCTGGTGCCCAACGAGGACGAGTCGGTCAGCAAGCAGTTCGAGCGCGCGTTCCGCAAGCGCGGCATCAACTTCAGCGTCGGTGTGCGATTCCAGAGCGTCACGCAAGACGAGAACGGCGTCGTGGTGACGCTCGAAGACGGTCAGACCTTCGACGGCGAGTTGCTGCTCGTCGCTGTCGGGCGCGGCCCGTCGACCGCGAACGTGGGCTTCGAAGAGGTCGGAGTCACGATGGATCGCGGATTCGTCATCACCGACGAGCGCCTGCAGACCAGCATCCCGGGCCTGTACGCCGTAGGAGACATCGTGCCCGGGCTGCAGCTCGCCCACCGCGGCTTCATGCAGGGCATCTTCGTCGCCGAAGAGATCGCGGGTCTCAACCCCGTGGTCGTCGACGACGTCAACATCCCCAAGGTGACGTACTCCGATCCCGAGGTCGCGTCCGTCGGGCTCAGCGAGGCCAAGGCCGTCGAGAAGTACGGTGCAGACAAGATCACCAGCTACGACTACAACCTCGCGGGCAACGGCAAGAGCCACATTCTCGAGACGTCGGGCTCTGTCAAGGTCGTCCGCCTCAACGACGGACCGGTGCTCGGCGTCCACATGATCGGCGCGCGGGTCGGCGAGCTGATCGGCGAGGCCCAGTTGGCCGTCAACTGGGAGGCGTACCCCGAAGACATCGCGCCGTTCATCCACGCTCACCCGACGCAGAACGAGGCCCTCGGCGAGGCATTCCTCGCTCTCGCGGGCAAGCCGCTGCACGCCATCTGAGCGCGCCCCGATTCTTCGGCAACGGCCGGACCTAAACTAGAAGCACCGCTTTGCACTAAGGAGCATCACTGATGAGCGAATCCGTCAGCCTTCCCGCACTCGGAGAGAGTGTGACCGAGGGCACGGTGACCCGCTGGCTCAAGAAGGTCGGCGACCGCGTGGAGGTCGACGAGCCGCTGCTCGAGGTCTCGACCGACAAGGTCGACACCGAGATCCCCTCGCCGGTGGCGGGCGTGATCGAAGCCATCCTGGTGCAGGAGGACGAGACCGTCGAGGTCGGGACCGCGCTCGTCACCATCGGCGACGGATCCGGATCCGGTGCGCCGGCCCCCGCGGCGGAAGCACCCGCAGCTGCCGCACCCGAGCCGGAGCCCGTTGCCGCACCCGAGCCGGCCGCGGCGCCCGAGCCCGTCGCTGTGCCCGAGCCCGTTGCGGCACCCGAGCCCGTTGCGGCACCCGAGCCCGTTGCGGCACCCGAACCCGTTGCTGCGGCCCCGGCCGCCCCCGTCGCAGCGCCGGAGCCCGTCGTAGCGCCGGAGCCCGTCGCAGCACCCCAGCCGGTCGCCGCGGCCCCGGCCGCTCCCGTCGCAGCTCCCGCTGCGCCGGCTTCCGCTCCGGCCGCGTCCGGCGCCAACGCCGGGTACGTCACCCCGATCGTCCGCAAGCTCGCACACGAGCAGGGCGTCGACTTGTCCGGCCTGCCCGGAACCGGTGTCGGTGGACGCATCCGCAAGCAGGACGTGCTCGACGCCGTCGCCGCCCCGGCGGCACCCGCGGCCCCGGCGGCCGGTCCCGCCGTGACTCCCGCCCCGGTGCTCCAGACCTCGGCACTGCGCGGCACGACCGTGCCGATGTCGCGGCTGCGCAAGGTCGTTGCGGAACGCGCCGTGGTGTCCATGCAGACCATGGCTCAGCTCACGACCGTCGTCGAGATCGATGTCACCAAGGTCGCTGCGTACCGCGACCAGGTCAAGAGCGCCTTCCTCGCGAAGGCCGGCGTCAAGTTGAACTTCCTGCCGTTCTTCACGCTCGCCGCCGCGGAGGCGCTGCGCGCATACCCGATCATCAACGCGACGGTCGATGGCGACAACATCGTCTACCCCGACCACGAGAACATCAGCATCGCGGTCGACACCGAGCGCGGCCTGCTCACCCCGGTGATCAGGAACGCCGGAGAACTGAACCTGGCCGAGATCGCCCAGCAGATCGCGGATCTGGCCGAGCGGACGCGCGACAACAAGCTCAAGCCCGACGAGCTGGCCGGCGGAACGTTCACCGTGACCAACACCGGGTCGCGCGGCGCCCTGTTCGACACCCCTGTCGTGTTCCTGCCTCAGGTGGCCATCCTCGGCACCGGGATCGTCTCCAAGAAGGCGGTCGTGGTGAGCGATGCGGGAACCGACGCCATCGCCATCCGGTCGACCGTCTACTTCGCCCTGTCGTACGACCACCGCATCGTCGACGGAGCGGACGCCGCGCGCTTCCTCACGGCGATCAAGGACCGCCTCGAAAGCGGTGACTTCGCCGACAAGCTCGGCATCTAACCGCCGGCCGCGGTCGGCGAGGGGGACGGCCCTTTCCCGCCCGCGGCGGCGATCAGATCGCGGATGCGCCAGCCCGCGTCGCCCTTCACCAGCAGCAGCGAGGCGGCGGATGGCGCCTCGCCGAGCCGCACGAGAGCCGAGTCGCCCAGCCGCTCGATGAGGACCGCCGAGCCCGCGCTCGTCGCCCCCAGCAGCGGATCAGGCAGTTCGCCGCCCCGCAACGCCGTGCGGATCGCCGATTGATCGGCGTCGAGAGCGCTGGAGCCGGTCTCGTCGACCCGGTCGAGGCACCGGAGGGACATCGAGTTCATGCAGCGATCGCGCGCGCCGATGAGCGCCCCGACCGCGCCCAACGGATCATCGGCCGTGATGGCAGGGTCGACCGCATCACCGCTTCCGTCGCCCGCCGGTGAGGCGCTGGAGCTCTGCTGACGGGACGGGGTCGGAGCCCCCGAGACCGATGAGCCCGAGGCGCCGGTCGCGACCGCCCCCGCGGGAGTGAGCGCCGTCACGATGCCGATCGTTGTCGCGGCGGCCGCGACTGCTAAGACGACACGGCGACGCGCGGGACTCCACGAAACCCAACGGCGCCGCACGGCGGCCGCCGACGCCGCAAGCACCGGCGCGGCCGGGCTGCGCTCGACGGCGTCGAGCACCCCTTGCAGCACGGGCTCTGGGACCACTCGCCCCAGGGCCGCTCCCCATCCCGACGGCGGCGCGGTCACGGCACCGGCATCCGACTCCGCCTCACCGACCGGGATCGCGCGCCAGCTCGAGGGAGCGGCATCCGGCTCCGGCTCGTCGGCCTCGAAACGGACCGGCACGGCGGCGGCCACCTCGAAGAGCCGCGAAGCCAGCACAGGCAGGACGAGCTCGTCATCGCAGCCCTCGACGTCGGCGAGCAGCTCGCGGGCGGCGCGCGCCCGCGAGCCATCGACCCGCGCGAGCACCGCGGCCGCCAACGACCGGGCCGCCGAGCGGTCTCGACGCACGGCCTCGACCTGCTCGAGCACGACCTCCGGAGCACCGGGCTCGAACAGTTCGGCTCGCGAGAATCCGATGAGCGTTGGCGAGCCGTCGTCGCGGAACAGGACCGTGCGGGCACTCAGATTGCCATGAGCGACGCCGGCCGTGTGCATCCTGAGGAGGGTCACGGCGATCGGAGCCAGGATGGTCACCGCCTCCCCGGCGTCGAGCCGCGGCCGGATGCCCAGCAGCTCGGCAAGCTCACCGCGCGGGAGTCGTTCGAAGATCAGACGGATCGACTCGTCGTCGGAGTCCAGGTCGAGCAGGTCGACCACGTGATCGCCGCGTGCGCGCTCGAGGGCCGCGCATTCCCGCAGCGCCGTGTGCCAGCCGGCGTCCGACGCCGCCGAGGCCTTGATCGCCACGGTTTGCATCGCGGTCTGCGCTTCGGCCTCGCCATCGTCCGCGCGCGCGACAGCTGAGACGGCTGCCCGCCGATGCCCGAGCAGCACCTCGGCGTGCTCATCGCGCGCCAGCGACCGCAGCACTCGATAGCCCGCGAGCTCGCGCGGACCGAGTTCGCGGAGCGATGGCTGATCGGTCATCGCCCCAGCGTGGCGCGGCATCCGCGGTCGGAACGCGATGGGGCGGCATCCGTGGACACCGAGCACCAGCGCATGGCCGGAAGGACCGGCCATGCGTGCCTAGACTGGCGGAATGGTCGACTACGTCGACACGGGGCTAAGCGCCAACTCCGTGCCGTACTTGACGGCTCTCGAACAGCAGCGTGCCCTGCACGCCGCCGTGGCGAGTGGCCGGGCGTCAGATACTGTCATCCTCCTCGAGCACCCCTCGGTGTACACCGCGGGCAAGAGGACCGAGCCGCACGAACGTCCCACAGACGGCACGCCGGTCATCGACGTGGATCGCGGCGGCAAGATCACCTGGCACGGTCCCGGGCAGCTGGTCGGCTATCCGATCGTCAAGCTCGCCGATCCGATCGACGTGGTCGCCTACGTGCGGCGTCTCGAAGGGATGCTGATCGCCGTGCTCGCCGAGCTGGGCATCGACGGTGTGCGCGTCGAGGGCCGCAGCGGAGTCTGGCTGGTCGACGACACCAGGCCGACCAGCGACAAGATCGCGGCCATCGGCATCCGGGTGGCGGAAGGCGTCACCATGCACGGCTTCGCGCTCAACTGCAGCAACGGCTTCGAGGCCTACGAGCCGATCGTGGCCTGCGGGATCGCGGATGCCGGGGTCACCAGCATCAGCCGCGAACTCGGCAGAACGGTCACCCCGTCCGACGCGGCCCCGATCGTCGAACGGCTCTTCGCGGAGCACCTGGCCCCGAGCCTCGCCCACTCCCCCGCCGGCGTTCCCGCATGACGATCACCAACGGCAAGCTCGAGACTGCCAACGAGCCGGCTGGCCGCAAGCTGCTGCGCCTCGAGGTGCGCAACGCCGAGACGCCGATCGAGCGCAAGCCGGAGTGGATCAAGACCAAGGCCAAGATGGGTCCGGAGTACACGGCCCTGCAGCACCTGGTGAAGGACGAGAATCTCCACACCGTCTGCCAGGAGGCCGGCTGCCCGAACATCTACGAGTGCTGGGAGGATCGCGAGGCGACCTTCCTGATCGGCGGCAGCCAGTGCACCCGCCGCTGCGATTTCTGCCAGATCGACACGGGCAAGCCCGCGGACTACGACCGCGACGAGCCGCGCAGGGTCGCCGAATCGGTGACCGCGATGGGCCTGCGCTACGCCACGGTGACCGGCGTTGCCCGCGACGACCTGCCCGACGAGGGGGCGTGGCTGCACGCCGAGACGGTCCGGCAGATCCACGAGCAGAACCCCGGAACCGGCGTCGAGATCCTCGCGACCGATTTCTCGGGCAATCCTGAGCTGCTCGCCGAGGTGTTCTCGAGCAGGCCAGAGGTGTTCGCGCACAACGTCGAGACGGTGCCGCGCATCTTCAAGCGCATCCGCCCGGCCTTCCGCTACGAGCGCTCGCTCGACGTGCTGACCCAGGCGCGTGCCGCCGGTCTGATCACCAAGTCGAACCTGATCCTGGGCATGGGCGAGGAGCGCGCAGAGGTCACTCAGGCCCTGCACGACCTGCACGACGCCGGAACGGACATCATCACGGTGACCCAGTACCTGCGCCCGACCCCGCGGCACCTGCCCGTCGCGCGGTGGGTGCGGCCCGAGGAGTTCACCGAGATCAAGGACGAGGCCGAGCAGATCGGATTCCTCGGGGTGCTCGCCGGACCGCTGGTGCGCTCCAGCTACCGGGCAGGCCGCCTGTGGGCCCGCTCGATGATGGCGAAGGGCCTCGACATCCCGGAGCACCTGCAGCACCTCGCCGACTCCGAGCTCGGCTTCGCGCAGGCGGTGTCCTGAGTAGCGCGCAGCGCGTATCGAAGGGCCGTGTCCTGAGTAGCGCGCAGCGCGTATCGAAGGGCGGTGTCCTGAGGACTGCAGCGAGTTTCGAAGGGCTGCGCAGCCCGTATCCTGAAACCATGGCACGACCTACCACCAAGCCCGAAAAAGAGCCCGGCCGCCTGAAGCAGATGTGGCAGGTGTTCCAGATGACGAGGCGGTACGACTCGTCGATCGTCTGGCTGCTGATCCTGTGCCTCGTCGTGCCGATCGGTGCCGCGATCGTGCTCGGAGTGCTGCTGGGCGGCAATGTGCTCGGCCTGGTGCTGTACATCATCGCCGGCGTCCTCGCGGGGGTGCTGATCGGGCTCATCGTGCTCGGCCGCCGTGCCGAGAAGGCCGCGTACGGTCAGATCGCGGGCCAGCCGGGCGCTGTGGGCGCCGTGCTGAAGAGCGGTCTGCGCCGCAACTGGACCGGCAGCGAGATGCCGGTGAACGTGAGCCCGCGCACGCAGGACGCCGTCTACCGCGCGGTCGGCCGCGGCGGCATCGTGCTCATCGGCGAGGGGCCGAAGTCGCGCACGCAGCCGATGCTCGACAAGGAGCGCGCCAGCGTGCACCGCATCCTGCCCAATGTGCCGATCAACTTCCTCTACGTGGGCCCGGATGCCGATGCCACCGCCCTCGACCGCGTCCCGCGGGCGCTCGGCCGTTTCAAGAACGTGCTGACCAAGGCCGAGGTGCTGGCCGTCTCGAACCGGCTCGCCTCGCTCGGCAAGAACGGACTTCCGATCCCGAAGGGCATCGACCCGCAGCGGGTGAGGGCGCAGAGGCCCCGCTAGCGCGTCAGACCCGCACCAGCACCGTTCCGGCGACGCGGTCGTGCAGGCCGCGCTGATCGCGGTCCCAGATCAGGGCCGGGATGGCCAGGCAGAGCAGCAGGGTGCGCACCAGCGGGCGCCACGGCGCCAGCGCACCACCGCGGATCGGCACCACCCGCATCCGCAGGGCCAGGTGCCCCATGCTCGCGTTGAAGAACAGCTCGAAGAGCAGCGTCAGCACCGCGAACACCGCGAGAGTGACCCAGGGATTCGCCGTGCCGTCCTTCTCGCGGAAGAACAGCCACGACAGCCCGTAGGCGATCGCCCAGTCGATGGCGATCCCGCCCAGACGGCGGCCGAACCTGGCGACGGATCGCGGGCCGTCGTCCGGGAGTCCGAATCGCTCCCCCGGCCAGCTGGGCGGGGTCTGCTCGGTCACCCGTCCAGCCTAGGCGGGCGGGCAGCCGTAACATCCCGGAAACAATTGCGTCACGGTCGGGAAATCCCGGAGCCCTAGCCTCGGGTCAGGCTGCGGTCTGCAGCCTCCCTCAGTTCACGGCCCTTGGAGTCACTCCCTATGTCCACCCCACTGTTCAAGGACTCATCCGAGGTCCTGAAGTTCATCAAGGACACGGAGGTCGTGTTCGTCGACATCCGGTTCACCGACCTGCCGGGCATCCAGCAGCACCTGACCATCCCGGCGAGCACCGTCGACGAGGACTTCTTCGCGGTCGGTCAGATGTTCGACGGCTCGTCGATCCGCGGCTTCCAGTCGATCCACGAATCCGATCTGCAGCTCATCCCCGACATCTCGACGGCATACATCGACCCGTTCCGGGTCGCCCGCACGCTCATCCTGATCTTCGACATCTACAACCCGCGCAACGGCGAGATCTACCCGCGCGACCCGCGCCAGGTGGCCAAGAAGGCCGAGAAGTACCTGGCGTCGACGGGCATCGCCGACACCGCGTACTTCGCGCCCGAGGCCGAGTTCTACATCTTCGACGACGTGCGCTACGAGGTGAAGCAGAACAAGAGCTACTACGAGGTGGACTCCGACGAGGCAGCCTGGAACAGCGGCCGCGAAGAAGAGGGCGGCAACCTCGCCAACAAGACGCCGTACAAGGGCGGCTACTTCCCGGTGTCCCCGGTCGACAAGCACGGCGACCTGCGCGACGACATCATGATCAAGCTGATCGAGGCGGGCCTCGAGCTCGAGCGCGGCCACCACGAGGTCGGCACCGCAGGCCAGGGCGAGATCAACTACAAGTTCGACACGATGGTGCACGCGGCCGACGACATCCTGAAGTTCAAGTACATCGTCAAGAACACCGCGCTCGAGTGGGGCAAGGTCGCCACCTTCATGCCGAAGCCGCTGATGGGCGACAACGGGTCGGGCATGCACACCCACCAGTCGCTCTGGAACGACGGCAAGCCGCTGTTCTACGACGAGAAGGGCTACGGCGGGCTGTCGGACATCGCGCGCTGGTACATCGGCGGTCTGCTCAAGCACGCTCCGGCGGTGCTCGCGTTCACCAACCCGACCGTCAACTCGTACCACCGGCTGATCCCGGGCTTCGAGGCGCCGGTCAACCTGGTGTACTCGGCCGGCAACCGCTCGGCGTCGATCCGCATCCCGATCACGGGCACCAACCCGAAGGCCAAGCGCATCGAGTTCCGCGCGCCCGACGCCTCGGGCAACCCGTACCTGGCGTTCGCCGTGCAGCTGATGGCCGGCCTCGACGGGATCAAGAACAAGATCGAGCCGCACGAGCCGGTCGACAAGGACCTGTACGAGCTGCCGCCCGAGGAGGCCAAGCTCATCCCGCAGGTGCCGGCGTCGCTCGGCGAGGCGCTGGTCGCCCTCGAGAATGACCACGACTTCCTGCTCGAGGGCGGGGTCTTCACCGAGGACCTCATCCAGACCTGGATCGACTACAAGCGCGAGAAGGAGCTGCTCCCCTTCGCCCAGCGCCCGCACCCCTTCGAGTACGAGCTGTACTTCGGGGTCTGACGCCCGTCGCACCGATGGCCGCGCTTCTCAGGGAGCGCGGCCATCGTCGTCTCGATCGCCCGGCGCGAGGCCGGGCGCAACGTCACCGTCGGGCGCCGTAGAACAGCCTCTCGAACACCTGACGCGCCAGTCTGGTCGTGCGCAGGTAGTCCTCTTCGAGTTCATGAGCCCCGCCGGGCGGATACTCCAGCAGCCGCGCAACACCCTCCAGCTGCTGGCGGTCGGTCGGCAGCACGTCGGCGGTCTTCGCCGTCCACAGGGTCATGCCCGAGCGCGCGCGCGAGGCGATCAGCCACGCGGCGCGCAACTTGGCTGCGTCGGGGCCGGGGATGAGCCCGGCAGCGACCGCGGCATCCAGAGCCTTCAGCGTCGAGGTGGTGCGCAGGCCGGCAAGCTCCGAGCCGTGCTGCAGCTGCATCAGTTGGACCAACCACTCCACGTCGCTCAGTGAGCCCCGGCCGAGCTTGAGGTGCCGGGCGGGGTCTGCGGCCTGGGGCAGGCGCTCCGACTCCACCCGCGCCTTGATGCGCTTGACCTCGCGCACATCCGCGTCCGAGATGGATGCCGGGTACCGCACCTCGTCGGCCAGCTCCTCGAAGGCACGGAGAACGCCCGGGTCGCCGACGGCCCCGCGTGCGCGGAGCAGCGCCTGCGCCTCCCAGGTGAGCGACCACCGCTCGTAGTAGGCCCGGTAGGAGTCGAGTGAGCGCACCACGGCGCCGTTCTTGCCCTCCGGACGCAGCCCGATGTCGAGATCCAGCGGCAGCCGCATGTCTTCGGTGAGGCGCTTCAGCTCGCGCACGATGCCCTCTGCGCGCTCCTGCGCCTCTTGCGGGTCGACGCCGGCCGGGCGGTACACGTAGACCACATCGGCGTCGCTGCCGAATCCGAGCTCCTCGCCGCCATAGCGGCCGAGCGCGATGATGCCGAACTCGATGCCGTCGCCGTAACGATGCGAGAGGGCGAGGGCGCCGGTGAGCAGGGCGGTGGTGATGTCGCTCAGGGCGACGCCGAGCTCCTCGACCGTGATCATGCCGATGATCGCCGCGATGGCGGCTCGCAGCACCTCGCGCCGTCGGGCGGTGCGCAGGGCGAGGGCCGCAGCATCCACGTCGTCGGAGTGCCGCGCCACCGTCGCCGCGGTCTCGTCGAGCAGATCGGCGAGCGGGCGCGGACGCAGCTCTCCGTCCGTCTCGAGCCAGGCGGCCGCCTCGGGAATGCGCTCGAACAGCAGGCCGACGAAGCGCGAGCCGGACAGCACCTGTGTCAGCCGGTGGGCGGCGCCCGACGAATCGCGCAGCATCCGCAGGAACCAGTAGGTCTCGCCCAGGTCGTCGCTCAGCCTGCGGAAGCTCAGCAGTCCGAGATCGGGGTCGGGGCCCTCCGAGAACCAGGCCAGCATCACCGGCAGCAGGTTGCGCTGGATCTGCGCGCGGCGAGAGACCCCGCTGGTCAGGGCCGCGATGTGATGCAGCGCGCCCCGCGGATCGCGGAAGCCGATCGCCGCGAGCCGTGCCTCGGCCTGCTCGCTGGTGAGGGCGTATCCGTCGTCGGGCAGGGCGGCCACTGCCGACAGCAGCGGCCGGTAGAACAGGCGCTCGTGCAGTGTTCGGACCGCCTGCTTGACCCGCTGCCACGCCTCGAGCAGCCCGTCGGAGGTGGTGGCGAGCCCGGATCCGCGGGCCAGCGCGCGTAGGGCATCGGGATCGCGCGGGATCAGATGGGTGCGTCGCAGGCGCGAGAGCTGGATGCGGTGCTCGAGAAGCCGCAGGAACCGGTAGTCGCGTCCGAACTCGGCCGCCTCCACGCGGCCGATGTAGCCGCGCTCGGCGAGGGCGTCGAGCGCGTCGAGGGTCGCGCGCTGCCGGACCTCGTGATCCGACTGCCCGTGCACGAGCTGCAGCAGTTGGATGGTGAACTCGACATCGCGCAAGCCGCCAGGGCCGAGCTTGAGCTGAACATCCACCTCGTCGACCGGGATGTTCGCCGTGACCCGTTCGCGCATCTGCTGCACCGACTCGACGAAGTTCTCGCGCGAGGCGCTCGACCACACCATCGGGGCGACCCGGGCGACGTACTCGGCGCCCAACTCCTGATCGCCGGCGAGAGCTCGCGCCTTGAGGAGCGCCTGGAACTCCCAGCTCTTCGCCCAGCGCTCGTAGTACGCCAGGTGCGAGTCGAGGGTACGGACCAGTGCGCCGTCCTTGCCCTCGGGCCGCAGGTTGGCATCGACCTCCCAGAGCGGCGGCTCGACCGCGAGTTCGTGGATGGCGCGCATCGTGTCCATGGCGAGGCGGGTGGCGATCTCGATGGCCCTCTCGTCGTCGAGATCGGAAGCTGGGTCCGAAGCGGCCACGAAGATGACATCCACATCGCTCAAGTAGTTGAGCTCGCGGGCACCCGCCTTGCCCATTCCGATGATCGCGAGCCGAGTGGATGCCACCTGCTCCGCCGGAAACCGGCTCGCCCGGCGCGCCAGGGCGAGGGCCGCGTCGAGCGCAGCGGCCGCGAGGTCGGCGAGCGAGGCGGCCACCTGATCCACCACCGAGATCCCGTCCGGCTGTTCGAGATCCCAGGCGGCGAGTGCCAGCAGCTCGCGCCGGTATGCCACCCGCATCGCGTTCCAGCCCGCTTCGCCGCCGAGGCCCTCGATGGCCGCCAGCAGCGCGGCGCGAAGGCTGGCTTCATCCCCCGGGCCGGGCAGCGGTGCGCGGAGCACGCGCAGTTGCTCCGGATGGTGGGCGAGGAAGTCGCCGAGGCCCGATGAGGCCCCCAGCACCCGCAGGAGGCGCAGCGAGGCGTCTTCGTCGGCGAGCAGGGGCGCGACGGCATCCGGTGCGGACTCCATCAAGCCGCGCAGCAGCCGCAGAGCCTGATCCGGATCGGCGACCAGAGCGAACAGGTCGACCCGGTCGCGCGGCACCCCGGCCAGTCCGGCACCCGCCGCGTCGAGATCGGCGAAACCCAGCCGAGCCAGCTCGGTGAGAGTCGTCGTCGCCCTCGTCATCCCGTCACGTTCCGCACCCGGCCGCCCGCTGGTGGACGGTGCTTTACAGGATCTCCAGGTTGCTCGTCAGCTCGAACGGCGTGACCTGGGCGCGGTAGCCCGCCCACTCGCGGCGCTTGTTGAGCAGCACGTACTCGTAGACCTGCTCGCCGAGCGTTTCGGCGACCAGCTCGCTCTGCTCCATGAGGACGAGCGCCGCGTCGAGACTGGCAGGAAGCCCGTCGTATCCCAGGGCACGGCGCTCCCCGTCGCTCATCGCCCAGACGTCGCCCTCGGCCTCGGGAGGCAGTTCGTAGCCCTCCTCGATGCCCTTGAGGCCAGCCGCCAGCAACAGCGAGAACGCGAGGTAGGGATTCGCCGCCGAGTCGATCGCCCGGTATTCGATGCGCGCGCTGTTGCCCTTGCCCGGCTTGTACAGCGGCACACGCACGAGCGCGGATCGGTTGTTGTGGCCCCAGGTCAGATAGCTCGGAGCCTCGTCACCGCCCCAGAGCCGCTTGTACGAGTTGACGAACTGGTTGGTCACGGCGGTGATCTCGGGAGCGTGCGTGAGAAGACCGGCCACGAACTGCCGCCCGATGGTCGAGAGCTGGTACTGACCCGCGGGATCGAAGAAGGCGTTCACGTCGCCCTCGAAGAGCGACATGTGGGTGTGCATTCCCGATCCGGGCTGACCCGAGATCGGCTTCGGCATGAACGTCGCATAGACGCCCTGCTCGATCGCCACCTCTTTGATCACGGTGCGGAAGGTCATGATGTTGTCGGCCATCGTGAGGGCGTCCGCATAGCGCAGATCGATCTCGTTCTGCCCCGGCCCGGCCTCGTGGTGGCTGAACTCCACCGAGATGCCGAGATCTTCGAGCATCCTGACCGAGCGGCGACGGAAGTCGTGCGCCGTGCCGCCTGGCACGTTGTCGAAGTAGCCCGCCGAATCGACGGGCTGCGCCAGTCCGTGCTTCAACTTGCTCGACTTGAGCAGGTAGAACTCGATCTCGGGATGCGTGTAGAAGGTGAATCCGCGGTCAGCGGCCTTGGCGAGGGTGCGTTTGAGCACGTTGCGCGGATCGGCCGCAGCCGGCTGCCCGTCGGGCGTCATGATGTCGCAGAACATGCGCGCCGTCGGGTCGATCTCGCCGCGCCACGGGAGGATCTGGAACGTCGTGGGGTCGGGATGCGCAAGCACATCCGCCTCGTAGGAGCGGGTCAGCCCCTCGATCGCCGAACCGTCGAAGCCGACGCCTTCGCTGAATGCGCCCTCGACCTCGGCAGGAGCCAAGGCGACCGACTTCAGCGTGCCCACGACGTCGGTGAACCACAGCCGCACGAACTTGACGCCGCGCTCCTCGATGGTGCGAAGAACGAAGTCACGCTGCTTGTCCATGCAAGCCCTTCCTGGTCGCCCGTCACGGATGCACCGTGTGCGTCGTCTCTAGGCTACCGGTACGGCTGTGCCCGGCTCTGACGAGATCTCTCAGAGGCGGGTCATCCGTATTTCGGGCAGGCCGGTGTCGTCGTCGACCGTCTCGTGGCCGTCGACGGCGAATCCGCAGCGCTCGTAGAAGGCGGCAGCGCGGACGTTCGCGGCGAACACCCACAACACGGCCGGGGCGTCGTGCAGCAGTTCGGCGAGCAGCCGGGCGCCGAGCCCCGAGCCTCGCATGCCGCGAGCGACATAGAGCGAGTTGAGCTCGAGTCTCGGGCCGGAACGCTCGTCGTCGCGCGGCGAACTGCTCGCCACCCCCACCACGCCGCGGGTGCCTCCGTCGCCGCATTCCGCCAGCAGGATGTCGCGGCGTCCGATCCGGTCTGCCCACCGCAATTCGCGATCCGCCACGGTCGTGCGCTCGAGGTACGAGGCCGGAACGAGCCCGCGATAGGCCTCGTTCCACACCGCTGTCTGGAAGGCCGCAATGGCGAACACATCGGCGTATCCGGCCCGCCGGGTGGTGATCCCCGTCTCCATGCCCCGACGTTACCGGGAGCCTAGACTGACCGACATGGCAGAGGCAGTGGTCAAACGAGTCCGCACCCGGCACTTTCAGAACGCGAAAGAGCAGGGCATCAAGATCACCGGCCTCACCAGCTACGACATGCTCACGGCGGCGATCTTCGACCAGGCAGGTATCGACTTCCTGCTCGTCGGCGACTCGGCGGGCAACAACGTCTTCGGATACGACACGACCCTCCCGGTCACCCTCGATCAGCTGATCCCGCTGACGCGCGCCGTCGCCGGCGCGGTGAAGCGGGCGTTCGTCATCGGCGACATGCCCTTCGGCTCGTACGAGACCGGTCCCGACGAGGCCTTGCACTCGGCGTTCCGGTTCATGAAAGAGACCGGTGCGCACGCGGTCAAGCTCGAGGGCGGGGTGCGCAGCGCCGAGCAGATCCGGCGGATCGTGTCTGCGGGCATCCCGGTGATGGGGCACATCGGATTCACCCCGCAGAGCGAGCACCAGCTCGGCGGCCACGTCATCCAGGGCCGCGGCGAAGGCGTTGAGCAGCTGCTCGCCGACGCGCACGCGGTCGAAGACGCGGGCGCGTTCGCGGTCGTGCTCGAGATGGTTCCCGCCGAGGCCGCGAAGCGCGTGACCGAGGAGCTGAAGATCCCGACCATCAGCGTCGGGGCCGGCCCGCACACGACCGGGCAACTCCTGGTCTGGACCGACTGGGCAGGACTGACCCAGGGCCGCATCCCGAGCTTCGTGAAGCAGTACGCCAACCTGTCGAAGGTGCTGACGGATGCTGCAAAGGCCTGGACCGCCGACGTCGTCTCGGGCGCGTATCCCGACGAGGCGCACAGCTTCCACGGCTGACAGCCGGGTCAGCCCGCTGCGTCGATCAACTCCTCGGCCATCGCCGTGAGAGGCGCGGGGAGCGGCGGCAACGGCCGCGGCTGCACGTGGTGGGTCCACTCGGTGCCCGTCCACCAGCGGACGTCGGCGGGCTCGTCGGGGTCGGTGTACCAGCCGGCCGGAACCATGTCGGTGACCTCGCTCATCCGAGGGCGTGATGGGTCAGGAGTCGGAGCATGACGATCCAGCAGGCCAGGACGACAATCCCGACTGCCCCGAAGACGATGCCGAGGCGCGCCCGCCTCCGGTCGTCGATCTCGTAGCCGAGCGAGGTGAGCCGCCGCTCACGCCGCAGGGCCATCACCCCGAAGACGAACGCCAGCACGGTCGGCGCGAGCAGAGCATTCGCCACCAGCGCCACGACGCCCCAGGCCAATGACCGGGTGGCCCAGCTCGATCCCGGCGGCACGAGGCGACTGGCCTCGACCCACTCCTCCTCGGGCGGCTCCCCCATCGGCAGGGCCTGGACGTGCTTCGTCCACTCGTCGCCGTCCCACCAGCGCGCCTGACGCCCGCCGGTCGGATCCGAATACCATCCCGGTGCGACCGGTGCCGGCGCGCCACTCAACGCGTGAATCGACATTGCATCACCCCCCAGCTTGCAAGTCACGACCATCTTGGCCGACGACCGGCCATGTTGTTGACCCCCCGAAGGGTTGTCGGCAAGGTGGGGGACGCCACGTCATACGCTGTCGGCATGGCGAACTACTACGTCGGCATGGCGGGGTGGACGTACGAGCCATGGCGCGGCGACTTCTACCCGAAAGGGCTGCGGCAGGCCGACGAACTGGCCTACGCGTCTGCGCACGTCACCTCGATCGAGTTGAACGGCTCGTTCTACTCGCTGCAGAAGCCGACCAGCTGGCAGAAGTGGCGGGACGGCACGCCAGCTGGCTTCGTCTTCTCGGTCAAGGCGCCGCGGTTCATCACGCACATCCGACGACTGGACGACGTGGCAGAGCCGGTCGCCAACTTCTTCGCGTCCGGCATCCTGGCCCTCGGCGCCAAGCTCGGGCCGATCCTGTGGCAGCTTCCTCC
>Ga0207667_10000877_pt1 | contig 38435 bp, 47 predicted proteins | sample KBSCornC52_FD_184301 | JGI IMG/M metagenome (GOLD analysis project Ga0207667, IMG submission 184301) | Corn rhizosphere microbial communities from Kellogg Biological Station, Michigan, USA - KBS Corn C5-2 (SPAdes) (version 2) | ecosystem: Host-associated > Plants > Roots > Rhizosphere > Soil ...
GCCCGAGGACAAGCGCAAGCCCGCCAAACGTCTCGAGAATGCCGGCCACGAGGAACAGCGTCTGCATCGACGGGGGCATGCCTTCGCGGCCAGGCCCTCCCGTCGTCGCCGGCTGAATGCTGGAGGCCATGCTGGAAACGGCGTCCACAGCGCTGCTCAGCGCCGAGCTCGCGGCATCAACGGCGGAGCTTGCGGCAGAGCTTGCTGCGTCGGCGCCCTGTGCCAGCGCCCGCGACGCGGCACGTCCGCCGGCTCCACCACCGCCAAACCGCTGCTCGGGCGGCGGAAAATGGAACAGCTTCTGCGTGCCGTGCTCCATGAAGACCAGAGCGGTCACGATGCGGAAAAGGCCCAGCATCCAGGGAGAATATTTCGTCAGGGTCGAGGTCATCGAGATTGGCCTGTTGTTTCCGGGTCTTGCGTAGCCAGAGCAGCGCGGGCTCGCCAGCCGGCAAACGCAAAATTGAGCGTTCGCGATCAGGCGCCGAGTGAAATCATGGTCAGGTTTGCATGCAGGCCTGCAATGCGCGGTTTTCTGCGGCGATTCATTGCTTTTGCGGGGTTTTGCGCTATATCGGCGCGCCAATGACCCAATCCGCTCCGAAAATCGGCCTCGTCAGCCTCGGCTGTCCGAAGGCGCTCGTCGACTCCGAACGCATCCTCACCACCCTGCGCGCGCAGGGCTATGAGTTCAGCCGCGACTACGCCGGCTCGGACGTCGTGATCGTCAATACCTGCGGCTTCCTCGACAGCGCCAAGGCCGAGAGTCTCGAGGCGATCGGCGAGGCGCTCAACGAGAACGGCAAGGTCATCGTCACCGGGTGCCTCGGCGTCGAAGAGACCCTGATCCGCGAGACGCATCCGAACGTCCTCGCCGTGACCGGCCCGCACCAGTACGAAGCCGTGGTCACCGCGGTGCACGAGCACTTGCCCCCGGTGCCGAACAAGTTCGTGGACCTGGTGCCGGAAGCCGGCCTCAGGCTCACCCCGAAGCACTACGCGTACCTCAAGATTTCCGAGGGCTGCAACAACCGGTGCTCGTTCTGCATCATCCCGCAGATCCGCGGCGACTTGAGCTCGCGCCCCCTCGCCTCAGTCCTCTACGAGGCCGAGCGGCTCGTGCAGTCGGGCGTCAAGGAGATCATGGTGATCTCGCAGGACACCTCGGCCTACGGCGTCGATATCAAATATGCGCCGAGCAAGTATCGCGGCCGGGACGTCACGGCCAAGTTCCAGACCCTCGCCGAGGAGATGGGCAAGCTCGACGTGTGGACCCGCCTCCACTACGTCTATCCCTACCCGCATGTCGACGCGGTGATCCCGCTGATGGCGGAGGGCAAGATCCTCCCCTATCTCGACATCCCGTTCCAGCACGCCTCGCCGCACGTGCTGAAGGCGATGCGGCGGCCGGCCAACCAGGTGAAGACCCTCGAGCGCATCAAGGCCTGGCGCGAGATCTGTCCGGACCTCACCATCCGCTCCAACTTCATCGTCGGCTTCCCGGGCGAGACGGACGAGGATTTCGAGTTCCTGCTCGACTGGATCGAGGAAGCCCAGATCGATCGTGCCGGCTGCTTCAAATACGAGCCGGTGACGGGCGCACCGGCCAACGATCTCGCAGGCGTGGTGCCGGACGAGGTCAAGGAAGAGCGCTTCGCGCAGCTCATGGAAGTGGCGCAGGATGTCTCGACCGCCCAGCTCGCCAAGAAGGTCGGCCGGACCATCGAGGTGCTGGTGGATGACGTCCGGCCCGCGGAGGGCCGCGCCATCGCCCGTTCCAAGTGGGACGCGCCGGACATCGACGGCCAGGTGATCGTCGATCAGGCGCAGGGTATCAGGCCGGGCGACAAGCTCAGCGTCGTCGTGACGGGTTCGGACGAGTACGACCTGTTTGCCGTACCGGTCGGGGCCAGGGCCGACCAGCCGGCGCTGGTGGGTTAGTCAGGCGCTGCGATCCACGCTACTGACCGTCGCGCACCGAGCCGACGTGATGGCGGAACACCATTTCGCCGCCCTTCCAGCCGGTGAACAGCAGGATCAGGACGACCACCAGCGACAGCAGGACACCCCACGGCTTGACGCCGGCGCCGGTTATGTCCCAGTGCGGCCAGAGGTTGAGGATCGACAGCACCAGCGCGATCACGTTGCCAATCATGTGCTGCCAGGCATCGCGGAGATCGCGGATGCGCTGGTTTCCGAAGAAATCCGTGAAGCCGGCCAACGCCGCGATTACGGCGAAGATGATACCTGCGATCAGGACAGTCAGGCCGCCACGCGCCCAGAAGGCGTCGCCGGTGAACAGGAAGCCGAGATCGAAGATGAATGTCATCACCCAGAGGCCGATCGGCAGGGTGACGAGCAGTGGATGCAGCGGGTGGCCACCGATTTTCGCAGTCGTGGCAATACCTTGAGCGTTTTCATCAGTCATTTCACACTCCTCTCCATCAAGATTAGATGTGAGGAGCGGGAAAAGGTTCCCGGCCGGCCTAGGGCTTGGCGATCTGGAGCTTGAGGCCGAAGCGGATGACGCTTTCAGCGGTGTCCTTGATGGACTGGCGCGCAGGAATATAGGGATGGCCGAGCAGCGCCTCGCCCTTGCGGCCATCGAAGATCTTCTCGTTGCCGATGTCGTTGATGATCTGGCGTGCCGGGCCGCCGAACATGGCGACGAGGCGAATAATCCAGTCCGGCACCGTACGCTGGACAACCTTGCGGTCGGGATAGAGCTCCTGCACGACCTGCGCGATCCTCGGGAACGGCATGTACTCGGCGGTGGCGAGATAGCGCTGGCCGATCGTCTCGGGATGCTCGAGCGCGGCGACATGCATGTCGGCGACATCGCGGACATCGATGATCGAGAAGCCGTTTGACGGCAGCGCCGGGGTCGAATTGTCCATGAGGCCCGACACCATGCCGACGGAGATCGAAGCGTCCTCGTCGAGCGCCGGACCGATGATGGCGCCGGGATGGATGGTCGTCAGCTCCATGCCGTTGGCCTTGGCGTAGTCCCAGGCGGCGCGCTCGGCCCTTGTCTTGCCGACGCAATAGGCCCAGGTCCAGCGCATCTTCTCGAGCTGGGTGAAATAAGTCTCGTCATAGACCCGGCGGCCGGTGGTGTGGCCGTGGCCGTAGCCGACCGTGGCGATCGAGGAGGTCAGGATGATGCGTTTGATACCGGCCTCGTGCGCCATGCGCAGCATGCGCTCGGTGCCCTCGACAGCCGGACGGATGACGATGTTGGGGTCCTTGGGTTCGTCGCCGCGGATCACCGTCGCGACGTGCATCACCGCGCTGACGCCCTGCATGGCGGCCGGCCAGCCGCGATCGTCGAGGATATCCGCCTGAACCAGCTCCAGCCGCGCGGCAGCCTCATCGCCAACCACTCCGGCGACCGTGTCGTGGACGAGCTTGGCCTTGTTGTCGGAACGGACGGTGCCGCGGACGCGGTAGCCCTTTTCGAGCAGCTTTATGACGCACCATTTGCCGACGAAGCCAGATGCGCCGGTGACGAGGATCAGGTCTGCCATGTCGTCCCCCAGATATGAAAAAGGCGGCCCGAATTCCGGACCGCCCATGAATTTCTATGAGGCCATGCGGCTTATGCCGCGTCGGCTTCTTCGCGCTTCTCCTGCACCGGGCCGGAGTCGAGGCCCTTGGCCGAGGTGTCGCGGTCGACGAACTCGATCACGGCGACCGCGGCGCTGTCGCCGTAGCGGTAGCCGGCCTTGAGGATGCGCAAATAGCCGCCGTTGCGGTCCTTGTAGCGCGGGCCGAGCACGCCGAAGAGCTTGCGGACCTGGTCCTCGTCGCGCACCTGGGCGATCGCCTGCCGGCGGGCATGCAGGTCGCCGCGCTTGCCGAGCGTGATCAGCTTCTCGACGATCGGCCGCAGTTCCTTGGCCTTGGGCAAGGTCGTGACGATCTGCTCGTGCTTGATCAGCGCAGCCGACATGTTGGCGAACATCGCCTTGCGGTGGCTCGCGGTCCGGTTCAGCTTCCGGTTGGTATTCCCGTGGCGCATTTTGTACTCCCTAGAGGCGGCGTCTCACGACGGGCGTGCGACCAAGTGGCCGCGCTTAATAGTGATCTTCGTAGCGTTTGGCCAGATCGTCGATGTTCTCTGGCGGCCAGTTCGGAACGTCCATGCCGAGATGGAGACCCATCTGGGCGAGGACTTCCTTGATTTCGTTGAGCGACTTGCGGCCGAAGTTCGGGGTGCGCAGCATCTCGGCCTCGGTCTTCTGGATGAGGTCGCCGATGTAAACGATGTTATCGTTCTTGAGGCAGTTGGCCGAACGGACCGAAAGCTCGAGCTCGTCCACCTTCTTGAGCAGCGCCGGGTTGAAGGCGAGCTCGGGGACGGCGTCCTGGGCCTTCTCCTTGGTCGGCTCTTCGAAGTTCACGAACACCGAAAGCTGGTCCTGGAGGATGCGCGCGGCATAAGCCACGGCGTCTTCCGGCGAAATACCGCCATTGGTCTCGACGGTCAGCGTGAGCTTATCCTTGTCGAGGCTCTCGCCGGCGCGGGTGGCGTCGACCTTGTAGGAGACGCGGCGAACGGGCGAGAACAGCGAGTCAACCGGGATGTAGCCGATCGGGGCGTCTTCCGGGCGGTTCTTGTCGGCCGCGACATAGCCCTTGCCGCTGTTCACGGTGAACTCGATATTGATCTCGGCGCCATCGTCGAGGTGGCAGATGACGAGATCTGGGTTCAACACCTCGATGTCGCCGGTCACCTTGATGTCGCCGGCGGTCACGGCGCCGGGGCCCTGCTTGTTCAGCGTCAGGCGCTTGGGGCCTTCCGACTGCATCTTGAGGGCGATTTCCTTGACGTTCAGCACGAGGTCGGTGATGTCCTCGCGCACACCCGGCAGCGAGGAGAACTCGTGCAGGATGCCGTCGATCTGGATCGCGGTGACGGCGGCGCCCTGCAGCGATGACAGCAGCACGCGGCGCAACGCATTGCCCAGGGTCAGTCCATAGCCGCGCTCAAGCGGTTCGGCCACGACCGAAGCCACGCGCGCGTTGTCGCTGCCCGAAACAAACTCCAGCTTGGTCGGCTTAATCAGCTCTTGCCAGTTCCTCTGGATGGTCACGGTAACGTCCTTTCAAAAGTGCGGCGCTCGCCCGCCGCTCGGCCGCAAGTACCAACGGGCACACCGGCCGCCGGGAGAGGCGCGGCCGGTTGCCAAAACCCAATCAGACGCGGCGGCGCTTACGCGGCCGGCAGCCATTGTGCGGGATCGACGTCACGTCGCGGATGGAGGTGACGTTGAAGCCGGCTGCCTGCAGGGCGCGAAGCGCCGATTCACGGCCCGAACCCGGACCGCGGACTTCGACCTCGAGGGTCTTCATGCCGTGCTCCTGGGCCTTCTTGGCCGCATCTTCCGCCGCAACCTGAGCGGCGTACGGGGTCGACTTGCGCGAACCCTTGAACCCCATAACACCCGACGACGACCAGGAGATGGTGTTCCCCTGAACGTCGGTGATGGTGACCATGGTGTTGTTGAAGCTGGCGTTCACATGTGCAACGCCGGAAGTGATGTTCTTGCGTTCCTTGCGACGAACGCGAGCGACTTCAGCTTTAGCCAATTTTGTTCCTTCAGTTCGAGATCGACGCTGCCGTAGTGCCAGCAGCTACTCCGAAGGCGCCGGGGCGCCTTATTTCTTCTTGCCGGCGATCGGCTTGGCCGGGCCCTTGCGGGTGCGCGCATTGGTGTGCGTGCGCTGGCCACGGACCGGCAGACCACGGCGATGACGCAGGCCGCGGTAGTTGCCCAGGTCCATCAACCGCTTGATGTTCATCGCCACGTTGCGGCGAAGATCACCCTCGACCACATAATCACGGTCGATCGTCTCGCGGATCTGGATCACCTCGGCGTCGGTCAACTCGTTGACGCGCCGCTCAGGCGGGATGCCAACCTTCTTGCAGATGTCCTCGGCGAACTTGTCGCCGATGCCGTGGATGTACTGCAGCGCAATAACCACGCGCTTGTTCGTCGGGATATTGACGCCAGCGATACGAGCCACGTCTGCTCTCCTTCATGCCGGCAGCCCTATTTAGGTGCCGTTTTTGTAACAACAAGGGACCGGTTCCGACCCCTCACTCATTTCGAGGAACCGAATCCAGCCCAAAAATCCTTGAGACTGGCGCGGTTCTATTGGTCGATTCCGACAGAGTCAACTGCCGGAGTGGATCATTTCCGTCTCTGCAGGGCTGCCAGAATGGCAGCGGTGACCTGCTCGACGGACGCCATCCCGTCGACCGTTTCGAGCAGCCCCTTGCCCTTGTAGTAGGCCACCAACGGCTCGGTGAGCTCGCGATAGACCTCGAGGCGCTTCCGCGCGACCTGGGCATCATCGTCAGCGCGGGCCCCACCGGTTTCCTTTGCCCGGTTGGCGACCCGCGACACCAGCGTGTCGGCATCGGCGGTAATCGCCACGACCGCGTTGAGCTTGAGGCCCTTGTGCTCGAGCATCTGCCCCAGGGCGTCGGCCTGCGGCACAGTGCGCGGGAAGCCGTCGAGGATGAAGCCCCTGGCGCAGTCGGCCTGGTCGATACGCTCGGAGACGATGCCGTTGACGATCTCGTCGGAAACGAGATCGCCGCGGTCCATGATCTCCTTGGCGGCGAGGCCCATCGGAGTCTTGTTGGCAATGGCCTGGCGGAGAATGTCGCCGGTCGAAAGTTGCGGAATCCCGAGTTGTTCGACCAGAATCCTCGCCTGCGTGCCCTTGCCGACGCCCGGCGGCCCCAGAAGAATGAGCCTCAACGCTTCCGTCCCCCCAGTCTCGAGCGCTTCACCAACCCCTCATATTGCTGTGCAATGAGATGGGACTGGATCTGGCTGATGGTGTCGAGCGTCACCGTCACCATGATGAGGAGCGACGTACCGCCGATGAACTGGCTGACGTTGAGCTGACTGTGGATCAGCTCGGGAATGAGCGCCACGACGGTCAGGTAGACGGCGCCAACGACGGTGATGCGGGTCAGCACGTAGTCGATGTGCTGGGCAGTCCGCTCGCCGGGGCGGATGCCGGGAATAAAGCCACCGGAGCGCTTCAGATTGTCCGCCGTGTCGGTCGGGTTGAACACGATCGAGGTATAGAAGAACGAGAAGAAAATGATCAGGACGCCGAACAGGATCAGATAGAGCGGCTGGCCGCGGCCGAGGACGGCAGCGACGACCGCAATCCAGCCCGGGGAGTCGCCGCGGGCGGCGAACGAGGCGATGGTCGCCGGCAGGAGCAGCAGCGACGAGCCGAAGATCACCGGGATCACGCCCGACGTATTGAGCTTGAGCGGCAGATGCGACGTGTCGCCCTGGAACATCTTGTTCCCGACCTGTCGCTTTGGATACTGGATCAGCAACCGTCGCTGGGCCCGCTCGAAGAAGACGATGACGGCGATCACGACGATGGCGAGCAGCGGCAGGCCGAAGGCCCAGAACCCGGACAGCGCGCCCTGGCGGAGCAGCTCGAGCGTCTGGACGATGGTGGTCGGCAGGTTGGCGACGATGCCGGCGAAGATGATCAGCGAGATGCCGTTGCCGACGCCGCGCGAGGTGATCTGCTCGCCCAGCCACATCAGGAACATGGTGCCGCCGACCAGCGTGACGATGGTCGAAATGCGGAAGAACCAGCCTGGACTGAGCACGACACCCTGGCTGCCTTCGAGGCCGATGGCGATGCCGTAGGCCTGGATGGCGCAGAACAGCACCGCCAGATAACGGGTGTACTGGTTCATCTTGCGGCGGCCCGCCTCGCCCTCTTTCTTGAGGGCTTCGAGGCGCGGCGACGCGGTGGTGATCACCTGCACGACGATCGAGGCGGTGATGTAGGGGATGAGGTTGAGCGCGAAAATCGCCATGCGGTGCACGGCGCCGCCGGCGAACAGGTCGAACATCCCGAAGATGCCGCTCTGCGCCTGCTGGAAAGTCTGCGCATACGCCTGGGGATCGATGCCGGGGACCGGAATGTAGGTGCCCAGACGATAGACAAGCAGCGCGCCCAGGGTGAACAGGATGCGCTGCTGGAGGACTTTCGCCTTGGCGAAAGTGGAAAAGTTCAGGTTTCTAGCAAGCTGCTCGGCTGCGGACGCCATCGACTAGTCCTTATTGCGCGCCACCGCTGGAGACCGGATCGATCCCCGCGCGGCGCTAGATGGCCGGCGCTCAGGCGTCAGCCTTGGTTGCTTCAGCCTTGGGCATATCGATCTTCCCGCCCAGCGCTTCAATGGCCGCCACAACGCCGGCCGAGGCGTGCGTGACGTTAAAGCTCACCTTCTTGCTGGTGAAGTCGGCAGCGCCCTTGACCAGGCGGACGCCGTCGAGGGCGCGGCGAATGACGCCGGCCTTGACCAGAGCCGCGGCGTCGATGACGCCCTTGTGGTCGAGCTTACCGCTGTCGATGTAAGCCTGGATGCGGTCGAGGCGCACCGTATTGTAGTGCTTGACGTTCGGTACGTTGAAGCCGCGCTTGGGCATACGCATGTGGAGCGGCATCTGGCCGCCTTCGAAGCCGCCGATGGCCACGCCCGAGCGCGCCGTCTGGCCCTTGCCGCCGCGGCCGGCGGTCTTGCCGACGCCCGAGCCGATGCCGCGGCCGACGCGCACGCGCTTCTTGTTGGCACCCGGATTGTCGCGAAGTTCGTTCAAGCGAGCCATCAGTCAATCCTTACTTGCTATCGCCGACAACGCGGACGAGGTGCGGGATCTTGTTGATCATCCCGCGCACTTCGGGCGTGTCCTTCAGCGTCCGCTGCCTGCGGATCTTGTTGAGGCCGAGGCCGATCAAGGTCGCCCGCTGGTCGGCCTGGCGCCGCGCGGGAGAAGCGATCTGCTCGACGGTTACGTGCTTGTCAGCCATTTATGCCTCCACCGCTTCCTGGCCGCGGCGGGCCTGGAGGTCGGATACCTTGAGGCCGCGGCGGGCCGCGACGGAGCGCGGGCTGTCGACGTGCTTGAGCGCATCGAAGGTCGCGCGCACCATGTTGTACGGGTTCGAGGTACCGGTCGACTTGGCAACGATGTCGTTGACGCCGAGCGTCTCGAAAATGGCGCGCATCGGACCACCGGCGATGATGCCGGTGCCCGGAACGGCGGCGCGGAGGACGACCTTGCCCGCGCCGTGACGGCCGGTCACGTCGTGATGCAGCGTACGGGCCTCGCGCAGCGGCACGCGAATGAGCTGGCGCTTGGCCTGCTCGGTCGCCTTGCGGATGGCCTCGGGGACCTCGCGGGCCTTGCCGTGGCCGAAGCCGACGCGGCCCTTCTGGTCTCCCACCACCACCAGCGCGGCGAAACCAAAGCGCTTACCGCCCTTCACCACCTTGGCGACGCGGTTGATATGGACCAGCCGGTCGATGAATTCGCTTTCGCGCTCTTGAACGTCTCTCATTGTCTTTCCTTCCGCGCGATCAGAACGTGAGGCCGGCTTCGCGGGCAGCGTCCGCCAGGGCCTTGACGCGGCCGTGGTAGAGATAGCTGCCGCGATCGAAGACGACCTCGGTCACGTTGGCGGCCTTGCCGCGCTCGGCGATCAGCTTGCCGACGGCGGCAGCGCCGTCGCTCGAGCCGCCCTTGCCGGCCGACTTGACGTCCTTGTCGAGGCTCGACGCTGCGGCGAGCGTGCGACCCGACGCGTCGTCGATGATCTGCGCATAAATGTTCTTGTCCGAACGGTGCACGCTCAGACGCGGACGCCCGTTGGCACGGGCCTTGATGGCTTTGCGAACGCGCGCCTTGCGCCGTTCAGATCCCTTGAGGCTGATGGGCATCTCTCGCGTTCCTTACTTCTTCTTGCCTTCCTTGCGGGCGATGTACTCGCCCAGGTACCGCACGCCCTTGCCCTTGTACGGCTCGGGTTTGCGATAGGCACGGATATCGGCGGCCACCTGGCCGACCTGCTGCTTGTCGACACCCGACACCGTGATGTCGGTCTGGGTCGGGGTCGCGATGGTGATGCCCTTGGGCGTTGCGAACACGACCTCGTGGCTGAAGCCGAGGCTCAGCTTGAGGTCCTTGCCCGCCATCGCGGCGCGGAAGCCGACGCCCTGGATCTGCAGCTTCTTCTCGTAGCCGTCCTTGACGCCCTTGACCATGTTGTTGATCAGCGCGCGGGTGGTGCCCCACGCGGCGCGAGCCTCCTTGGTATCGTTCGCCGGCTCGATGACGATCCCCTCATCGGTCTGCTTGGCGTCGACGACATCCATGAGGGTGAGCGACTGCTCGCCCTTGGGCCCCTTCACGGCGACCTCACGATCCTTGATCGTCACGGTCACACCGCTCACCGGAGCAATTGGCTTTTTGCCTGTACGGGACATTCTACTTCTTCCTTCGGAGTCATCGTCGATGCCGAAGCGCTCTATGCTGCCGCATGCGCTGGTCCGAAAAGCGGAGACCCACTTTTCGGCCGCATGCCTGGACCTAGAACACTCGGCAGACTACCTCGCCACCCAGGTTCTGGGACTTTGCTTCGTGATCGGCCATCACGCCCTTGGGAGTCGACAGGATCGACACGCCCAGGCCGTTCATGACCGAGGGGATATTCTTCACCGACACATAGACACGGCGGCCGGGACGCGAGACGCGCTCGATCGTCCGGATCACCGGGGTGTTGTCGGCATATTTCAGCTCGATCTCGTATTCGTTGAGACCGTTGTCCGACTTCTGCTCGCTGTAGCCGCGGATGAAGCCTTCCGACTTCAGCACGTCCAGCACGCGACCGCGCATGGTCGACGCGGGAGTCGAAACGGTGTCGCGACGACGCATCTGCGCATTGCGGATGCGGGTCAGCATGTCGGCGATCGGATCAGTAAGGCTCATCGATGTCTCTCCTTACCAGCTCGACTTGACCATGCCGGGGATCTCCCCGAAATTGCCGAGCTCACGCAGCGCGATGCGGCTCAGCTTCAACTTGCGATAGTAGGCGCGCGGGCGACCGGTCACCTCGCAGCGATTACGCACACGGCTCGGAGCAGAATTACGCGGCAGGGCCGAGAGCTTGAGCTGCGCGGCGAAACGCTCTTCCATGCTCGACTTGTGGTCCATGACCATGGCCTTGAGCTTGGCGCGCTTGCCGGCCATCTGCTTGCTCAGCTTCTTGCGGCGGTTGTTCTTCTCGATAGAGCTGGTCTTTGCCATTTATCGTCCTTATGCCCCCTCTTACTGCCGGAAGGGGAAATTGAAGGCGCGCAGCAGAGCGCGGGCCTCGTCATCGGTCTTGGCGGTCGTGCAGACCACGATATCCATGCCCCAGACCTGCTCGATCTGGTCGTAGGAGATCTCCGGGAAAATGATGTGTTCCTTGATGCCCATGGCGTAGTTGCCACGGCCATCGAAGGCGTTCGGGTTGAGGCCGCGGAAGTCGCGGACACGCGGCAGAGCCACGTTCACCAGACGATCCATGAACTCGTACATGCGGGCCTTGCGCAGCGTGACCTTCACGCCGAGCGGCATGTTCTCGCGCACCTTGAAGCCGGCGATCGACTTGCGGGCATGCGTGATCACGGGCTTCTGGCCAGCGATCTTTTCGAGATCGGCGGCGGCGGCACGCACCTTCTTGGTGTCGTTGACGGCTTCGCCGACGCCCATGTTGAGAACGATCTTCTCGAGCTTGGGCAACTGCATGACGTTCTTGTAGCCGAACTGCTTGAGCAGGTCGGCCTTGATCTGGTCGTCGTACTGCGTGCGCAGACGCGGGACGTAAGCGGTCTCAGCCATCGATCACATCTCCGGTGGTCCTGGCGACGCGCACTTTCTTGCCGTCGTCCTGAGTTTTGAATCCGATACGGGTCGGCTTGCCGGCGGCATCCACGAGCGCGAGGTTGCTCAGGTGGATCGGCGCTTCCTTGGTGTAGATGCCCGACTCCTGAGCCGCCGTCTGGCGGGTGTGGCGGCGGACCAGGTTCAGACCCTGGACGGTGGCGCGGCTCTCATCGGGGAACACCTGAAGGACCGTGCCGGTCTTCTTCTTGTCCTTGCCGGTGAGAATGACGACCTTGTCGCCCTTCCTGATCTTGGCGGCCATCACAGCACCTCCGGGGCAAGCGAAATGATCTTCATGTGGTTCTTGGCGCGCAGCTCGCGCGGAACCGGCCCGAAGATGCGGGTGCCGATCGGCTCGGCCTGGTTGTTGATCAGTACCGCAGCATTCTTGTCGAAGCGGATGATCGAGCCATCGGTGCGGCGGACCGGAGCGGCGGTGCGCACGACGACGGCCTTCATCACCTGGCCCTTCTTGACGCGGCCGCGCGGGATCGCGTCCTTGACCGACACCACGATGATGTCGCCAACCGAGGCGTATTTGCGGTGCGAGCCGCCGAGCACCTTGATGCACATGACACGACGCGCGCCGGAATTGTCGGCAACGTCGAGATTTGACTGCATCTGGATCATGGCTTGATGCCTTCTTTGTCCAACTGCCACGCCTCACGGCGGGCTAAATTCCTGACTTCACGCGTTCTGGACGAGGGTCCAGCGCTTGTTCTTCGAAATCGGCGGGCACTCCTCGATCCACACCGTGTCGCCGACCTTGGCGGCATTCGCCTCGTCATGCGCATGGTACTTCTTGGACCGCCGCACGGTCTTTTTGAGGACCGGATGGGTAAAGGCGCGGTCGACGCGCACCACCACGGTCTTGTCGTTCACGTCGGAGACCACGGTCCCCTGCAAAACGCGCTTGGGCATCGGTTTCTCCTTACTTGGCCGCGGACTTCTGGCCGAGGATCGTTTTGATCCGGGCGATCTCGCGACGCACTTCCTTGACGCGACCACTCTTTTCGAGCTGCTGAGTCGCGCGCTGGAAGCGCAAATTGAACTGCTCCTTCTTGAGGCCGAGCAGCTGGTCCTTCAGTTCATCGGGCGTCTTCGCCCGCAGATCGGAATTGGCCATCTTGTGTCGTCCTTAATCCGGAATACGGGTCACGACGCGGGTCGTGATCGGAAGCTTCATGGCGCCCAGGCGAAGCGCCTCCTTGGCGATGTCCTCGGGGACACCGTCGATCTCGAACAGGATACGGCCCGGATGAACGCGCGCCGCCCAGTACTCGACCGAGCCCTTGCCCTTACCCATACGGACTTCGACCGGCTTCTTGCTGACCGGCAGGTCCGGGAACACGCGGATCCAGACACGACCGGCGCGCTTCATCTCGCGGGTGATCGCACGGCGGGCGGCCTCGATCTGGCGCGCGGTAACGCGCTCCGGCTCGGTCGACTTCAGGCCGAACTGGCCGAAGGCGAGGTCCGTACCGCCCTTGGCATTGCCGTGGATGCGGCCTTTGTGCGCCTTGCGGAACTTGGTTTTCTTTGGCTGCAGCATCTATCTCATGCCTTCTCAGTTCGCCGACGGGCCGTCGGTGTCGCCACCGCGATTGCGGCCGCGCGGACGACGGTCGCCGTCCTCGCGATCGGAACGCTCGCGGCGCGGCGCGCCCTGCCCGCCCTCGCTGCCTTCGGTGGCGCGACGCTCATGCGCCATCGGGTCATGCTCGAGGACTTCGCCTTTGAAGATCCAGACCTTCACGCCGATGATGCCGTAGGTCGTCTCGGCTTCGGCCGTGCCGTAGTCGATGTCGGCACGCAGGGTGTGCAGCGGCACGCGGCCTTCGCGGTACCACTCGGTGCGGGCGATATCGGCACCGCCGAGACGGCCGCCGACGTTGACGCGGATGCCGCCGGCGCCCATGCGGATCGCCGTCTGCACGGCGCGCTTCATGGCACGACGGAACGCAACACGGCGCTCGAGCTGCTGGGCGATGCCCTGGGCCACGAGGTTGGCGTCGGTTTCGGGCTTGCGCACCTCAACGATGTTGATGTGCACTTCGCTGTCGGTGAAGGACTTCACCTTGGCGCGGATCTTGTCGATGTCGGCGCCCTTCTTGCCGATCACGATGCCCGGGCGGGCGGTGTGGATCGACACGCGGCATTTGCGATGCGGGCGCTCGATGACGATCTTGCTGACCGCGGCCTGCTTGAGATCCTCGAGCAGGGTCTCGCGGATCTTGAGGTCCTCCTGCAGCAGATTGCCGTATTCGCCCTTGTTGGCGTACCAGCGGCTGTCCCAGGTGCGGTTGATCCCGAGGCGCAGACCGATCGGGTTGATCTTCTGACCCATTATGCGGTCTCCTCAACTTGACGAACCACGATGGTGAGGTTCGAGAAGGTATGCTCCATGCGGGCGGCATGGCCGCGGCCACGCGCCATGAAGCGCTTCATCACCAGTCCGTCGCCGACATAGGCCTCGGCAACCACCAGGGCATCGGGGTCGAGGCCGTGGTTGTTCTCGGCGTTGGCCACGGCGCTCTCGAGGGTCTTTTTGACCGGCCCGGCGATGCGCTTGCGCGAGAAGGTGAGCTCGGCGAGCGCCTTGTCCACCTTCTTGCCGCGGATCATCTGCGCGACGAGGTTGAGCTTCTGGGAGCTGGTGCGCAGCAGGCGGAGAACGGCTTTCGCTTCGTTGTCCTTGAGCGCGCGCTTGGTCTTCGGCTTGCCCATGTTACTTCCTCTTGGCCTTCTTGTCGGCCGAATGCCCGTAGTAAGTACGGGTCGGTGCGAACTCGCCGAACTTGTGGCCGATCATCTCTTCCGAGACGACGACCGGCACATGCTTGTGGCCGTTGTGGACGCCGAAGGTCAGGCCGACGAACTGCGGCATGATGGTCGAGCGGCGGCTCCACATCTTGATCACTTCGCTGCGGCCCGAGGCGCGCGACTTGTCGGCCTTCTTGAGCAGGTAACCGTCGACGAACGGGCCCTTCCAGATTGAGCGAGTCATGGCTTAGCGACCCTTCTTCACGTGACGGCTGCGGACGATGAACTTGTCCGTGCGCTTGTTGCTTCTGGTCTTCTGACCCTTGGCGGCACCGCCCCACGGGGTCGTCCAGTGCATGCCGCCCTTGGTCCGGCCACCATGCGGGTGGTCGACCGGGTTCATGGCGATACCGCGGGTCTGCGGCTTGATGCCGAGCCAGCGATTGCGGCCGGCCTTGCCGACCACGGTGTTGGCGTGATCCTGGTTGGACACCGCGCCGACGGTCGCAAGGCACGAGCCGTGCACGCGGCGCTGCTCGCCGGAGTTGAGGCGAAGGATCGCCCAACCCTGGTCGCGGCCGACATACTGGGCGTAGGCACCGGCCGAACGCGCGATTTGACCGCCCTTGCGGGGCTTCATCTCGACATTGTGGACGATGGTGCCGACCGGCATGCGCTCGAGCGGCATGGCGTTGCCCGGCTTCACGTCGACGGTCGACAGCGACGAGACGACCTTGTCGCCGGCGGCCAGACGCTGCGGCGCCACGATGTAGCTCAGCTCGCCGTCTTCGTATTTGAGCAGAGCGATCCAGGCGGTCCGGTTCGGATCGTATTCCAGCCGCTCGACGGTCGCGACCTGATCGAACTTGACGCGCTTGAAATCCACCATGCGGTAGGTGCGCTTGTGACCGCCGCCACGATGACGGGTGGTCATGCGGCCGGTGTTGTTGCGGCCGCCCGACGCGCTCAGGCCCTCGGTCAGCGTCTTGACCGGCTTACCCTTCCACAGCTCCGACCGGTCGGTCGTGATCAGGAAGCGGCGGCCCGGAGAGGTCGGATTATAAGTTACAAGACCCATAGTTCTCTCTCCCCTTACACGCCGGTCGAAATGTCGATCGACTGACCGTCGACGAGGGTTACGATTGCCTTCTTGACGTCGTTGCGCACGCCCTTGAAGCCGCGGAAGCGCTTCGTCTTGCCCTTGCGGACCAGCGTGTTGACGGCCTTGACCTTGACCGAGAAGAGGCCTTCGACGGCCTGCTTGATCTCTGCCTTGGTGGCCTCGATCGCAACGTCGAACACCACCTGGCCATGCTCGGAGGCGAGCGTCGACTTTTCGGTCACGACCGGCGAGCGGATGATGTCGTAGTTCGTAAACTTGCTCATGCGAACCGCGCCTCCAGCGCTTCGACGGCAGCCCTGGTCAGCACCAGCCGGTTGCGGCGCAGAATGTCGGCGACGTTGATGCCCTGGATGGGCAGCACGTCGATCTGCGGAATGTTGCGCGCGGCCAGAGCGAAGTTCTGGTCGAGATCGGCGCCATCGACGATCAGCGCGTTGAGCCACTCGAGCTTGCCGAACTGGGCACGGAGCGCGGCGGTCTTCGGCGCCTCGGTCTTCAGCGTATCGACGATCGAGAGCTCGCCCGCCCTGGCCTTGGCCGAGAGCGCGTGCTTGAGCGCCAGAGCGCGGACCTTCTTGGGCAGGTCGATCGCATGGCTGCGCGGGGTCGGACCGAAGGCGCGGCCGCCACCGCGGAACTGCGGCGCACGGCGGCTGCCATGACGAGCGGTACCGCCGCCCTTCTGCTTGCCCCACTTCTTGCCGGTGAGAGCGATCTCGGCGCGGTTCTTCACGTCATGGGTGCCGGCCATGGCCTTGAGGCCCTGGTAGCGCACCATGCGGTGGAGGATGTCGGCCCGCGGCTCGAGACCGAAAATCTCGTCCTTGAGGCTCAGCGAACCGGCGTCCTTGCCGTCGAGAGATTTGACCTGAATGTCCATTACTTGCTCTCCCCGCCAGCGGCCTTGAACGAGCCCGGCGTGGCGGCGCCCTTCGGCGCCGGCTTCTTGACGGCGTCGCGGATCTGGATCCAGCCACCCTTGGCGCCCGGAACGGCGCCTTCGATCATGATCAGGCCGCGCACGACGTCGGTCTTGGCGACGCGCACGTTCTGCGTGGTGACCCGGCGGTCGCCCATGTGGCCGGCCATCTTCTTGCCCTTGAACACCTTGCCGGGGTCCTGGCGCTGGCCGGTCGAGCCGTGCGAGCGGTGCGACACGGACACGCCGTGCGTGGCGCGCAGGCCGCCGAAGTTCCAGCGCTTCATGCCGCCGGCGAAACCCTTACCGATCGAGGTCCCGGTGACGTCGACGAGCTGGCCCTCGGCGAAGTGGTCGGCCTGCATCGTGGCGCCCACCTCGATGAGGTTCTCGGGATCGACGCGGAACTCGGTGACCTGCCGCTTGGGCTCAACCTTGGCGACGGCGAACTGGCCGCGATCAGCCTTGGTGATATTCTTGGTCTTGACGGTGCCGGCGCCGAGCTGCAGCGCGGTGTAACCGTCCTTCTCAGCCGTGCGCTGGCCCACCACCTGGCAGTTCACGAGGCCGAGCACCGTCACGGGGACGTGCGTGCCGTCCTCCTTGAAGATGCGGGTCATCCCCAGCTTTTGTGCGATCAAACCAGAACGCATCGGTTGTTACCTTTTCTCCTTGGCGACTGACCGGGTCATTGGACTGTCAAGAGGACCCGTTATGCGGTCAGTGCGAAAACCTCAGTCTAGAGCTTGATTTCGACGTCGACGCCGGCGGCGAGATCGAGCTTCATCAGTGCATCCACGGTCTGCGGCGTGGGATCGACGATGTCGAGCAGCCGCTTGTGGGTGCGAATTTCGAACTGTTCGCGCGACTTCTTGTCGATGTGCGGCGAACGGTTAACCGTGAATTTCTCGATCCGCGTCGGCAGCGGTATCGGTCCGCGGACCTGCGCGCCTGTCCGCTTGGCGGTGTTGACGATCTCGCGCGTCGACGTATCGAGCACGCGATGGTCAAACGCCTTGAGGCGGATGCGAATGTTTTGACCGTTCATCTTGCTTTCCCAACCAGAATGGTACGCGGCGCACGCCAGACGCGCGCCGCGCGGCTAGAACCTTACTTCAGGATCTTGGCAACGACGCCCGAGCCAACGGTGCGGCCACCCTCACGGATAGCGAAGCGGAGCTTCTCTTCCATGGCGATCGGCACGATCAACTGGACCGAGATATTCACGTTATCGCCCGGCATCACCATTTCGGTGCCTTCCGGCAGGCTCACCACACCGGTCACGTCGGTGGTGCGGAAATAGAACTGCGGACGGTAGTTGGCGAAGAACGGAGTGTGGCGGCCGCCCTCTTCCTTGGTGAGGATGTAGGCCTCGGCCACGAAATCGGTGTGCGGGGTGACCGAACCGGGCTTGCACAGCACCTGGCCGCGCTCGACCTGGGTACGCTCAATGCCGCGGATCAGCGCGCCGATGTTGTCGCCGGCCTGGCCCTGATCGAGCAGCTTGCGGAACATCTCGACACCGGTGACGGTGGTCTTTTGCGTCGCCTTGATGCCGACGATCTCGACTTCCTCGCCGACCTTGATCACGCCACGCTCGACACGGCCGGTGACCACGGTGCCGCGACCCGAGATCGAGAACACGTCCTCGATCGGCATCAGGAACGGCTGGTCGACCGGGCGGGCCGGCTGCGGGATGTAGGCGTCGACGGCGTCCATCAGCGCGAGAATCGCGTCGTGGCCGAGCTTCTTGTCGCCGTCGTTGAGCGCCTCGGTGGCCGAGCCCTTGACGATCGGAATATCGTCGCCCGGGAACTCGTAGGAGGTCAGCAGCTCGCGGACTTCGAGCTCGACGAGCTCGAGCAGTTCCGGATCGTCGACCATGTCGCACTTGTTGAGGAACACCACCAGGGCCGGCACGCCGACCTGGCGGGCGAGCAGGATGTGTTCGCGGGTCTGCGGCATCGGGCCGTCGGCAGCCGACACGACCAGGATCGCACCGTCCATCTGGGCGGCGCCGGTGATCATGTTCTTCACGTAGTCGGCGTGGCCGGGGCAGTCGACGTGAGCGTAGTGACGCTTGGCCGTCTCGTACTCGACGTGAGCCGTGTTGATGGTGATCCCGCGCGCCTTCTCTTCCGGCGCAGCGTCGATCTGGTCGTACGCCTTGAACTGGGCGCCGCCCGTCTCGGCAAGCACCTTGGTGATCGCGGCCGTCAGCGACGTCTTGCCATGGTCGACGTGACCGATGGTGCCGATGTTGCAGTGCGGCTTAGTGCGGGAGAACTTTTCCTTAGCCATCGCTATCTCCTAAACAGCCCAGGCGGGCCGGCTTTGGTTTCTTCTGATTTCCGGATCAGGCGTATTTCGCCTGGACTTCCTGCGCCACGGCGTTCGGGACCTGCTCGTAGTGGTCGAACGTCATGGTGTACTGGGCGCGTCCCTGGCTCATTGAGCGCAGCGAGTTCACGTAGCCGAACATGTTGGCCAGCGGAACCATCGCGTCGATGACCTGGGCGATACCCCGGGCTTCGGTGCCGCGGATCTGACCGCGGCGGGAGTTGAGGTCGCCGATCACGTCGCCGACGTAGTCTTCCGGCGTCAGGACCTCGACACGCATGATCGGCTCGAGGATCTTGGGCGACGCCTTCTCGATGGCTTCCTTGAAGCCGGCGCGGCCGGCGATTTCGAAGGCCAGAACCGACGAGTCGACATCGTGGTAGGCGCCATCCGTCAGCGTGAATTTCACGTCGACGATCGGGAAGCCGATGACCGGGCCAGCGCCCATCACCGAGGCCACGCCCTTCTGCACGCCCGGGACGTATTCCTTGGGCACGTTGCCGCCGACGACTTCCGAGGCGAACTGGAAGCCGGCACCCGGCTCGTTGGGCTCGATGCGGAACTTGATGCGGGCGAACTGGCCCGAACCACCCGACTGCTTCTTGTGGGTGTAATCGTGTTCCACAGCCTTGGTGATCGCCTCGCGGTAGGCCACCTGCGGCGCACCGATATTGGCTTCAACCTTGAACTCGCGCTTCATGCGATCGACGATGATGTCGAGGTGAAGCTCGCCCATGCCGGAGATGATGGTCTGGCCGGACTCCTCGTCGGTCTTGACGCGGAAGCTCGGGTCCTCGGCGGCCAGGCGTGCGAGGGCAAGGCCCATCTTCTCCTGGTCGGCCTTCGACTTCGGCTCGACGGCGATGTCGATCACCGGCTCGGGGAACTCCATGCGCTCGAGGATCACCGGGCTGCTGGGATCCGAGAGCGTATCGCCCGTCGTCGTATCCTTGAGGCCGACGATGGCGACGATATCGCCGGCGTAGGCTTCGTTGATCTGCTCGCGGCTGTTGGCATGCATCTGGAACATGCGGCCGACGCGCTCGCGCTTGTCCTTGACGGTGTTCTCGAGCATCGCACCCGCCTCGAGGTGACCCGAGTAGATACGGCAGAAGGTCAGCGTGCCCATATGCGGGTCGTTGGCGATCTTGAAGGCCAGCATCGAGAGCGGCTCATCGTCGGACGCGTGACGCTCGATTTCCTTGTCGGTCTTGACGTCGATGCCCTTGATCGAGGGGATGTCGATCGGCGACGGCAGGAAGTCGATGACGCCATCGAGCAGCGGCTGAACGCCCTTGTTCTTGAAGGCCGAGCCGCAGAACACCGGGAAGAACTTCGAGTTGATCGTGCCCTGGCGGATCAGCCGGCGAATGGTGTCCTTATCGGGCATCTCGCCGTTGAGGTAGGCCTCGGTCGCGGCATCGTCGACTTCGACCACGGTTTCGATGAGCTGCTCGCGATATTTGGCGGCGCTCGCCTTGAGGTCATCCGGAATCTCGACGACGTCCCACTGCGCACCGAGCTCTTCGTTGCGCCAGACGAGCGCATTCATCTCGATGAGGTCGACGACGCCCTTGAACTCGTTCTCGGCGCCGATCGGCAGCTGCACGATCGCGGTCTTGATGCCGAGGCGCTTGTGCAGCGTGTCGACGCAGAAATAGAAGTCGGCGCCGATCTTATCCATCTTGTTGACGAAGATCAGACGCGGAACATTGTACTTGTCGGCCTGGCGCCAGACCGTCTCGGTCTGCGGCTCGACGCCCTGGTTGCCGTCGAGCAGCGCGATGGCGCCGTCGAGCACGCGGAGCGAACGCTCGACCTCGATGGTGAAGTCGACGTGGCCGGGGGTGTCGATGATATTGAAGCGGTGCATACGACCGTTGCGACCCTTCCAGAAGGTGGTCGTCGCAGCGGACGTGATGGTGATGCCGCGCTCCTGCTCCTGCTCCATCCAGTCCATGGTCGCGGCGCCGTCGTGGACTTCGCCGATCTTATGCGACTTGCCGGTGTAGTAGAGCACGCGCTCGGTCGTGGTGGTCTTGCCGGCATCGATGTGGGCCATGATGCCGAAGTTGCGGTATTCGTTGATGGGATATTCGCGGGCCATCGGTCCTAAATCTCCAATTACCAGCGGTAGTGCGAAAAGGCGCGGTTGGCGTCCGCCATGCGGTGCGTATCTTCGCGCTTCTTGACGGCCTGACCGCGGCCGTTGAGGGCATCCATGAGCTCGCCCGACAGGCGTTCCTTCATGGTGTGCTCGCCGCGCTTGCGGGCGGATTCGATGAGCCAGCGGATGGCCAGGGCCTGCTGCCGATCGGTGCGGACTTCGACCGGCACCTGGTAGGTGGCGCCGCCGACGCGGCGCGAACGCACTTCCACCGCCGGACGGATGTTATCGAGCGCGGTGTGGAAGACGTTGACCGGGTCCTGCTTGGCCTTCTGCTGCACGATCTCGAAGGCGCCGTAGACGATGCTCTCGGCGACGGACTTCTTGCCGTCTTCCATGAGCGAGTTCATGAACTTGGTGACGACGATATCGCCGAACTTGGGATCGGGAATGACTTCGCGCTTCTCGGCGCGGTGACGACGGGACATGTCTCGATCTCCTTACTTCGGACGCTTCGCGCCGTATTTCGAACGGCGTTGCTTGCGGTCCTTGACCGACTGCGTGTCGAGCACGCCGCGGAGCACATGGTAGCGAACGCCCGGCAGATCGCGCACACGGCCGCCGCGGATGAGCACCACGGAGTGCTCCTGCAGATTGTGGCCTTCGCCGGGGATGTACGAAATGACTTCGCGCGAGGTGGTCAGGCGGACCTTGGCGACCTTGCGCAGCGCCGAGTTCGGCTTCTTGGGGGTGGTGGTATAGACGCGGGAGCACACGCCGCGCTTCTGCGGGTTCTGCTCCATCGCCGGAACTTTGTTCCGCTTCGGCTTGGTCGTCCGAGGTTTGCGGATCAGCTGATTAATGGTCGGCATTCACGCTCTTTCCATCGCCAAATTCGAGTTCAAGGCCATAAGCAAACCGAAAGGGCGCCACACCGATCCTGCATGCTGGATCGCGGCGCCTTCTCAATGCAGCGGACCACTCCCAAGGAGAGAGCGTTCATGCGCACAAAGATTTGCTACAAGTCTCGCCTTTGGCGGTGTGTTTGAGAGCCTTGGATGCCCGCACAGGGTGGCAGATACCCGGTTGGCGCTCACGACCGACCGCTAAGGTGGCGCCTCTCTATAGGCCCTGATTCATCGCGTCAAGGATTCTTTGCGCGAGGAAATGCAGGGCTCAGACGCTGAGAAGCATGGCTGGGCAAATGGCGAGCAGAATGCCCGGATTCAAGGCCTCCCCGCATGAAGGCGGCTAGCGGACGAGGCCGAGGATGAAGCCGTCCCAACCCTTGGCGCCGACCGTCTGCAAGGCGGTGGTGTCGATACGCCCGTCGCGACGCAGCAGCTCGAATGCAGCCCGAGTCCCCTGGACGCCGGTATCGGCGCTATGCCCGTCGACGACGCGGCCGTCGCGGACGACGTTGTCGACGATGATCACAGTGCCCGGCCGGCCAAGTTTAAGCGCCCATTCCAAGTAGTTGGGATTATTCGGCTTATCGGCGTCGATGAAGATGAGGTCGAACGGCCCCTGGAGCTTGGGCAGGAGGTCGAGCGCAGCCCCTACCCGCACCTCGACCTTCTCATGCACGGCGGCCCGGGCGAGGTTGTCGCGCGCCACGGCGGCGTGCTTGTCCGAGTATTCGAGCGTGATCAGCCGGCCGTCGGCCGGCAGCGCCTTGGCCATCCAGATGGTCGAATAGCCGCCGAGCGTGCCGATCTCGAGGATGCGCCTCGCTCCTGAGATCCGGACCATGAGATTGAGGAACTTGCCCTGAGCCGGCGAGACGTCGATCGACGGCAGGCCGCCGGCGGCGTTGGCGCGCAGCACGGCCTCGAAGACGGGGTCGACGTCGGCCAGCAGGTGGTCGCCGATATAGGTATCGACCGCGGCCCACTGGCTTTCGGTTCGATGGGTGGTGCGGCGGTGCTCGGCGAGGTGACGCTCGCCGTCGGACTGCTTTTTGTCGGCCATCCCGGTGGTCCCTTTCGGGGTGCCGATACGCCTGCGGGACGGCCGCCGCAAGACGGCAAAAGAAAGGGCCCCGGAGGGCCCTCTCAATTCTCGTTGATGATCGACAGTTACTCGGCCGGTTCGGCCGGCGCCGGGATCTGCACGGTCTCGGCCTGGCGGCGGCGCTCTTCGAGAATGAGCTCGTCGCGCTTGGCGGCGATCGACTTCTGCTTGGACGTCGCGGCGCCGGTGCCCGCCGGGATGAGCCGGCCGACGATGACGTTCTCCTTGAGCCCCTCGAGCAGGTCGGCCTTGCCCGAAACCGCCGCCTCGGTGAGGACGCGGGTGGTTTCCTGGAACGAGGCCGCCGAGATGAAGCTGCGGGTCTGCAGCGACGCCTTGGTGATGCCGAGCAGCACGGGCACGGCCTTGGCCGGCTTCTTGCCGTCGGCGACCAACTGGTCGTTGAGCTCATCGAAGTCGAGCTTGTCGAGCTGCTCGTCCTTGAGCATCCCGCTGTCGCCCGGCTCGGTGATCTCGACCTTCTGCAGCATCTGCCGGACGATGACCTCGATGTGCTTGTCGTTAATGAGCACGCCCTGGAGGCGGTAAACCTCCTGGATCTCATTGACGAGGTAGCGCGCCAGCTCCTCGACGCCCTTGATGGCAAGGATGTCGTGCGGGGCCGGATTGCCGTCGAGGATGTACTCGCCCTTCTCGATGGCGTCGCCTTCCTGAAGATGGAACGGCTTGCCCTTCGGGATCAGGTACTCAACGGGCTCCGAAGTCTTGTCCTCGGGCTCGATGATGATGCGGCGCTTGTTCTTGTAGTCGCGTCCGAATTTGATCGTGCCGTTGATCTCGGCAATGATCGCATGGTCTTTCGGACGGCGGGCCTCGAAGAGCTCGGCCACACGCGGCAGACCGCCGGTGATGTCCTTGGTCTTGGCGCTCTCGAGCGGAATACGTGCAAGCACGTCGCCCGCCGAAACCTTGTCGCCCGGCTCGACCGCGATGACGGCATCCACGGAAAGCAGATACCGCGCGTCGCCGCCGCGCTCGACCTTGGCCACCGTACCCTTGCGGGTGATGGTGATCGCCGGCTTCAGGTTCTCGCCACGCTGGTTGGTCCGCCAGTCGGTGACGAGACGCTTGGTGAAGCCCGTCGTTTCGTCCGTGGTTTCCGCCATGGACGCCCCGTCGACCAGGTCCTCGAAGGCAACTTCGCCGTCGACTTCGGCCAGCACCGGGCGGGTGTAGGGATCCCACTCGGCGATACGCTGGCCGCGCTTGACCTCGTCGCCCTCGTTGACCAGCAGCTTGGCGCCGTAGGCCACGCGGTGCGAGGCACGCTCCTTGCCGTCATGATCGAGGATGGCGAGCGAGACGTTGCGCGCCATGACCACGAGCTTGCCGCCCGACACCTTGGCCACGTTGGCGTTGCGGATGGCGATCTTGCCTTCCGCCCCGGCCTCGAGGAACGACGTGTCGACCACCTGCGCGGTGCCACCGATGTGGAACGTACGCATGGTGAGCTGCGTGCCCGGCTCGCCGATCGACTGTGCCGCGATGACGCCCACGGCCTCGCCGATATTGACCGGCGTGCCGCGAGCGAGGTCGCGACCGTAGCAGGCCGCACAGCAACCGATCCGCAGCTCGCAGGTCAGCGGCGAACGGATCTTGACCGACTGCACGCGGGCGGACTCGATGGCATCCACATCCTTCTCGGAGAGCAGGACGTTGGCCTTGACGATGACCTTGCCGGTCTCGGGGTGGTGCACCGCCTCGGCCGTGGTGCGGCCCAGGATGCGCTGCCCCAGAGTGGCCACGACCTGGCCGGCGTCGATGATCGCCTCCATGGTGAGGCCCGCGGTGGTGCCGCAGTCGAGCTCGGTGATGATCGAGTCCTGCGCCACGTCGACGAGGCGACGGGTCAGGTAGCCCGAGTTCGCGGTCTTCAGGGCGGTGTCGGCCAGACCCTTGCGGGCGCCGTGCGTCGAGTTGAAGTACTCGAGCACGTTGAGGCCTTCCTTGAAGTTCGCCGTGATCGGGGTCTCGATGATCGAGCCGTCCGGACGCGCCATCAGGCCGCGCATGCCGGCGAGCTGCTTCATCTGCGCCGGCGAACCGCGCGCACCGGAGTGGCTCATCATGTAGACCGAGTTGATCGGCTTCTGCCGCTTGGTCTCCTTGTCGATCTGAACGGCAGCGATGCCCTTCATCATCTCGTCGGCGATCTTGTCGCCGCACTTGGCCCAGGCGTCGACAACCTTGTTGTACTTTTCGCCCTGGGTGATGAGGCCGTCATTGTACTGCTGCTCGAACTCCTCGACGAGCTTGCGGGTATCCTCGACGATCTTCTGCTTGGTCGGCGGGATGACCATGTCGTCCTTGCCGAACGAGATGCCGGCACGGGCCGCGTGCTTGAAGCCGAGGTCCATGATGCGGTCGCAGAAGATCACCGTCTCCTTCTGGCCGCAGCCGCGGTAGACCGTGTCGATCATCTTGGAGATGGTCTTTTTGGTCATGAGCTGGTTGGCGGTCTCGAACGGAACGGCCCTCTGGTGCGGCAGCAACTGCCCCAGCAGCATACGGCCCGGCGTCGTCTCGACGATCTTGGTCGTGTAGTTGCCCTTGTCGTCCCAGACCTTCACACGCCCCTTGACCTTGGTGTGCATGGTCACGACGCCATTGGCGAGCGCGTGCTCGATCTCGCCCATGTCGGAGAACGCCATGCCCTGCCCCGGCTCGCCCTCGTTCATGAGGGAAAGATGGTAGAGGCCGAGCACGATGTCCTGCGACGGCACGATGATCGGCTGACCATTGGCCGGGTGCAGGATGTTGTTGGTCGACATCATCAACACGCGGGCCTCGAGCTGCGCTTCGAGGCTCAGCGGCACGTGGACCGCCATCTGGTCGCCGTCGAAGTCGGCGTTGAACGCGGCGCACACCAGCGGGTGAAGCTGGATGGCCTTGCCCTCGATCAGATGCGGCTCGAACGCCTGGATGCCCAAACGGTGCAGCGTGGGCGCGCGGTTCAACAGAACCGGGTGCTCGCGGATGACCTCGTCGAGGATATCCCAGACTTCGGGCTTTTCCTTTTCGACCAGCTTCTTGGCCTGCTTGACGGTGGACGAGAAGCCCTTGGCCTCGAGCCGCGAGTAGATGAACGGCTTGAACAGCTCGAGCGCCATCTTCTTGGGCAGGCCGCACTGATGGAGCTTGAGCTCCGGACCGACGGTGATCACCGAACGGCCGGAATAGTCCACCCGCTTGCCGAGCAGGTTCTGGCGGAACCGGCCCTGCTTGCCCTTGAGCATGTCAGAGAGCGACTTCAGCGGACGCTTGTTGGCGCCCGTGATGGTGCGGCCGCGGCGGCCGTTGTCGAACAGCGCGTCGACGGCCTCCTGCAGCATGCGCTTTTCGTTGCGGATGATGATGTCCGGCGCGCGGAGCTCGATCAGGCGCTTCAGGCGGTTGTTGCGGTTGATGACGCGACGGTAGAGGTCGTTGAGATCGGACGTCGCGAAACGGCCGCCGTCCAGCGGGACGAGCGGACGCAGCTCCGGCGGAATGACCGGGATGACGGTCATGATCATCCACTCGGGCTTGTTGCCCGAGACGATGAACTGCTCGACGATCTTCAGGCGCTTGGCAAGCTTCTTGGGCTTGAGCTCAGTGGTCGACTCGGCGATCTCGACACGCAGGTCGGCTGCGATCTTTTCGAGATCGAGCGAGAGCAGCATGTCGCGGATTGCCTCAGCACCGATCTTGGCGGTGAAGCTGTCGGCACCGTACTCGTCCTGCGCATCGAGGTACTGCTCTTCGGTCAGCAGCTCGTTGGTGGTGAACGGCGTCAGGCCGGCATCAAGAACGACGTACTGCTCGAAGTAGAGGATACGCTCGATGTCCTTGAGGGTCATGTCGAGCAAGAGCGCAATGCGGCTCGGCAGCGACTTCAGGAACCAGATATGCGCGACGGGCGCGGCGAGCTCGATGTGGCCCATGCGTTCGCGGCGCACGCGGCTCAGCGTGACTTCGACGCCGCACTTCTCGCAGATGACGCCCTTGAACTTCATGCGCTTGTACTTGCCGCACAGGCACTCGTAGTCCTTCACCGGCCCGAAGATGCGGGCGCAGAACAGGCCGTCGCGCTCCGGCTTGAAGGTCCGGTAGTTGATGGTTTCGGGCTTCTTGATCTCGCCATACGACCAGCTCAGGATTTTCTCCGGGCTGGCGATGCTGATCTTCATCTGATCGAACATCTGCACCGGAACCTGCGGGTTGAACGGGTCCATCACGTGATTGTGGGTATGCATCTAGTATCTCCTCGTCTCCGTCAGGATCGGGTGGGAGTGCCCGAGAGCCTGACGAGGCGTGTTTCCAAAGGAAGGGCGAATGCGGCGGATTACTCCGCCGCCTTCTGAGGAGCTTCGAGTTCGGCTTCCGGTCCCGGTGCCGGAAGCTCGTCCGTCTCGGCCATCTCAAGTTCGACGTTGAGACCGAGAGAACGGATTTCCTTCACCAGAACGTTGAAGCTTTCCGGAACACCGGCTTCGAACGTGTCGTCGCCGCGGACGATCGCTTCGTAGACCTTGGTCCGTCCGGCCACGTCGTCGGACTTGATGGTCAGCATTTCCTGCAGCGTGTAGGCGGCGCCGTAGGCTTCGAGGGCCCACACCTCCATTTCGCCGAAGCGCTGGCCGCCGAACTGCGCCTTGCCGCCCAGCGGCTGCTGGGTCACGAGCGAGTACGGGCCGATCGAGCGGGCGTGGATCTTGTCGTCGACCAAGTGGTGGAGCTTGAGCATATAGATATAGCCCACGGTCACCTTGCGGTCGAACGGCTCACCGGTGCGGCCGTCGAAGACGGTCGACTGGCCCGAGGAGTCGAGCCCTGCCCGCTGCAGCATCTCGACGATGTCGGCTTCCTTGGCGCCATCGAACACGGGAGTGGCGATCGACACACCCTTGCTCAGATGCTCGCCGAGGCGGGCCATGGAATCGTCGTCCAGATCGGTCACCGATTTGTCGCCGTCGAACAGCGACGCGATCTCCTTCTTCAGCGGCTTCAGGTCGCCCTTCTGCTGGTAGATGCGCAGCATCTCGTTGATCTTCTTGCCGACGCCGGCGCAGGCCCAGCCCAGATGGGTCTCGAGGATCTGGCCAACGTTCATGCGCGAGGGCACGCCCAGCGGGTTCAGCACGATATCGACCGAGGTGCCGTCCTGCAGGTACGGCATGTCTTCCTGCGGAACGATGCGGGAAACCACGCCCTTGTTGCCGTGACGGCCGGCCATCTTGTCGCCCGGCTGCAGCTTGCGCTTGGTGGCGACGAAGACCTTGACCATCTTCATCACGCCGGGCGGCAGCTCATCGCCGCGCTGCAGCTTGTCGACCTTGTCGATGAAACGCTGTTCCAGAAGACGCCGGCTCTCTTCGTACTGGGCGTTGAGAGCTTCCTTCTCCTGCATCAGCTTGTCGTCGCCGATGGCGAACTGCCACCATTTGGAGCGCGGCTGCGCCTCGAAGATCTGGTCGTTCAGCTTGGTGCCGACGACGTAGCCCTTGGGGCCGGCAGTCGCGGTCTTGCCGAACAGCATCTCCTTGAGACGGGCATAGACGTTGCGGTCGAGGATCGACTGCTCGTCGTCGCGGTCCTTGGCCAAGCGCTCGATTTCCTCGCGCTCGATGGCCATGGCACGCTCGTCCTTGTCGATGCCGTGGCGATTGAAGACCCGGACCTCGACGACCGTGCCGGCATCGCCTGGGGGAACCCGAAGCGAGGTGTCGCGCACGTCAGACGCCTTTTCGCCGAAGATGGCGCGGAGGAGCTTTTCCTCCGGCGTCATCGGGCTTTCGCCCTTCGGCGTGATCTTGCCCACCAGGATGTCCCCCGGCCCGACATCGGCGCCGATATGGACGATACCCGCTTCGTCGAGGTTCTTGAGCGCCTCTTCCGACACGTTCGGGATGTCGCGGGTGATTTCCTCCGGCCCGAGCTTGGTATCGCGGGCCATCACTTCGTATTCCTCGATGTGGATCGAGGTGAACACGTCCTGCATCGAGATCTTCTCGCTCAGCAGGATCGAGTCTTCGAAGTTGTAGCCGTTCCAGGGCATGAACGCGACGAGCACGTTCCGGCCGAGCGCCAGATCGCCCAGATCGGTCGAGGGACCATCGGCAACGATGTCGCCGGCGTCGACGTGATCGCCGACAACCACCAGCGGACGCTGGTTGATGCAGGTCGACTGGTTCGAGCGCTGGAACTTCATCAGATTGTAGATGTCGACGCCGGACTTGCTGGCATCGGTCTCTTCGGTGGCGCGGATCACGATACGCGTTGCGTCCACCTGGTCGACGATGCCCTTGCGCTTGGCGACGATCGCGGCGCCCGAGTCACGGGCAACGACCGGCTCCATGCCGGTGCCCACGAAGGGGGCCTCGGCGCGCAGCAACGGCACGGCCTGGCGCTGCATGTTGGAGCCCATGAGCGCGCGGTTGGCGTCATCGTTCTCGAGGAACGGAATGAGCGCCGCGGCCACAGAGACCATCTGCTTGGGCGACACGTCCATCAGGTCGATCGACTCTTTGGGCGTGAGGCCGTTGTCGCCGGCATGGCGGGCCACGACCAGGTCATCGGCGAACTCGCCCTTGCTGGTGAGCAGCGCCGAGGTCTGGGCGACGTAGTGCTTGGCCTCTTCCATCGCCGACAGGTAGACGACGTCGTCCGTCACCTTGCCGTCGACGATCTTGCGGTACGGCGTCTCGATGAAGCCGTATTTGTTGACGCGCGCGAAGGTCGCGAGCGAGTTGATGAGGCCGATGTTCGGACCTTCCGGCGTCTCGATCGGGCAGATGCGGCCGTAATGCGTCGGGTGCACGTCGCGCACCTCGAAGCCCGCCCGCTCGCGGGTGAGACCGCCCGGTCCAAGCGCCGAGAGACGACGCTTGTGCGTGATCTCGGAGAGCGGGTTGGTCTGGTCCATGAACTGGCTGAGCTGGCTCGAGCCGAAGAACTCGCGCACCGCGGCAGCCGCCGGCTTGGCGTTGATCAGGTCCTGCGGCATGACCGTGTCGATCTCGACCGAGCTCATGCGCTCCTTGATCGCCCGCTCCATGCGGAGCAGACCGAGACGGTAGTGGTTCTCCATCAGCTCGCCGACCGAGCGCACGCGGCGGTTGCCGAGGTTGTCGATGTCGTCGATCTCGCCGCGGCCGTCGCGGAGGTTGACCAGCGTGCGAACCACCTCGACGATGTCTTCCTTGCGCAGGGTACGCATGGTGTCGGGTGCATCGAGCTCGAGACGCATGTTCATCTTGACGCGGCCCACGGCCGACAGGTCGTAGCGCTCGCTGTCGAAGAACAGCGACTTGAACATCGCTTCAGCCGTCTCGATGGTCGGCGGCTCGCCCGGACGCATGACACGATAGATGTCAAAGAGCGCGTCCTCGCGGGACTCGTTCTTGTCGACCGCCAGCGTGTTGCGGATGTAGGCGCCTACCGTCACATGGTCGATGTCGAGCAGCGGCAGCTCATCGAAGCCGGCCTCGGTCAGCTTCTTGAGGAGCTTCTCGTCGATCTCGTCGCCGGCCTCGGCGTAGATCTCGCCGGTCTGCAGGTTGACGAGATCCTGGGCGATATAGGTGCCGTAAAGGTCCTCGTCGGTCGCCACGAGATGCGTGACGCCGTCGGTCGCCAGCTTCTTGGCCTGGCGGGCGCTGAGCTTCTTGCCGCCCTCATGCACGACCTTGCCGGTCTTGGCATCGATCAGGTCGTAGGCCGGCTTGGTGTTGGTCATCGACACGGCGTCGAAGGGCTTCTTCCAGCCGCCGGCCTTCTTGTTCCGCTCGTAATTGAGCGTCTTGTAATAGGTCGCAAGGATTTCCTCGGCGTCGAGGCCGAGCGCCTTGAGCAGCGAGGTCACCGGAATCTTCCGGCGGCGGTCGATGCGGGCGTAGACGATGTCCTTGGCGTCGAACTCGATGTCGAGCCACGAGCCGCGGTACGGGATGATGCGGCCGGCAAACAGCAGCTTGCCCGACGAGTGAGTCTTGCCCTTGTCGTGGTCGAAGAAGACGCCCGGCGAACGGTGCATCTGGGAGACGATGACGCGCTCGGTGCCGTTGACGATGAAGGTGCCGTTCATGGTCATGAACGGCATGTCGCCCATATAGACGTCCTGCTCCTTGATGTCCTTGACGGAGCGCGCGCCGGTCTCCTCGTCGACTTCGAACACGATCAGGCGCAGCGTCACCTTGAGCGGCGCTGCGAAGGTCATGTCGCGCTGCCGGCACTCGTCGACGTCGTACTTGGGCTGCTCGAATTCGTACTTCACGAATTCAAGCGAGGCGGTGTTGGAAAAGTCGGTGATCGGGAAGACAGACTTGAAGACAGCCTGCAGCCCTTCCTCGAGACGTCCGCCCTTGGGCTCGTTCACGAGGAGGAACTGATCGTACGAGGCCTTCTGGACCTCGATCAGATTTGGCATCTCCGTGACTTCGCGAATGCTGCCGAAGGATTTCCGAATCTTCCGGCGGCCGTTGAACGTGGTAGCCATACCCGCTCCTATCTTTCTCTCGATGTCTCGGGAAGCAAATGTCCAAAGCTCCGACCATCAGCCGTCGGACCTCAGGAAATCTGCCCTTTTCGAATTTCGTTAGGTGGTCGTTCCGCAACTAGAAACCGTCGCCGAAGCCTCCAATGCGCCCGGAGGTGGCGAATGTGCCGTGGGTTGAAACTTATATCGGCGGAAGCCGATGCTTCTATTCAACTCTGCGGCAAGACTATGGCAGCGCCCGTAGGCGCTGCGAATTTCGCGATCCCGGTCAACACATGGTGGTGACCGAGCGGGATTCCTTCGGGACCGGGAGGTCCCTCAGATCACTTGAGCTCGACCTTGGCGCCGGCGCCCTCGAGCTTCTTCTTGATGTCCTCGGCCTCGGCCTTGTTGACACCTTCCTTGACGGTCTTGGGCGCGCCTTCGACCAGAGCCTTGGCCTCGCCGAGGCCGAGGCCCGTGATCGCACGGACTTCCTTGATCACGTTGATCTTGTTCTCGCCGAAGGCGGCCAGAACAACGTCGAACTCGGTCTTCTCTTCAGCCGGGGCCGCAGCAGCGGCGGCCGGACCGGCAGCCGCGACGGCGACCGGAGCGGCGGCGGAGACGCCCCATTTCTCTTCGAGCATCTTGGAAAGTTCCGATGCCTCGAGCACGGTGAGGGCCGAGAGATCGTCGACGATTTTGGCGAGATCAGCCATTTGATACTTCCTGTTGTGTTTCGTTTCAGTTCGAACCGATAGGGCCGCGTACGGCCCCCAATGTGAGCCTTAGGCTTCGTTGCCCTTCTCGGCGTGAGCCGAGAGGACACGGGCGATCTGGCCGCCGGGTGCCTGCAGGATCGAGGCGATGCGGGTGCCGGGCTGCTTGAGCATGCCGGCGATCGTCGCACGCAACTGATCGAGCGAAGGCATCGTGGCGAGCGCCTTGACCTTGGCCGGGTCGAGACCCGTCATTCCCATCGAGCCGCCGAGGACTTCGAACTTCTGGTTCTTGTCCGCGAAGGCCGACGCCACTTTCGGCGCCGTCATGGGATCCTTGGCAAAGGCGATGACCGTCGGGCCTTCGAAAAGGCCCGAGATGTCCGCAGTGCTGGTGTCCTTGAGAGCAAGCTTGGCCAGGCGGTTTTTGGCGACCTTCACATTGCCCCCGGCCTGCTTCATCTGCACACGCAGAGTCTCCAGGTCGGCGACGGTGAGGCCGGCGTTGCGCGCGACGACGATCGATCCAGCCTCGGCGAACGAGGACTGGAGCGAGGCGACGACCTCACGCTTTTCCGCTCTTTCCACTCTTAGTCTCCACATTTGGCCCGGGTTGCCCCGAGCCGTCTGCCAATTGCTGCCCTCGATTGCGCGAGGTCAGCGGTTGATGCCTGTCAACCGAGCCGACGCGTCGAGGGCGAACTGCCCTTTCGGCGGCAACTGGCCTGGTTCGAACCGTGGCCGGCGGGCCGTTGACCCGTCGAAATCGGTTCTTACCCCGTCTATTGCTGGCCCGTTTCCTTGGTCGCGCGCTAACGCGTCGCCGGTCGGTTTAAGCGCCTTGCGGCGCACCACGCAGTCTCGGACAGGACTTGCCTCCATTGCTGGAGGTTCCCGGGACGGGCGAACCCGTCCCGAAACTGAGATCAGGCGCTGAGCGACGCCGGATCGACATGGACGCCAGGGCCCATGGTCGAGCTGACGGCGACGCGCTTCACATAGGTGCCCTTGGCGCCAGTTGGCTTGGCGCGGGTCACCGCATCGGTGAACGCCTTGATGTTTTCGAGCAGCGCCGCCTCGGTGAACGAGGCCTTGCCGACGCCGGCATGGATGATGCCGGCCTTTTCGACGCGGAACTCCACGGCGCCGCCCTTGGCGGCCTTGACCGCACCGGCGACATCCGGCGTCACCGTGCCGACCTTCGGGTTCGGCATCAGGTTGCGCGGGCCGAGGACCTTACCCAGGCGGCCGACCAGCGGCATCATGTCCGGGGTCGCGATGACACGGTCGAAGTCGATCTTGCCGCCCTGCACTGCCGCCACGAGATCCTCGGCACCGACGATGTCGGCGCCGGCCTTGCGGGCTTCCTCGGCCTTGGCGTCCTTGGCGAACACTGCCACGCGGACGTTCTTGCCGGTGCCGTTGGGCAGGTTCACCACGCCACGGACCATCTGGTCGGCGTGCCGCGGGTCGACGCCCAGATTCATCGCCACTTCGACCGTCTCGTCGAACTTCGCCTTGGCGCGTTCCTTGACCATCTTTACCGCATCGTTCAGCGCATAGAGCTTCTTGCGGTCGATGCCTTTTTCAATCTCAGTCGTACGCTTGCCGGCCATCGCTTAAGCCTCCACCGTCAGGCCCATCGAACGGGCGGAACCCGCGATCATCTTCGCCGCGGCGTCGACGTCGTAGGCGTTGAGATCCTTGAGCTTGGCTTCAGCGATCTCGCGGATCTGCTTCTGGGTGATGGTGCCGGCCGAGTCCTTGCCCGGAAGCTTGGAGCCCGACTTCAGGTTCATCGCCTTCTTGAGGTAGTAGGTCACCGGCGGCAGGCGCGTCTCGAACGAGAAGCTCTTGTCCGCAAAGATGGTGATGACGACCGGGGTCGGGGCGCCCTTCTCCTGGTTCTGCGTCGCGGCGTTGAAGGCCTTGCAGAATTCCATGATGTTGAGGCCGCGCTGACCGAGCGCGGGGCCGATCGGGGGCGAGGGGGTCGCCGAACCGGCCGGGACCTGAAGCTTCAGGTAGCCAGTGATTTTCTTTGCCATAGCCTATCTCCAAACGTTGCCCACAAGCGGGCGGGGTAGACACCGTGGTCCGGGAGCTTTGCCCGCAGTTGGCGACTGCGGCTGCCCTCCCACGGCTTTTCGGTCAGACCTTCTCGACCTGACCGTATTCGAGCTCCACCGGAGTGGGACGCCCGAAAATCGAAACCTCGACCTTGAGCCGCGCGCGCTCTTCGTCGACTTCCTCGACGACGCCGTTGAAGCTCGCGAACGGGCCGTCGGAGACGCGCACCTGCTCGCCCACCTCGAACGAGACGGAGGGCTTGGGATGCTCCACGCCTTCCTGCACCTGCTGCAGGATGGCCATCGCCTCCTTCTCCGAGATCGGCATGGGCTTGTCGCCCGAGCCGAGGAAACCGGTAACCTTGGGCGTGTTCTTGATCAGGTGGAACGCCTCATTGGTCATGTCCATCTTCACCAGCACATAGCCGGGGAAGAACTTTCGCTCGGCATCGACTTTTCGTCCACGCCGCATCTCGACGACCTTCTCGGTCGGCACGATCACGTCCTCGAACAAGTCCTGAAGCTTGTTCTGCGCCACCTTCTGGCGGATATCCTCAGCAACCTTCCGCTCGAAGTTGCTGTACGCCTGAACGATGTACCAGCGCTTGGCCATGCCGCGTGTCGTCTCCGGGTCGTCTAAACTTCAGATCCGCTTAGCGGATCGCCAAAACCGTCTGCACCAGAAAGGAAATGACCTGGTCGGCAGCCAGAAAAAACAGGCTCGCCAGTGCCACCATCGCCAGCACCATCACGGTCGAGATCAGCGTCTCCTGCCGCGTCGGCCAAGTCACCTTGCCCACTTCCTGGCGAACTTCCTGCAGGAATTTGATGGGGTTTATCGCGGCCATTGGGGTCACTTTCGAGGGCGGGCATTTTGCCCAAAACCAATTACCGCGCGAGTCTCCTCGGCGGCTGAGAGGCGGTCATGTACTGAGTTGTCGGACACAATGCAAGACGGAGTCGGACAAATCCGACGCGAGCTCCCGCAGGCTAGATAGGTCTTCAGACCCAAATTTCAAGCGGCGGCCGGTGCTCCGGCCCGGGTGCTATAGACTCGCATGTTGATCCACCGCAGCAGCAGGCCGAAGACGACCAGCAGCAGGCCCGCGCCGAGCAGCGAGAGCGGATTGGGGCCGAAATACTCGAACCACTGCGTGTAGAAATGGACGACTCCGAAGACGGCGGCAGCGTTCACGACCCAGCGGCGGTTGGCATAGACGCCCCAGATGCCGACGCCGATCAGCAGGACCGCCCAGACGACGGTGAACCAGCTCGCGGGCCAGCCCAGGGTCAAATCGCCGAACAGCGAGCCGACGAGGAACGCGGCGTTGATCATGAGGACGGCGGTGCGCGCGCCGATGAGCAACACGCGCTCGTAGGCGGATTTTTGCTGCAGCGAGATCAGGAACAGCGCGAGCGCCACGACCGCGAGAACCGAAATGGTAAAGGCCGGGCGGTCGACACCGAGGACATAGCTGGCGTGCCAGTAGGCCGTGCCGGCGCCGAGCGCGAATGCCAGCTCGATCATCGCCAGGGCGGCCAGCATGCCGGATTGGGCCAGGAGCGCCGCCGCGCCGAGCCCGACGGTCATCCCGATGTTTGCCCAAACCGAACCGCCGGACAGGTAGCCGACCCCGCCGACGATGGCGAGCGCGCCGACGGTCACGCAGAACTGCGCGAAGAGCCACCATTTCGCGGCCTTGTTGAGCACCAGCCCGAGGCCCAGGACAAACAGGATGACGCCCATGACGATGACGGACTGGACGGTCGGAAACAGCACCGCGCCGCCCAGCGTCACAGCGACGGTGCCGAACGCCAGCAGGATGTTGCTGCCGAGCGAAGCCGTATCTTCCGCCCCGAGCCGCGCCAGCCGGTCGGCCTCGTTTTGGGTGAGTTGTCCCGTCGCGACCAGATCGGTGAGATCGAGCGTGACCTTCATTGTCGAGCCCTCGCAATGCCCCGCCAAATTCTAGCAGGGAATTGGACGCCCGCCCACGGGACGGCTCAGGCTGCGACGGGATGCAGGCGCAGCGCGCCGAAATCAGCAATTACAAGGATTTACGCCTGGCAGGGGCAGAAGGACTTGAACCCTCGACCCTCGGTTTTGGAGACCGATGCTCTACCAACTGAGCTATACCCCTCCGAGGCGAAGCACCGTCTAGTCGCAAAGGCTCCGTCGCGCAAGCCATCACGGGCCCGTGATAGTGTTGCCGAATCCGCGCAGTGTGCCGATTTGCAACACTTCCGGTTGTCGACAAAAGCTCACTGCAATAGGGTTCCAGTACCCGCGGCTCAGCGCGGGGTTCGTCCAGGGGAATGCCATGAAGAAGATCCTCACTCTTGCCGCGCTGATGGCGATTGCCGCCATGCCGGTCACCGCTGCGTCCGCCGCCACCATGGCGGCTCCGGCCGCTCCGAAAATCGATGCCGTCTGCTACATCCTGCCGCTGCTGCCCAAGTGCGTCGATGAGTGGAAGGCGGCGCATCCGATGGCCCCGGTCGTCGCGCCGGTCAAGAAGGTTGCGGCGGTCACCACCAAGGCCGCGGTCAAGGCCACGACCACCACCATGAACATGATGATGATGCCGAAGTGCACGCCGGCCCCGGCGGGATCGGCCTACCTCTACGTCTGCAAGTAATCGCGTTCGCAGACGCTGACCTCGCTGTCGCCCCGGCCCACGGCCGGGGCGATGTCATTTGCGGTAGACGTCGCCGTCGCTGAAGCGCCGCGGCGGGACATATTCGATGCCGAGGTCGCGGCGTAGATGCGCGTTCATCGATAGGAGATCGAGGTCTGCGACCCGCCGCCCGCGATGCGTCACCACCAGCCAGGCGGCCAGCCGCCGCCTCAATCCAACCCGGCCTAATGTCTTATCCTGATAAAGCATTTTCCGTTGCCTCGAGAGATTTCGATGCTTTGGATGTGCGCTCTTTTGGCCTCCGCCACCAATTCGGTATAAGGTAGGCTCCATAAGCTGGACTTATGGGCATGAGCGATCCCCTTCCCTCTCTTGCGGCCATCCGGGTGTTCGAGGCCGCCTCCAGGCTGATGAGCTTTACCAAGGCGGCGGCGGAGCTCGGCATGACGCAGGCGGCGGTCAGCTACCAGATCAAGCTGCTGGAGGAGCGGCTCGGCGCCCCGCTGTTCCTCAGGCAGCCCCGCGCCCTGGCCCTGACCTCGGCGGGCCAGTGGCTCGCGCCGCGCACCAGCGAGGCCTTCGACCTGCTGCGGGGTGCCTATGCGCAGTTCGGGCAGCGCGAGGGCGCGACGCTGATCGTCAACACCATGCACACCTTCGCGGCGCAATGGCTGTCGCCACGGTTGGGGAAGTTCCAGCTGCAGCACCCCAAGATCGCCGTGCGCCTCGAGACCACCGAGCGCCTCGTGGATTTTTCGCGCGAAGAGGTCGACGTGGTCATCCGCTCCGGCAAGGGAAAATGGGACGGTCTGAGCTCGCTGAAGCTCGTCGACTGGCGGTTCACGCCGATGGTGTCGCCTGCTCTGGCTGCAAAAGTTGGCGGGCTGAACACGCCGGAGGACCTCCTCAAGGTGCCACTACTGGACCCGATGGATCCCTGGTGGGACCAATGGTTCGACACCTACGGACTGCCCAAGGCGGCGCTCAAGCGCGAGAACGCCCCGACGATCATGCTGCAGACCATCACGGCCAGCGCCGCCGCCAATGGGCTCGGAGCCGCGCTGCTCGTTCCAGATTTCTTCGAGCTCGAGATCGCGGCCGGTCGGCTGGTCGCGCCGTATCCGGCATTGAGCGTGGCCGGCGACGCTTACTGGCTGGCGTTCCCGGAAGGCCGGCGGAACGTTCCCAAGATCAAGGCTTTCCGGGACTGGGTCGCCGGCGAAATTCGCGGCTGACGGCGGCGGTCAGAACGGATGGACGACCATGTCTTCGAGATCGGGCTGCAGGTAGTCGATCACCAGATTGCCGTACTGCGGATCCTTCTGGCTGACGACAATCTTCATGCCGGGGACCTGCCAGGTCTCCTGCATGCCGCCCCCGGCGAGGACATCAGTCGTTTGCGGCGGTCCGTACGATGCAGTGATCGAGGCGACAGCGGTATCGAAATCACCGGTCGCACCGACGCCCACCAGCTCATAGAGCCGCGGCTCGGCGCC
>Ga0207667_10000881_pt1 | contig 38298 bp, 34 predicted proteins | sample KBSCornC52_FD_184301 | JGI IMG/M metagenome (GOLD analysis project Ga0207667, IMG submission 184301) | Corn rhizosphere microbial communities from Kellogg Biological Station, Michigan, USA - KBS Corn C5-2 (SPAdes) (version 2) | ecosystem: Host-associated > Plants > Roots > Rhizosphere > Soil ...
CATCCGGTCCGCTGCGCTGCCGATCGCCGCTACGACGAAAGCGAAGGCCAGCAGAAGCCCGAACAGGCGTGCGGCGGACAGGCCCGGCCCATCCCCGCGCAGGCCGTCAGGAGTCGGTCGGGGCTTGGCCGTATTGATAATAGTCGGAGCCATAAAATTGGGAATGGCGGTTGGACGCCTTCACCGGATCGAACTTGGTCAGGACTGCGCCCAGGATGACTGGGCGCGTGCCGCGCAGGCGGCGCAGCGCGGCCTTGAGCGAGCCATGGCGGCTGCGCTCCACCTCGACGACGAAGACCACGCCGTCGGCCAAGGGGGCGATGGTCGGCGCATCGGCGAGGCCGAGAATCGGCGGGCTGTCGATGACGACCAGCTCGAACCGACGCGCGGCTTCCTGCACGATCTGTTCGAAGCGCGGGCCGGAGAGCAGCTCGGTTGGGCTCGGCGGAATGGCGCCCGAGGTCAGCAGGGTCAGCCCGGGCTGGGATCCCGGCTGGACCGCAGTTTCGATCGGATCGCGCGAGGTGAGCAGGTTGGAGAGACCGTGCGCGTTGGGTGCGCCGGTCCGGCGGTGCAGCGAGGGACGGCGCAGGTCGGCATCGATCAGCAGCACCGTCTTGCCCATGCGTGCGAAGCTCGAGGCAATGGCGAAGCTGGTCGTGGTCTTGCCCTCGCTCGGGTGGGCGCTGGTGACGAGAACCACCTGGGGAAGCCCATCCGAGGTCGAATAGAGCAGCGAACCGCGCAGCGAATTGTAGGCCTCCGATACTGCCGACTTGGGGTCGGCCAGGGCCTCGTCCGGATCCTCGCCGGCCGAGGTCGGAACGACGCCGAGCAGGGCGAGGTCCAGCTTCTGCTCGACATCCTCGGGCACGCGGATCGAATCGTCGAAGTGGTCCTTCACGAAGACGGTGATCGCGGCGAGCGCCAGGCCAAGAGCGAACGCGAACACCAGATTGCGCATGAGGTTGGGCGAGGACGGCGATAGCGGCACGTCGGCATTGTCGATCACGGCGATATTGCTCAGGCTGATGCCTGCCGAGGCATTCAGTTCCTTGTAGCGCTGGAGCAGGCCGTCATAGAGCTGGCGATTGGTATCCGCCTCGCGCGCTAGCAGGCTGTACTGGACTGTGCGGTCCTGCTCCCCGAGCGTGTCGGACTTCAGCCTTTCGACCTCGCCGGTCAGCCGGGACTCCGCGGCCCGGGCGGCCTCGTACTCGGACTGGATCGACTTGCGCACCCCGGCTGCAGCCTCGGCGATCTGGCGGTCCAGTCCGGCGATCTGGGCGGCCTTGGCGACCACCGTGGGATAGCCGTCGAGGTGGCGAGCGCGCTCCTCCTGCAATTCGGCCTGGGCAGTGGCGCGCTGCTGCAGAAGCAGGGCCACCGTGCCGTTGTTCAGGACTTCGGGCGCGCTCGTCAGGGCGCCCGACGACACGCTGCGCGCACGGGCTTCCGCGGCGATCCGCCGGGCGGTGGCCTCGTTGGCCGCGGTGTTGAATTGGATAAGGCTGTTGGCAGTGACGGAGGTTGACCCGCCTTCGCCTTTGCCATCAGGGGCCGGCTCGGAGATGCGGACCAGGCCGTTGGCGCGAGAATAGTTGTTCAGCGCGCGCTCGGATTCCTCGAGGCGCTTTTTCGTCTCGTTCAGCTGCTCGGCGATGAAATTGCGGGCATAGGCAGAGCTGTCGAACTTGCGCTGCAGGTTGGCCTGGATGAATTCCGAAGCGTAGGTCCCGGCGACCAGCGCCGACATGCGCGGATCGGCGCTTTCCCAGCTCACCGTGATAATTCGGGAATCTCGCGGGAGATTGACCGACAAGTTGCCCTGCACCAGGTCCGTCGCCATGGCGTCGGCAGCGGCGGCGGGACGATCCCGCTCCGGCGGGTTCAGCCCCTGCGACTGGAAGAATTGCGGATTGCTGCCAAGCTTGAGCTTCTGTGCAACCCGTTGCGCAAGGGCGCGGCTCTTGAGAATATCGACCTGCGTCTTGAGGTTCCGGTCGGTATCCCAGATCGGCATTTCCGCCGAACCGTCCCCGCCATCGTCCTTGAAGACGCGACTCGTCCCGTCGTTGATCTGCAGGGTAGCACTTGCCGTGTACCGCGGCGTTTGCAGCAGCGTGGCCACGATCGCCAAGGCCACGGCAGCAGCGACGATCGCGCCGATGAGGATCAGGTTCCCGCGGATCGTCCCCACCACATAGCGGAAATCGAACGTGGACGCCGGCCGCTCGGCCAGGCGGAAATCCTCGTCTGGGACATGGGCCGGGCGGTAGGGCACGGAGTCTTCGGCTGGAATGATCGTGGCCACTGCTGCGCCCCTACGCCTACTTGACGAGATAGAAGATGTTGAAGAGCGGCGTCGCCTGGAGGAATTCGTTCCAGGCAGTGCGGCTGGCGGAATTGCTCACGACCACCGTGTCGCCCGCGAGGATCTGCGGGTCCGCCGCCCGGCCTCGACGAATGGCCGCAACATCGAATCGCGCCCCGGCCCGCTGGCCGTTGATCTGTCGGAAGACGATGACCTCATTGAGCAATGCAGTCTTCGTCGGGCTGTGGGCCTGGGCGAGGGCCGAGAGCAGGGTCGTGTTGGCTCCGGCCGGGAAGACGCCAGGCTGGCTCACGTCGCCTTCGACAGTGAACGTCGCTTGTGGGCGATCGATGACGCTGACCGTTACGCTTGCGTTCCTGATGAAGCGGGCCTGGAGACGACGCTCGATCTCGGCGGCGATCATGCGGGGGCTTTGCTGCAGCACGATGAGTTCCCCGACGAGGGGAACCTGAAGATAGCCCGAGGCATCGACAACGTAATTGTCGCCGGTCAGCTCCGGCTCGCCGAACACGCGGATGGCGAGGCGATCGCCCGGCTTGACCGTGTCGCCAACCTGCTCCTGCGGCGCACGTTCGGGGACCACGTCATAGGCGTAGGTGCCTGCAGGAAGCGGACTCGGCCCTGGGGAAGCGCACCCGATGAGCGCTGCGGTCACGGCCAGCGACAGGAGCCCACGGGACCGCATCATGACCTCACCCCTAATTCTCATGCGATACATCTGCGCCTTGCGGCCCCCTCCCCTGCGGCACGAGCAGCCCCGCCGATGCGGCAGCAAGACACGCCAGTGCAATCGATCGCAGGGGGTAATCAACTTGGGAGTGCAGCGCAACGATAGTAAGCGTTGCCGCTGCGAAAATAGCCTGACCGCGCAGCTGCGGCGAAGCATCGCGCAGTTGCCTTGCCGCCAATCGAACGAGGATCGCGACGAAGGCCGCGAGAACGAGGAAGCCTGGCACCCCCGCTTCGATGGCAAGTTCCAGATAGTCGTTATGCGCGCGGTTGGTCAGCGCGGGGTGTACCAGTTCAAGGCGTTCGACGGCCATGAACACCGGCTGGAACGTGCCCATGCCCGCACCAACCGGAAAGTAGGTTTGCGCGGCGTGTAAGCTGTCCGCCCATATTCGCGGGCGCATTTCGCCCTGGAAGGTGTAGCGGGCGAGAAGCGACGAGACGACAGCGTTGTTTCCGCGCATCAGCAGCCCCGCGGCAGCGAGCATGGCCACCAGCAGGATCCCGGCGAAGATCAGTTTGCGAGAGGGCGCCCGCCACATCCGGCGCGTGGCTGCATAGACCGCCAGCCAAGCGACCGGTAGCAGGGCGGTGCCTGTCCGTGACGCGGTGAGGACCACCCCGGCGGACAAAATGGCCACGCAAGATAGCACGACCATGGCGGGGAATTGCCCGGTGCGGCGGCGGCCGGTGTGCTCAAGCCAGTCCTGGACGGCCACGGCATAGGCAACCATGCCGATCAGCAGCACGTCGGCCGAGGAATTGTGGTTCGCCTGGAAGCCGTTGAGATAACCTGCGTCGCGAGGATAGAACTGCAGCGGACCGCTTTCACCGCCGGCAGTCTGCATCGCGCCCACCATGATGGCGATAAAGCTCACCGCGGCGATGGTTCGAACCACCATCGATCGGCCCGATGCGCCAAGGGTGCCGGTGATCAGCAGGACAAGGGCAGGTGGCACAAGGGCCAGCAATGAGCTGAGCGTACGGGCCGGAGCCATGCTCAATGCGCGCCAGCTGTCCGACTCGCCGACCAGCGCCAGCGCCGCGCGCTCGGGTTCGCGACCCGGTAGGGCTTGCCACACCGGCGGTGGGAGCGGCACCAGCTGAAGGAGCGGCACGAGCAGCATCAGCGCGCACAGGCTCAGGGCCATAATCAGGCCTCGGGACAGCTCGAGGGAGGACCAGATGAGCCAGAGGCAGAATAGCGCACAGAGGATCAGCTGAACCGCCAACTCGGCGAGGGGCGCGGGAGAGCCGCCGCCGCCAAGAATCATGGCTGCACCCACGCCGATTACTGCGATTGCTGTCGCAACTCGCGAGTTCGCCGGGTGGCCGGCGGCCTGTCTCATGATCGACTGGATACGAATAAAGCCCCCGACACGGGGGCTTTACGCGAGTGAAACGGCATTTCGGCGAGAGGCTGGTTCAGCCGGCGCTGATGTAGGTTGCCGTGGGCACGTTGCAGGCCGGGAGGCTCTTGTTGGCCGCGAGGCTGCAATCCACCGACACATTGTACAGAGTGGTGGAGCCGAAGGTGAGGGCCGTGGCAGTTCCCGCGGTCATCACCACGCCGACCGCACCGAGCGCTATGAAGAGTTTTTTGGTCACGATTCTGCCCCCTGAGCTGATAGTCGAGATGTAAGTGCAATCGTCTGCAATTGCAACCGGATTTCCATAGGAACTACGTAGATCCCTAAAGGGCACAGGATACAGAGGCTTCCGACCGCAAAGAGGCAAGCACTGCTCGTCGCAACATCTTCACAGCCTGGCTTCCTGCGGGCAGCCACGACAAAAAATGCTGAATGTTTTCAGTTGCCTCAAGGTAGGTGAGGAATCGAATTTCCGCGTGATGACGGCGCAGGCCCCTTAGTAGGCCTGCTGGTGGACGATGACCTTTGCCGTGGCGAGGAGGATGCGCAGGTCGCGCCATAACGACCAGCCGTGGAGATATTCGAGGTCGGCGTCGAGGCGATTGGCAAGATCGGATTCGCGTTCGGTGGCGCCGCGCAGGCCGCGGACCTGGGCGAGCCCGGTGAGACCGGGTTTGAGGGCGTGGCGCAGCCAGTAGCGGTCGTCCACCTCCCAGAACAGCTTGTCGCCCGCCTGGGAGCCGATGGCATGCGGGCGCGGTCCGACGATCGACATGTCGCCAAGCATGACGTTGATCAGCTGCGGCAGTTCGTCGATCGATGTGCGGCGAATGAACCGACCGATGCGGGTGACCCTCGCATCGTTGCGCGTGGTGGATTGGGTCCCGTCGTGATCGAGACGGGCGACCGCCATTGAGCGGAACTTGTACATCGAGAAAAAGGTGTTGCCCCGGCCCATCCGCCGCTGCACGAACAGCGCGGGCCCGCCGTCCTCGAGCACGATGGCCAGCGCGACTGCCGCGAGCAGCGGCGCGAGAGCGATGAGAGCACAGGTGGCTACGGCAAGGTCGAAGCCCCGCTTGACCGCCCGGGCGCGCAGTCCGAGCGGGCCGAGCGAAACCAGCAGGAGCCCGCGCCCCCCCGCTTGCCGTGCGCCCTTGGCGCCAAGTTGGACCACAGCATCATCGATCACCTCGCCCTCGAGGTTCGCACCCTTGAGGAGAAGGGCCCAAGCGGCGCGGCGATCGGGCGCGCAGGAGACGATGACCCGCTCGACATTGCGCAGGACGAGACCGATCCGGTCGAGCTCTACGGGATCGGCCAGCGAAGGCACGAGGCCGTGCAGCGCGGCGTTGACATGTGGCACGCCCGGCAGGTCGATCGCCGGGCCGCCGTCATCGATCACCAGTTCGTTGATGACCCGCGGTCCGCAGCGCCAGGCAATGAAGCCGCGCATCTGCGCGCGGCCCCAGGCGAGACCAAACAAGCCGATGAACACTCCGCCGGTGAAGACCACGCGCGAGAAGTTGCTTCCCGAACGGGTATAGAAGGCGATGAACAGGACCACAGCCCACGACAGGCACAGCGCCAGGGCGCCGCGCACCGCGCCCCATTCCCAGTCCATCAGCGAGCGCATCGAATAGGCGCCGTTGTAGAACGAGATGGTGAGGAAGGCCGGCAGGACGAGTTGGGCAAGCAGGGAGCCCACCACCAGCCCCGAGGAACCGAGATAGAGCCAGCCCGCCAGGGTGAAGGCGACGACGAGGGCGGCCATGTCCGCCACCATCAGCCCGAGATAGCATTGCAGCCGCCGCCGTTCGAGCGACCGTGGCGCGCCCAGAGGCACGCCAAGAGAATCTGGCAGGGCGCTGGTCTGATGCCGGGTGGTGGGACGAAGCAGGACGTTCACATCGGTTCTTCGCAGCGATCCAACTGGCTGGCCCAAACGGGAATCCCGAGACGGCAAGGAGTTCCCGCGTCCGCGCAAATTCTGCGCCGCAGAACCGCTTAGACAGACCCATGCTTTACTGCACTCTGGTAAGTTTACCTAGTTCCGAATTGGATCAATTCTTCGGAGAAGATGCACGGGCGATTTCGGCGAGGCCTTGCGCGAGCAGGAGTTCGGCCTGCTGGCTGTGGCTCAGCAGCTCGCGGTGGAGGCCCGCGATCTTCGCCACCAGCCGTTCAAGCCGCCGGCCGCGCCAGATGCCCAGCTGCTTCCGGAGATCGCCCTCGTCCTTCCAGTTGATCCGACGCGCAGCCTTTTCCGATTCGATCAGCGCGGCGACGTTGCCCCCATTCCCCAGCTTCGCGGCGAGCGCGGCGAGTTGGGCCGTACGCCGTTCAAAGGCGAGGAGGACAGCGACCGGGTTGAGGCCAAGGTGGCGCATCCGGTCGAGCTCGGCCCCGAGCCGGCCGGGCTCGCCACCGAGTACGGCGTTGACAATGGCGATCATGCCGTCTTCCTCTGTGCTCGCCCCGATCGCCTCGAAAGCCTTCGCATCGGCACTGCGCGGGGCTTGCGGGCTGGCATCGAGATAAACCGCGAGCTTGGCGACTTCCGAGGCCGCGATGCGGGTATCGAGGTTGGCGGCGCGAGCGATCCGTTCGGCGAGCGCGGTATCGATGCGCAGGCCCGCACGATCTGCCAGTTCGCGCACCATCCCGGCCACGCTACGCGCATCGGGCGGCCAGAACACGACGACCAGGGCATCCTTGCGGTCGGCGAGGAGCTTGGCGGTCTTCGACTTGTCGGTCGCCCCCGGCGCGGCGATCAGGACCGGGCAGGACGGAGCCGTGCCGCCGATCAGGATCTCCGTCGCCTCGGCCGCCTCATCACCCGAGGCGCGCACGACGATGTGGCGGGACGAGCCGAACAGCGAAACCGAGCGGGCCTCGTCCCCCAGGCGCACTGGGTCGCGCTTGAGCTCGGCCCCGGTGAAGTCGATCCGTTCGCCGGGATCGTCGAGCAAGCCGGCGATGCGGTCGACCGCGTCGGCGACGCCGGCTTCATCGGGCCCGCAGAAAAGGAAGTAACGCGCGCTGCGGGCGGCGCTTTCCGCCTGCCGGGGGAAATCGCGCTGGGTGGCTTTCACCGGATCGCCTTAGCGCTGCGCGGCGGCGGCAGCCGAAGCGTGCCCGCGCAATTGCAGGGCCAGCGCGGTGACGATCCGGTCGGCCACTTCCTTCGAGAGGTTTTCCAGCGCAGTCTGCTCGGCGGCGATGGTCGCATATTCGGAGGAGACCACGTCGATCCCCGCATCGGCTCCGGCAGTCGCGTCATAGACAATCCGACCCGAGGCGAGATCGACCAGCTGGTAGCGGGCGCGCAGGGTGCGGCGTTCGCGGCCGACGGTATCGTCCGCCAGCAGGCCGAAGCCTTCGAGGCGATCGTCGAGGCGCACGTCGAGCCGGTAGGCGGGTGCGCCGCCGGAACGGCCGGCGGCGGCAAGCCGGTCATTCAGAGCGTTGCGGACCAGCCAGCCGGCCTTGCCCTCGATCGGCGGGACCTCCACCGCGGCAAGCCCGCGCGCCACCTCGCCCTGACCGCCGCCAGCGTAGAGCGGCTGGAGCCCGCAGCCGCCGAGCGGGGCGGCGGCAAGTCCGAGGAGGGCGGCGGCGATGAGGCGGTTCATGCGACCACGTTAACGAGCCGGTCCGGAACGACAATCACCTTCTTCGGGCTGGCCCCGGCAAGGATCGCCTGGACCTTGGCGCTGGCGAGGGCGAGGCTTTCCAGAGCGGCCTTGTCGGACCCCTTGGCGACGGTCAGCGTGTCGCGCAGCTTGCCATTGACCTGGACCGCGACTGTCACCTCGTCATCGACCAGCAGGGCCGGATCGACCGCCGGCCAGGCGGCTTCGGCGACGAGGCCTTCTCCGCCGATCTGCGCCCAGGCCTCTTCGGCCAGATGCGGCATCATCGGGGCGACCAGCAGCAGCAGGGTGCGGATCGCGGCCGAGCGGCTGGCCGAGGGTGCGGCCTTATCGGTGGCATTTGTCAGCTCGTAAATCCGGGCGACGGCCTTGTTGAACGACAGGGCGGCGATATCCTCGGCCACGGCGGTGACGGTCTGGTGCGTGCGGCGGTCGAGCGCCTTGTCCTCGCCCGTGGCCGAAGCATCGTACTGCCCGAACAGGCGCCACAGGCGCTGGACGAAGCGGGCGCAGCCTTCGATGCCGGCTTCGGACCAGGGCAGATCGCGCTCGGGCGGGCTATCGGAGAGCATGAACCAGCGGATCGCGTCGGCGCCGTATTTCGCGACGATCGCATCCGGATCGACCACGTTCTTCTTCGACTTCGACATTTTGATGACGCGGCCGATCTCCACTGGCTGGCTATCGGCCTTCAAGGTTGCGCCATCACCGGCGCGGTCCACCTCGGCGGGCGAGAAGAACAGCGGCTGGCCGTTCTCCGGATTGCGCCGCTCGTAAGTCTCGTGCGTCACCATGCCTTGCGTAAACAGGCTAGCGAAGGGCTCCTTCACTTCCAGCTTGCCGATGCGGGCGAGGGCGCGGGTCCAGAAGCGGGCGTAGAGCAGGTGGAGAATCGCGTGCTCGATCCCGCCGATATATTGCTCCACCGGGAGCCAGCGCTTTATCTCTTCGGGATCGAACGGCGCATCGGCCGGCTGGCTGGCGAAGCGCAGGAAGTACCACGAGCTGTCGACGAAGGTGTCGAGCGTATCGGTCTCGCGCCGGGCGGCGTGGCCGCACTGCGGGCAGTCGACGTGCTTCCAGGTGGGATGGCGGTCGAGCGGGTTGCCGGGGACGTCGAAGGTGACGTCTTCGGGGAGGGTGACGGGGAGCTGCTTCTTCGGCACTGGGACGACGCCGCAGACTTCGCAGTGGATGAAGGGGATCGGCGTGCCCCAGTAGCGCTGGCGGCTGACGCCCCAGTCACGCAGGCGCCATACGGTCTTGCCCTCGCCCCAGCCATCGGTTTCGGCGCGGGCGATGACCTCACGCTTGGCCTCGGCCACGGGGAGGCCGTTGAGGAAGTCGGAGTTGACGCAGATCCCGTCGCCCGCCTCGGCCTCGCCGGCGAAGGGCTTGTTCGCGTCTTCCAGTGTGGGGGCGATCACTCGCAGGATCGGCAGGCCGTACTTGGTTGCGAAATCGAAGTCGCGCTGGTCATGCCCGGGCACGGCCATGATTGCGCCGGTGCCGTATTCCATCAGCACGAAGTTGGCGATGTAGACCGGCAGGTCCGCGCCGGTGAACGGGTGTTTCGCGGTTAGGCCGGTGTCGAAGCCCAGCTTCTCGGCGGTTTCGAGTTCGGCCGCGGTCGTGCCGCCCTGCTTGCACAAGGCGATGAAGTCCTGAGCCGCGGGGTTGCCCGCGGCGAGGGCCTTTGCGACCGGATGATCTGCGGCGACGGCGACGAAACTGGCGCCGAAGATCGTATCAGGCCGGGTGGTGTAGACCTCGAGCTTGTCGCCGGTGGAGAGGGTGAAGGCGAACTGGAGCCCCTGGCTCTTGCCGATCCAGTTCTCCTGCATGACCCGGACCTTCTCGGGCCACTTGTCGAGCGTGGACAGGCCCTCAAGCAGTTCCTCGGCGAAGTCGGTGATCTTGAGGAACCACTGGTTGAGCTTTCGCCGTTCGACCAGCGCGCCCGAGCGCCAGCCGCGCCCGTCGATCACCTGCTCGTTGGCGAGGACGGTGTGATCGACCGGGTCCCAGTTGACCTCTGATTCCTTGCGGTAGACGAGGCCGGCCGCATAGAGGTCGAGGAACAGGGCCTGTTCGTGGCCATAGTATTCCGGCTCGCAGGTGGCGAGCTCGCGCGACCAGTCCAGCGCGAAGCCGAGGCGCTTCAGCTGGGCCTTCATGTTGGCGATGTTGTCGCGGGTCCAGCCGCCGGGGTGGACGCCCTTTTCCATGGCCGCATTCTCGGCCGGCATGCCGAAGGCGTCCCAGCCCATCGGGTGGAGCACCTCGAAGCCCTGCATCCGCTTGGCCCGGGCGAGCACGTCGCCCATGGTGTAGTTGCGGACATGGCCGATGTGGATGCGCCCGGACGGATAGGGGAACATCTCGAGGACGTAGGAGCGGGGCTTCGCGCTCTTGTCGTCGGCGCGGAAGGTCTGGCGCTCGTCCCAGACGCGCTGCCAGCGCAGGTCTGCGGACGCGGAATCGAAACGGGTGTCGGAAGCGGGAACGGTCATGGCCGCTCCTCTAGCCTGTCAGGCCCGCTTGTCGAGAGTGTCAGCCAACCGAGGCTTGGCGGCGCAGGTCGCGCGCCTTGGTGAGGATGATGTCCTCGAGGCGCTGCACGGTGGCGGCCTGGACCGGGGCATCGACCCAGACGCCGTTCTGGGCGACCTGGCGGCTCGCCGCAACGCGCAGCGCATCGGCGCGCAGGTCCTGGTCGAGGATCGTGACGGTGACCTTCATCCGCTCACCCGGGTTGCGGGGATTGGCGTACCAGTCGGTCACGATGACGCCGCCATTGCTGTCGGTCTGCAGCAGGGGCATGAACGAGAGCGCATCCAGCGAGGCGCGCCACAGGTAGGAATTGACGCCGATCGTGGTGATCTTCGAGGCGGCGAGATCGGCCTTGGGGCGCGACTTGTGGCCGCAGGCGGAGAGGCCGACGGTAAGGGCGACGGCGAGACCCGCGGTGCCCGCCGTGCGCAGCAGCTGGCGGGAGAAGAGGCCGCGGGTGGTGAAGCTGGCAATCATCGTCGCTCTGGTCCTGTCATCGCCGGGCCGGTAGGCTTGCGCCCTTCTTGCCGTGGAGTTCGTCGAAGCCTCTATAGCCGCCGCGCCGGGTGCGACAAGGGGCTTGCGCGGCTGGGCGCTTTTGCGGTTAGCCGCCTTGAACTGCGGCTGAACGGGAAGCGCCGCAAGGGAGGGCTCAAAATCGGCCGCCGTTGTGCTATATGGTGAGTCACGCGGTTCGGCCCGGGTTAACGTGGCCGGGCTAGGGTGACCAGGTTGGACAGGCAGGACAGTTGAAGATCATGGCGGCGCGGCGAGGACAGATGGGCATGGGAAGCCCGGCACTGCTGCTCAGCGGTGCCGTCTGCCTGCTGGCACTGCCGAGCGCGGTCCTGGCCTTTTCCAGCGATTTCGGCAGCGGCGAGCCGGCGGGGCTCGACGCCCATTCGTCGATGGCGAACTTCCTGCCGGCGCGGGTCGATCCGCGGCTGGCCCGCTCGATCACCGTGCCGGGCCTGACCAGCGGGCAGACCTTCCATTTCACGCCGGCGGGCAGCGCCACCCGGCCCGACCGCTCGGTCACGGTGGCGGTGCGCGTCGATGCGGTCGGCGCCCATGCGATCCTCGTACGCGCTCCGGCGCGTGAGAGCGCCGCCGGCCTCGCTGCCCTGCGCATCGCGCCCACGGCCTACAGCCTTGGCGTGGCGCGGGGCTTCCAGAACTTCACCATCCCGGGCACGGCGCGGCGTGGCGACGGGCCGGAACTCGCCGGCTTCAGCCTGAGCCCGGGCAACGCCAATGCGGACGAGCCGAGCCGGCTCAACGCCCGCATCGCCTTCGATGAGCGCCAGAAAACCGGCCGCGCCCCGCGCACGCTCGAATCCAACGGCGAGCAGACGGTCGATGTCGGTGGCTCCTACCGTCTGACCGGCAACCTCAACGTGACCGCCGGTGTGCGCTATTCGCAGGAACGTGACCGCATTACCCCGATGGTCGACGGCCAGAAGGACGGCCAGGCGGTCTACGTCGGCACCCAGTTCCGCTTCTGATTGCGCCTGACGGCGCTTGCCTGAATTCGTATGGAACGGCAGCGGGCCGCTTGTCCGGACGCGATGGCTTGCTAGCCTCGGCGCAGGACTGAACATCGCGCGAACTGGAGACTGACATGACACGAGTGGCAATCGTTACGGGTGGATCGCGCGGCATCGGCAAGGCCATCTGCCTGGCGCTCAAAAACCAGGGCGTGACAGTCGTCGCGAATTACGCGGGCAACGAAGCGGCGGCACAGCAGTTTACCGCCGAAACCGGGATCCCCGCCTACCGCTGGGACGTCGGCGATCATGAGGCCTGCCTTGCCGGTTGCGAGACCGTGGCGAACGAGCACGGGCCGATCGACATCGTCATCAACAATGCCGGCATCACGCGTGATGGCGTGCTCCACCGCATGAGCTTCGACGACTGGAACGACGTCATGCGGATCAATCTCGGCGGGTGCTTCAACATGGCCAAGGCTACCTTCCCCGGCATGCGAGAGCGCGGCTGGGGCAGGATCGTCAACATCGGCTCGGTCAACGGCCAGGCGGGCCAGTATGGCCAGGTGAACTATGCCGCGGCCAAGAGCGGCATCCACGGCTTCACCAAGGCCCTCGCCCAGGAAGGCGCGAAGTTCGGGGTGACGGTGAATGCGATTGCCCCCGGCTACATCGACACCGACATGGTCGCGGCCGTTCCGGCGCCGGTGCTGGAGAAGATCGTTGCCAAGATCCCCGTCGGGCGGCTCGGTCATGCCGAGGAAATTGCCCGTGGCGTGGTCTTCCTGACCTCGGAAGAAGCCGGGTTCGTGACGGGCTCGACCATGTCGATCAACGGCGGGCAGCACATGTATTGACCAGCGCGGGCGATCTGTTTCACCCGCCGGTCAAGCACTCGGTCGAAATCGCGGGCCACAAGACCTCGATCAGCCTCGAGCCGGTGTTCTGGGACATGCTCCGCGCCGCGGCGGCGGACGAGGGCGTGCCGGTGAACGCGCTGGTGGCGCGGATCGACGCCGCGCGGCTGGAAGCAGAGACGCCGCCGGGGCTGGCCAGCGCGATCAGGGTCTGGCTGGTGGGGCGCTGAGGCCCTCGTCGCTGTCTTGCCCACCCCCTGCCCCTCCCGCTTGCGGGAGGGGAGGAAGTTGGCTGTAGCGATCAGTAGGTCGCCGGCGGGTCGCTGGCCGGGAAGCTTTCGTCGCTGGCTTCGTCGGCCTTGTCCCAGTGCTGCGGATCGCTCTTCATGCCTTCGGGGCCGGCGTGGCGGACCTTGGCGAAGTTCTCGCCGGAAGTTTCGCCGCTGGCGAAGGCCGCGTGCCCGGTAGTGGGGCTGCCTTCCTTCTGCTTCTGGGAATAGCGGTAGAGGCCGTAGGCCACGGCGCCGGCGAAGGCGAGCTTGAGCAGAGCCATCGGTGGGTCTCCTGAATAGGGATGAGGGTCTCACCCCAACAGGCCGCGCCGCTCCAATCGGTTCCCGCGGGTGCGGTGAAGCGGGTCAATCCCCGCCGACGCGCTCCACCTGTGCGCCGATCAGCGCCAGCTTCTCCTCCAGCCGCTCGTAGCCGCGGTCGAGGTGGTAGAGCCGGTGGACCTGGGTCTGCCCTTCGGCGGCGAGGCCGGCGATGACGAGGCTCATCGAGGCCCGCAGGTCGGTCGCCATGACCTCGGCGCCGGTCAGCTTCTTCACCCCGTGAACCACGGCGGTGCGGCCCTTGGTCTCGATGTGCGCGCCCATGCGGTTGAGTTCGGGAACGTGCATGTAGCGGTTCTCGAAGATCGTCTCGGTGAGGACCGAAGAGCCTTCGGCGAGGCACAGCATGGCCATGAGCTGGGCCTGCATGTCGGTGGCGAAGCCGGGGTAGGGCGCGGTCGACAGGGTGACTGCGCGCAGCGGGCCGTCGGCGGCGACATAGAGCCCTTCCTCGCGCGGCTCGACCGTGACGCCGGCATCGCGCAGGGCCTGGACCGTGGCTTCCATCTCCTCGACCACGGCGTGCTTGAGGGTGACCTCGCCGCCGGTGATCGCCGCGGCGCAGGCATAGGAGCCGGCCTCGATCCGGTCGGACATGACCCGGTAGGTCGCGCCGTGGAGGCGGGGGACGCCGTAGATGGTGAGGTCCGAGGTACCGATGCCCTCGATCTCCGCGCCCATGGCGACGAGCAGCTTGCACAGGTCGACGATCTCGGGCTCGCGCGCGGCGTTGTGGAGGGTCGACTTGCCCTTGCACAGGACCGCCGCCATCAGGGCGTTCTCGGTGGCCCCCACCGAAACCACCGGGAAGGAATAGCGCCCGCCCGGGAGGCCGCCGTCGGGCGCGATCGCGCGGACATAGCCGGCGGCGAGTTCGATCCTGGCGCCGAGTGCTTCGAGCGCCTTGAGGTGGAGGTCGATCGGGCGGTTGCCGATCGCGCAGCCGCCGGGGAGCGACACGGTCGCCTCGCCCATCCGCGCCAGCATCGGGGCAAGGACCAGGATCGAGGCGCGCATCTTGCGGACCAGCTCGTAGGGCGCGACGGTCGACGTGATGCGGGTGGCTGCCAGCGTCATCACCCGGCCGAAATCCTCCGGCCGCGAGCCGGCGATGGTGGTCGAGATGCCGAACTGGTTGAGCAGGTGCTGGAACCCGTCGATATCGGCGAGCCGCGGCAGGTTGCGCAGGGTCAGCGGCTCGTCCGTCAGCAGCGCGCAGGGCAGCAGGGTGAGGGCCGAATTCTTCGCGCCGGAGATCGGCAGGGTGCCCGACAGGCGCTTGCCGCCCTCGATGATGATCTTGTCCATCGCGCCCGTTTAGGGCCCGGCGGGAAGGGGCGCAATGGCCGGACCGACACGGCTGTGAATCTCGATTGCGCCGCCAAAACGCATCTGCTCTACGGAACGCGAGCCCGCCGAGGCTGTTCACGATACTTGTTCGAAAACCTGTTCGGGATACTGGATGACCATGGCGCGCAAGCCGATCCGCAAGGCCGTTTTCCCCGTTGCCGGGCTGGGTACCCGGTTCCTCCCCGCGACCAAGGCCATCCCCAAGGAAATGCTGCCGATCATCGACCGGCCGCTGATCCAGTATGCGGTGGACGAAGCGCGCGAGGCCGGGATCGAGCAGCTGATCTTCGTGACCGGGCGCGGCAAGACCGCGATCGTCGAGCATTTCGACATGGCCTTCGAACTCGAGACCACCATGGCCGGGCGCGACAAGAGCCTCGACGTGCTGGAGCCGACGCGAATCCAGCCGGGTAACCTCGTCGCCGTGCGCCAGCAGGTGCCGCTGGGCCTCGGCCATGCGATCTGGTGCGCGCGGGCGATCGTCGGCGACGAGCCCTTCGCGATCTTCCTGCCGGACGAATTGATGATCGCGCACCAGGGTTCGACCGGGTGCATGAAGCAGATGGTCGAGGCCTACAACGAGGTGGGCGGCAACCTGATTTCGGTGCTCGAAGTGCCGGAAGAGGAGGTTTCGAGCTACGGCGTGATTGCGCCGGGGGCGAAGCTCGATGGTTTCGGCGGCGCGCTGACCGAGGTCATGGGGCTGGTCGAAAAGCCGAAGCGCGAGGAAGCGCCCTCGAACCTGATCATTTCGGGGCGCTACATCCTCCAGCCCGAGGTGATGCGCACGCTCGAAGGCCAGGAAAAGGGCGCGGGCGGGGAGATCCAGCTGACCGACGCCATGGCCCGGATGATCGGCACCCAGCCGTTCCATGCGGTGACCTTCGCCGGACGGCGGTTCGACTGCGGGAGCAAGGCGGGCTTCGTCGAGGCGACCCTGGCCCTGGCGCTGGAGCGGCCGGACATGGCGGCCGACGTGCGCGCGATCATGCAGCGGCTGCTGGCGAGCTGATCCCGTCATCTGGGGCTAACTTTCGATCGGTGCATGGGTGACACGGGTGACACGGTGTCACCCACCGTTTTGCATGCCTATTCACAGCGAAATCAAGGATATGGCCGGACGAGTGCATGGGTGACACTTGTGCGGCGCATTTTTGCGTTCGCGGGTTCAAAGAGCCGCGGGTTGAGGCCCGCGCCCGACCGGTGACAGATTTCGGCCGAGTAGGAAAACGGTTTGGCCGGGTATCGTCCCCCGGGCGGGGCGATCCTGCTGAACCCCTTGGGCCCCTCGCGCGTTGCCGCTGTCATGGTGGACGGAACTCCTGAACCGACGACCGCGACCGCCGGCAAGCAGCTGGCGCGCTCCGCGGGCAAGCTGGTGCAATCGGCGGCGAGCCAGGAGGACAGCGCCGACCGCCGTACCGAACTCGCGGCCGACCGCACCGTGCTCGCCGCCGAGCGGACCTATGCCGCCTGGGTGCGCACCGGGCTTTCCGCGCTGGCATCGGGCGTGGGGGCCGGGGCCTTGCTGGAGCACGTGCTGCCGGCCTGGATCGGCCAGCTCACCGGCACGCTCCTGATTGCCTTCAGCGCCTTCTGCTTCGGGGCGGCGGTGTGGCGGCAGATGGCGCAGGTGGCCCCGCCCCGGCCCGATACGCGGCGCTTGCCACCGGCCCTGCTGATCCTGGTCAACGGCTTCCTCGCGCTGGTCAGCCTGGCGGCCCTGGTGGGGATCTGGGTCAAGTGACCGGGCCGCAGTGGCTGTCGATCCTGACCTTGGCCGGGATGATGGGACTCTTCCTGTGGGACCGCTTCCGTTATGATGTGAGCGCGGTGATTGCCCTCTTGGCGGCCGTGGCGCTGGGGGTGGTCAAGCCCAAGGACGCATTCTCGGGCTTTTCCGACGATATCGTGGTCATCGTCGGCTCGGCCCTGGTGATCTCGGCGGCGGTGCAGCGCTCGGGCAAGATCGAGGTCATGCTGGCGCTGGTGGCGAACCGGGTAAGGAGCGCCAGGGCCCAGCTGGTGCTGCTGACCACCTCCGTCGGCTTTGCCTCGGGGCTGGTGAAGAACGTCGGCGCCCTGTCGATGCTGATACCTGCGGCGGTGCAGATGGCGCGCAAGCGGGGGGAGAGCCCTTCGCAGTTCCTCATGCCGATGAGCTTCGCCTCGCTGCTCGGCGGACTGATGACGCTGGTCGGCACTTCGCCCAACATCATCGTCAGCCGGGTGAGGCAGGACATGACCGGCAAGCCCTTCGCCATGTTCGATTACCTGCCGACCGGGCTCGGGCTGCTCCTGGTCGGGCTGGTCTTCCTCTGGCTGGCCGGGCGGCTGATCCCGGCGGGCCGGGTCGCGGCGGCGCAGGTGGCCGAGGCGGTGGACGTGGGCGCCTATACGACCGAGGCGCTGGTCCCCGCCGGTTCCCCCGCGGTCGACGAGACCGTGCGCGGCTTCGCCAAGCGGCATGGCGGCGAGATGGAGATCATCGGCCTCATCCGCGACGGCGCGCGCGGGGCGGTCCACTCCTTCGCCCGGCTGCGCGAGGGCGACGTGCTGATCCTCGAGGGCGAGCCCGACGTGCTGCAGCAGGCGATCGGGCGCGACCGGCTGGTGCTGGAGGGCAAGGACCGCCGCGTGCCCGAAGGCAGCGAGCGCGACGAGATCGACGTGGTCGAGGCCGTGGTGACGCGGGGCTCCTCGCTGGTCGGCCAGGCGGCGGGGCGCTATTTCCTGCACGAGCGCTATGGCATCAACCTCATCGCCGTGTCCCGCGCCGGCGAGCGGCTGGACAGCAAGCTCGCCGAAATCGTGCTGAGGGCCGGCGACGTGGTGGTGCTGCAGGGGCCGAGCGGGCTCCTGCCGCAGCGGCTGAAGGACCTCGGCGCCCTGCCGCTGGCGGAACGGCCGATCCGGCTGGGGCAGCGGACGCGCGGATGGCTGCCGCTGGCGATCCTGGCGGTCGCGATGGCGGCGACGGCGACCGGGGCCGTGCCGGTGGCGATCGCCTTTTTCGCGGCGGCGGGCATGGTGGTGATCGCCGGGACCCTGCCGGTGCGCGCGGCCTATGAGGCGGTCGACTGGTCGATCCTGATCATGCTCGGCGCGCTGATCCCGGTCAGCGACAGCCTGCGCACCAGCGGCGCCTCGCAGCTGTTGGCCGGGCAGCTCGCGGCGCTCGGCGCCATGTTGCCGCCGTGGGCGGCCGTCGGGCTGATCCTGGTCGCGGCCATGGCGGTGACGCCTTTCCTCAACAATGCGGCGACCGTGCTGGTGGTCGCCCCGATCTCCGCCGTCTTCGCGCATGACCTCGGCTACCGGCCCGAGGCCTTCCTGATCGCGACGGCCGTGGGCGCGGGGTGCGATTTCCTCACGCCCATCGGCCACCAGTGCAACACGCTGGTCTTCGGCCCCGGGGGTTACCGGTTCTCCGACTATGCCCGGCTGGGCGCGCCGCTGTCGCTGCTGGTGGTGCTGGTTGGGACGCCGCTGATCCTGCTGGTCTGGCCGGTGCGGTAGGCGCCAAAAGAAAAGGGCGGCTCAAGGCCGCCCCCTTCCGATGCACCCTCTCCAAGTGCGTCTACCGGCTGCATCTGCTGTGCTAGTCCGGCTGGGCTGACCCTTAGAGCCCCCTCATCTCGTAAATTCTTACTCTTCCTCGCCCGCGCCCATGGCCAGGTGCGCAGACGGCGCGGCGCGCTCGAACTGGCCCGACTGCAGGTAGGGCATCGGGTTCACGGCCTCACCGGCGACGCGCACTTCGTAGTGCAGGTGCGGACCGGTGGAGCGGCCGGTGGTGCCGACGTAACCGATGATGTCGCCCTTGTGCACGGTCTGCCCGGCGGCGACGTTGAGGCGCGACATGTGGCCGTAGCGGGTTTCGATCTCGCCGCCGTGTTCGATGGCGACATAGAGGCCATAGCCCGAGAACCAGTCAGCCCGGCCGACGACGCCATCGGCGGCGGCGTGGATCGGGGTGCCGGTCGGCGCGGCAAGGTCGACGCCCTTGTGCTGGCGGCGGCCGCCGAGCACCGGGTGCCAGCGCATGCCGAAATCGCTGGTGAGCTTCACGCCATCGACCGGAACGAGCGACGGAATAGAGACCTTCTGCGGGGCGAAACCGGGGATCGCGCCGCCATTGATCGTGTTGGGGCCGCGCGAGATGGCGACGAGGTTCTGGCGGGCGGACGGATTGTCCATCGACTGCCAGGAGGAGAACAGCTGGCGGAATTCCTCATCACCGGTCTGCTGCTTGGCGGCCTGGGCGGCGCGCAGCGGAGCGAGGATATCGGCGTTGGCGCTGGCGTTGGCGAAAGCGGGGTTGGCGGTGACGAGCGAGGCGAGACCGGCGACAAGGCCGGCAAACACGCGAAACTTCGACACAATCGAGAAAACGACCACTCAGCAGTACCTTGTCTTGCGGCATGCCTGACTTGCGGCAGGCGGGCCGTGCGACCCCTGTCTTTTCCAGCTGCCCGGACCTGATGGACCGTTGCCGCCTTCGCGATTTTGAGATGGTCGGAACCCCCCGCCGTCTCGATGGTTGGGGAGCTAACCGGCCCTTTCCGGCATGGCAACCTCACCATAGAGATCGCGCGATAAACCGGCTGCGAGCCGCGCCGAGTCGTTGAACGGTGGCTTAACGGCCCCGCGGAAGTGGCGCGAAACCAGCATTTTCCACAGCTCGGCCACAGGTGCGTTCAACCGTTTGGCGCAGGATTCGAAATGGTTTGCGCCGAACCGGACGTGGCGGATTTCGTCGTCAAGGATTCGTTCGAGGATGCGCGCGCCGCGCGAGTCGCCCGAGGCGCGGACCCGCTCCAGCGTCGCGGGGGTGACGTCGAGCCCCCGCGCTTCCAGCACCATCGGCACCACGGCGAGGCGGGCGGCGACGTCGTGGCGGGTTTGATGGGCCGATTCCCACAGCCCATCGTGAGCGGGCAGCGCGCCGTAGTGGCTGCCCATGGCGTGGAGATGGCGCTCGATCAGGGCGAAATGCATCGCCTCGTCGGCGGCGACTTCGAGGAAGTCGGCAACGAATTGCTCGCCCATTTCCGCGCCGAAGCGGCCCGCCATGTCGAGCGCGAGGTCGATCGCGACGAATTCGATGTGGGCGAGCGCATGCCACAGGGCGATTCGCCCGCGCTCGGAATTGCCGCGGCCGCGCTTGGGCATGCGGTTTGGCGGGAGCAGCTCGGGCGCGGCCGGGCGGGCGGGGCGATCAGGCATCGGGCAATCGAAGCGGAACGCCAGCCGCCCGAGCCGCCAGTCGCGCGCGACCTGCCGCGTGGCCATGGCCTTGGCCCGCGGATCGGCAGTGACCAACGCGGCGCGGATCGCGCCGGCGACGGACGGCAGGCTGTTGCTCAAAGCGCCTTCGCGGCCTCCAGCACCTCGGCGGCGTGGCCCTTGACCTTCACCTTGTCCCACACCCGGGCGACCTTGCCCGCGGCGTCGACCAGGATCGTGGTGCGAACCATGCCCATGTAGGTGCGGCCATAGTTGACCTTCTCGGTCCAGATCCCGAGCGCGTCGGACAGGCCCCCTTCGGCGGCATCGGTGGCGAGGGGGACGGTGAGGCCGTGCTTGGCGGCGAACTTGCGATGGCGCTCGGCGCTGTCCTTGGAAATGCCTAGCAGCGCCGTCCCGGCCTTCTCGAACTCGCCGGCGAGCGCGGTGAAATCGAGGTTTTCGGTGGTGCAGCCGGGGGTGTCGTCCTTGGGGTAGAAGAACAGGACGAGCTTGCGCCCGGCATAGTCGGACGGCTTGACCGGGGTGCCGTCGGGCAGGGTCATGGCCACGTCGGGAAGGCTTGCGCCGGGGGTGGGTGCGGTCATCTCAATCGAGCTCCAGGGTTTCGCCGAAGACCTCGGCCCAGGCCGTGGCGACCACCATTCTCGCCTCGGCGAATCCAGCGGTCACGCTGTCCCAATTGGCATATCCGCAGGCCGCTGCAAGGGCCGCGCGTGGGCCGGGGGGCGGAATTTCGCCGTCGGGGGCGAGCAGGCGGGCGGCGATCAGCAGGCGGGTGAGCCGGTCGTGGGCGCGGCGCAGGCTCCGTGGCAGCAGGTGGGCGGCGGCCAGCTCCCCGATCGCCTCGCCGAGCCTCGGATCGAGGCCCCGCCCGCTTTCGAGCTGGCGGAAATGGACGAGGAACTCGACGTCGACCAGCCCGCCGCGCTTGAGCTTGGCGTCGAGCGGGCCCTTGGCCGCCTTGTGCTCGGCCATGCGGGCGCGCATTTCGAGGACGTCGGCCTTGAGCTTCGCGGCATCGCGCAGGGCGGAAAGGACCTCGCGGATGATCCCGGCAAGCTCCGCCTGGGCTGCCGCGGGGCCGAACAGCGGGCGGGCGCGGCACAGGGCCATGTGCTCCCAGGTCCAGGCCTGCTCGCGCTGGTAGCGCGCGAAGCTGTCGAAGCTGACGGCGAGCGGGCCCTGGGTGCCCGAGGGGCGCAGGCGGGTGTCGACTTCGTAGAGCGCGCCTTCGGCAGTGGGGACCGACAGCGCGGCGCTGATCCGCTGGGCGAGGCGGTTGAAATAGAGCGTGGCGCCAAGCGGCCGGCGGCCGTCGGATTCGGTCTGGTGATCGCCGGTGAAGAGATAGACGAGGTCGAGATCCGAGGCATGGGTCAGGGCCCCGCCGCCGAGCCGGCCGAGGCCGAGGATCACCAACTCCCCGTCGGGGACGCGGCCATGGCTCTGCTCGAACTCGCGCATCGTGGCCTCGGCGAGGACGGTGAGCGCCGCTTCGGCCACGCGCGAGTTGGCGGCGGCCACGGCCAGCGGATCGTTCGCGCCCTCGATCAGCTGGACGCCGAGGGTGAAGCGCCGCTCGGAGACCTTGCGGCGCACCCGGTCGAGCAGGCGCTGGTAATCGTCGCCGCTTTCCCCATCGGCGAATTCCGCCACCAGCGCGGCGCTGTCGGGCGGCAGGTCGAAGGCCGAGGCGTCGATCAGCGGATCGAGCAGGTCGGCGCGGCGGGCGAGGGCGTCGGCCAGCGGCGGGGCGAGGCCGAGGACCCTGGCCAGGAGCTCGAGCAGGGCCGGGCGGTTTTCCAGCAGGTGGAACAGGTTTAGCGCACTTGGCAGGCGGGCGAGCAGCTCTTCCCAGCGGTTGAAGGCGCGCCCCGGCTCGGGCGAGCGGGCAAGGGCGGCGAGCAGGGCGGGCTGGATGGCGTCGAGCGCGAGGCGGGCGGCATCGGAACGCAGCGCGCGGACCGTGCCCTGCCGCCAGCCGTCGATCCGCTCGGCGAGTTGGCGCGGTTCGGCAAAGCCCAGCGCGGCAAGTTCGGCGGCAAGCGGGCGGGGCTGGCCCTGGTCCGGCACGGCGACGGCGCTTGCGCCCTCCCCGCCGCGCTCGGCGATCAGCGCATCGTAGCGGCTGCCGACCGCCTCGGTGATCGCCTCCAGCTCGGCGACGAGGGTTGCGCCATCAGGCAGGCCTTCGAGACGGGCGACATTGTCGATCGCGGCGGGATCGGTGGGCAGGGCGTGGGTCTGCTGGTCCTGCACCATCTGCAGGCGGTGTTCGAGGGTGCGCAGGCGGTCGTAGCTCTCGCCCAGCACGGTGGCATCGGCCGGATCGACGATGCCGGCCCCGGCGAGGGCGTCGAGCGCGGCGCGGGTGCCGCGCTGGCGCAGCGCCGGCTGGCGGCCGCCGTGGATCAGCTGGTGGGTTTGGGCGTAGAATTCGACCTCGCGGATGCCGCCGCGCCCCGTCTTGAGGTTGAAGCCGGGGCCGGGCCGCGCCGGACCTTCCTTGGCCTGGCGAATGCGCGCGGTGAGCCGGCCGATCTCGGCGATGGCCCCGAAATCCAGGCTCTTGCGCCAGACGAAGGGCCGGATCGCGGCGAGGAACTGCTCGCCTGCCGCCAGGTCTCCAGCGCAAGCGCGCGCCCGGATGAAAGCCGCACGCTCCCAGGCGAGGGCCGAGCTTTCGTAATGGGTGAGCGCGGCATCGATGGAGAGGGCAGGCGGCGAGACCTCCGAGGCCGGGCGCAGGCGCAGGTCGACCCGGAAAACGTAGCCCTCCTCGTCCACATGTCCGAGCAGCTGGACCACGCGGCGGGCGACGCGGGCAGCGGCTTCGCCCGGATCGTCGCGCTCGCGCCGGGGGAGTTTCGCCGGATCGTAGAGCAGGATCGGGTCGACGTCGGAGGAGTAGTTCAGCTCCTGCGCGCCGTGCTTGCCGAGGGCGAGGGCGAGGAAGCCGGCGGGAGCGGCGTCGGGCACGCGTTCGACCACGGCTTCGGCAATGGCCGCATCGAGCGCGCGATCGGCGAAGGCGGAAAGCTCGGCCATGACCCTGGCCAGCGGGAACTCTCCGGCAAGGTCGCCCACGGCCAAACCGAGGGCCAGGGCGCGGCGCTCACGCCGCAAGGCCGCGCCGACCGAGGGCGCGCCCGATCCGGCCGTGCGGGCATGGGCGATTGCTGCTTCGCCATCGCCGGCGGCGAGCAGGGCGGCGAGATAGGGCTGGCGCTGGATCAGGGTCGCCAGGAATGGGGAATGCGCCTCCGCGCGGGCCAGCGCATCGGCCCACCGCGGGGTCTTGGACGGTGCTGCGGGCAAGCTCTTCTCCTTGAACATCAGCGATGCCCGCTACGACCGGTTCGATCAAGCAAACGGATCAAATCTTGTCGGCGTTCCGCTTCGCTGGCAGAGCATGGGATCATGCCCTACTCCATGCGCACCCCGCCCGAATGGCACACCCAGGACTGGCTGTGGATCGGCTTCCCCCATGATGCCGAGGAATGGCCCGGCTATCTCCCGCAGGCGCAGGAGCAGATCGCGGCTTTCGCCAACGCCGTTGCCGAAAGCGGCGAGCACGTAAAGCTGCTGGTGCGCGATGCGGCGAACCGGGCGCGGGCGGAGAGCCTGGTCAGCGCGGGCGTCGAACTGGTCGAACGGACCTATGGCGACATCTGGCTGCGCGATACCGCGCCGGTGATCGCCTGGGGCAAGGTCGCCAAGCGCGTGGCGCGGCAGTACCGCTTCAACGGCTGGGGCGGCAAGTACCTGATGGCGGGCGACCAGACGATCGGCCAGCAGCTGGCGGTCGATGCGGCGCTCGGACGTTCGATCTCTGACATGGTGCTCGAGGGCGGGGCGATCGACGGCGACGGGACCGGCCTCATGGTCACGACCGAGCAGTGCCTGCTCAATCCCAACCGCAACCCGAAGCTGACGCGCGCCGATATCGAGCAGCGGCTCGCCCTCGACCTTGGCTTCGACCGGTTCCTGTGGCTGGGCGAAGGGCTGGTCAACGATCACACCGACGGCCATGTCGACAATCTTGCCCGCTTCGTCGGCCCCAACCGCCTCGCCATTCCGCGCGCCACCGGGCCCGACGATCCCAACGCGGCGATCTATGCCGACGCCAAGGCGCGGGCCGAAGCCTTCGGGGTGGAAGTGGTGGAAGTTCCCTCGCCCGGCCGGGTCATGACCGGGGACCGCGTGGAACCGGCGAGCTACATGAATTTCGTCATCACCAACAAGCTGGTGGTCGTGCCGATCTACGGAACGGAGCACGATGCCGACGGCGTCGCCGCGATCGCTGAGCTGTTCCCCACCCGCGGCACCATCGGCCTGATGGCTGATGCCGTGCTGATGGGCGGCGGCGGCTTCCACTGCGCCTCCATGCACCTGCCCGCGGCGCTGGGGCTCTCGGCTGAGGTGCCGTCGATCTGGCCCCCCGCAGAGGACTGATTTGCGCGGCTTGGCGTTAACCTGCCGGTAGCATTTGCGGGCGCAAAGTCCGGGCATGGCCCAAGCCCTTGCCCTTGCCGCGACTCCGATTCGCCAGATCCCGGCCGACTGGCTGCGCATGGCGATCGTCACCGGCTGCGCCATGGCGCTGATCCTCGCCGAGCGGGCGCTGCCGGTTTTCTGAGCGGCCGGGGCTTGGCCCCTCGCCTCAGCGCAGGTCCGGCGGGGTCGCCTCACCCTTCAGCATTGCGATGGCTTCGCCGAGCGGCATGAACCGCTGGCGCTCCTCGCCGAGCGTGCGGATGGCGACGGTGCCTTCCTCCGCCTCGCGCTTGCCGACGACCAAAAGGTGCGGAACCTTGGCGAGCGAGTGCTCGCGCACCTTGTAGTTGATCTTCTCGTTGCGCAGGTCGGTTTCAACCCGGATGCCCGCCGCTTGCAGTGCCGTTGCAACTTCGCCCGCATAGCCATCCGCATCGGACACGATCGTCGCCACCACGGCCTGGACCGGGGCGAGCCAGACCGGGAGCTTGCCGGCGAAGTGCTCGATCAGGATGCCGATAAACCGTTCATATGAACCGAAAATCGCGCGGTGGAGCATGACCGGGCGGTGCTTCTCCCCGTCTTCGGCGATGTAGGACGCATCGAGCCGCTCGGGCAGGACGCGGTCGGACTGGATCGTGCCGACCTGCCAGGTGCGCCCGATCGCGTCGGTCAGGTGCCATTCGAGCTTGGGCGCATAGAACGCGCCTTCGCCGGGGAGTTCCTCCCAACCGTATTCGGCGGTGGCGAGGCCGGCTTCGGCGACAGCGTTTCTGAGTTCGCTCTCGGCCTTGTCCCAGTCCGCATCGGAGCCGAAGCGCTTTTCGGGGCGCAGGGCGAGCTTGATCGAATAGGTGAAGCCGAAGTCCTGGTAGATCCGGTCAGCCAGTTCGCAGAAGGCGCGGACTTCGCTGACGATCTGGTCTTCCCGGCAGAAGATGTGCGCGTCGTCCTGGGTGAACTGGCGCACGCGCATCAGGCCGTGGAGCGCACCGTGCGGCTCGTTGCGGTGGCAGCAGCCGTTCTCGTAGATGCGCAGCGGCAGGTCGCGATAGGACTTGAGGCCCTGGCGGTAGATCAGGACGTGGGCCGGGCAGTTCATCGGCTTGAGGGCCATCCAGTCGGCCTCGCCGGAGATCACCGGGCCTTCATCCTCGACGTTCGGCACCTCGTCGGGGATGACGAACATGTTCTCGCGGTACTTGCCCCAGTGGCCGCTCTGCTCCCACTGGCGCGCGTCCATGACCTGCGGGGTCTTGACCTCGCGATAGCCGGCGGCGTCGATCGCGCGGCGCATGTAGGCTTCGAGTTCGCGCCAGATCTTGTAGCCATTGGGGTGCCAGAAGACCGAGCCGTGGGCCTCCTGCTGGAGGTGGAACAGGTCCATCTCCGCGCCGAGCTTGCGGTGGTCGCGCTTGGCGGCCTCTTCAAGGCGCGTGAGGTGGGCGTCGAGCTGCTTCTTGTTTAGCCAGCCGGTGCCGTAGATGCGGCTGAGCATCGCGTTCTTCTGGTCGCCGCGCCAGTAGGCGCCGGAGACGCGGGTGAGCTTGAACGCTTGCGGATCGAGCTTGCCGGTGGAGGGCAGGTGCGGGCCGCGGCACATGTCGAGCCAGTCGTCGCCCGACCAGTAGACCGTGAGGTCCTCGTCGCCCGGCAGTTCGGCGGCCCATTCGGCCTTGAAGCTTTCGCCCTGCTGCTTCCAGCGGCTGATCAGCTGTTCGCGGCTCCACACCTCGCGGCGCAGCGGCTTGTTGGCGGCGATGATCTTGCGCATTTCCGCTTCGATGGCGGGGAGGTCTTCGTCCGTGAATGGGCGGTCCTTGGGCGCGAAGTCGTAGTAGAACCCGTCATCCGTGGAGGGGCCGAAGGTGATCTGCGTGCCGGGGAACAGCGCCTGGACGGCTTCGGCCAGGACGTGGGCATAGTCATGCCGGGCAAGGTCGAGCGCCTCGGCCTCGTCGCGCGACGTGATCAGGGCCAGCTCGGCATCGCCGGTGAAGGGCCGGGCGAGATCGACCAATTCGCCATTTACGCGCGCGGCGAGGGCGGCCTTGGCGAGGCCGGGGCCGATGGCGGCGGCGACGTCGAGCGGAGTCGACCCCTGCGGCATCTCGCGCGAGGATCCATCGGGCAGGCTGATCTTGAGCATTTCGGACATGGGCAAGGCCCATAGCCTCGGCATTTCGCGGCGTCCACCGGTCGCACCTTGCCAAGCGCGCGCAAGGCGGGAATGAGGCGGGGCATGACCGAGATTGCGTATCACCAGCTCCCGGGCGGGCCGCGCCTCGCCTATCGCTTCACCCAAGGGGCAGGGCCGGTGCTGGTGTTCCTGCCCGGCTACAGGTCGACCGGGCGCGCGAGACCGGCCGGGCGGCGCTGCTGCTCGACTATTCGGGCTGCGGGCTTTCCGGCGGGGACTTCGGCGAGGGGACGCTGTCGCGTTGGCGTGACGAGGTGCTGGCGCTGGTGGAGGCGGTGTGCCCCGGACGGCGGCTGGTCCTGGCGGGAAGCTCGATGGGCGGGTGGCTGATGCTGCTTGTGGCTCTGGCGATCCCCGAACGGGTGGCGGCGCTGGTCGGAATTGCCGCCGCGCCGGACTTCACCGACTGGGGCATCGACCGTGCGCAGTACGCGCTGCTGGCTAACGGCAAGGTGCTCTACGAGGACAACCCCTATGGCCCCGAGCCGACGCCGACCTATCCCGGGTTCTGGAGCGACGGTCAGGCGCAGTTGCTGCTCAGCCGAGAGATCGCGCTCGAATGCCCGGTGCGGCTGCTCCACGGCCAGGCGGACCCGGACGTGCCCTGGGACGTTTCCCTGCGGCTGGCCTCGGCCTTGCGTTCAGCCGACGTGCAGACGACCCTGATCAAGGACGGCGACCATCGCCTCAGCCGGGAGACGGACATCGCCCTGCTGGTGCGCAAGGTGGATGCGCTGTTGGGAGAGCTTTCGGGCGATCTGGCGGAATAGGAGCTTTCGATGCCGCTGCTGCTTCCCCTCCTGCCCCTGATCGCCCAGGTCGGCCCCTTCGCGACGACGCCGGGGGCGGGGCGATCGACGCCGGTCGAGCAGGGCGTGGTGCGGCCGAAGCGGCGGCCGACCTGGGTGGCTGAGGGCGCTGCCCCTGAGGCGGCGAGCGCCAAGAGCGGACGGGGCAAGGAGTGCGTGGCGCAAGTGGACAACGATGCCGACGATGCGGTCGAGCTCGCGCAGGGCTGGCTGGCGAATGGAGCTGCCAGCGCGGGCGAGCGGGCCGAGGCGAACCTGTGCCTTGGCCTTGCCCAGGCGCGGCTGGGCGAATGGGGCGAAGCCGAGACGGCCTTCCTCGCCGCGCGCGATGCGGCGGGGACCGACCGCCTGATGCGGGCGCGGCTCGGCGCGATGGCGGGCAATGCGGCGCTCGCCGCCGGAGCTGATGACCGGGCGCTTGCTGCGCTGGACGGCGCCAAGGCCGATGTGGCGGGCCTCTCCGATCCGGCCTTGGCGACGACCGTGGCGCTCGATCGAGCGCGGGCGCTGGTGGGCCTGAAGCGGCTGGATGAGGCCGGCACGGCGCTGGCCGAGGCGCGGACCGCCAGTCCCGACAATGCCGAGGCCTGGCTGCTATCGGCGACGCTCTCGCGCCGACAGGGCAACCTCGCCGCCGCGCAGGAGCAGATCGTCCGCGCGGCGGAACTGATGCCGGTCGATCCGGCGATCGGGCTCGAGGCGGGGGTCATCGCGGTCCTTGCCGGGCACGAGGAGGCCGCGCGCAAGTCGTGGCAGTCGGTGATCGCCGCTGCCCCGGACAGCCCCGAGGCCGAGACGGCCAAGGGCTATCTTGCCCAGTTGGGGCCAGTTCCGGCCAAGGAGGCAGGACGATGATTCCGCTTTCGGTTCTCGATCTGGTGCCGGTCCGCGAAGGCGGCTCGGTCAGCGATGCCATGGCCGAGGCGCCGCTGCTGGCCATGGCCGCCGAGGAGGCGGGCTACGCGCGCTACTGGGTGGCCGAGCATCATGGCATGGCGGGGATCGCCGGCGGGGCGACGGCAGTGGTGCTGGCCCATGTCGGCAATGCGACCAGCCGGATCCGGATCGGCGCGGGCGGGATCATGCTGCCCAACCATAATCCCTTCGTCATCGCCGAGCAGTTCGGCGCGCTCGACGCGATGTTCCCGGGCCGGGTGGACCTTGGCCTCGGCCGCGCGCCGGGCGCCGATTCGCGCGTGGCGCAGATGCTGCACAAGGACATCGGCCAGGCCTCGCAATACTTCCCGCAGGACGTGGTGGAGCTGGCGGCGATCTTCGCCGGCGACGAGCGCCTGCCGCTGCAGGCGACGCCCGGCGCGGGCGCGGCGGTGGAGATGTGGATCCTGGGTTCGAGCCTGTTCGGCGCCTCGCTCGCGGCGCAGCTCGGCCTGCCCTATGCCTTCGCCTCGCACTTCGCGCCCGACCAGCTCGACGCCGCGCTCAAGCTCTATCGCGAACGGTTCAAGCCGAGCGAGCGGCTCGCCAAGCCGCACGCCATGGCCGGGATGAACGTGTTCTGCGCCGAGACGGATGCGGAGGCGGAGTATCTTGCTTCCTCGCAGGACCAGAGCTTCGTTGCCCTGCGCACCGGCTCGCCGGGGCGGCTCAAGCCGCCGGTTGAGGGCTATCGCGACAGCTTGCCGCCGCATGTGCTGGCGGGTCTGGAGCATACCCGGCAGGTCTCCGCGATCGGCAGCCGGGAGACGGTGCGGGCGGGGATCGAGGCCTTCATCGCGCGGACGCAGGTGGATGAGCTGATCGTGGCTGGGGCGACGTTTGATTCAGCGGCGCGGCGGCGGTCGCTGGCGTTGACGATGGAGGCTTTGGGTTAAGGGGGTGAGCTCACCGGCGAACTCTACCCCGCCTGCACCTCTTCCCTACTCACCAGCAGCTTGTCGATCTTCCGCCCGTCCATGTCGACCACCTCGAACCGCCAGCCCTGTTCGTGGAAGTGCTCGCCCTCCTGCGGCAGGCGCTTGATCACGGAGAGGACGAAGCCCGCGGCCGTCGCGTAATCCCGGTCGTCGGGGAGTTCGAGGTGGAGGCGGCCGGCGAGGGCATCTGCCGGGAGCGCGCCGGAGATCAGCAGCGAGCCGTCCTCGCGGGTGACGACCATCGGATCCGCGCCTTCGTCCTGGTAGGATGCGAAATCGCCGACGATGGCGGTGAGCAGGTCGGCCGGGGTGACCACGCCTTCGAGGTGGCCGTACTCGTCGTGGACCATGGCCATGGCGACGTCGGCGCCCTGGAGGATGCGCAGGGCATCCATCGCGTCGAGCTGGTCGGGCACGATCTCGGCCTTCTTCATCAGGCGGGCGACCTGGAGGCGCTTGCCGGCGAGGAGCACCGACAGCACGTCCTTGGCCTTGGCCACGCCGACGATCCGGTCGGGATCGCCGTCGGTCACTGGCCAGAGCGAGTGGGGTGAGCTCTTCAGGAGGGCGCGGACGTCGGCTTCGGTGGCGCGGCGGTCGATCGTATCGAGCACGGTGCGCGGGGTCATCAACTCGCGCACGGGCCGGTCGGCGAGGCGCATGATCCCGGTCATGATCGCGCGCTCCTCCTCCTCGAGCACGCCCGAGCGGGTGGCTTCGGCGAACATCATGTGCAGCTCTTCCTCGGTCACCTCCTGCTCGCTGGCGGACCTGAGGCCGATGACATGCATCAGCAGGGTGGAGGAGCGGTCGAGCAGCCAGACCAGCGGCGCGGTGATCCGCGAGAGCACGCGCATCGGCAGGGCGGCGGCGATGGCGATCGGCTCGGCAAGGCGCAGGGCGACCTGCTTGGGGACGAGCTCGCCGACGACGAGGCTGAAATAGGTTGTCGCGGCGATGACGAGGGCGAAGCCGATCTCCTCCGCATGGGCCGGGGGCAGGCCCCAGGCGACCAGCCGCTCGGCCGTGGGATGGCCGAGGCTCGCCCCCGAATAGGCGCCCGCGACGATGCCGATGAGGGTGATGCCGATCTGGACGGTGGAGAGGAACTTGCCCGGGTTATCCGCGAGCGCCAGCGCGCAGCGGGCCCCGGCCGAGCCGCGGTCGGCCGCGATCTTCAGGCGTGCGGGGCGCGCCGAGACGATTGCCAGCTCCGACATGGAGAACAGGCCGTTGATGAGGATCAGCCCCGCAATGACGAGGACATCGGACCAGGGAAAGGGTGTCACGCGGCTGGCGCTAGCAGAAATGGCGGGAAGCGCGAAGAGGTGGAGGACCCTTCCGTTCACCTTGGGATCATCTTGCGTGATTCACATCTGCCGGGAATACCGGGTCGCACCGGTCCTGCAGAGAGAGGGCATCTGCCATGAAACATTCCCGCATCGTGATTTCCAGCCTGTGCGCGGTGTCGCTGCTGAGCCTCTCGGCCTGCGTGACCGATCCGAACACCGGCCAGCAAAAGGTTTCGCGCACGGCGATCGGCGCGGGCGGCGGCGCGCTCGCGGGCATGCTGCTCGGTGGGCTGATCGGCGGCGGCACCGGGCGGATCATCGGCGCGGGCATCGGCGGCATCGCCGGGGGCGCCTATGGTTATACGCTCGACAAGCAGATCAAGCAGCTGAAGGAGCAGACCGCCGGCACGGGTGTCGACGTGACGCCGGTGGACAATGGCCAGGCGATCCTTGTCAACCTGCCCGAGGGCGTGACCTTCGACGTCGGCTCCTATTCGCTGAAGCCGGAATTCCGCGCCACGCTGGACAAGGTAGCGGACAGCCTCAAGCAGTATCCGGACAGCCTGATCGACGTCTACGGGCACACCGATTCGACCGGCTCGGACGCCTACAACCAGACGCTTTCGGAGAATCGGGCCCGGACGGTCGCCAACTACCTGCAGATGCAGGGCGTGAACCCCGCGCGCATTCGCAGCCAGGGCTATGGGGAGACCCTGCCGGTGGCCGACAATGCGACCGAAGAGGGCCGCCGCAAGAACCGCCGGGTCGAGATCAAGATCGTGCCGGTGACCCAGGATGATGTGGCGCGGGCGCGGGGGCAGTAGGCGGCGGGGGAATTCACCCCTACCCAACCTGCGCTAGCCGGCTTCGCCGACAAGCTCCGGTATCCCTCCCCGATCAAGGGGGAGGGTTTCGCACTGCTTCTTCTTCCCCCTTGATGGGAGAAGGGTGCGGAGACTTGGCGGCTTGCTGCCTAGTCGTAGCTGGATGGGGGTGATGTCGCCCCCTCACCCCCGCGCCGCAATCTCCTTGGCACGGTCCGCCAGCCTTGCCACCGCCGCATCGTGGATCGCCGGCGCGGTGACGAGGACCCCGAAGGCGCGTGGGTCGGGCTTGTTGTAGTTGAGCGGGTGGCCGAAGGCGTCGGTCACGGCCGCGCCGGCTTCGCGGGCGATCAGGGCGGCGGCGCCGATGTCCCATTCCCAACCCCAGCGCAGGGTGGCGAGGAGGTCGGCCTCGTCGGCGGCGACCATCGCGATCCTCAGCGCGATCGAATTGGGCTTGGCGACCAGCACAAGGTCGGCGTCTTCCTTCGGCAGGACATCGGCGGGGACGCGGGCACCGGGCAGTTCGCGGCGGCTGGATGCGGCGAGCGGGCGGCCGTTGCGCCAGGCCCCCTGCCCGGCCTCGCCGTGCCAGAACTCGCCCCGCGCCGGGGCGCAGAGCAGGCCGAACAGCGGGCGGCCGTTGTTGATCAGGGCCACCGAAACACACCAGCCCTCGCGCCCGCGGATATAGTCGCGCGTGCCGTCGATCGGGTCGACCAGCCATATGAGCCCGCCTTCGAGCCGTTCGGGCGCGTCGGTCGTCTCTTCCGAGAGCCAGCCGGCGGCGGGGAGCAGCTGGGTGAGCTCGCGGCGCAGGTAGCGGTCGACCAGCAGGTCGGCCTCGCAGACCGGGTTGCCCGGGCTCTTCTCCCACACCTGAGGAGCATGACCGTTGCCCGGCCAGGTGGCGAGCGCGATGCGTCCCGCTTCACGCACGATGGTCTGGAGGCGGGCGCGGTCAATCAAGGCTGCTCACTCTTAATGATACTGCGTCTCATGCGGAAACGGCCAAAATACGGCATTTCCAGCGGCTCTTTTCAAGCAAGGCAGGATCGCCTATGCGCCAGCGCAAGCCACGATTCAATCGACCGGTTAAACCCGGTCAGACCCGGGTGCATTCCCGGCCAATATCGGAAAGAGCCACGCGATGAACATCCACGAATACCAGGCCAAGGAACTGCTCGCGAAATTCGGTGTCGGCATCCCGGCGGGCATTCCCGCGCTGACCGTGGAAGAGGCTGTCGCCGCCGCCAAGCAGCTCCCCGGGCCGCTCTACGTGGTGAAGGCCCAGATCCATGCCGGTGGCCGCGGCAAGGGCAAGTTCAAGGAACTCCCGGCCGATGCCAAGGGCGGCGTGCGCCTCGCCAAGTCGGTCGAGGAGGTCGAAGCTTTCGCCAAGGAAATGCTCGGCAACACCCTCGTCACCATCCAGACCGGTGAGGCCGGCAAGCAGGTCAACCGGCTCTACGTGACCGACGGCGTCGACATCGACAAGGAATACTACCTGTCGATGGTCGTGGACCGCGCCACCGGCCGCGTCGCGATGATCGTCTCGACCGAGGGCGGCATGGACATCGAGGAAGTGGCCCACTCCACCCCGGAGAAGATCACCACGATCGTGATCGACCCGGCCGAGGGCTTCATGCCGCACCACGGCCGCGCCGTCGGCTTCGGGCTCAAGCTCAAGGGCGATCTCAACAAGCAGGCTCAGGTCATCTCGAAGCAGCTCTATGAGGCCTTCATGGCGCTTGACTGCTCGATGCTCGAGATCAATCCGCTGGTGCAGACCAAGGATGGGAACCTTCTGGTGCTCGACACCAAGATGAGCTTCGATTCGAACGCGCTCTACCGCCACCCCGACGTGCTGGCCCTGCGCGACGAGACCGAGGAAGACCCGGCCGAGATCGAAGCCTCGAAGTACGACCTGGCCTACATCAAGCTCGATGGCGACATCGGCTGCATGGTCAACGGCGCGGGGCTGGCCATGGCGACGATGGACATCATCAAGCTCAACGGCATGTTCCCGGCGAACTTCCTCGACGTGGGCGGCGGCGCCACCACCGAGAAGGTGACGGCGGCGTTCAAGATCATTCTCGCCGATCCGGCGGTTAAGGGCATTCTCGTCAACATCTTCGGCGGGATTATGAAGTGCGACACGATCGCCGAGGGCATCGTCGCAGCGGCCAAGGAAGTGAACCTCTCGGTGCCGCTGGTGGTGCGCCTCGAAGGCACCAACGTCGATCTCGGCAAGGAAATCATGGCCAAGTCGGGCCTGCCGATCGTCTCGGCCGACAATCTCGGCGATGCTGCGGCCAAGATCGTGGCGGAAGTCAAGAAGGCGGCCTGATCGTCAAATGCAAAGGTCAAGAGGCTCTGGTTCGCGCCGGGGCCTTTTGCGCATCTGCGGCATTGCCCGCTTGGGGGCTTGACGGGCAGGCGCAGTGGCGCAATGGGCGGCGGGCCATAGTTTAATCGATCGGCTAATAGAGAAACCGGGCGTAATGTGATCGCCCGGCGAAAAGCCGCCGGTCACGAGAGTGAAGGGCAGACCACGATGAAGATTATCGTCCCCGTGAAGCGGGTGATCGACTACAACGTGAAGCCGCGCGTCAAGGCCGACGGCACGGGGGTTGATCTCGCCAACGTCAAGATGAGCATGAACCCGTTCGACGAAATCGCCGTCGAAGAGGGCATCCGCCTCAAGGAAAAGGGCGTGGCGACCGAGCTCGTCGCGGTTTCCGTCGGGCCGGCCAAGGCCCAGGAGACGCTGCGCACCGCGCTCGCCATGGGTGCCGACCGCGCGATCCTCGTCCAGGTGGACGATGGCGTTGAGGTCGAGCCGCTGGCCGTCGCCAAGATCCTCAAGGCGATCGTCGACGAGGAGCAGCCGGGCCTGGTCATCGCCGGCAAGCAGGCGATCGATGACGATTCGAACCAGGTCGGCCAGATGCTCGCCGCCCTCACCGGCCGCCCCCAGGGCACCTTCGCCTCGAAGGTCGAGGTCTCGGGTGACAGCGTGGCCGTGACCCGCGAAGTCGACGGCGGGCTCGAGACGGTCAGCCTCAAGCTGCCCGCGATCGTCACCACCGACCTGCGCCTGAATGAGCCGCGCTATGCCTCGCTGCCCAACATCATGAAGGCGAAGTCCAAGCCGCTCGCGACCAAGACCCCCGCCGACTACGGCGTGGACGTCGCCCCGCGGCTGAAGACCCTCAAGGTCGCCGAACCGCCCGTGCGCCAGGCCGGCATCAAGGTTGCCGATGTCGACGCGCTGGTCGCCAAGCTCAAGGAACTGGGAGTCGCCTAATGGCCAACGTTCTCGTCTGGGTCGAACACGACAACGCCTCCGTCAAGGATGCAACCCTCGCTGCCGTGACCGCCGCCGGCCAGCTCGGTGAAGTCACTGCCCTCGTCGCCGGCGCCGGCTGCGACGGCGCCGCCGCCGCCGCCGCACAGATCGCAGGTGTCGCCAAGGTGCTCAAGGCCGACGATGCGGCCTATGGCCAGGCGCTCGCCGAAAACGTCGCGCCGCTGATCGCCAGCCTGATGGCCGGCTACGACGCCTTCGTCGCCCCTGCCACCTCGAACGGCAAGAACATCGCGCCGCGCGTCGCTGCGCTGCTCGACGTCGCGCAGGTCTCCGACATCCTCTCAGTCGAAGGGCCCAAGACCTTCACCCGGCCGATCTATGCCGGCAACGCCATCGCCACGGTCGAATCGAGCGACGCCAAGCTGGTGATCACCGTGCGCGGCACGGCCTTCGCCAAGGCGGCCACGACCGGCGGTTCGGCTGCGGTCGAAGCGGCGAGCGGCGCGGGCGATGCGGGCCTGTCGAGCTTCGTCGGCGCGGAAATCGCCAAGAGCGAGCGCCCGGAGCTGACCAGCGCCAAGATCATCGTCTCGGGCGGCCGCGCCCTCAAGGATGCGGAGACCTTCCAGCAGGTCATCTTCCCGCTGGCCGACAAGCTCGGCGCCGGCGTCGGTGCGAGCCGCGCGGCGGTTGACGCGGGCTATGTGCCCAACGACTACCAGGTCGGCCAGACCGGCAAGATCGTCGCTCCGGAAGTCTATGTCGCCGTCGGCATCTCCGGCGCGATCCAGCACCTTGCCGGCATGAAGGACTCCAAGACCATCATCGCCATCAACAAGGACGAGGACGCCCCGATCTTCCAGGTGGCCGACGTGGGCCTGGTGGGTGACCTGTTCACCATCGTGCCGGAGCTGGTCGGCAAGCTCTGAGCTTTCCGGCATAGGAGGACAACGAAAAGGCCTCGCGAAAGCGGGGCCTTTTTCGTTAGAGCCACACCTCCACCGCGTGGATGGCGAGGCCGAAGGTGCCGCCCACCAGCGTCCCGTTGATGCGGATGAACTGGAGGTCGCGGCCGACGGCGCCTTCGAGGCGGCGCGTGACGGTGGTGGCGTCCCAGCGCTTGACCGTTTCGCTGACGAGGCGGACGATCTGGCTGCCGTAGCGGGTGGCGAGGCCGACGGCGGTGCGGCGGGCGAGGCGGTTGAGCTGGTCCTGCAAAGCCGGATCGGCCTGCAGCGTTAGGCCGAGTTCGGCCATGCTTTCGCGCACCGATGCGCCGAGTGCGCCATGCGGATCGCGCAGGCGGGCGATCAGGCTGGTGCGCGCGCGCTCCCAGACGGCCTGCCACCATTGCGACAGCGCGGGATTGGCGAGCAGCTCGCGCTTGATCCGCTGGACCTTGGCCTGGGTCGGCGCATCATGAGCGAGGTTCCAGGCGAGCTGGGCTAGCCCCTCCTCGATCTTGGCGCGCAAGGGATGGTCGGGCTCGACGATCACTTCGGCGAGGAGCTTGTAGAGCCCGTCGATCACCGAATTGGCCAGCTTCTCGTCGAGCCCGGTCCAGCGCAGGACGGCATTGGCGCGGCGGTGGATCAGCTCGCGGACGAGCGCTTCGTTGGCTTCCAGCGTGAACCCGGCCCAGCGGACCAGGCTTTCGATCACCGCCATGTGGCGCTTGTCGGCGATCGCCGCGGCGAGCGCGCCGCCGAGCATGGGGGCGACGTCAAGCCGATCGAGCTGGCGGACGAGGCCGGCGCGGACCTGGCCGCCGAGACGGTCAGGATCGAGCGATTCGAGCACCTGCGCCAGCAGCTCGCCCGCCCCGGCGCGCAGGCGCTCGCCCTGGCCGGTCTGCGGATCGGCCAGCCAGGCGCCGGCGGCGGCGGCGAGGTTCATCCCCTGCATCCGCCGGGCGACGACCTCGGCAGTGAGGAAATTGTCCTGGAGGAAGGCCGCCATCGTATCGGCGATACGATCCTTGTTCTCCGGGATGATCGCGGTGTGCGGGATCGGCAGGCCGAGCGGGCGGCGGAACAGGGCGGTGACCGCGAACCAGTCGGCCAGGCCGCCTACCATGGCCGCCTCGGCGAAGGCGAGGACCCAAGGCCAGGCGGGATGGCTGCCGCGCAGGGCATGGGCGACGAGGAACAGCACGGCCATGGCGGCGAGCAGGCCGGTGGCGGTGCGCCGCATGCGCGCGGCGCGGTCAGGCGTGACGGGAGTGAGCGGCGCGGACTTCACTCCGCCGGGTACGCCCCGGCTTCGGACGGGTTCCGCCCGTGGTGCGGCTCGTAGGTGAGCAACTTGCGGCGCAGGAGCGGGCCGAGGCGCTTTTCGATGCCATCGGCCAGACTGAAGGCGGCCGGGACGATCAGCAGGGTCAGCAGGGTCGACATGATCAGGCCGCCGATCACGACGATGCCCATCGGCGCGCGCCAGGCCGAATCACCGGAGAGCGAAATGGCGGTCGGGATCATGCCCGCGGTCATCGCCACCGTGGTCATCACGATCGGCACCGCGCGCTTGTGCCCTGCCTCGAAGATCGCGTCGAACTTGCTTCGCCCTTGCGCCATCTCCTCGATCGCGAAGTCGATCAGCAGGATCGAGTTCTTGGCGACGATGCCCAGCAGCATGAGGATGCCGATCAGCACCGGCATCGACACCGGCTTGTTCAGGAAGCCGAGCAACAGCAGTCCGCCCAGCGGGGCAAGGAACAGCGAGCCCATGTTGACCAGCGGCGAGACGAAGCGGTGATAGAGCAGCACCAGCACCGAGAAGACAAGGATGACGCCGGCGGAAACGGCGATCAGCATGTTGCGGATCATTTCCGCCTGCCACATGTCGACCCCGTAGGCCTTGTTCGAAACGCCGTTGGGCAGGTTCTTCATCACCGGCAGGGCATTGATCGCCTCGGTCGCCTGGCTCTTGACCACGCCCGCCGCGAGGTCAGCGCCGATGAACACCCGGCGCTGCTGGTTGTAGCGCTGGACGCTGGTCGGGCCCGAGCCGAAGCTGATCTCGGCCACCCGGCTCAGCGGGACCGTGCCGCCGCTGGCGGTGGGCACCGGCAGGTTGGCGATGTTCGACAGGTCGCGCCGGGCCTGCTCGGGCATGCGCACCCGGATCGGCACCTGCCGGTCGATCAGCGAGAACTTGGCGGCGTTCTGGTCGATCTCGCCGATCGTGGCGATGCGGATCGCCTGGCTGAGCGCCTGGGTGGTGACGCCGAGGCTGGCGGCGAGATCGAGCCGCGGCCGGACCTGGATCTCCGGCCGCCTGAGGTCG
>Ga0207667_10000882_pt1 | contig 38284 bp, 37 predicted proteins | sample KBSCornC52_FD_184301 | JGI IMG/M metagenome (GOLD analysis project Ga0207667, IMG submission 184301) | Corn rhizosphere microbial communities from Kellogg Biological Station, Michigan, USA - KBS Corn C5-2 (SPAdes) (version 2) | ecosystem: Host-associated > Plants > Roots > Rhizosphere > Soil ...
CAGTGTGTAGAGGTGGCGCGCGTTGAAGAGGCCGGTGCAGTCGTCGGTGATGGTGAGCTGGTGGATGAGCTCGACCGAGCGCGCGTTCTGGATGGCGATGGCGGCGTAGTCGCAGAGGATGCGGATGAAGGATTGCGAGTACTCGCTCATCAGGTCCAGCTTGGAGTTGAAGAGCTGGATGACGCCGAGCGTCTGATCATTGGAGCGGATGGGGATACAGGCAATGGAGCTGATGCGCAGCTCAGGATGGGCGCGGGAGAACGCGCTCCACTGGACGTCCTGGGAGACGTCAGGGACGACCAGAGGATTGCCGGTGGCGGCGACCCAGCCGGCGAGGCCTTCGCCCATGCGAATGGTAAGGCCGCGGAGTGATTCGGCGTCTTCGCCGACGGCAACGGCATAGGTGAGCTCCTGGCCGGCCTGATCGACCATGAGCATGGACCAGCGCTCCGGATTGAAGAACTGGACCATCTTCTGCATGATGATGTCCAGAATTTCGCGGAGCTCGAGGCTCTGGGTGAGGGCGCGGGCAACCTGATGGAATACGGTCAGGTGTTTCATCTGACCGCTCTCGATTACCGCGAACTGGCGTTTGTCGCCCAAAGCCGAAACCTCATGGAGCAGGAGATCACGCAGGCCCTGCATCCGGTATACCTCAAACGGGGCACGGTAGGAGTCGCGTGAACCATAACGCTCACTGTGATTTATCCACCGATGTGGACCATGTTGCGGGAGGGCTTTTCAAAGCCGGGCTCGCCGATATGATGACGGGCCTCCTTCTGCAGGATCACACTGCGTACATACGATGCAATCTCCTCATCGGTTCCACCGCGGCGCAATTGAGCGTAAAGGTCGTGGTCGGACTGGGAGAAGAGGCAGGTGCGGATGCATCCGTCGGAGGTGATGCGGACGCGGCTGCAGTGGCCGCAGAAGGGCCGTGAGACGGGCGCGATGATGCCGATCTCACCGACGCCGTCGCGGAAGGTGAAGCGCTTGGCTGTTTCGCTGGCGGCGTTGGCGGGAAGCTCGACAACACCGGCCGGGATGGCGCAAGAGGGTCGCCAGGCATCGAGACGGCGCAGGATCTCGTCCATGGTGATGACGGCCTGAGGTGTCCAGGTGCGGTCCTCTTCGAGAGGCATGAATTCGATGAAGCGGACGATGACGCCTTCGCGCCGGGAGAATTCGGCGAAGGCCTCGATCTGGGAGTCGTTGAAGCCACGCAGGAGGACGCAGTTGATTTTCACCGGACCAAGGCCAGCAGCCTGGGCGGCGTGAACGCCGGCCAACACGCGCTCGTAGCTGCGAGGCACCCGGGTGATGCGCGCGAAGGTGTCGGCATCGACGGCGTCCATGCTGACAGTGACGCGGTTGAGCCCGGCGGCCTTGAGGGGCGCGGCGAGGTCGGCCAGCAGGTGGCCGTTGGTAGTGAGGGCGATGTCGAGGGAACGGCCAGTCTCGCCGGGAGCGATGGGTGTGCCGTCGGGATGGAAGGCGGTGCGGAGCTGGGCGAGTTCGGTGACCATCTCGACCAGGCCGGAGCGGAGGAGGGGCTCGCCGCCGGTGAGCCGGACTTTTTCGATGCCGAGCGAGACCAGGATGCGGACCATGCGGAGGTAGTCGGCAATGGGGAGCTCGCTGTACTGCGCGCCCTCGTTGCCCGTGCGGCAGTAGACGCATTTGTAGTTGCAGCGATCGGTTACGGAGAGGCGGAGGTCGGTGATGGCGCGGCCGTGGGAGTCGCGCAGCCGGGCAGCCGGGGCCTCGAGCAGGGTGGAGGTGGAGGGCGCGGGGCTCGGAATGGGGAGCGAAATGGGTGTCGGGGAAGCGATAACGGCCTCAGGGGACAGCCTTTGGATGCGGCAGCCGGGTCGTCGGCCCGGGTATCTTTTCTGCTGCGATCCGTTCTGGTTTCAGTATAGTAATTTCAGGCTTCCAGTGCTTTTATGGCGTGGTCTGAACAGTGGTCCCCCAAAAGAGGGATTCAGCAGACCGCCTTTGCTGGAAAGGATTGTAGTCAGTGGGCGGTCGAGGAAGGCCGCTTTTACTTCCCGGGTAAGTTGCCATGCCGAACGCAGATACGATCCAGCAATGGCTGGGCGAACAGATTGTTCCGGTCTTCCTGATCGGGTTCGCCCTGCTGATGGGGCTGGTACTGGTGTACTTTTCGGCGCTGAACCGGAGGAAGTCGTTGACGCGCAGCCGCGCGGGACGCACGGAAGACACGTTTACTGAGTATCTGGCCCGGTATGGGTTCGACGAGGGCATCGCCCGCAGTACATACCGCTATCTGCAGGAAAAACAGCAGGTTAGCTTCCCGATTGAGCCGATGGATGATCTGGACCGCGACCTTGGCCTGGATGGGGACGACATCAAGACTACGTTGCGCGACCTGCTGGAGCAGAACGGCCGCGAATACCTGCCGGGGATCCTAGACTCGCCGCTGGTGAGAGTGGTGGATCTGGTGCGGTACATTCAGGCCTCGCCGCGGCGGCTGGCCGTGGTGCACCGGCGGATGGCGTAGCACCGAAAAAGCTATCGAACTCAGACCAGAGGAGCCGGCGCGGTTGCGATCCACGCGCCGGCAGTTAGCGGTGCTCTACAGCTCCGAGCGCTTCCAGACCCACGAGCCGGCTTTGCGCCGTCCGGCTGCAAGCAGGCCCAGCAAGCCGCTGCCAAGCAGCACCAGGGATTCGGGTTCGGGAGTGGGAGAGGCGGTAAAGTTGACGGCATATGCCAGCCCGTTCATGTTGGGAGGGGAAAAGGGCTGCGTGCCCAGTGCGTCATTCAGTTGATAACCGCCGAGTTTGCCGTCGCTCCATAGATCCACGGAATAGACGTTGGCTCCGCTGGTGACATTGAATGCCAGGCCGTAGACGTCAAAGTCTCCACCGAAGAAGATGGGTGCGTCCACGCAGACCGCCGGCGAGTTGCCGCCGGGCCAGAACAAGTTGTCGTAGGACTGGCCGGAAGGCGTAAATGCAGGGGCCGAAAAGAAGGTATCGGTGGCATCGGTGACCGGCGCTGGAGCGGGCAGAAGGCCGCTGATGACTCCTGAGAAGTTATTGACTGAGTCCTGGAACGTACCGCTGATTCCGGTGACTGTGTATGCCCCAAAGGGTCCGGTGTTGGAGACGTGGAGGATGCCGGAGCTGCTTAATCCGCTGCCGCCGATTGAGAAGCTATAGTCATCCGCTCTCGCGGTTGTCGCGCTACAAAGCATGCCGGCTAGAACCGGCAGGGCAAGAAAAGTAACACAAGGACGCTTTGGATTCATTTTTTAGTTCCTCCCAGTTGTGACCATGCGCTGCTTCTGTATCTGCCGTCCTGATGGAACTCGCATGAAACTCCGATTTTTCTCAAAATTGGCAGAGACCCGCGATAATGAAAGCCTGAGGCTATCTTCCGGGCGGTAAAGACAGGGAGCAGCAGTGATCTACCGCTTTGATGACTTCGAAGCCGACGATGATGCCTTTCGCCTGACAACCGACGGCGCAGCCATGCCACTGGAGCCTAAAGCGCTGCGCCTGCTGCTTTACCTGATCGAACGGCGTGGGCGACTGGTGCGGAAACAGGAGCTACTGGATGCGGTGTGGTCCGACGCCGCTGTGAGCGAAAGCGCGCTCACCCGCGCGGTCGGCTTACTGCGCAAGACCCTGGCGGACGATTCCCGGGAACCGCGGTTCATCGAGACTGTCCCTACGGCCGGGTACCGGTTTATCGCCCAGGTTGAGGTCGTCTCGGTCGCGCATGACAGCATGGGAGTGCCGTCCGGGGCGCCGTCGCTCACCCCGCAGCCGCGACCTGTTGCGGAGCGCCGGAAGCTGCTTCGCACTGGCGTGCTGGGAGCGGCCTGCCTGGCGGTGTTAGCGGCCGTCACATGGCTGATCGCCAGCCGGCGCCATTCCGAGCCCATCCGCTCGCTTGCTGTTCTTCCGCTGGCTAATCTCTCAGGCGACGCCTCCGAAGAGTACTTCGCCGATGGCATGACGGATGAGCTGATTACGGAGATCGCCCGCATTCCCAACCTGCACGTGGTCTCGCGAACTTCGGTAATGGCCTACAAGGATCCGCACCGTTCCCTGCAGGAGATTGCCCGGCAGCTTAATGTCGATGCGATTGTCGAGGGCTCGGTCGTGCGCTCCGGCAGCCAGGTGCGTATCACTGCGCAGCTCATCGACGCCCGCACCGACCGGCATCTCTGGGCTCAGTCCTTTGAAGGAAATGCCTCAGACGTGCTTTCGCTGCAGGATAATGTCGCCCAGCAGATTGCGCAACAGACTCGCCTAGTGCTTCTGCCGGGTGCGGCCCGGCCGCCGGTGAATCCTGCCGCGCACGATGCGTACCTGCGCGGCCGCTACTTCCTAAACAAGCAGGACGTCTCCCATAGCCTGGAATCCTTCGAGCAGGCCATTGCGATCGATCCCGGTTACGCCTCGGCCTATGCAGGCTACGCCACCGCGCTCGATGCGGCTGCCACGTTCGGGATCGGCAGGCCGGAAGAGTTGATGCCGAAAGCGTTGGCCGCTGCACAACGAGCGATCCAGCTCGACCCGAAGAATGGCGAAGCCTATACCGCACTCGGCAGCGTGCAGACGATCTACTCCTGGGACTGGGCGGCAGCCGAGCAAAACCTTACTCGCGGCATCGCCCTCAATCCTAACGATGCTCTCGCTGAATTCAAGTACGCCATTTACCTCGATGCAACCGGGCGTCCGCAGGATGCCGTGACGCACATGCGCCACGCGGTGGAACTCGATCCGCTATCTTTTTTCGCTGACCGGCGGCTAAGTGCCACTCTCTATCTTGCCCGGCAGTACGATGCCGCACTCGTCCAGATGCAACGCGCTCAGGAGATGGAGCGCTCTCCCGGATCGACGGACAACTATCTCAGCCTCATCTACGAGCAGAGGGGGGATCGCGACAAGGCAGTGGAGCACGACCTGATCGCACTGCACTCCTACGAGCCCCAGCTCGACATGCATGGGCTGCTGCATGAGTACCAGCAGCACGGATGGGAGTCGTACTGGCGGGCGCGCGCCCGCGCACTGATCGCTACCCCGGCGCGCCCCTGCATTGCGTATCAGATTGGGGTGAGCGATCTTCGCGTGCATGACCTGGACGATGCGTTCTCCTCTTTCCAACGCGCGATCGGCAGCCATTGTTACTCCATGGTGCTGATTCGCGTAGATCCGCTGTTCGATACCGTGCGGCAAGACGCCCGCTATGGCGAGCTGCTGAAGCGCATGCATCTGTAGTTGCACGCGAGGTGCGGGCTCAGGATTTGGCGGAGTTGATGGCCTTGGTGAGCTCGGGGACGATCTCGAAGAGATCGCCAACGATGCCGTAGTCGGCGACCTCGAAGATGGGCGCGTTCTCGTCCTTGTTGATGGCGATGATGGTCTTCGATCCCTTCATGCCGACCAGGTGCTGGATGGCTCCGGAGATGCCGACCGCCAGGTAGAGCCGGGGCGCGACGGTGTGTCCCGAGCTGCCGACCTGGCGCTCGATGGGAAGCCAGCCGGCGTCGCAGATGGGACGCGAGGCGGCGAGCTCCGCCCCGAGCGCCTGGGCGAGGGATTCCACCAGCGGCATGTTTTCCTGCTCCCGAATGCCGCGACCGACGGAGACGATGACGGGTGCGGCTGCGAGGTCTACGGTCTGGGCGGATTCGCGGAAGGGCTCGCTGGGTTTGGTACGGATATCGGCGTCGGCGAGCTCCACCGGGAAGGCTTCGATGGCGGCGGTGCCGGGCTGCAGGTCTTCTACACGGAAGCTGCCCGCCTGCACGGAGATGAAGCCGGGGGTGGAATCGGAGACGGCGCGATGGTACTCCGCGTTGAGCTTGCCCTGGAAGAGTTGGCGGACGAAGGTGGGACCGGGGCGGATGGCGATGACGTCTGAAATAAGGCTCTGGCCGAAGCGGGCCGCGAGTGCGGGGGCGTAGTCGCGCACCTGATAGGTATGGGGAAAAAGAACCCAGGCAGGTGAGGTGGCGCGAATCAGTTGCTCCAGAGCTTTGTTGTATGCGTCGGGCGTGTACTGCTTCAGTAACGGGTGCTCGAGCAGGTAGACGCGGCTGAGCGCTTTGGAGGTCAGCTCACTTGCGGCGGAGGAATCGCCGAGAACTGCGGCGGCACACTCCGCACCGAGGCTTGCGGCAAGCGCCTGACCGGCGGCGAGCGCTTCCAGGCTGATGCGGGAGAGCGCGGCGTTCTTTTGCGCGTCATACTTCTGCTCGGTGACGACCAGAACAGTGCTCATAGAACCCGGACCTCCGAGCGCAGCTTTTCGACCAATTGGGCGGCGATCTCCGCCGGGCTACCGGTGAGCATTTGCGTCTGCTTCTGCTTTTCCGGCAGGAAGACGCGGGTGAGCTCCACGGTCGCCGGAGTGGCGGGAGTTGCGGCTTCGACGGTGCGGGTCTCCTTGGTCTTGGCTTTTTTGATGCCCATGAGAGTTGCATAGCGCAGCTTGTTGCCGCCGGACTGAATGGTGAGCACGGCCGGCAGCGGAAGGTCGATGTGCTGGAACCAGCCATCTTCGAGCTCGCGCTTGACGCGAATGCCGGTGGCAGTCTTCTCAACGTGGAGGACCAGAGTCGAGTGGGGAAGTCCGAGCAGTTCGGCGAGGACAACGCCGGTCTGGCCGAGGCCAAGGTCGTCTGACTGGAGTCCGGTGAGGATTAGGTCAGGGGATTCGGTGCGGATGGCGTCGGCCAGAACGTGCGCGAGCGCGAGTGTGTCGAGGGTGCCGAGGGTGTCAGAAGCGAGGTGGATGGCGCGATCGGCGCCTTTGGCGAGGGCCTCACGCAGTGTGGAGGTGACGCGGTCTGGACCGGCGCACAGCGCGATCACCTCACCGCCCTGCTGTTCTCTGAGCTGCAGCGCCTCTTCGAGTGCGTAGGCGTCCGGCTCATTGATGACGTAGTTGAGGCCGTCATCCTCAATCCAGCGAGCGTCGGACGCAATGCTTAACTGGGCGTCACGCTCAGGGACCTGCTTGATGGCTACCAGGATCTTCATCCCACCGCTGCTCCCTTGCCCGGCGTGGCCGCCGCCGGCAGGTGCGAGTGTAGCATCGCCGGCGGCAGCTCGTCGGAACACACAGAAGGCGTCAGTGAGTCGCTGGCGCAGCTCCGCTGCTTGCGGGTGCAGTGCCGGCGCCTGAAGAAGGTGCAGAGGAGGCGGGAACGCGCTTCAGGGTCATCTCGCCGCCGCCCATTCCGCCGTCGGACTTGGAGACGAGCTTGATCTCGTCGCCATTGATGGTGCCCTCGTGGGTGATGGTCATACCGTTAAAGGAGACGCTGAACGAGATTTTGTCTCCCTCCACCTTGCCGTCGCTAATGGTGATGGGATCTCCCTGGGGACCGTTGATGCTGCCGGTGAGCTTGGTGCCGTCCTGCTTGAAAGTGAACGAGAGAGCGAAGCCGTCGCCGCCGTCGGGGCCTTTCATGGAGCCGGCCCATGTGCCGGTGACGTCTGCCGCCATGGCGATGGCGGGTGTGAGTGCAAGGAAAAACACAGCGCAAAAGTAGATCAGCTTCTTCATCGAGGTCTCCGGAAAAGCGTGAGTTTGTATGGCGAGTGAATCATAGAACATCGTGGGGTGCAATGGTTTCGGCGCAGCGGCTATGATGGGCTGCCATGAAAAGGATTCGCTGGGGCGTGCTCAGCACGGCTGACATCGGGCTGAAAAAGGTGATTCCGGGCATGCTGCAGGCGGAGCATGCGAGTGTGGATGCGATTGCCTCGCGCGATCCGGCTCGGGCGCGAGACGCGGCTACGGCTCTGGGCATCGTACGGGCGTACGGCTCGTATGAGGAGCTGCTGGCCGATCCGGAAATCGACGCTATCTATATTCCATTGCCCAACCACCTGCATGTGCCCTGGACGGCGAAAGCGGCCGAGGCGGGCAAGCACGTGCTCTGCGAGAAGCCGATCAGCTTGACCGTGGCCGAGGCGAAGCTGCTGCTGGAGGTACGCGAGCGGACAGGGGTGAAGATCGGCGAAGCCTTTATGGTAGATACACATCCGCAGTGGCTGCGGGTCCGGGAGCTGCTGGAGGCACGGCGTATTGGCGAGTTGCGGGCGGTGGCGGGGTTCTTCAGCTACTACAACGTGGACCCGGCGAACATCCGCAACCGGGTGGAGACCGGCGGCGGCGCTCTGATGGATATTGGCTGTTATATGGTGCATGGGGCGCGATACGCGTTCCGGCAGGAGCCCACGCGGGTGGTAGCGCTGATGGAGCGGGATCCCCGGATGGGGACCGACCGGCTGACCTCGGCGCTGCTCGATTTCGCATCCGGGCAGGCCATTTTCACCTGCAGCACGCAGCTGGCACCGTACCAGCGAATCGAGTTTGTTGGCACTAGCGGGCGCATGGAGCTGCCGGTGCCGGTGAACGCTCCGGCGGACCACGGGTTGATCCTGCGGATTGACTCCGGCGCCGGCCTGTTTGGGGAAGGTGTTGAAGAGGAGATATTTCCGGTGTGCAATCAGTACGCGCTGCAGTGCCAGGCGTTTTCGAGGGCAATTCTGGAAGACGGGCCAGTACCGGTGCCACTGGAGAACGCTATCGCGAACATGGCGGTGATGCAGGCGATTTTCCGCTCGGCGGAATCGGGGCAGTGGGAGCAGCCTGAGTTGTAAGTGGATCGCTTTTCGAACCGCTGCGATACTGGAAGGCGTCTAATACCTGATCCGATGGCAACCACCAGCATATCCAAACCCGAGGCGAGCACCTTCGACACGACGCTGGCGAGCGCCCGCTCGACGATGATGTGGAGCGAGATCGTATCGCTGGCGGTCGACAGCTTCAAGTCGGGCAAGGCACGGTTTCTGCTGACCATGCTGGGAATGGTGATCGGGTCGGCCTCGATCATTCTGACGGTGACGGTGGGCATGACAGGACGTGAGTATGCGCTGAGCGCGATCTCGAGCCTGGGGCAGAACAAGATTGAGATGCAGTACCAGGGCGGCAGCATCAGTGGGCCGGACAACACCAGCACCCCGGACAACATGACCCGGGAAGACATGGATGCCGTGCTCGAACAGGTGCCCGGAGTCGTGGCGTACTCGCCGATGGTGGAGGACCACGAGCGCGTTGCCATGGGCAATGGCCAAACCAAAGACACGATGCTGCTGGGCGTCTCGCCGGAGTACAAGGACGTGCGCGGGCTGGTGGTGGTGGCAGGCAGATTCTTCGACGAGCAGGACGCCAAGAGCCACGCTAAAGTTGCCGTGCTGGACCTGCCGTTTGCGAATGAGCTGTTCGGAAGCCCGGAGGCGGCGATCGGGCAGAGCATTCTGGTGAAGACGGTACCGATTGCCGTGATCGGCGTGTTCAAGGAGAGCATTCCAACCTACGGCATGTCCGAGATCAGCACCGATGAGACGATGCTGATTCCCTATGAGGTGGCGCGCTACTTTACGGGAACGAACGACCTGAAGGAGATCTTCTTCAAGGTGCGGGACCCGGCGATGGTCGAGCCGGCTGCGAAGGAGATCACCGACGTGATCTCCAAGCGGCACCGGCCGAACAGCGTGTATCACGCGATGACGCTGACCGGCATTCTGGAGACGGCGGACAAGATCGCCAAGGCGCTGACCTGGGTGTTGCTGCTGGCTGCCTCGATCACGCTGATCGTCAGCGGTGTGGGCATTATGAACAGCATGCTGGCAACGGTGCAGGCGCGCATTCGCGAGATCGGCATCCGCAAGGCACTCGGAGCGACCCGGCGCGAAATCCGGCTGCAATTTCTTACCGAATCCGTCTTCATCTCGCTCTCGGGCGGACTGGTGGGCACGATCATCGGCATGGGGATTCCCATCTCGGTAAGGCTACTGACCCCCTATAAGCTGCCGGTGCCCTGGCAGGCGGCGATCATTGCGATGGCCACGTCGGTGATTGTGGGCGTGATCTTCGGGACGGTGCCGGCGAATCGGGCTGCAGGCCTGGATCCGGTAGAAACCCTGAAGTACGAGTAAAAAAAATCACCCCCGCCATTGGCAGGGGTAGTCTGGAGACCCCCCGAAGGGGTTGGCCAGTATATTCGCGTCCCCGTCCGCGGTACTTGATTACGGGCGGGACGCAGCCGTCTGGCGTGGCGGCCGTAAAACTTTTGTGGCGGCAACTGCGAAAAAGTGGGGGAGTAGTGCTTGTCCTCCCCCAATTTTGCGGTTGCATGCTGCAACTGGCCGGGCCCAGGCGGTCCGGATGGTGCTGAGGGTTCAGGCGTGAGAACCGAACTGCTTCCGGCGCCGAAAGATGGATGCGGCGCCGAGGATTCCGGTGCCGAAGAGGGCGAGCGAAGAGGGTTCGGGAGTGGGAGCTGGAGTGCCGCTCAGGTTGAAGTCTTCCGAGGTAAGACCTGCATTCTTCCCAGAGGCGGTGATATACGAGGCCTTCAGAGAATCTCCGCTGAGCAGGAGGTTCGAGCCGGAGTTCAGCGTCAGGACCCATTCGAAGTTGTAGATATCGCCGGAGCCCCCTACCGCCAAGCCGCCGGACGAATCCTGGGAGCAGAAGAAGCCGCCGCCGGACATATCGCAACCGCCGGAGGAGATGCCCCCGTTGACAGTCGACGAAAAGCCCGTCGGGCCGGAGAGCAAGGTGACGGACGAGATATCGCTGGTCTGGGGAACCAGTTTCAGCGAAACGGCATTGAGCAGGTCCATGCTCGACCCGCTGTAGCCGGTCGTGTTTACGTTCAGGAAGATGTCGTACTGGTTTGCAGTACCGGTCGGTGAGTCGGTGATGGTGTAGGTCGATCCGAGGCAGGATCCGCAGCCCGAGAGAGTGGCGGCGTGAGCGGCTGCGGATAAGGCCACGAACGCAAGTGTGCAGAGGGAGAAAGTCAGCTTTTTCAATGGGACTCCACGAAGAGTTGATGGTTGAGCTGGAACTCCGGAGCGTGCGTTGCCCGAGGGCAACCTGCGGGTATGGGATGGGGCGATCGAACGAAATTAGTTCAAGCCGGGTGAACTGGCTCAGCGCAGAGGGATTCGATCAGTCTCTGCTGGAATGCAAGAGGAAGGGGCCGCCGTACTGTCGTTCAAGTGACGTCCGGGTTGGAGTGGAGGAGGAAGGCGCACGCCGGTTTGACGTGCGCCCTGACCTGGTTGCGGTTCTAAGTTGCTCGCCTCGGGTAAGAGGCGAGGTTTTCAAAGCGGGAAGAACTAGGCGGCGAAGCGGCGGCGGAGCATGCCTGCTGCGCCGACGATGCCGGTTCCGAGCATGATGAGCGAAGAAGGCTCAGGAGTGGGGTTCATCGGCGTGCCGGGATCAGTTGCTCCCACGTTGCCGGTACCATTGTTGACGCATCCGCTGCCGCTCTGCTGAATGCAGATGTCCGAAGCAAAGTAGGCATTGGGGTCGCCTCCAGTGCTAAGAATATTGAAATCGGAGAGGGTGAAGCCGGCCAAGGAGAAGGACAGGCTGACGTTGCCGCTGTTTACGCCGCCGCCGCCGCCCTGAGTGCAAGGAGGAATGCCGCAGACGATGGCGTAATCAAAGTTTCCGAACGGGCTGGCCTTGTCGGGACTAGTCGAGCTGAGAGTGTAGCCACTCGTCAGCGAAGTACCCATCGCAGCCGAAACGGTGGATACGCTCGGATCGCCGAGTAAGTTAAACGAGAGGGCGTTGCCCGCACCGGTAACGACAAAATACTCCGTTCCAACCAGCGTCTCCATCACGTCAACGCCGGTTGCGGTGTTTGTGAGGGTGATGGTTCCATAGTTGCCCGGCGTGGTGGCAAGGCTTCCGCCGTTATTTAGGGTGTAGGTGACGGAATCAGCGTGCGCAGCAGCAGTGGCGGTCGCAAGCAGGCCTGCAATGGCGAAAGCAGCAATTTTCTTAATCATCAGGTGTTCCCCTTTTGGTAGGTGAATCTAGGAGCTTCGGTAGCCTCTCTATATGCATTTGGGTGGCCATTCGCATTAACGGGTGGGGAATTGTGGAAAGACTTTTTTTTCAATGGCTTAACTGCCACCGAACCGGCGTCCAATCACCCGATGGGGCAGTGTGTGCAGGAAGTTGCACACTCAAAGGGAAATTGCGAGGACACGGGAAGCCCTACTGGGAGTTGGACAAAGACAAAGGGCGCACCCCGCGATGCGAGAATGCGCCCTAAGTGGTTACCAATCGGTGACTTAAGCTACCGGTCCGGGAGTGCCTTCCGGCTCGTCGGACTGAATCGTGACCTTCAGGTGCGTGGTCACTTCGCGGTGCAGTTTGATGGGCACGTGGAACTCACCCAGTGACTTCAGCGGCTCCTCGAGCGAGATCCTGCGCCGGTCGACGGGGTAGCCCTTCTGCTCCAGCTGCTGCGCGATGTCAGCCGAGGTGACGGAACCGAAGAGGTGGTCGTTCTCGCCTACCTTGCGCTCGAAGACAAGCTCGACGGCTTCGAGTTTTTTCGAGAGGTCCTCGGCGACTACCTTCTCCTTGGCGAGCTTGCGCACTGCGGATTGCTTCATCTGCTCGATGACAGCTTTATTGGCGTGGGTGGCCTGGATGGCCAGCTTGGACGGCAGCAGATAGTTGCGGCCGTAGCCGTCGGCGACTTTGACGACGTCGCCGCGGTGTCCGAGCTTTTCGATATCTTCCTTCAGAATGACTTCCATGATGATCTCCAGTGTGGTGGCACGGGCTCTCTTGCTCCGGCGACGCACAAGTTTGAAGCGACGCTGCGACTGCGGCGCGCAGGCGGGCGCTCCCGGTTAGAAACGCGCTGAGAAGGGCAGCAGGGCGATGTTGCGAGACTGCTTGATGGCAAGCGAGAGACGGCGCTGGTGGCGGGTGCAGACGCCGGTGAGCCGGCGCGGCACAATCTTGCCCCGCTCCGCGACGAAGCCCTGCAGCAGGCGCACGTCGCGATAGCTGATGGCGTCGATCTTCTCGGTGCAGAATTTACAGACCTTCTTGCGGCGGAAGAACTTCCGTCCGCCGGGGCCGCCGCCTGGTCCGCCGGGACCGCCGGGTCCACCTGCGGGACGGGGAGGCCGGGGGCTGCCTGGAGTGAAGGTACGGCCAGCGGGAGCGGGACGCGCTTCCGGGGATTGCGGTGTGCTGGTTTCGTCAGCCATGGATCATTCCTCTCATAAGGGTTGTTGCCGGGTTCGCGCTCCAGACCCGCGTTGTGGTCTTTGGAACATCCGCCCTGGGGGCGGAGTGAAGCGGAACAGGCAGGATTGTCGGTTGGACCCCGAAACTAACCGGCGTTGCCGGAAGGATGGGGTGCCCGGATCTCAAAAACTAAGCGGTGGCTTCGGCAGTCTCGACGGCCGGGATTGGGGCCTCGGTGACGGATTCCGCAACCGGGGCGGGCTGAGCGCTGCGCTTCACCTTGCTGTCGCGGAGGGCCTTCACCTTGGCCAGGCGCTTCTGTTCCTCGTCCATGCGCACGGTGATGAACTTGATGACGGGCTCAGAGACGCGCAGCCGGCGCTCGATTTCGCCGATCAGGTTGCCGGGCGCGTCGACGGTGAGCAGCACGTAGAAGCCGTCATTGAACTTGCGCACGGTGTAAGCCAGACGTCGGCGGCCCATCTTCTCAACGCCCTTGATTTCGCCGCCCCCGGAGGTGATGTTCTGGGTGAAGCCTTCGATCAGCTTGTCGAGATCGGCCTCCTCAACGTCCGGGCGGACGATAAACATGATTTCGTAGACACGGTTCATTTTCACTTCTTTCTGCGAAGTTCTGCTTCGCACCGTTCCGACGTCTGTTCTGCCGGCCCGGTTTGGAAATTCGTAACCAAAAACTAGCAACTGCTCCTGTTGAACTCACTCATGGCGGGACCGGGGCCCCGGGTAAAGATGGCCTCGACGGCGGCACGGACGCGATCCAGTACTTCGTCCAGTGCAGCCAGTTCCTGCTTGCGCATGGGCGAGAGCAGGAAGTCCTTGCCGCCTGCTTTCATCTCGCGCCCTGCTGCCTCGGGGAGCGGCTTGCCGACCCCGATGCGAATGCGCAACCACTCTTCCGTTCCCAGCGCACCGGAGATCGACTTCACCCCGTTGTGCCCGTTGGCCGACCCGCGCTCGCGAATGCGGATCGTGCCCAGCGGCAGGTCCAACTCGTCGTAGATCACGATCAGGTCCGAAGACGGGATCGGGATCTCGAGCTCACGAACCAAAGCGGCGACGGAAATTCCGCTCAGGTTCATGTACGTCTCCGGCTTGGCCAGCAGTAATTCTTCTCCTGCCAGCGTTGCCTTGCCCGTAAGCGCTCTGCCTCGCCGGTTGGCGACCGTCGCGTTGCAGAACTCTGCAATGCGATCGACGGCCAGGAACCCGGCGTTGTGCGGAGTGAACTGATATTCGATACCCGGGTTGCCGAGCCCGACGATCAGTTTCACTCCGCTCTGTTCCTTCCGGAGCCTGCGGCTCCTTCTGCTGCTGGAGCCGCGAGTCCTCTGCTGCTCCAGGTAAATCCATGTGCGCGGACGTGCTCTGCCGCGTTACTTCTTCGCACTCTCGGCCGGTGCTGCTTCGGCGTCGGTCTTGCCCTTCTTGGCGACCTCGGGCTCGGCAGCCGTTGGCTCGGCCTCAACCTCAGCCGGAGCCTCCCGGATTGCGGTTACGTGGGCCACGGTCAGGCCCTCGTCGTCCATGAACTTGATGGAGCCGGAGTGCGGCAGGTCGGAGATGTGGATGGACTGATTCATCTCGAGGCCGGTCACGTCGACGTCCAAGTGGCTCGGGATATCCGAGGGAAGGCACTCGATCTCCACTTCTCGGATGACCTGCTCGAGAATGCCGCCCTGATTCTTCACGCCGGTAGGCACGCCGATCAGTTGCACCGGAACCGAGACCCGCATGGCCTTGTCCATTGCGATGCGCTTGAGGTCAATGTGCAACAGCGCGCCCTTGATGGGCTCGTATTGCCAGTCGACAATCATCGCCTTGGCTAGGCCGCTGCCGGAGATGTCCAGGTCGAAGATGGTGTTGTGGCCGGACTCGGAGTGCAGAATGCGGGTGATGATCTTCGGATCGACTGCAACCGCGACCGAATTCTGACCGGCGCCATACACAACGGCGGGAATCTGACCGGCGGCGCGAACGCGGCGGGCTGCATTCTTATTGAACTTGCCGGAGCGCGGTGTGGCGACTACGGCGGGGATGGTGGAGATGGCCATTTCTATTTTCCTTTCGGGCACGAAGGGCAGCTTCCAACTGAAACTGCTCTTCGCTCCGTTTGCGGCTATGCCGCTGATTTGTACTGCAACTAACGACTGACGAGAAACTCGCCTAACTGAATAGCGTGCTCACACTGGTTTCCATGTGGATGCTTTCGATGGCGCGGCCCAGCAGGCCGGCAATGGAGAGCACCTTGATCTTCGCTACCTGCTGCGCCTCCGGGCGAAGCGGGATGGTGTTGGTGACGATGAGCTCTTCGAGCCGCGAGTTGGCGATGCGCTCGATGGCCGGACCGGAGAGCACGGCATGCGAGGCGCAGGCGTACACCTTGCGCGCGCCCTGCGCCAGCAGCGCATCCACGGTGCCGACCAGTGTGCCTGCGGTGTCGATGATGTCGTCGAGGATGAGGCAGGTACGGTCGCGCACGTCGCCGATCACGTTCATCACCTCGGTCACGTTGATGTCGGTGCGGCGCTTGTCGACGATCGCGAGCGGCACCTCCAGCTTTTTGGCGAAGAAGCGGGCGCGCTCCACGCCGCCGGCGTCCGGCGAAACCACGGTAAGCTGCGGCAGGTTGAGCTCGCGGACGTAACCGACCAGCACCGGGCTGGCAAACAGATGATCGACAGGGATATTGAAGAAGCCCTGAATCTGGGCGGCGTGCAGGTCGACCAGCAACGCTCGATTGGCACCGGCGGTGGAGAGCAGGTCCGCTACCAGCTTGGCGGTGATGGCGACACGCGGGCGATCTTTGCGGTCCTGGCGGGCGTAGCCGTAGTACGGGATCACCACGGTGATCCGTCCGGCAGAGGCGCGCTTCAGGGCATCGATCATAATGAGCAGTTCCATGAGGTGCTCGTCCACCGGGCGGCACGTCGGCTGCACCAGGAAGACGTCCACGCCGCGGACGTTTTCCAGCAGCTGGAAGTAAACCTCTCCGTCGGAAAAACGCTGCAGGCGCGACTCGCCCAGCGGCACCCCAACGAACTTGCAAATCTCTTCCGAGAGCGCGCGATTGGCGGATCCGCAGAAGATCTTGAAGCGCTTGTCTTCACTGAGCCGGGGAGAGCGCTTCCGCTCCGAGGCTGCTTTCACGCCGTCGCCGCTATGCTTCACGGCTTCGGTTTGGGACCTGGCGCTATCGGCGGCCGGTTTGGGTGCGGGCTGAGAGTTTTTTTCTGGCTCATCAGCCCTTCCCGAATCAGGGGAAAGGACCGCAGTCGTGTCTTGTTGGTTCACGTCGAAACCCTCCAGGCTGGTTGACCTTGGTAAAGCTCCTGCTGCTGCGTTCGTCTCTACGAAGCCCGAGTTTTGGCTCCGCTACTTCGACCTATCGAAATACTGGACTACTACCCTTCGAACTTCTATGCTTCGTCTCCGCTTGTTGATCGTTCCGGCGCGCTTGCGCTCTGCCGGAACTGCGGAGTTGAATCCATCCAACTTCCAGCGGTCTGTTTGTGACCGCGAAAAAGAACCCTAATACTTCCTCCGGAGCTCCGTGAGCTCCTTCGGAACCTGCAGCGGCCACTCGGGCCTGTCAGGCGTTCCCGTTCGGGTGTGCCTGACTTTCTACTGCATCTCTGGCTGGGCGACTAGGATTCGAACCTAGACAAAGTGCTCCAAAGGCACTTGACCTACCATTAGTCGATCGCCCAGTAAAACGCCGTTCGATCCTGCCGCCTGAAGCAAATCGCCGGGTGAGTTTCCAGGAAGATCGCATCGGCGATCCCACGTTTCCCCTCACTCTGCGAACATCCCGCGCCAGTACTCCCGGCGGGGCAAGGTTTCCGTAAGGAGTGCCTTGCATCCGGAGGCCTGGACGCGCTGTTGAGCTGCCTTTGCGTCGGCCTCGGTTCGGTATAAGCCGAAGAGGGCGGAGCCTGAACCTGAGAGCGCGGCATAGATTGCCCCGTTCTCCGGAGAACCCACGAGCAAGTGCTTGATTTCACGCAGCGGGGGATACTGAGGAAAGACGACCTGTTCGAAGTCGTTTTCGATCCCGGTGCGGACAAGCTCGAGAAGGGGGTTCCCGGCCAGATCGCTCGGTGAAATGGACCTGTCAGGCTTTACCTTCAGGCCGCCCCGATTTCTCTCAGGAGCGCGGTCACCAACGATACCGGATGATTCAGACGACTGCTCTGCCGGGCCGAACCCGAGGACAGACGCGTAGACGTGACTCAACTCCTCTAGTCTATCGGGCGGAGCAGGGGTGGTCAAGGAATTCCGGTTGCGGCCGTTCACTGCGCACTGCCCGTCCCACTCGGCGAACGCGCGCGGTGTGGAGACTCCCACCTCGGGAACTGCCACGACGCAGGGCGTCGGCGGCAGGTCGCGCATGGGCTGGACCTCTTCGCCGCGGTTGGTGCCCAGTACCGCCCCACCCAAAAAAAAGAGCGGAACATCCGAACCCACCTGGGCGGCGATCTCCAGTCGGTCTTGCTGGGAAAGTGCGATGCCGAGCTCGCGCTCCAATCCGAGCAGCGCCGCCGCTGCGTTCGCAGAGCCTGCCCCGATTCCGCCCTGGACGGGTAATTCCTTCTGAATGTGCAGCTTGACGTCGCCTGCCACGCCGGCCTTGGCCAGCGCCAGCTCCACCATCTTCCACGCCGTATTGCGGGAGTCCGCCGGAACCTGCGGGTGGTTGCTGGTGAGGGCGATGCGGCACAACTCTCCTGCGACAAGCCTCCGGGCAGAAACGGTGACAATGTCGTGCAAGGCGAGCGTCTGGTACAGGGTCGCCAAGGCATGATACCCGTCCGGCCGCGGAGGCCCGATGTGCAGGCCAAGGTTGATCTTCGAGTAGGACCGGACGTGCGTCGGCATCGCCTATGATTGTAGCGACTCGGCATAGGCTGCCCGTATCAGCCCCGTCGGGTCGCCCAGCTAGGCCGCCTTATTCACAATCTGGCCGTTCTCGATGACCGGAAGCCGAATCTGCTGGCCCGCCTGAATCTTGTTCGCGTCGGAGATGTGGTTGAACTGAGCGATCTGCTGGTAATCGTTGGGTGTTCCGTAGAACAGCTTGCTCACCTTAGACAGATTGTCGCCGGACTTGATGGTGTAGGGCTGCTCCGCGCCCCCGGTAGTGGAGATCTCATGCTTCAGGTCAGAGTAGCTGGGATCGACCTGCTTGATGGTGTCCCATACCCGGTTGGCAATCACCTGCGAGGGAACGGAGCCTTTGATGTGAAGCTGCTCGCCGGACAGGTCCACGGTATCCACCTTGGCGCCGTACTCGGAGAACTCCTGCATGGTTTGCAGAACCGGTGCGTATTTCTGTTTCAGCTGATTTAAATCGGCCATAGTGACTCCTCAGGAAAAATTGGTTTGGGTTACAGAAGAAGCTTCGGCAGGAGCCCCGCCGTGCCCATTTACAGAAGCTTGCTGAGCAGGCCGCCCGCCAGGCCGCCGATCTCCGATTGCGGTGCCGGCTGGCCCCCGGGCGCAAAGTGTCGGATCACCAGAGGGAGCAGCGTCGTCATGGCCATCGTCGCCACCTGCGGCGAGACTCCGGCATGCTGCGCAATCTTGTCGATCAGTCCGCTGGGACCCAGCGCCTGTTGAATCTGCTGGGGATCGGCTGGTTGAGGATTGCCGGAGGTCCACGCATCCACATGCTGTCCCAGGCCGTTTTCGCGTAGCTCGCCCAAGACAGAGGCGATTCCGCCGGGATGGTTCTGGAGCGCCTGTACCATGCCCTTTGCAACCTGCGGTTGCGCGGCCTGCAAATCCTGACCTGCATTGGAGCCGGTCAGGCTTGAGATTTCATCGAGAAGGCCCATAATGTCTCCCCTCGCAAAGGTCTAAAGGCGAGCCAATGCATCTGCGGTAAGAGCGCAGCGAAGGGCGGGACGTTGCACGAGGGCGGACGACCGCCGTTGATCGGACGAAATCGCAGCGCGGCGGGTGCGGTCCGCTCGGCTTTACCGTTTCGGAGGCAAACCGGCTGCTTAGAAGATGCTGGACTGGACTTCCACGTTCACCTGGACCGGGACGGGGTGGCCGTTCTCGCGGGCGGGTTTGAAGCGATACTGCCGCACCGCGTCCAGCGCCTTCTCGTCCAGGCCCATGCCCACTCCCCGGATCACGTGTACGTTCTGCGGGAGGCCCTCGGTGTCGACGATGAGACTGACGGTCACGACTCCGGGAAACTTTGCCTTGCGCGCCTCTTCGCTGAACTCTGGTTCTATGTGTGAGATCAGCACAGGGGCCGAGACTGCGCCGCCGACGCGGCGAAGTCCTCCTCCATAGTTGCCACCCGTTCCCGATCCAATCCCCGCGCCGTATCCGGTCCCCATACCGCTCCCGGTTCCGTTACCCATCGAGCTGCCGGCAAGAGGAGAGTTGGGCATACCCAGATTGGGCAGATTGGTGTCTGCCATCTTCAGATCCTTCTGAACCTCAAGCGTGGGCTCCGGCATGTGGATCTTTGGCTGCTCCATCGGGGGGGCCTTGGGCGGAGTGATCTGTTGCTCGGCAAATTTCGGCAGACGCCCTCGGCTGACAGGAGTGGGTCCGCGCTGGCCGCCTCCACCGCTCATGCGGTTCTGCAATTTTGGCATCTCAGGCGGAGGCGTGAGCTGCGACAGTATCAGCTCCCTGTTCTGTGTGAGCTGAAAATGACTAGAGCCGGCCCAGAACATGATCGCAACCGCAGCCGCGTGAGCCAGCAGCGCAAACAACGCCAGGGCTGCGGCACGCGATCTGCGCTGCGGCTGCATCCGTGCCAGGAACACTTCGGGGGCGAAGACGACCGCCTGCGGGGTGGGGTTCCCCATCCATAGCTGGGTTTGGACCTGCACCCGCACGCGATCGGGAAGCTCAGGGTTGGCGACCGAGCGCAGCACGTCGTCGAGCAGCAGGTCAAATTCATCCTTCACTTCGAATTGGCTGATCATCGTGTCTTCTCCTGCTGAGCAGTGCGGGTGCGCTGCATAAGTTCGAACCGGCGTTTCAGCTCCGCCCGGGCACGCATCACGCGGGTGCGCACCGCGCCTTCGGTGAGCCCCAGGACGGAGGCAACTTCGCGTGAGGTCATCTCCTCGATTGCGCATAGGATCAGCGGCTGGCGAAGTTCTTCAGCGAGGCAATCGATCAGCTCGCGTACCAGCGCGCGGCGGTCGCCCTCGTCCGCGAGTTGCTCCGGACTGGGTGACCTGGAGGCAAGATGGGCCGTGGCGCTCTCCTCTCCATTCCCGCAGCGGCGGACGGCGACGTCGAGCGCCACTCGCCAGACGGTGCGGGCAAGGAAGGCCTTCTCATCCTCCATGTGCAGCCATCCCCCGGTGCGGTAGAGCTTCAGCAGCGCCTCCTGGACCGCGTCCTCAGCGTCGTGCCGATCGCGCAGCAGCCCGACAGCAACCTTGAACATGAAGTGCGCATGCCGCTCGGCGAGGGTGGCGAAGCGGGCGTCCAGATCGGATGCCTCCGCGAGTTCGGGTGGCGACTTCGATTCGGCGATCCACTCGGCTGGTATCCCCACGAGCACGTCCTTTCCGGCACTCGATGCTTCACCCCCTAAGGCCGGCGGAGTTGCGAAAGTGTTTCAGAGATCCGGCACCATTTTGAAGCCACCTCGCTCTCGCGGAGCGTTGGCTTCCTGCTTCCGCCGCCGGCTGCGAAAAAAATTTGCATTGCATGTCGAGAAGCAGAGAACGGCTCCGACTGATGAGTGAAAGGAGAAAGCATCATGAACAAGACAAAGGCAATCACCCGGCGTCGTTTCGTTACAACCACGGGTTCGGTCGCAGCCCTCACCGCGCTGGCCGGTCCGGCAAGCGTGGCTGAGGCACCGCCAAAACAGGTGGAAGGAATGCGGCTGACTCCGTATTTGCTATTCAACGGCAACTGCCGCGACGCCATGGAGTTCTACCGCTCCTGCCTGGGAGGCGAACTGGAGCTGACCAAGGTGAAGAATTCCGGGGCAAAGGGCGAAATGCCGGTGTACCAGCAGGAGAAGGTACTGAACGCGCACCTGAAGGGCGGCGCCATGGAGATTCAGGCATCGGACTGGCTTCGGCCAGACGAGACGCGGGTTCTCGGCAATACGGTTTGCATGTTTCTCAATGGTGGCAGCCTCGAGATGCAGAAGCGGGTGTTTGAGAGCCTCTCCGAAGGGGGCGACGTGACTGATCCGCTCAATAAGCAGTTCTTTGGAACCTATGGCGCTCTGAACGATCGCTTCGGCGTGCGCTGGATGTTTCTGTCGAACGGCTGAAGCCAAGCCGCAACCGAATTCCGTTGCGCGTCAGGCCCAATCGAGCAGCACAATGAATACACAACAGAGGAGAAGATCATGAAGTACATCTTGCTGATGACCGGCACCAAGGCAGGCGTGAATGCGTATCGCGAGTGGTCAAAGAGCGACGTGGAGGCGCATTTCGCGTTTCTCGGCAGACTGAACCGCGAGCTCACAGAGTCAGGCGAATTGGTCGCCAACGATGGGCTGGGCAGCCCGGAGGAGGCTCGTTTGGTTCGCGCGGGCAAGGATGGCATGCCGGTCACAGATGGTGTGTTTCCTGAGTCGAAGGAGTTTCTGCTGGGATACTGGATTGTGGACGTGGACACGCCGGAGCGGGCCTGCGAAATTGCTGCGCGGCTCTCCGGCGGTCCGGCGCCCGGGGCCAACCAGACTTCGATGCCCATCGAGGTGCGGCAGATCATGACCCGACGAAGCAGTGAGCTGGCCTGATGCGTGGCGTCGTCCAGGACGGGATGGAGCATCTGCTGCGCGAACTTGTGCCGCAGGTGCTCGCCGTCATGACCCGGCGCTTTCGGGATTTCGCCGACGCGGAAGATGCGGTCCAGGAGGCTCTGATTGCAGCGGCTTCGCAATGGCCGGAATCTGGCGTGCCGGAGAATCCGCGCGGATGGCTAATCCGGGTGGCATCGAGGCGCACGATCGATCGCATCCGCAGCGAAGAAGCGCGACGCGAACGGCAGGATGAGGTGGCCGCGCAGGCTGTGCTGTACACGCAGCCACCCGAGTTAGATCCTGACCGCGGGCCCGAGCTGGACGACACTTTGCAGTTGTTCTTTCTGTGCTGTCATCCGGCGCTCACTCCCTCGTCGTCCATCGCGCTCACGCTACGTTGCGTCGGCGGACTGGCCACTTCGGAGATTGCTCGTGCCTTTCTGGTGCCTGAGGCCACTATGGCGCAGCGCATCAGCCGGGCCAAAGCAAACATCCAGGCCGCGGGTGCACGGTTCGAGCCTCCAACGCAGATGGAGTGGCGCGAGCGGCTCAGTGCCGTGCTGCACATCCTCTACCTCATCTTCAGCGAGGGCTACAGCGCCAGCAGCGGTCCACAGACGCAACGGGTAGAGCTTGCCCAAGAGGCTATCCGGCTCGGCCGCGCGTTGCACGCGGTCGTTCCGGATGATCCCGAAGCGGCCGGCCTGCTCGCGCTGATGCTGCTCACGGATGCTCGTCGCTTTGCGCGCACGGGAGCCGACGGGGAAGCGATCCCACTGGACGAGCAGGACCGGAGCCTTTGGGATCGCTCCCAGATACAGGAGGGAGTGCGGCTGCTGGAGACGGCTCTCTCCAAGGGAGCGATCGGTAGCTATCAGTTGCAGGCCGCAGTGGCCGCGCTGCACGACGAGGCCATGCGCGTGGAGGACACCGACTGGCCGCAGATCCTGGCTCTCTATGAGCTGATGATGAAGCTGGCCGGCAATCCGATGGTGGCGCTCAACCACGCGGTCGCGAGCGCTATGGTTCATGGCCCGCAGAAAGGATTGGAGCTTCTGCAGGTGCTGGACTCTGACCCGCGGATGGCACGGCACCACCGGCTGGACGCCGTGCGCGCTCATCTGCTGGAGATGGCACATCACGATGCGGAAGCAGTCCGGTGCTACCATCTGGCCGCCAGCCGTGCCACCAGCCTTCCGGAGCAGCAGTACCTCTTGAAGAGGGCAGCCCGGCTTGGGGATCAGTCCGGCGCAAGATGATAGTAGCTACCATGATTTCTGCCATCGCGCAGGACAACCGGAGCACCTCAATGGACACTCTAAGCATTTGGAACGACGCAGGTTAGATGAGGCGTCTCCCGTACCGATAAAAGGAGAGAGACGATGACCATAACCACCCGAATGCTGTGTTGCTCGCTGCTCGTAGGCGCAACTGTGCTGGCAACACCCAGGATCTGGGCCCAGACCGATGATGACAAGAAGTTCGTCGCCACTGCGGCTCAGGGCGACCGCAACGAGATCGCACTCAGCGAATTGGCCGAGAAGAAGGCGACCAATCCGGCCGTAAAGTCATTTGCCAGCCGAATGGTGCGTGAGCACAAGCAGATGACCGAGAGCATGAAGCCCTTCGCCGAGAAGTGGGGCATGAATCCTCCGGTGGACGTGGACTCGGATCACAAGAAGGAACTCGATAAGCTGAACGGGCTCTCCGGCAATGACTTCGATAAGGAGTACATGGATGCGATGGTTTCTGACCACTCCGACGCGCTGGATGCCTTCACCAAGGAGGCGAAAGACACCAAGGTCGCGCCCTTCAAGGCTGCCGTGCTGAAGGGCAAGACCCGCGTGGCCGCGCATAAGAACATGGCCTACGACCTGAAGAAGAAGCTGTAGTCGGGTAAAGAAGCGATGGGGCCCGCTCCGGATTGGAGCGGGCCTTCGTGTGTCCGGAATCCGCTGGGTTAATGCGTCACGCAGAAATCACCGCATATTCAGATAGCTGCAACATTGCCGCTTTAGCGTCCGAGGCATGGTGCTCAGCTTTGTCGTGCCCGCCTTCAACGAGGAGGCGTATCTAGGAGACTGCCTCCAGTCCATCCTGCAGCAGACACGGGCAATGCAGGATTCCATCGAAATTATCGTCGTCAACAACGCCAGCACCGACGGAACGCGCGAGATCGCGCTCAGCTTTCCCGGCGTGCGGGTCGTCGATGAGCCGCGCAAGGGCCTGACCTTCGCTCGGCAGGCGGGTTTCCTGGCCAGTTCCGGCAGTCTCATCGCCAACGTCGATTCCGATTCGCGGCTGACACCCGGCTGGACGGAGCGGGTGCTGAAGGCATTCCAAGCCAATCCGCAGCTAGCAGGGTTCTCGGGCCCGTTCATTTATTACGACCTGACCCCGCAGCAGAGGCGGCTGGTGAAGGTGTTCTATTTCATGGGTTGGGTAACGCATGTCGCCAACAAGCACATTCTGCGCGTGGGCGCGATGATGCAGGGCGGCAACTTTGTCGTTTCGCGCGCCGCGCTCGAGCAGGTCGGCGGTTTCGATGTGCACATCAGCTTCTACGGTGAGGACACGGACATCGCGCGTCGGCTGAACGCGGTGGGCGATGTGGACTTCAATTTCGACCTAAAGATGTACTCCTCGGCTCGACGGCTGAAGCATGAAGGCATGTTCACCATGGCCGGTCGTTATGCCATCAACTACTTGTGGACGACCTTCCTGAAGCGGCCGTACACGCGCGAACATCTGGATATCCGCGGAGAGCAGCTAGATTCCAGGCATTGCAGAATTTCTGAAGATAGGAACTGAGCTCTCTTACAGGAGTTCCATCTCACGGGCAGGCTTGCCCGTGCCGGACATTGCGAGGCTGAAGGTCTCGCTCAGGGTGCGGCTGCGTGCGAGCCGCACAAGCTGCACGGCGACCTGCAGCGGCCAGGGAGCGTGGCCGTCCTCCCAGAGCTGGCTGAGCGGGCGCATCTCGCCCTTGCTGTCCGGATGAAAGGCGCGATCGTCCCAGCGCTGCCAGCCTTCGACGAACTCCGGGAAGTCAGTGACGGCATCGAGGGTAGAGTGCAGGATGCGTTGCTCCCACGGTTTGGCGTACTGCTCCAGGAACAAGATGTGGCTGCGGCGCTCCACGCGCACTTCCTCGACAAACTCGCGGAAGCTGGCTGCGGCTGAGACATTGATGCAGGCGTTCGGCTCGAGTCCGTGCCGGTCGCCGCCACTGATCAGCAGATAGCCTGTCTCGCGCGCCAGCCTGGTGACGATGCGGTTCTCGCGCACGTTGCGCAGGCCGTTCAGCTCCATGGCGTGGATGCATTCCCCGGCGAGCTCAATGAAGCGCATCAGCTCAATGCGATGGGCGTCGATGCCGATCTTGTGCAGATCCCAGACAGGGTGATTCAGTACCACCAGCACACCAGGCGTCTCATGGAGGTCGTGCAGTAGTGTCGGCAGCCTGGTTTCGTCCGGAGTCGCGGTGTAGGCTTTCAGCCGCTCCATCCAGAGGTGACCTTCGGCAGTCGGAATGTTGTGAATGCCAAGGTGCAGCTCGGTGGGCCCGTAGGGTACCGTCCACTCGACGGAGACGGGGATGTGGCGGGACGTGGCCACGGTTCTCAGCAGCATTGGGCCTTCGATGGTGTCGTGATCCGTGATGGAGACGAGTGGTGTGAGGCCCAGCCTGTGAACTTGCTGGAACTCGAGATCGTAGGCCATCTTGGGCAGCAGCGGCGGACGCCAGTGGCCGCGCACGAAGTCGAGCTTTAGCCCCCGGCGCTCACTCTGCCGCTCATAATGCTGGAAGACGCACTCCAGTCCGGGCAGCACGCGCAGGATCTTGTGGATGAAGGTCAGGGTCTCTTCCGAGCAGCTGGTGTGGCTGTGAAGGGAGAGTCCAGTCGGGTACTGCTGTGCCGCCGCCGGGTCCGTCCAGATGGTGGAGATTCTCAACCTCGGTTGCATAGCGGCCCCCAGATACTTCGCTCCTAGTGGACGCGACGATTGCAAATGCACCGTGAATGGAGCGCAAACAGACGAGGAATTTCGTCCTATAGCTGGTAACTCGGCGGGTTCTTTTTTTGGCTATCCGGCTTGTTTACGGATAGATGCGGTTGAGGGTGCGGGCAAAGGGGATGGTTTCGCGGACGTGGTCGAGGCCGCAGATCCAGGCGACGCAGCGCTCGATGCCCATGCCGAAGCCGGCGTGTGGGACAGAGCCGTAGCGCCGCAGATCGAGGTACCACTCGAACGCGGAGACGGGCAGGTTGTGCTGCTCGATGCGCTCTCTCAGGAGCTCGTAGGAGTCGATTCGCTGCGAGCCCCCGATAATCTCGCCGTATCCCTCGGGCGCGAGCACGTCGACGCAGAGCGCCTTGGTTGCGTCTTCGGGGTCGGGCTGCATGTAGAAAGCTTTGATGGCAGCCGGATAGCGATGGATCATCACCGGACGATCAAATTGGGAGCTGATGTAGGTCTCGTCCGGCGAGCCGAAGTCATCGCCGTTCTGGTGGGGAACCGCAACCTTGCCCGCTTTGAAGGCCTCCTCGAGCATGGCGTGGGCTTCGTCGTACGTGAGCCGGGGGAACGGAGTCTGAATGGCCTCGAGCTTTGCCATGTCGCGGCCGACGGTTTTGAGGTCGGTCTGGTGGAGTTCGAGCACGCGCTGGACGATATAGGTCAGAAAGGCCTCTGCGAGTTGCATGTCGCCCTCGAGGTCCATGTAAGCGACCTCGGGCTCGATCATCCAGAACTCGGTGAGATGGCGACGGGTCTTGGATTTCTCCGCCCGGAACGTGGGGCCGAAGCTATAGACCTTGCCGAGCGCCATGGCGGTGGACTCGATGTAAAGCTGGCCGGACTGGGTTAGAAAGGCCGGATCGCCGAAGTAGTCGAGCTCAAAAAGCGTGCTAGTGCCTTCACAGGCCGCCGGCGTGAGGATGGGCGGATCGGTGCGCACAAATCCGTGCGTATCAAAGTACTCCTGTGCGGCGCGCATGATGGTGGCGCGAATGCGCAGAATGGCGGCCTGCCGGGGGCTGCGCATCCAGAGATGGCGATGCTCCATTAGGAAGTCGGTGCCGTGCTCCTTGGGAGTGATGGGATAGGGCGTGGATTCCGGCACGAGGTGGACGGCTTCGACGTTCTCGACATCGATCTCAAAACCGGAAGGGGCGCGCTTGTCGGCGCGCACGCGTCCTGTGACTACTACGGAAGATTCCTGGGTCAGCGCCTTCACGCGCTCGAAGACCTCTTCCGGGACGGCCGCTTTGGGAACGATGCCCTGGATGACTCCGGTACCGTCGCGGAACATGGGGAAGAGGAGCTTGCCCGAGGAGCGGATGTTGTAGAGCCAGCCCTTCAGGGTGACGACTTCGCCCTCGTGTGCGGCCAGCGAGGAGATGGTGGCAACCGGTGCGGATTTGGTGTCGGACATAGGGGACTTCGCCCAGTGTACCCGCACCGCAAAGACGCGCGCTGGCATGGCTGGACGGAGCTTATTTGATGCCGACCACCATGGATTCGGGGCCCACCAGGTGTTCTACGCGCGCGGAATGGAAGCCCGCCTCCTGCATCCAGCTGACGCACTCCGCTCCGGTGTAGTCGAAACCGCCCGGGGTTTCGATCAGCATGTTGAGGCTCATGAGCAGGCCGAAGGCATTCTTCGACCGGTCGTCGTCGATAATGCTCTCATAGACCACCAGAGCGCCGCCGGTGGGCACCGCTTCATACGCTTTCCTGACCAGCATCTTCTTGGTGGGCAGGTCCCAGTCATGCAGGATATGGCCCATCATCACGACATCGGCTTTGGGAAGCGGCATGTCAAAGAAACTGCCCGGCGCGAACTTCACGCGATCTGCGATTGAGTTCTGCTGGACGTACTCTTCGAAGATCGGGGCGACTTCGGGAAGATCGAAACCTGTGCCGGCGATGTGGGGATTGGCCAACGCGACTTGCGTGATGAGGTCGCCTTGCGCGGTTCCAACGTCGACGGCAGACTTGTAATCCTTCCAGGGGAACTGCCGCGCGATAGTCATGTTTGCGCCACGACTGATCCCGGTCATCGCCTTCAGAAAGGTCTTCAGCCGCTGCGGGTCTGCGTAGAGAGCGACGAACGGGGATTCACCCCCGTGGCTCGCTTCATTCTGCAGCTCGCCGGTCCGAAGCGCGGTGGTGAGATGGCGCCAATGACCGTAGAGCCTGCTGTTGGCCATCTCAAAGATTCCGCCGAGATACGATGGCTTGTTTTTGTCCAGGAAGAAATCGGTTGAGGGCGTGTTGGAGTAGACGCCATTTTTTCTTTCCAGAAGCCCCAGGGCAACCAGCGCATCGAGGAAATCGCGCGCCGACCGTGGATGCAGTCCCAGCCTGCCTGAGAGCGGCTCAAGCGGCTCAGGATGTTTCGCGAGCTCAGTGAAAAGCTCGATTTCGACGGCGCTCAACAATGTCTTGGAGGCCCAAAAGCCCATTCCTATTTGCAAAATCTGGTCGGCGCTCGGTTGGCTCATGCGTACTGATCCTCGGCAATCTGAATTGAAATTGTTCTGAGTGCGACGAGCATACAGGATCGGGAGGATCCTGTGCGACCGACGGCGCGACAGCTTCGAGAGCGCTATTTAGACTGCATCTGTTCGCGCAGGCGTGCCTGCCGGGAGAAGAATTCCTGGGTCCTGCTGGCGATACTCTGGGCGGTTTCGCCGCGACCGGCTCCAATTTCGAGCACCGCGGGTAGAGCCTCGGGCAGGCCAAGCATCAACTCGCCGATTACATTCCAACGCATTGCGCCCTCGCCGGGCCAGAGATGCTCATCTTTGAAGTCGGTGGACTCACTGCGCGGATTGGAGGGAAAGAAGGCGCCGCGATTGTCATGGAGATGCAACTGCGCCACTCTGTTGCCCAGCACTGCGAGAGCTTCGGCGAGTCCCGCATCGGCCGGAGCCTGCATGGGCTGGACAAGGTGCAGGTGTCCGAGATCGAGGCAGACACCCACGCTGTCGAAGTGCCCGGTGCGCAGGATGTAGAGCAGGTGTTCCGGGGTGGAGACCTCATTCAGTAGGTTTTCAAGCAGCAGTTGCACGCCGAGTGGGCCGGCAAACGCCTTCAGGTGCTCGATGGCGGTGAGCGCGTACTCAATGGTGGAATCATTCCAGCTGGAGTCACGCAGGCCAAGGTGCAGGACGGCCTCTGCGAACGGTACCTGCTCGGCGCACTCGAGGGCGCGCTTTACTTCATCCATCGCGGCGATGCGGTGATTCTTGTCGCGCGAGATGAGGTCGAGGTTGGGCGCGACATGACGGGACCACGGCTCGGCGCCCGAGGTAAGCGCGGCCCGGCCGTGGTCGGCAAGGTAGATGGGCTGATGCAACACCGCGCGAACATCGTTGGAGCGGAACCAGGAGGCGACCTCGCGGACGGGCTGTACGGCCGTGTAGTCAAAGTGGTGGCGAGCCGCGAAGACCTCAATGGTGCGTGCGCCTGCCGCGAGCAAAATATCGAGGTGGCCCGGGTGAAGGCGCTGGTCGAAGAAGATGTGAGTGGAGAGTCCGGGTTGCATGGTGGTGAGTCAACAGGGTATCGCAGAGGCGCAGACAGGTTCGAGTGACTTCTGGAAATCTCCGATGCCTGCCGAGGCAAGTGTCACCAGCGCCTGTACGATGTCACTCCGGCGACAGTAAAATGAGGGCGCAACCTCAGCTTCAACGGAGGCCCTGAATGAAGTCGCTGCTGCTTGTTTGCGCGCTTGCCTGCATTTGCGCGAATGCCGATGCCCAGGCTGTACCCGCGTCTCCACAGGCGCCCCCGCCTGCTTCCTCCTCCGCTGCGCGCGCCACCAGGCCGGAGCCGCCGCCTCCGGATCTGGCCACGCTCCAGAAGAAGCTGATGGATTTCCCGCAACTGGCGACGTATCGCGACCGAAATGCCCAGCTTGGGCCTCCCGCCGTCGGAGAGAAGCGCGTCGTCTTCTTCGGCGACTCCATCACCGAGGGCTGGGCGCGGAGCTGGAACCAGTTCTTCGCTGGGAAGCCGTACATTGACCGTGGCATCAGTGCTCAGACGACCGAGCAGATGGTGCTGCGCTTCCATCAGGATGTGGTGGATTTGAAGCCGGCGGTGGTGATTGTTCTTGCCGGAACCAATGATGTGGCGGAAAACACCGGTCCCATGACGCCGCAGATGACGCTGGACGACTTTCGCGCCATGCTGGAGATGGCGCGCGCCAACAACATCAAGTTGGTTGTGTGCTCCATTCTGCCTGCCGATGAGTTCTGGTGGCATCGCGGGCTGCAACCGGCACACAAGATCCAGGCGCTCAACCAGCAGCTGAAGGCGTGGGCGGACGGCGAACGCCTGGTGTGGGTGGATTACTACACGCCCATGGCCGACGGGAACGGCGCGATGAAAGCGGCCCTGAGCCCCGATGGCGTGCATCCGAATACCGCCGGCTACGCGATTATGGCGCCGCTGGCAGAGGCTGGGATCATGAAGGCGCTGGGCAAATAAACCGCGTCGGGCGTTGAAAATGACGTCGTTTGGAACTTGTCTAGTTGGCACCGCGTAGACGTTGTCACGGAGAAAAGAATGACGACAGTGAAGTGCGCAAATTTATTGGTGGCCGCAGTTTTGTTGGCAGCCCCAGCCTGGTGCCAGGCCCCGAAGACCTTCGAGGTGGCAACAGTTAGACCTTCTGCGCCACTGGATATACCGAAACTTCAGGCCCAGATGCGCGCCGGCCAGATGCCGAACTTCGGGGCGCACATTGACGGGCTACGGGCCGAGTACACGTACATGTCGCTGCATGACCTTCTGATCTATGCCTACAACGTGAAGCCCTATGAAGTTGTCGCACCGGACTGGATGAACTCCGAGCACTTCGACATTGCTGCACGTATGCCGGAAGGCTCGACGAAGGACGATGCGCCGGAGATGCTGAAGGCGCTGCTGATCGATCGCTTCAAGCTGGCTCGCGCTTGCGGACCTGATGGCTGCAGCGAGGCGGGCAGGGATGAATATACCGACCGAAGGGTCCGAATGGAGCGGGCGGTGTTGCGTCCGGCGAAGCGTCCGATCCAGCGGGTGGAAGCGGGTCCACGATCACTGGCTCGATTGAGAAACTGGGGTTGAAGCTGGAGTCCTCACGCGCGACGGTACGGCAACTGATCGTGGACCAGGCCGAAAAGATGCCGACGGAGAATTGAAAGGTTCAATCGGATTTGCGCCGGATCTGGTACCAGAATTGAGCCTATTGCACCTGCGTCATTCCTTCGCTTTGGATCGGGAGACGAGGTCGGCGGCCGCTTCGGACCAAGTCGGGAATTGGAAGGTGAAGCCGCTGTTCAGAAGCACGGTGGGTACGACGCGCCGACTTTTCAGGATGAGCTCGGTTTCTGTCCGCAGGAAGAGCGCGCCAATTTCGAGCATCGGTGAGGTGGCTGGAAGCCCGATGGGAGCGTGCCACGCACGGCGCAGCTCACGCATGAAGTCTCGGTTCGGCAGCGGGTTGGGAGAGGTGAGGTTGACTATGCCTCGCGTGGCATCCGTGATTTCCGGATGCGCGAGCAGTTGCTCGATCGCCCGGCAGTAGTCCTGGTCGTGAACCCACGAGACAAATTGGTTTCCGGGACCTTCAGTGCCACCGAGCCCGGCGCGGACGAGATCCGAGAGCACAGCGAACACTCCGCCGCGGTCGGGGCTCATCGTCATAGAGGAGCGAAGTGTGACCTTGCGGGTGCGCGGCGTAGGGGCTGCGGCGAAGACCTGCTCCCACCGGTGGGCAACATCGATCGAGAAGGACCAGGTTTCGGGCAGATCGGCAGGTTCACGTGTGCCGCGCTGGGAGGGAAGATCGCCGAGTTCGCCGGTGAACTCGTCTTGAGGACGGTCGAGCGCGTGGCGGTAATAGGTCGAGGTGGAGGCATTGAGCCAGAGACGCGGTGGATTACGCGCTTCCGCTATGACTCGACCGAGCAGGGTGGTAGGAACGACGCGTGAATCGAAGATGGCACGACGGTTGGCGGGCGTGTAGCGGCAGTTGACGCTGCGACCGGAGAGGTGGATGACGGCGTCTGAGTTTTCGAGTTCGGTGGTCCATTGGCCTGGTGTGGCGCCGTCCCAGTGCATCGTGCGCCAGGGTGCCGGCTTGGGAGTGCGAGAGAGAACGACGACCTCGTGACCTCGCGGGTGGAGATGGCGGGCGAGGATCGTGCCGATTTGTCCGCTGCCGCCGGGAATGAGGATCTTCATGGCTGGATTCCAACGAACGTGATGTCCGTTGAGCTACGGCTTCGGCGATCTCTTCCGGATCCTCGATGCGGACAGGTTGCGAAGCAGAGTGTTAGGTGAACTATGACATGCATCGAACGCTATCTCATGCCTGCATCGACTCTCACACATTGAGGATCACTCCTTGACGGTTACGCCCAGGGCGCGCATTTTGCGGTAGAGATGGGAGCGTTCGAGGCCGAGGGCTTCGGCGGTGCGGCTGACGTTTCCGTGGCACTCGTCCAGTTTTTTCAAGATGTAGTCACGTTCATAGGCCTCGCGGGCTTCGGTAAGCGAGGAGAACTCTTCGGTCCGGCTGGAGGCGCGCGCGCCATCGCGGTTGGTGAGCGGTGGCAAGTGTTTGCGCTCAATGCGTTGGGTCTTGGGATTCAGGATCAGAACGCGCTCGACCAGATTGCGGAGCTCGCGGACGTTGCCGGGCCAGTTGTACTGGCGCAGGACCTCGAGTGCGTCCGAGTGCATTTCCACGTGTGGGCGGCCATACTGCTGTCCGAACTCCTGCAGGAATTCCTTGACCAGGAGCGGGATGTCTTCCTTGCGGTCACGCAGCGGAGGAACGAAGAACGGAATGACGTTGAGGCGATAGAAGAGGTCCTCCCGGAAGTTGCCGCGGGCGATTTCCTCTTCGAGGTCCTTGTTGGTGGCGGCGATCACGCGAACGTCGACGTGTACAGGATGACTGGCTCCGACAGGGAGGAACCGCTGCTCGTCAAACGCACGCAGGACCTTGGCCTGGGTTTTGAGGCTCATATCTCCAACCTCGTCGAGGAACAAGGTGCCACCGTCGGCACGTTCGAAGGTGCCGCGCTTTTCTGCGGGAGTCCCGGCCGGCGCACTCTGCATGGCTCCGCGACGATAGCCGAAGAGCTCGGTTTCGATATGGTTTTCGGGTATGGCGGCGCAGTTGAGTTCGATGAAGACGCGGTCACGCCGGAGAGATTCAGCGTGCATGGCGCGCCCAATGAGCTCTTTGCCGGTGCCGGATTCGCCATAGATCAGGACCCGGCCGTTGGTGGGAGCCATCAGCTTGATTTGCTGGCGCAGGGCTTTCATGGCGACGGAGTTGCCAGTGACTCCGACGCGGTAGCTGAGCTGACGCACGAGCTCCTGGTTGTCCTCGCGAAGTCGGCGGGCGTTCATCGCGTTGCGCAGGACGAGCAGCGTGCGATCGAGTGAGAGAGGCTTCTCGAGGAAGTCGTATGCACCGAGTTTGGTAGCGCGCACGGCGGCTTCAATGGTGCCATGGCCACTGATGATCACGACCTCAGGAAGATGCGCCGAATCCATCTGCCGGATGTCGGCGAGGGCATCGAGGCCATCCCGATCCGGCAGCCAGATATCGAGGAGGACGACGTCATAGGAGGCGTCGGCGATGAGAGTGAGGGCCTCGCCGGCCGTGGCTGCGGTGGTGACGGTGTAGCCCTCCTCGACCAAGATGCTTTCGAGAGAGTCGCGGATTTCAGCTTCGTCGTCGATGATGAGGACGTGATTCATGTCTGGTTGGCAGCGCTGATTGCAGGTGAGGGCTCGTTGGTCGAGGCGAGAGGAGTTTCGCCGGAGGTGACGGCGGGAAGTTCGACGATGAAACGGGCGCCGGCAGGAGTGTTCTTTTCCGCGCGGATAGTTCCGTGGTGCTCCTGGACGATTTTGGAGGCGATCGCGAGGCCGAGGCCGGTGCCACGCTGCTTGGTGGAGAAGTAGGGCAGGAAGAGGCGCTCGCGCATCTCGTCGGTGAGGCCGGGCCCGCTGTCGGAAACGGTGAGCTCGACCATCCCGGAGGGAAGCAGCGCGGTAGTGATGCGGAGCTCGCGGTGCAGGGAGTTCTGCATGGCTTCGGCGGCGTTGTCGATCAGGTTGCCGAGACAGCGCTTCATGGCCTCGGGGTCCGCCAGGACAAGAGGGAGTCCGGAGGCGAGGCGGCAGGTCAGGTGAATATTATGCAGACGGCCGGCGAAGAGAGCGAGCGAATTATCCACGATAGTATTCAGGTCCGCAGGCTGCGGGCGTGCGGTAGGGAACTGGGCCAGCGCGGCGAACTGGTCGACGAGCGAACGCATGCTTTCAACCGATGAGGAGATGATCTCGCTGGATTTGCGAATGACGGCGATTGAGGGCGAATCAACGTGAGCGGAGGCGAGGGTGTCGGCGAGGCGCGCGATGTGCCGGTGGATTTGTTCGGCTGAGAGCGAGATGGGTGTCAGAGGATTCTTGATCTCATGAGCGACGCGGCGCGCAACCTCTTTCCAGGCAGACTGCTTCTGGGCACGGAGAAGCTCGGTGGCGTTTTCCAGGACGAGCACATAGCCCTGGTGGCGGCGTGCGGAGCTTACTCCGGACTCGAGCAACGCAACGTTCGCCAGCAGATACATGGTGCCACCGTTGCCGTTGCGCGCCGGAATATCCATTTCGGCAGAAGCAGCTCCCATGCGATGGCTGCGACGGATGAGGTGGTTGAGCGACTCGAGGGCTTCGGTTGGAAAGATGCGATCAATCGGCGTGCCGATGAAATGGGTCTGGCCGCCAGGGTCGAGCATCTCGGTTAGCGCACGATTGGCGAGGACGATGCAGCGGCGGGTATCGAGGGTGGCCACGCCGTTCGGGATGGTTTCGAGCATCGTTTCCAGCTCGCGGCGGCGGGTCTCCAGGGTGGCATTGGCGGCGGAGAGCTGGAGGTTGGAGGACTGGGCGGCGCGGCGGCTGTTCTCGAGATCGGCTGCCATGCGGTTGAAGCTGCGGACGAGCTCGCCTAGTTCTTCCGTAGCTGACTCAGCGACGCGATGGCCATAATCTCCGGATGCGATGGCCTCCATGGCGTCGGCGAGAGCTTCGACAGGGCGAGTTACAAGCTTGGAAACGTGCAGGGCCAGCCAAGTGCAGGCGAAGAGCGCAAGGCTGGTGATCATGAGCAGCAGCAACATATATAAGTTGCGCACTCTTCTGCGATCCGAATAGGCAGCCCAGTAGTTGTGGACGGCGGCCTGGAAGCGGTCCATCGTGGCGGCCATGCCGAAGGGCATCGGTAGCGCGACGAGAACGGTGCCGCCCTGAGGAATGGGCGCGGTGCCGAGAGCGTAGTCAGTTTCGCCCGCGGAAAAGATGGGCAGGTCGGTTCGCTGCGCGGCAGCGAGCAAGAGCGAGTCGAAGTCGCCTGCCATGTGGGGCGCGCGTTGGGGCTGCGGATTCGGAGACGCGGATTCTTCATCATCGGCGGAAGGGTCGGTGAGCCACGCTCGAATCTGCGGGGCGGACCCGGTCCGTGGCGGCATGTGGTAAGCCGCCACCGTGTGTCCCTCGCGGTACACGGCTGCGAAGCCGCCCTGCAGGGTTACTTCGTGCTGCTGGAGCACACGAGTGAATGTCATGAGTTCGCGCGGATCAGTTGAACCGATAGCAGATGCGGGTGTAGGTCTGTGCGCGGCATTGTGGGCTGGCGATACCGTAGCTGCCGGTGCGATGCTTGCGGCAATAGATTGCGCCTCTGCACGTGCATTGGATGATGTGTACTGGGCAAGCTCAATAGCCAGACGCGTAGAGTCTTTGCGCATCTCGTCCGGATTCTGAGAGAACCAACGATCCACGGCACGGTTCATCAATCCGTAGCTGAAAAGAAACATGAAGACGAGCGGGATGAGAGAGACCAGCACAGCGCCCCAAAGCATGCGGGTGCGAAGGCGGTTGCCGATGACGCGGTTGCGCTGGTCCGCGTACAGCTTAAGGACATTGCGCGCAAGCAGAACCAGGACCACGAGGAAGAGAAGAAAGGCGATGAAGGAGAGCCCAATAAAAAGGAGAGCCTCACCTGCGCTGACCGGGTTGAGGAAGTTGAAGGCATTCAAGGCTGCGAATGTAAGGAGCAGAACCAGCAGGACACAGCCGAGGACCATACGGGCTTTCCTTCCGCGGTGATCGCTGGTCGTCATGGGCATGCCCCTGTGCAGTGACACTGATTATAGGCGGGATACCCGCTCGGGACGACGCAAACAGGGCCCGTACCATCGAGGCGGTTTATGATCGAAGACGAGCGGAAGAGTGGCCGAGTGGTTGATGGCTCCGGTCTTGAAAACCGGCGTACCCGAAAGGGTATCGGGGGTTCGAATCCCTCCTCTTCCGCCATCTGTTCTTACCGTCAACAAGTTAGAAGAGAATAATCTCGACTTCTACGAATTTACCGGCGATTTCGCCGGATCCCCGACCGCCATGGAAGGGGAGAGTGTTCTCCGACAGTGCAGGTGAGCGCCATTCTGGCGGTACTCTCTGTTCGCCGAATTGAGAGTTCCGTTTGATGGAATTTGCATCGCACGGTGTATCGTGCCGGTTGTCATAAGGCTGCCTAGCCCGTGAATTCAAAGGCCTAAAACGGTAGCAGTTAATCGGAGTCCGAAGGCAGGTTGAATCTCTGTTCACGCCAGTTCATTGGGATTGCGGCGAGCAGGTCGGCGAGCGACAACGACAGCGACCCGGTCCTGTTCATCAGACCTTCGATTGACTCAGGACTAAGCTGAACCAGCCCTATCTGCGCGCGAAGGAAGCGCGGTGACAGGTTATGCATGTCGGCGAGTTGCGAGATGCTGCTGGCTTCGCCCGTGGTAAGTTGCTCATACCAGCGGCGGGCGCGGGCGATGGCTTTCAGAATGGCTTGACGGCTCGCCTCCGTCGTAATGGCCGTATTGCCGACCATCAGCCTAAGCGCGCGACCTTGGGAAATGTGGCGGAAAGGACAGTCGATCGAGGCTACAAGTTGCATGTGAACCTGGGGTGACACGGTCGTGTTTCCGTCTCGACTCGAGTTGTTTCCGAGGAGTTGCTGGATCAATTGGGGCACACGGATTCGGATTTCCACGCGGGTTGCGTGGATGATGACGCGGTCGATGACCGCCCGGAGGAAATGCTCTCTGTCTGGGCCGGTGAGGGCTTGCCAAGTTGCTGCGGCTGATGTCGCGCCGGAGACTATCCTTGTGAACAAATCGCCGGGCTGAGTCACTCCCTTTTCGGAATCATCCCGGATGCTCGTGACCAAGTCCCCTGGCTCACGAAGGAGCTTCAAAAGGCGTTCAATCACCGCGCATTCTATGTCGTGCGCTGGAATACGCGTGGGAGTCTCAACTTTTTCTGTCTTCTTGATTACTGCCTGTGAAGTGTAGTAGCGGTAGCGTCGGCCATTCTTTGTGGCGTGGGTCGGCGTGTAACGCGTGCCTTCAGCGTCAAAGAGGAGCCCGGTAAAGAGAGTGGTCTTGGTTGCACGTGCTTTCCGTTTTCCGCCTTGGCGATTCGCGGCGAGCAGCGCTTGCACCTTGTCCCAGGTTTCGCAATCGAGGATCGCCTGGTGTTGGCCAGGATAGGTATTCGTCTTGTGGCGTGTGCGGCCGATATAAACCGGGTTGTGCAGTACCTGATAGAGCGGACCGCCGAAGAAATTGTTCCCTGCTTTGCTGCGGATGTCATTCTCACGCAACCATCCCCGCAGGAGGTTGACGTTGCCTAACCTCAGATATTGGTCGAAAATAGTGCGCACGGTTGCGGCCTCCGCTTCGTTGATCTGTAATTGGCGATCGCGCACGTCATAGCCAAGTGGGATGGAACCTCCCATCCAGATCCCCTTCTTCTTCGAAGCAGCGACCTTATCGCGGATGCGTTCGCCGGTGACTTCGCGTTCAAACTGTGCGAAAGACAGCAGCACGTTAAGCGTGAGTCGACCCATCGAAGACGTTGTATTGAATTGCTGAGTGACCGAAACGAAGCTGACGTTGTATCTATCGAACTGTTCGACGAGTTTGGCGAAGTCGGCCAGCGAGCGGGTAAGCCGGTCAACCTTGTAAACAACCACGACCGACACCTTGCCCGCGTGAATATCGGCCATAAGGCGCTTCAGCGCAGGACGTTCCATGTTCCCACCGGTGAATCCGCCGTCGTCGTAGTGAGTCCCGATCGCCTGCCAGCCCTCATGCTGCTGACTTTTCACGAAAGCCTCACAGGCTTCGCGTTGGGCATCCAGTGAGTTGAAGGCTTGCTCCAAGCCTTCCTCGGAAGACTTGCGGGTGTAGATAGCACAACGGGTGCGGGGGATCATGCTTGCGCTCCCTTCCCCGGCCGCTTGTAACCGAAGAACACCGGCCCGGACCATTTTGTGCCGGTGATGACCTTTGCTACCTCCGTCAGGCT
>Ga0207667_10000883_pt1 | contig 38251 bp, 74 predicted proteins | sample KBSCornC52_FD_184301 | JGI IMG/M metagenome (GOLD analysis project Ga0207667, IMG submission 184301) | Corn rhizosphere microbial communities from Kellogg Biological Station, Michigan, USA - KBS Corn C5-2 (SPAdes) (version 2) | ecosystem: Host-associated > Plants > Roots > Rhizosphere > Soil ...
GTCTTGCAGCTCTGCGTGGTCCAAAAACCAGCGATTGAAATGCGGAGAGTCACCAATTGCGGGATGCGTGCACATATGAGGCTGGGATGCCGTGTGTCTTGCGGTAGGTGGCTTGTCCGCCTCGTCTTGCCCCGTCGAGGCTGTTGCACCAGGTGTGGGTGAGGCCGCGGTAGGCGGTGCCGTCTACGGTGTGGTCGAGGGCTAGGCCTTGGTCCTGGTACATGGGTTCACCGCAGAGGTGGCAGGTGTCGCCGTCGGAGTGTGCGGCGAGTGCTCGTTTGCGGGCTTGTTGGTGGGCGTAGCCGTAGCGGCTGGGCATGGGGTCAGAGGGCTCCTAGCGGCGGTGTGTGGCTTCGTGGCGTCGCTCGAGGAGGTCGTCGATCTCCTCCTGTAACACCACGACCAACTCGAGGTTGAAGCGTTTCTCGGCCCGATCCAACTCCCGGGACTTCTCGGCTAGGAGCGCGTCGATGCGGGAGGTATCCGACATGAACGGAACCTCCGTTACCCGCGGGTGACGATGTCTAAGATGTCCGGAATGCACAACAGCCGCCCCGAAGGACGGCTGAAGTGTTGTCCGCGGCAAACTCGGACTTGCCCGTCTACACGGAGGCCACGACTTGCCAGCCCTTGTGGGCATAGCTCGTCAGCACGAAGCGTTACAGTCCGTTTCCTTCTTGTCAAGGAAGGCGAGCAGCGACACGCCGTCATAGCCGCCCTTGACCCGCTGGATGTGGCCGCGATAGACCCACAAGCGCAGCAAACCAGGGCTGACACCGCTGATGGAGCGGGCCAGCTCGGCCGAGAGGACGATCGGGCGCGGGTTTGTCATCCCCAGCCTTCTCCGCCTGGCGTGGCGCGCGGCGGATCCATGTCGCAGAACATGTTTCCGCTAGCAGCGTGTACCCATTTGACATCTTCAAGGGAATACCCGTCTTCGGCAGTTGCCGGCCGGATAACCTCGCCGCAGTTCGCGCATATGTTCATCCGGCCTCCTGCATGAGTCGTAAACGGACTAACTCTCGACCTGACCATGACGAATGGCAGTGTCGGCACTTCACCGAACCCGTGTCAGGATCAGCGTACAAGTTCGTGGAGCATTCCTTGCCGTCATCCAACAGGACAGGGCACTTCCCGATGGGTTTCGGGTCTTGATGCCCGACGGCTTGGGCGAGGACGCGGCGGGCGTTGCGGATCTCTAACCAGTACTCGTCCAGCCAGGGTTGTTGGGCGATCCAGTTGTTGTGGCGTTGTAGGAACCGGCAGTTCTCCGTCACCGTCACACCCGTGTAGTCCAGTGTGCGTTCCTCAACGACCAGGTTCACCCAGCCAGCGAGCACACCGGGAATATCTGGGATGTCGCCAGATTGGACCACAGGGCCGTTGCGGCGGTCCGTGAGAGCTGCCACATCCAGCCGGATCGGCGCTTCGGCGTCCGGCTTCTTGGTGCGCTTGATGTCGTCGGAATCCGGCATCGATCCGGGCAGGGTGAACCAAGGCAGGATCGCTACGAACTCGAGAATGTCCGTGAGGGTCTCGCGCACCATGGCCAAGTGGTGGTCGCACAGGTAGCCGACGGTGGCCCTAGCTGCGTCTCTGTGTTGAAGGATGCACGGCCGGTCTGCTTCTCGGGTCCCTAAATCAGCCATACAGAACCTCCATGAGCGCGACCCCGAACTGTTCCAACCCAGTCTTGAAGTTCATGTAATCCTGAGCTGCGGCCTTGATGCGGGCCAGCTTGCTCTCAGCCGTCTGAAGTTCTGAGACCAACCAGACGACATCCTCATGGCTGTAACGGGCCATCTGAATGGCCAAGCCATTGTCGACGTTCACGGCAGCTGCGATGCGCTCCAAGCGATCAGTCACGAGACATCTCCTCGTTTGCGATGTGAAGTAGGACGTCTGCGTGGCACGGCTGATCCAGCGGGCACCAGCACGCCAGGTCACGGCCAGCTAGTTCGCGGCGGATCGTGTCGATCACGGGCTCTCCGGGCAGGCCCCAGTTGCCATCGCCTAGTGGAGCTCGGGCCAGCATGTCGCGGAACAGCTCGACGGCTCGGACCGCATCGCTGCCGTGGACCCGGTACGGATTCCCCCACTTGCTCGGCCGGCTAACGACGATCGCACCCTCAGGCTTACGCCACGCCTTGGTCCGCCGCAGCTGAATCCGCTTCGGTTCGGTCATGTCATCTCCCAGGCAGGATCAAACTCAGGATGGCCGGCGAAAGGGGCGGCGAGGGCGCGCAGAGTGAGGCAGCCGGTCAGATCTGGCACCGGATACGTGCCCGAGTACTTCTCCATCCACTGGCTCTCAACTTCTCGGACCCAGCCGCAGACCGCGCAGGTTTCCTCGTCGATGAACTTCTCGTACTTCCGTTCCCCATGCGGGAGTTCGAGGTTCTGCCAGTCCCGGCTGCGTTGCGTTGAGAGGTGATGCTCCTCAATGATGCGGCGTTTGGCGGCGCATTCTGCTAGCACCCGAGCAGGCGACCAAGCCACAATATGGGGGGCGTTGTTGGCGTCAACCGCGCCATAGCCGGCCTCGCGGTCGTAGTCATAGGCAATGTTGAAGTGCTCACTGGGTGTCTCGCTGGTGATGTTCCCACTTCCTCCCGAAAACTCGACGTCGGCGCTAAACGTCCACACGCCCGGATCGGCTTCCTGCGCAACTCGCTCGTCCTCTTCGATGCGGTTGAGGAGGAACGTCACTAGATCAGCCATAGCAGCAACGCCCCTTCAACCGCGACGACGGCCAGGAACGGATGACTCACGATCGCGTCAGCGATAGCCGACCAACCGGTCTTCTCACCTTCCCAGATATCAAGCAGGGCCCGCTTTAACCACCGCCCTACTCGCGTCACTAGATCAGTCACCGATGGCCTCCATTGGTCGGAAGGTGCGCAGCGAGGCGACGCCGCCTTGGGTTGGCTCTATACAGCGGAGGCTCGCTGCGTGGTACTCACAGAGCAGCAGTGGGCCGAGCCCGGCGTCATAAAAGAACGTTGCCCAATACCGTGGCTCTTCGCTACAGCTCCAGCAACTGCAAACCTGCCGTTGGTCAGTCACCGACAACCCCCGACCCGGCGTAGAAAGGATCACCTGTCAGCGGGGATAGCGCCGAGACTGTTCCAGCAAGAGATGCACCCGCCAGATGTGCTCGGGCTAGAGATTTGGCTATGCCGTGCTGATTACCTGACGTCCCCTGCTCACGAGCGTACGAATCGATGGTCTCGTCATCGGCGCAATTCGACTTGGCGTAGAGGGCGGCCAACTCGCACACGACGAGCTCGTACCCCCAGCCTTCGAGCTCGAACGTTTCATGGTAGGTGCTGTGCAGATGCTCGGTCATCGGGGCTCGATGGTGGTCAGCGGGAACGTTGCCGCCCCGAACTTCAGATAACAATCCCACGAACACACATGCCGTTCACCCTGCAACAACTCCGGGCTCGAAATGGTGATCCAGTCCTGCTTCAACGAACTGTCAACCTTCTGCAACGTCTCACAACCAGGGCCGTCGCAGCGGCGCATCCACGACATCAGGTCACACCCTTTCCGGGGCGAACACATCACGGCACGTTTGGCAGAGGTGGTTACCCTCGGCCGGCCAATCTTCCGGGACATCTAGGACCACGCCGATCGGCTCCTCGTACACCACGTCACCCACCTCGAACGCTTGTGAGCACCGGTCGCAGCCCCAACTTCCAGGGCCGTAGGGTTGAAGGTCAGCGGCTGTCACAATCTGGCTCACTTTCCGGCCTCCTTGGTTGGCTCGTCTGGCTCAATAGGCGCCGACACCGAACGGCGGGGATCAGGTAAGCCCAGCAGCAACGCAGCGACAACGGAGTACGGGCAGACGTTGCCGAAGTGGTACGCGGTGTGGTCCTCGGGGCCGGTGTAGATGCCTGACACCCAATCACAGGCCTCAGTGACTTGATCTGGCGTCATTGTCGGTGGGACCGGTCGATGCCCGCACCAATCGCAGTAGCCCTTTGACGCGGGGAACTTGAGGCCGCAGTTTGGGCATGTCGTGTCGTCGGTGGGTGGCACAACCGGCGCCCGCAACGGATCAACAACAATGAGGCCCGAGGCGTCGCTCAGGATGAGGTCAGCTGCTTCCTCAGCTTCGAGACCACCGATACCACACGAAGTCATGCAGTCGATCAAGACATCGCGGCGGACGTCGGCGCTCATCCCTGGCCCGCCTCTCTGAACTGGGATACGACCTCGACTGGGGTGATCGAGGAAACCTGGACATCATCGATGGGGTCCACGCCACGTTTGATGCGTTCGACATTGCGGTGATCGTTCAGCCTTTTCAGCTCGCGGGCCTGAGCGACAACTTTCCCTTCCAGCCAAGCAACGTCTGTCCGGTCACGGAACATCTGAAACTCGCGGTCCGCCTCAAGCTCAGCCACCCGGCGTGCGTTCTGCTTTGCCACCTGCTGCCAGTACTGCGCCTCGTCCCGTATGCGGGGGAACGCGCGCACTCGCCAGGAGTTCGCTTTACACTCTGCGCATCCGTCGCTCATGTCTGTTCTCCGTCTTCCGGTGCACACGACTTCCGATGAGCAGCCATGGCTTCGTCGATCCGGGCACGGCGCCACTTCGGTGTGGAATTGATGTCTACCTGCACGGTGACGACCGTGCCGCACTCCGAGCATCGGGCTGATTGACGCACGGGGATCACGGCTGCTCCTCTTCCGTTGGGGCCGGTGTGTTGGTGGGAGCCGCCAGAACAGCGCGCAGCAGAGTGGCAGCTGCCTGAGCGCCACGCTCGAACTCCGTTTGCGGCGGATCACTTTCGATGTACGACAGTTCGGCGGTGATGCGGGCTACGACACCCTCAGCGGTCCTCTGGCGCTTGGCGACTTGGCAGCCGCCCATCGCGTCCAACCACGGCTCACCGCAGGTGCAGTTGTAGCCGCCGAACATGTTGCCGATCTCGGTGCATTCGTGGCGGCCGTCGATCAGGGCTTGCCGCTGGTCGCCGAGTTGGATGATCTCGGCGAGGTTGCGCTCGTCCTGTTCTTCCATCTGTCGGCGCCCAAGATCGCTCTCGGCTAGTTGGTCGCGTAGTCGTTGTCCGTCTTCGAGCGCATCCTCCAACTCACGAACCTGGGTGCGGAGACGGGACACCTCGGCCAACAGTGCAGGGATGTCCGTGCGGGCGTGAGCGATGAACTCGGCGTCGGCTCTCGCCTGTTTGAACTCGGCAGGCTCCATGTCGGTCAGGAATTCTGGCCGCTCAGCGCCACGCCAGAAGTTGGCCCAGCCGCCCGGCCCGTCAATATCAACGCGGTGCGGGAACGCTTCGTAGCCCCACTCGCCTGGTGTTGCTGCTTCTGCTCGTGCTGTGATCGCGTCGAGGTCGAGCGGGACGTCGGCGCAGATCTCACAACCGGCCACACCATGCCGGTCGCAACCGGCCAAGCGGCGAATATCAGGCACGCCGAACTCCCATCGGGTTGCGCAGGCTGGTGTCATAGGACTCCCACTCGTCGAGTGGTTGGAGCTGGAAGTCGATGGGGAGGCCGGTCTGCTGGCGCAGCAACTCGGAGATCGCGATGTTGATCAGCAGCCGGATCTGCTCGTCCTCGATGACGAACTCAGTGCCGTACCAACGCTCGTTCTGCCCCATCGGCATACGCAGATCAACGTCCCGATAGTCCGGCCTGGTCTGCACCGATCCGACGAGGAACGGCGTCACGCCGAACGCGTCATGGATTGGCCGGCACGCCCAGTTCAGCCGGTGGAATTGCGGCACCGTGAGGTAGCTCGCCGCACGAACTTGCGACTTCTCGGCGGGGTCGAGCGGGACAGTATCAGACGGCTCAGTCATGGCTTGGCTCCGGTCTCATATGACGGCAGCAGATGTTGAGAGTCCACCAATGCGGCGACTGGTTGACCTCGGAATCGTTCGGTGTGGCCACAGCACGTAGGTAGCGCTCGCCTCGGTGGATGCCCATCCGTACAGCGCGGGTAGTCGTCGCATGGCTTGTCGGTGCGGGCCGTGCGGTACTGCTGCATCGTCGCCATCAAAGGTCCGGGTCGGTGTCTGTTGGGGTCGGATCAGGGCGTCGAACAGCGTCGAGGCTCTCCTTCAGTGCCTGCATCAGGTTGCGGGTTGGGGTCGGATCGTCAGACATCGGCCAGCTCCGTTCCAAAGTCCAGGATCGCAGCGACTTCAGCAGCTCCGAATGGTTTCCGTATCCAGCCCGCCGAGCTGCCCTGTTGCACGCAACCGTCAGGATCGACGAGATACCACTGATCCGGGCGCAGGGTGATCACACCCGGCAGCGTCACGTACTCGCGGTCGTCGGTTGGGTCTGGGCTCATGAGTTGTACTCCGCTCGCTGCTTGATGTCCCAGTTGCGCGGCCGGCGGACGGCCTCGCAGGGCAGCCGGTCCTCGGCACTAGACATGCACTTGCCGGGATGCCCGAACAAGCGCTCACAGGTGTGGCCGAAAGTGTGTACACAGTTCACGGTTGGCGGGCCCCACCCATAGAGGCATCGCGGATCGTCGGCGATGGTGTAGGCCGGGTCGTTGATGGCACGATCGGTTGCCGCGTTCCAGTCGGCCGTGCTGACGAACTTCACACGGGCTGGGGTCGGATCATCAGTCACGGCCGGGCTCCTCAAGAGAACTGAGCGGATCCCGGTCACGAAGGAACTGCGCGGCCCAACGAACACCAGCGGACTTCTCGTTGCCGGCCGATGCCATCAGGTCGGCGCAGATCTCCAACTCCTCGGCGAGGCCTACCGTTGAGTCGTAGAAGGTCACCGGCTGAGGGATGGCGCTGTTGTCCGGGTTCACTGGGGCCATCGACCACATGTCCGGGAACGCACGCCAGACGTAGCCCTTGGCGTCAACCGCGATCCTATGGGGGTGCCGCAACCAACTGCTCAAATCAGCAGCCGTGGGGGTTCCCGATACAGGCTCAGCCACGGCCAACCCCCGAACCGCCTAGGCCCATCCGGCTCAGATTCGCCTCAACGATCACGGCAGACTGCTCAGGCGTCTCGTTTGGTGGTTCGAGAATCGACCGGATCACCTCGGCCAAGTCATTCCAGCCTTCAACATAGGCCGGGTCCCTCTCGTCGGCGTTGAGCAGTTCCAACGCGTCGAGAATTAGTTCGTCGGTGGGTGTTGCTGGTGAGTCAGACATAGGAAACTCTCCTCAGAAATCGTGTGCGCAAAGTGGGCAGTGGAACCAGTCGTCAGCTGGCCGAGCAAGAGCAGCAGCAAGGGCTTCGGGCTCGCCCTGGTAGATGTCGCGGTACGTGTTCGCCACGTCGGCGAGGAAGTCAGCTTCGGTCGGCCAGACATGCCAGCACTCACTGCACGCCTTGTAGTCCACCCTTGGCGTGTACGGCTCGTCGACGTCATGCCAGAAGCAACGAGCAACCTCGGTGTTCTGGTCTACTCCGTCAGCGGACATCACGAACACAACCCAGGCAAAGAATCAGGATTATCTACGCCAGGAGGCGACTGCCGCGGGACCGCTTCACCGGCAAGATCGCTTGTCTCCTGTCCGGAGACGCGGGCCACAGGAAGGGCAGCACACAAATCAGCGAACCGGTGGTAATTCTCGGCCCATTCACGGCGCTCCACGTCGGGAAGTCCGATTGGCCGAGCATCAGCGAGAAGGACGATCGCCAGATCCACCGCCCGATTGAGTAGCTCCCGTTCGTAGCTGATCTCGTCGTCGTCCTCATCAGATTGCGCGGAGTACAACCAATTTGCCTCGTTCATACGCTGGGGCTTAGCTAGCATGCTCCGTAGCGCCAATATCTCACGGTGCTGCCGTTCGGCGATCGCAATGTTGTTGTTGAACACAACCATGTCCCGCTCATGCCGATCGCGAAGCTCGGCCAGCTCGGCCCGCGCCTGAGCGCGTTCTTTCACCAACTCAACACGGGCCGCCACGCAAACATGTAACGCGGCCCTTAGCTCATCGACTTTCTGGTTGGCCTCGTCAGCGTTGCCCTGCAAGATGTCCCGCCCATCTTCGTCGTAAGCCATTTCCTTCATGCTGCTACCGCCAGGTGGTCTAGAAGTTGCTCACCGATGAATTGGGTGTAAGCCGGCGGGATAGCCTCGGCCAGCTCATCGCGATTCGTCCAGTCGATCCCCATGGCTTCTCGGGCGAGCTTGATCGGGTAGCAGTTCCCGGCGACGGAGATGATCGTCCCCGGCACCCAGTGACCGGCCTTGCTAGCGGGTATCAGGTGACGCGGGTGATCGGGTGTCGTCAGTGCGAAGCTGACCTCGAACAGGCGGTGCCGGTACAGCGGTAGCCCGAACATTGCCCCGCACAGCTCGGCCCCGTAAGCGCCGAACAGATCATCTTGCCGGGGCAACCCAGATCCGGACACGTTCTCGATGACGTAGGGCAGTGGCTGCGATCTCAGGCGTTCCCTGGTGCCGTCAAGCATCCACGCGGTGCCGTGGTCGATCGAGGCGACGTTTAGCCCTGACCAGTCGTGACATGGCGGCGAGGCGTGGATCGCGGCGAAGCCTTCGAGCGGCCAGGTCATCGCGTCGCCCTGGTGGAACTCGAACGGGTAGTTCGGCATCGGCTCCTTGTCAACGCCGACGACATCGAACCCGGCGCGGTGGTATCCCATCGCCGCCCCGCCCGCGCCGCAGAACAGGTCGAGGAGTCGTGGGCGGCTCATTCGCTGCTCCTGTAGACAACCGGCGAGACCCAGATCAGAAGGCAGCTACCGAACGGCGGCCGCGAGTTCGGCGGAATCTCCGTGTCACCGGGCATGAGGAACCGGATCCGGCCAGCCAGAAACTCGACGTGGAAGTCAGGCCGCCGGCTGCGCAGGAACGGCTCGACCAGCTCCTGCCACCAGCCCTGCTCCGTGCGGTTTGCGGGCAGCAGCATGACGATGCTGCCCATCGGCGTACCGGCGTGGTCCCACTCGTACCAGGCCTTCTCGACCCATGGCCGGATGCTGCTGTACGGCGGGTTGCACCAGACGCGCTCATCAGCCCATGACTGGGCAAGTCCATCGTCCTCGATCGAGTAGTACCGCTCACACTTGGTGTTGTGCGCCGCAGCTGCTACGTCGATCGTGAAGCCGAACCGCTCGTTGAGCGGGCCGAACACCTCGGGCACCGTGGCCCGATCGTCCACCGACGGCTTGGCGGACTGCTGCGGGTGGTTCTGCGCCTTGAATCGGACGAGGCTCATTGGTTGGTCCTGTTCTTATCAGAGAGACCAACGTGAAGGGTCAAGCAAAACTCCTGCAAAACCATCACGCCACATCCTTCGGTAGACCCTTAGCGGCCGACTCGACCAGCTCGAGGACTTCCGGCCGCGGCACAGCCTCCACCGATGCGGGCCTGTAGCGGCCCTCACGGATCGCCGCCAGGTAGGCCGGCACATCGTCCGGGTCAGCGTCCGGAACAGCGTGAGGGTCGTGCTGGCGGACGTAGGCGATACGTTCCCGGTGGATGGCGCGCACACCGGCTCGGACATGGCTGGGCATGATCCACTCGGTCGACTCGCGGTAGTGGTTCTTCACGGCGTCGATGCAATCCTCGAGCCGCAGATCATCCAACGTGGAGGCCCATGCCATCGCGTCAGCTTCGCCGACGGTGCGGCGGTCGAACGCTGCGGCGAGGGCGAGAAGCTTCGCGGCATCTCCGGGTGTCATCCAAGTGCCTTTCGGTCTAGGCGTTCAGCAAGGGCAAGAGCTTCGTTGACACGCTGGTCAGTGGTCGACGGTTTCGGCGATGCCCTGGTGGGCAGGCCATCGAGTTCGTGGCGGAGCGTGTCGGTGGTGACGGATCGGCCGTCATCGGCGAGGCGTCCAAGCGCAGCGACGATCGCCACGTCGGGGTAGTTCGCAGCTACGGCCTTGCGGACAACACCACGGATCGCGGCGAAGTTCGAGAGTTTCACGCGGCTGGTGTAGGTCTGGGTTAGCCGGTTGGCGCGTTGATCTGCGGATTCGGCTGCCGACGCGTCCGCGTCGGGCTTACCTGCAACATGCTCCATGCCACCTGCTACATGCAACATGCTTAGCGCGTTTTCATTCACACCTTGATCGGAGAAATTCCCAGACTCGTTCGGGACATTCCCGGATGACGGTGTGGATTCATCCGGACCAGGGAGCCGTGACGGCACCTTCTCCGTGTCCAGCCGCTGATGCTTCGCCAGCTTCGGCAAGAACAGATAGACCGCGCCCCGGACCGTGTACCGCTCGACCTTGCCGATGCTTACCAGGTGATCAAGCAAGGCGCTGATCTTCGTCGGGTTAAGGTCGTCGTCGTAGGGGAAGACCTGACCTTTGAGGTACCGAGGGTCGCCTTGCAGACGGGAGTGTTCATCGGCGAAGTTCCACAGGGCCATGTACAGCAGCCGTGCATCACGAGGTATGCGCGTGATCTCTTGGTCGTGCCAGAACTCAGGCTTCAGCGAGCGCATGCGGGCCACGGGTCACCTCCTCCATGAACGCGATCCGTTCGAACGCTGCCAGCAGCTCGGCATGGGACTGGTGGTACTCGATAACGGGATTGCCCTTCACAGCGGCAAGCTCGAGCCGGGCAGCCTCAACTAAGGCTTCGCTGCCAGTCATGCCGCGTCACCGCTCAAGTCCATGTAGTACGGCACGACCATCACATCGGCGGGGTCGTCGTAGGAGTGCACCAACAACCCCCGCCCATACGAGTCGGTGGGGTTGGCGTGGATGCTGTTGTGGCAGTCCGAGCACACATGCAACAGATTGATCAAGGAGTGATCCCCGAACCTGCGGAGCTTCCGATGGTGGATATGAACGGCTCGGGCGGCGGCGCAGGCCTCACACAGCAGGTTGGAGCGCATCCGAACCTGTAGCTGGATCTTCGGTGACGGGGCAGTCATATCCCCAACTCCCGCTCTTTGCTACTAACCAAGGCAACAAAGTCGTCGGGGTACTTTCTGGCGAGCTCCCATAGGGCACGTGTGCGCGCATTGTTCCTCGCACGTTCAAGCCGCCGCCTGGGCGCATCACTGCGCAGTTGCCGTTGATACTCAGCATGGGCAGCCCTGCATTCCTCACAGCTTGGCGTCCCATACCTGGTGTGGTGCTGGTATCCAGCATCTGTGCCGTGCTCGACCATCTTGCTCATTGGTGATCACCTGGGCGATGCCATCCGTACTTGACGCAGTACCACCAGGCAGTTCCGTTGATGACAACAGACTCGTGCGAGAGGCGTCTCTTGCGGTGTCTCATCCCAAGCCTCCGATCTCGGCTCTGAGAGCTGCGTTGGCGGAGCGGCCGACGTCGATGCGGACCTTGATGGTGTCTCTAGCCCGGATGCCTTGCTTGACCGCAGCTTCAGCCATGTCAGCTTTGAACCGCAGATCAGCGGTCTCAACCTTGGCGAGGTGCCGGCGGACATCCATCGGGCCATCAGCGGTGAGGAACGCTTTCGATTCGGCGACATCGGCGGCGTGCTTCGCGTCCACGTACGCCACGTCAGCCGCATCCAGGTCGGTGGACACCTTCTCCAGCTGTTTCGACAACGCGAGGAGCCCCATGGCGATCTCAGAGGCCGTCAACTGGCCGCTCATGCGATCGCCGCCTGGTATTCGTCCATGAACGACCGGAGCGTCGGCAGGTTCCGATCAAGCCAAACCCGGTCGCGTCCTACCCGTTCGATGATCAGTGGCTCGCGCTGGCGCCAGATGAGGAAATCGCAGGAGTCGTACATCATGCATGCCAGCTGAAGCTGCACCTGTGCCTCGTACTCTGGCTTTTGCTTGATGCTGGTGTACTGCGCTCGGAATGGCGCTTTAACCTCCACGATCAGGTCCTCATTGGCGATGCCGTCGATCGTCACCGCCAGGAACTCAAACTCGTCATGCATGACGAATGTCTGGCATCCGTAGACCATGGCGCCGCGCTGACGCTCGTACTCCTCGATGGCATCGCGTTCGTGATCCTGGCCCCATTGCGTTGCGTCATTTCCGACGAATAGCTGCTCCTGGCCGCGGGCTTGGGCGACCATCTCAGCGAGGACATCTTCGCGGCTCTGGTACTTGTTCAACCCCAGGACCGCACCGACTCGAGACCCGGTGATCCGGCCTACCCGCAGAGGACTCAACATCGCGGTCATCGCAGCGACTCCCACCGGGAGTTGTACAAAGCCCGCAGACGGTCACGCTCGGCGCCAGTGATATCAGACGTCGCCAGGTCGTCTCCGATCCGTTTCAACTGGACGCGGGTGTTCGCCATGTCCATCAGCGCGTCCCAATTCACAGCGGGCAACTCAGCCTCACTCACAGGCCGTGGAGCACGGCTCCGAGCAGGCCGGTTTGGCTGGGCTGATGCTGCGTTCCCGTCGTCGTCCTCGGGTGCGATCCCGACCATTGCCATCAGCGCGTACCGGCGGGCGTACGTCATCGCCGATCCCTCGCCCTGAGGGTCTTGCTTCACAGCGTTGACTGGGTACTCACCAGACAGCCACTCCCCTGATGTGTGCAGCAGTTTGGTGACGAGCACAGTCTTGCCGTCAACGATCTTCGTCGGCTGGACGGACGCGATGCCGTTGTCTAATAGGGCGTCCCGCACGGCGTCGTAGACGCCTTCCAGGCTCACGAACTTCGACCGGAAGTGTGGGTTCTCCGAGTCCTTCACGGCCGGCTTGAACGCCCGCATGGCCTGGATGAGTGCCTTGGTGATCTCGGCGACGCTGTCGCTTTGCAGGGCGGTCACAGGTGGTCCTCCCTGAAGTCGTCCTCGTCGTCGACCATCGCTGCTAGTTGTTCGGCTTCGCAGTCCCGGCAAGGAACACCCAAACGATCACACCGACCATCACAGTCGTTCCAGTGATCGTCATAACCGGAAGGACCGTGATCCTCGAAGATGTCGGTCATGACTGCTCCAGGAGGGCGTCGATACGAGATCGCAGATACACGGAGTCGTAGGTGGTCGAGTCATATACGTGCTGCCGCCAGTCGTGCAGTCCCTTCCTGAGGGCCACGATGCGGTCAGTCTGTTCGTTGTACATACGGCGTAAGCCGATCAGGTTTCCAACGTTGTCAGCCTGCTGCCAGCGATTGCTATGTAGGTACTCGGCCCACTTCCAGGTCGTACGAACATTCGTGCACCAAGTGCCCCTAGCAGCGCCGCAGCGATTACAGGTGAAGAGAAGCTCGGCTCGGTCAACGTCCGTTGGGTTAGTTCGGCTCACGATGTCTTTCCCTTCATCCGGAAACGGACGTCAGCGAAGTAGCCGGATACATCAGCTTTGAGCCATTCCGTCGCGACCTGAGATCCACGGCCGCAGATCGCCTCATAGACCTGATCGCCGACGTAGCGGCGAAGGGCGTCACGTTCGCGCAGCACTCGATCGAAGACCAATGCGTTGACCTGAGCGTCCTGTTTCAACTTCGCTATCTGTTCCTCGTACGGCTCGGCAAGGACCGCAGCCGACTCTAGGAAGTCTCGCGCTTCAGGGGTCATACCGTCATCTGCGGGGAGCTGTGGCGGCGGCGGACCGGTCTTAGCAGCGCCGGGTTTCGCTTGATACCCGCCTTTGCGCGGAGCAAGCCAGCTCATCGCTGTACCTCGTCCCGCAGTTGGGCAACGACCGCCTCAAACTCCCGATCACCCAAAGACGGCTCCCCCAGCAACACCCGCAACCTTTCCTGGGTGTCGGCTTTCAGCTCTTCCGGTGTGGGGAAGAACCTGAACCGGGAAGCGAGGAACAACCACACACGGCGCATCACGACTCCATCTCCAAACGGGCTAACAGCCGCCGTGAAGGGCCGTCGTCCAGGGTGAACGTGAGCAAGTCGATATCGGCTGTTACGGTCACTTCGTCTTCCTGAAGTTCTGGCATAGCGCGGTCGATGGCCACCAGAAGCTTGCTAACTTCGCCGAAGTTCGTCGGTAACCGCAGTTCCCAGACAACGTTGGTCGTCTGAATAATTCGTCGGGTGTAGTCGGCCATGTCAGTGCTCCTTCTTCGATCCGAGCGCCCACCCAGCAACACACAGGGCTACACCAAGGAGCAGGGCCATGCCGCCGATGCGGAGGAACTTACTGGTCTCCGCACCTGTGTTGGCTAGGGTGTTTGAGGCTGTTGGGCCGGCGCCCTGAACCATCACCGGCCCAACAGTCGCCTCGGCGGTACCAAAACCGCTACTCGGGTTGCTGCTGTCGGTAAGCGTGGCGGAGGCCGGAGTCGCTTTCACAGGCGAGGAGTGCGTTGATGTCTGCGGCGATGTCGTAGCCGATGGTGTGGGCGACGTGGGCGAGGAACTCAGCCCGCTGCTCATCGGAGAGCTGGTCGGCGAAGGTGGTGTTGTCGTCGACGAAGTGGGCAAAGGTGAAGTTGATGAGGTCGGCGAGGACCCTGTGGTGGTCACCGGCGACGTTAAGGGTGAAGTGACTGGCGCCGTAGGTGAGCTTGACGTCGAGGCTGATTTCGTCGGGCACGGTTTAGTCGCTTTCTGCGTGCTGGGCGCGGTACCCATAGGAACCCCACCAGGACCGACGGAGATCGTTCTGGACGGGCTGCTGTGGGACGGCGAGACGGACATCGATCCAGTCGATGAACCACTGGACTTCCCGCTCCAACTCGGCCACGGACCATGGCTGTGCGTCGGACACGGTGTTCTCCCTGAAGTAGCGTGAGCGGGCACCAAAGCCCACGGACCAGACAAAAACCCAAGAACGAACAACCCGCCGAAGATCAACAACTTTGCCCGCCGGGTCAACCGCCAATCCGGATCCCCACGATGATCCGAATACCGGAACTCATCCATCGGACTCATGACGGAAGCTCGGCAATCTGCCTCAACGCTTCGCGCACGTCATCAACCGTCAAGTCACCGAGTACGTCGTCGGTGATAGGCGTGTCGTAGCAGAGGTGGCCATCCGAGTCGAGCACCGCCAGTTCGTAAAGGCCACGGTTACCGCCGTAGGCCATCGGACTGTTGATCACGCTGGCGCCGTAACCATTCGCGAACTTGAACTTCCACTGGTCTCCACCGTTCAGGCGGCAGTGCTCTGAGGGGGACTCGATGAATGGATTCGAAGAAGGGACCGGTACCGTCGGCGGTTCGTAAGGCGTCGCCGCGTAACGGCCCATGCTGTCTATCGCGTCCATAATTCGGCTAAGATCGGTCATTGCCGGTGCCTCTTTCTTCAGGTAGGGGTGCTGGTCTGGCGTCGTTCCCGTGCTGGGGAACGACGCCGCTTTACGTCAGGACGCTCGCGAGGCGTGTTGGGGCGGCGAGTCCGTCCAGCCACTTCTGCTGCCGGCATCGCCCCCGATGGGCGCCGGTGAAACGGGGGGCTGCTCGCTCTTACGTGTGGCTTCGCCCCGGCGCATCAGGCTGCGACCTTTGAGAAGAAGCTGCTCACCGGCACGTTCAGGAAGGTCGCTATCTCCTGAAGGTCTTCGATCCGGAACGAGGCCTTGCCTGCGAGGCGTCGGCTGATCGTGGCCTGGGTTACGCGCAGATGTCGGGCCAAATCGCCCTGTTGCTTCTGCTGCCGGGCCATCTCTGCCCGCACCTCCGCCGCTACTGCTTCGGTCAGAGTTTGCGTCATGGGTACTTTTTATAAGCTGAGCTGAAAAATGTCAAGTCAGCTGATCAGATATGCGTCCGCGTGTCGCTTACATGCCAGGGATGTAGATCACGCTCTGTGCCCGTTGCTACATCCGTGCATGGGATATACGCTCTGAGCATGACAAGTGCACCGATTGACGAATACACGCCACCGGATCTGGATCGCTACACACGCCTGATCGCTGCCGAGGTCAGGGCTGAGATGGCACGCCAGAACATCACTCAGACGGCGATCGCCAGGAATGTCCTGGGCACCTACCCGTCGAAGGCTCAGCCACGCTTCAAGGGCCTGATCCCCTTCACGGCCGCTGAGCTGCTAGCTATCGCCGATTACCTCGACACAGATGTCGTCCAGTTCCTCGCCGCAGCCAAGGGCAACCGGCCTACACCCTTCGGGGGCGTCATAGGTTCTCAACGGTACGAGGAGTCGTACATGTCACTCATCGCTGGTACGGCCGAGATTACGTCTCCTCGGACCGGACAGCTAGCTCTGGTCGGCGCTGCGTAAAGCAAATGTTTGCAAACTTTGCCTATTGCGCTTTGCCATAACACAGGCCTAACGTCCGGGATGCGCGCATACCATACTTAGAACACATAACAGGGGCAAACGTGACAACAACGGACCAAGACACAGTGAAAACATTCGCCGAAGCCATGGGCGCGCTGAAACTCCGCCCTATCACGATCAGTAAACGGCTCGACATCATCCGCCGACTCTCGTTCTTCCTCGGCGACACCAATCTCCTCGCAGCTGACCTTGACCAGCTCCGCGAGTTTCAGAAGACCTTCGCGAACCTCAGCCCTGCCTCCGTCAACGTGTACACACGGCACGTGCGGGCGTTCTACCTGTGGGCGTTCGACACCGAACGGATCCCCGCCAACACCGCGGCCAGGCTCCGCGTCCCCCGAGTCCCCAAAGCGGTACCCCACCCCACATCGATGGCGGACCTTCGAGTAGTGCTGAAGTGCGCACCCAACCACCTACGCACCACCTACATCCTGGCGTCGTTCGCTGGTCTCCGCTGCGGCGAGATCGCCCGCCTACGCACCGAACACCTCGACCTCAACACCCCCACCCCAACCGCCCTCATCGACGGCAAAGGCGGCAAACAGCGCATCGTGCCGCTCCTCTCCCCCGTAGCGAACGAACTCCGCTACCGAGCTCGAGGATGGGTCGTCACCCAAACGAACGGCGGGAACTGGTCACCCGAATCCCTATCGGCGCAGTCCACCGCGTTCCTGCACTCGATCGGCGTCCCCACCACCCTGCACTCCATGCGGCATTTCTTCGCCACCATGGCTGTGCGGCTCACCAAGGACACCCTGTTGGTTCGAGACCTCCTGGGCCACGCCAGCGTCCAAACAACTGAGGGGTACATGCAGATGGACCCCACTTCGGCGTTCAGCCAATTGGACGGGCTGAACAGCATCTTCAGCGACCTACTCGGAGCGGCTTGACAGTCCTCTTACTCGCAGTCAGGATCACGCTCATGGGCTTATTCCGCGAAACACCCGAGCAGAAGGCCGCACGGCTGGCCCGGCGCGCTGAGGGTTTCCAGAAGATCCGCGATAACCAGGCAGCACGAAAGGCTGCCCACGAAGCGCGGGCGTTCAAAGGGCTGAAGATCGATGGAGACCAGATCTCCTACCAGGGAGAAGGTGGGCCCCTCGCGGGTGCCCGCGCAACAGTGGAAAGCGAGGGCGACATCGACCGGAGGATCACCGCGACACGCCTCATCCTGACCGGCCCGTTCGCCCTCGGCATGCGGAAGAAGAGGGACACTCGACAGCTCTATCTGACTGTTGAAGGTGTCGGCTTCGGATTTGTGGTGGAAGTCCACCCGAGCAAGAGCCTTGAGGCGAGACGACTAGCTGCCCAGATCAACGCCGCGAGTACCGCCTGAAAACGCAAAAGGGCCGCCCCTGCACTCGTCTCGGGGGAAAGACGTGTGCAGGGGCGGGGCGTTAGTTGGTCGTGACCGTGACCAAAGGGGCAGAACTAGACGTCACCGACACCAACGGCGCAGCAGAGGACACCGCTGTGACCAAAGGTTGGGTGGATCCGGTGACGGTGATCGGTAGGACCGCGGGGTTGGGGCCGGCGCCCGAGATGGTCGGGGCGGGAGCTGCCGTCACCACGATCGCCTTGACGGCTAGAACAACCGCGCCGACGGTTACGGTGGGCGGTTTAGCCAATGCAGTGGCAGTCGCAACGACAGCCGTGACAGCACCCGTAACAGCGCCTGTGACTGCGGGCGCTCTCGCCGCTGTGACAGCCGAAGCGGCTACAGCAGCAACCGCTCCGGCGGCTGTCCCCGTGACCGCAGGCGATGCTGCCGCAGCAGTGGCCGCCGCTGTGACCGCTGTGACTGCGGCGTTCGCGACACCGGTAACCGTGGGGGCCTTGGCCTGAGTAGTGATGGTGGCCACCGTGGCGATCACGGTGCCACCGGACGTGGTACTCACCGCGGGTGCCACCGCCACCGTTACAACAGTGGCTGTGACCGCTGGGACGGTTGCGCCGCCCTGCACTTGGGGGGCGGAGGCGTTGGCGGTGACCGTCGCTGGGCCGCCACCGGAGATGACCGTTTCCCCCGTGATGCCCGGTGCCGGCGCGGTGGTAGTTGCGGTCGCTACTGTCACGGTGGTCGTGACGTTGATGACCCCAGTCACCACGGGTGGTTTCGCCAGCGTTATCGCGGCAGCTACGACGGCGTTGACCTGCCCGGTGGAAGCAGCCGACACGGCTGGTGTCGGTGCGACCGCAGCGGTTGTGGCCACCACGGCAGCGACCACAGCAGCACCTGTGACGACAGGAGGACGCCCCGCCGCTACAGCGGCCGCTGCGACCGCGGTCACAGCGCCACCCCCTGACGCCCCTGGGGGGACAGCAGTGGCCGTGCCGGTAGCAACGACTGCCGCGACGGTGGCGCCACCAGCAACAGTCGGTGGAACACCGACCGCAGTCGCAGTGGCTGCGGTCGCGATGACCGACGCGTCACCGCTGGACCCAGCTGTTACTTCGATGTCGGCGTAGAAGTTCGTGTTCGTCGTGCTCGTGGGTTCAGCCAGGCTGGTGCCGTAGGTGAACACCCCACCGCCGGCGATGGAATGCAACGGGGAGTTATTGATCGCCGAGGCGAGCTCGCTGCCGGTGAAGGGGTACCCGGACCCTGATCCCTGATCGGGAGTCAGGTAGCCAACCGTGTATGTCTGCCCTGTGGTGAGGCTGGCGGAGGCTGACCAGTTGATCCACACCCAGGAGTCGTTCGGGTCGCCTGCGACCTGGGTTCTTGAGCCGGACGCGATCAGCGTTCCGGCGCCGTTCCATAACCCCATGTTGATGGTGGCGTTGTCGTACAGGGAGCGGATCGACGCGAATAGGTAGTACCGTGCCCGGGTCGTCGTGCAGTTGGTGTCGACGGTGAACTGAACACCTACGTTGACTTGGGAGTCAGCTCCGCCATTCTGTGGGGTTTGGGTCGTGAAGATCGTCGTCGGGGTGCCCCCGCTGCCACCAGATACAACAGGCACTGCAGCGGCGGTGACAGCGGCAGCCGCGACGGCTGTGACGGAACCGGTAGCCGTCCCACTGACCGCGGGGGCGGCGGCTGCGGTAGTAGCCGCTGCGGTAACGGCGGTCACCGCAGCGTTGATGACCCCAGAGACCGCGGGGCCAGGTGCTGCGGTGGTCGCGGTTGCGGTAACGGCGGTGACCGAACCGTTCGTGGATCCAGCTTGGATCTCGACGACGATCAGGGAGTACTTCTGCCCGGTCGGGGCGCTCATGCCGTAGGTGTTCGCGCCAGCGGTGCCGGCGTTGGCGTAGTACTGGATGTAGGCGCAGTAGTGCGCACCATCCTGCGAGCTGATGATGTTCGAACCGGTCGAGCTGTTGACCGTGCGATACGTGGTCGCGCCAGTAACAGCGTTCCAGTCCGCGCACGCCATCACAACGAAACTGCTCGAAGCGCCAGTGGTGAACGACAACGACGGCGCACCGGTGGTCACCGTCGCTTTCGCTGACGTGACCGTCCCGGACCCACCAGTGATGCGGATGATCGTGAATCCCCAGTTCACCGCAGTGCCAGTATTCGCCACCGACGCGGTGAACGTCTGCCCCTGCCCCGTTCCGACAACGGCGGACCAGACGTGGTTTTCTGATGTTGATGCGGCGGAGATCGCCTGCTGACTGGTCCACGAGAACCCGGTCTGCCCGGTTGGGGTTCCCAGGGTGGTGGTGCCCTCGGACATGCCGACGCAGATCAGCACATCTCCGACCGCGCAGGTGACGCTCACCGTTTTGGTGGTGGTGGCGTTCTGGTACCCGACCGCTGGGGTGTAGGAGGTGCTGAGCGCAGGCATCAGTACCCCCTAGACGTCGGTGTTGGAGATGAAAGATGCCTCGCTGTATGAGCCGGAATAGTCACCGCCGCCGACATCTGACCCGTCGGGGATCCAGTACTTCCCGTCGTTCCCGGAAGTCCCCCACGCCCACGTCAACCCCGACAGCCACGGGAAGCGGGCCAACATGTTGCTGTCCGCCTGGGTGCGCCACTTGTTCCGCGCCCACGTCGACCCCGTCGCGGTCACCCAATCCAGGTTCGGGTACATCGGCCCGAACGCCGGCTTCAACAGAGTCCACCACTCGTTGTCGGTGAACGTGATGTTCGTGGCCATGCCGTTGGAGACGCCGAAGCAGATGCCGTACCCGGCGCCGTAGAACACACTGTTGGTGACCTTGATGTTGGAGAAGGTGCCGTTCTGGAACGCCAGCAGGTTCGTGTTGCCGGTGAACCCGATGATGCAGTGGTCGATCCAGATGCCCTTCGCGGTCTCCCCGTTGTTCAGGGTGCCGATGCCGTCGGTGTGATAGGTGTTGTCCGGGCAGGCGTCGTGGATCCAGGTGTCCTGGATGAGTAGCCAGTCGGATTGGGTGGCCCCGTTGTCGCCGAAGCAGGTGATGCAGTTACCGAAGCCGCGGAAGTCGCAGTTCGTGATCTGCGTGCCCTTCGCCATGGCGGTGCTGCCCCAGTCGCCCATGGCGAACCCGAACTGGTACGAGTTCGCGAACGATGTGGGCGGCCCGGAATCGTTTGGGACGAACGTCCCGTAATCCAGCTTCGGACCGGTGCCGGCGGTTTGCAGTCCCCACAGGATGTCTTGGTTGCCGATCTTCGCCTGGAATCCCTGAAAGGTGACGTTGCTGTTCGTGATCAGCTTCGTCCCGAAGGAGTAGTTCCGGTACGTGCCGTTGTCCGCGACAGTCAGGCCCGATCCGCTCGCGAGGCTGCCGGCATAGTTCGGTGAGCCTGCGAACCCGGGGGTGTTGCGGTAGCCGGCGCCGGTTAGGGACGGCTCGACCGTGTTCCGATCCTTGAACGTGGCACCAACAATGTTGATGGCCACATCAGGAAGCGGTGATAGTCACGATCCCGGCAGCGTCCCAGGTGATGACGAAGTTGCCACCCGAGGACACCACATCAGCGCCGAAGTCGACGTAGCAGATCAGGGCACTGGTCGAGTCCGTTCCGGTGGAGTCGTACACCACGGCGTAGCGGGCGGTGATTGTCGACGATGACCAGGTGACATCCGCAGCATCTAGGGTCGTAACTTCCGACGTCGAGGAGATCGTCTTCGACGCCAACGTGGCCCCACCTGCGGTGTACCCAGTACCGGTCACCTCGTTCGTTACTGAGGATTTGTAGGCGTGGGTGGCCTGCGCCGGGGTGTACGCCGACGTGCACAGCATCACTTTGATGGTGTCGGTGTCGTAGTCGATTTCCTTGTTCAACATCTTCACGGGCGCCTGGCCGTAGACGTGCGCGGTGACTGCCATTCCGGTCTCCTCGTTTTCGGGCAACAAAAAGCCCCACCAAGTGGCGGGGCTTTCAGGGATTTGGGCTAGGTGGTGGGTGGAACGGCAGCAGTGGAGATATCAACTGCGGGCGCGGCAACCACCCCGTCGAGCTTGTCCTGCACCTGGTTGGCGAGCTTCGCGACAGGGGTGACGAACTTGCGCACCACCCACGCCAACCCCAACGTCGCCACAGGGACAGCAGCGGTCACCACAACTTGGGTGAGGCTTGAGGCCTGCGTGGAGGTGATCACCCCGTGAGTGACCAGGAACGCCAACACAGCCCCGGTAACGGCTTTCACCACGCCCGTGACCATGACCGGTTCGTAGGAGATCAGCTTCGCCAGCAGGCTGTCTCCGACCTTCTCGTGATCGCCGGTCATGAGAGATGCGCTTTCACGCTGGAACCGACAGACGCAGCAGTCAGCGAATAGCTAGTGTCCGTCGACGTCGAGCACCAGATCGTCGCCGGGATGTATCGGTGAATCGGGCACCCCGCCGTTGATCCGCAGGTGCACATCATCGACGGATAAACCCCGTCGTAGTAGCTGTGCTCGGTCTCAGTGATGGTCTCCGACACCATGCGGCCCTCTTCATCGAACTCCCGCTTGGTCACCTTCGTCTTTGTCATGGCTTCACCGTCGGGATGGCGTTCAGCTGCGCCTGCGAGAACGACCGCTCCTCATACGACTGGGTTTCGCTGATCATCCGCTGGATGATCGCTTCGTCGTTGCCGGTCGCGACCTGGATCTTCGCGGTCAGATCGTTGCGCACGATGAACGTCACCGGATTGCCGGCTGCGTCCTGACCTTTCACGTGGAAGTTCTTGGGCATGTCGTCCTCGTCCCCCTCAGTTGGGTTGGTGATAGGTGTCCCCCCGCCCGAAGGCGAGTAGCTGTTCAGCCAACGGTTGGCATCACACCGACCCGGCAAACCCGGGAAGATCTGCGCGTTGGTGTACTGGCGGGCCAGAATGTTCAGGCTGAACCGGTTATTGATCTGCCCGTCCGAGCTGTTGCTGTAGTCGGACAGGTACACCGGAAGTCGGCTCACGGCGGCAATGCACTGCGGCTTACCTTCGAGGTACCAGTTGCCGGTGTAGACACCGAGCCGGTAGCCGGGCATCTGCGTATGCACCCGGGCGGCGAACTGGTTCAGTTGATCGGCCCGCTGCCCGTCCCCCGGGTCTTGTGCCTTGTCCGTAACCTCGAAGTCGACCATCAGCTCGTCGCCGAGCTTGAGTTGCGAATCGATCAGACCTAGGAAGTAGTCGGCCTGCTGGATTGGGTCGGCGTCCGGGCGCAACCAGTGGTACCGGCCCACAGAACCGCCCAGGCCGTGCATGGCGGCCGCGATCGTGTCCCCGTACCCCCAGTGGTACCCCACACCTTCTGAGGCCTTCAGCATCACGAACGTCCGCCCCGAACGCACGTAGGCGCCGACATCCATCGTCTGACTGCCGGTGAAGTTGTTACTTGATAGATCGGCGAAATCCACAATTCCCCCTAGTTGACTTGTCGCAGGATGCGTTCGTGTTCCTTCGCAGCCCACGCCTCATGCTGATCCATGCGGGACTTCAACACTGCCGTCGTCTCACGCATCGTCTGGATCGCCGACTTCGAATCCGATATGTCTATCTGCATCGGAGCCACCTGTGTCACAAGTACCGCGAGCGCCCTCGACTGTTCCGCCATCGCTGCTGCGTGCTCGTCCAATTTCGCATCCACCGATCCGAACTTGGCCAAGAGCTGCTTCAAGACCCAGCCCACGGCAACAAGAAGCACCGGCAAGCCGATACCGGTGATGTATCCGGCGGGGGTCGAAGCGAAATCAACTGCACTGATCAAGACCGGCTCCTATCCCCACATATCCCGTGGGCGCTGTTTGCCCAGCCACTTACGTAGTGCGATACGACGCGAAGATGTACATGGCATCCCCCGCCGCAGGTGCCGCAGGTTCCGCAGATCCCCAGATCTTCGCCGAGGCGTCACCGCGGAGCATCTGCATGATCGACCCGTTCAGGTAGGCGTCGTAGTGGTAATACGCCGACGAATGAAGGAGGTTCGCAGTACCGACCTGCGCGATCGCCGTTGCCACCGGCAAAGAAACCGAGTACGCCCCCGACCCGGCCGTCGGGCCGGTGCCGAAACCGATCTGGATGTGGACGATGACCAGCTTCCCCAGTTGCAAGTACTGCCCTGCGGTGGAACCACCCGTCCCCAAGTTCGGGTTGGTCACCGCACCGGTCACGGTGGGGGTGTAGGACAACCATGCCCCACCCAAAGCGTTCAGGTCAGCGGCGATCACCCCAGCCTGGGCGGCGGTGATCTCATCCCCCACTGCTGGGGTAGTGACGGTTGTCCCTGACCAGGCCACAAGAATCCCCTAAAGTGTGTAGGTAGCTTGGTGTGCGAGATGCACTTGGGAGCCAGCCGCCTGCGACGCCGCGATCGTGTGATTCGCACCCCGGGTGACACCGGTGAACGTCTGCGGCGACGACGACCCACTGGGGGCGGAGTTCAAAACGATCTCTTCCTCATTCACCTTGATCGACAACGGGTACCTCGCCGACACTGTGGTGAACGTCGGATACCCGGCGGTCGTGGTGACCTGAATGGTGGTTGTTCCAGCCGCGTACGTGCTTGTCAAGGTCATCGACGTGCCCGGCCCGTACCGGCCCTGCGTGGTGTCGTCATACAACCCGCGCACCGGATTGTCAGCCGAGGACAGGTCGTAGGTGATGGTGAAAACATCCGCGCCGAGGTTCACCGTCCAACCCTCAGCGTAGAAATCCATCTGAGATACCGGGGCCGCAGCCGCATCCAGTGAGGTAGCGCGGATCCTCGAGCCGATCTGCATCAACCCCACCGCGGTGAGAGACGCGGATGTGGCGGTCAGCATGTCCACCGTCAACTGGGGCACCCGGTAGGCGGGGTTTGCCTGCGCCGCCACCGCGTACTGCCCCAACGCCAACGCATCCAGGTCACTCATCGCGTACGATGTCAACGAGGTGGAGAACAACCCGAAGGCGGCAACCGAGTCCGTGTCGGTGTAGGTCTGCGTCGACGCCGTGTCTGAGGCGGTCGCCCGTGACACCACCGCTTGATTGACCAGGGTGCGGGAATCCAATGCGGGTGTGAACGTCACATCCAAATCCGCGCCCGCATCGAAGGTGGCCGCCACAGTGGTGCTGCGGAACGAACGGTCCGCGAACCTGGCCTTCCCATCGGGGGTCACATAGAACGCAGCCCCACCACCCTCAGTGACAGCCATGTCCTGGCAGTACTGAAGAGCTGTTTTCCCCGCCTGGGGGTAGGAGTTCACCACGGCGGAACCGGTGTCCAGGTTCCACTGTGAGGAATCCAAACCAGCCCACGTCAACACCCGGGCGATCCTGGCGCCCGTGGTGTCACCGGCGTACCCGGTCGCCGCTGCGTAATGCGCCGCCAACCGGGTGCTGCTTGGTGCTGTGGGATACAACGACAGGTACCCGACATTCCCGGAGAACAATCCGCCTGGCTTGCCCACATACACACCGCTGGCACCAGTGGAAGTGCCGCTGACGTTCGCGGAACCGATCGATACCGCATCCACCCACAGCGTCAGCTGGGTCCGCGGCGGCCCAGTCAGGGTGACCACTGTGAACGCCAACGCATGCCACAAACCGTCGGCGATACTGTTCGTGGAGGTGGCCACGGTGCTGCCGTTTTGCACCATCACCACATGCCCACTGGTATCGACCTGAATCTCCAAGGACACCAGAGTGGTGTTCACGAGAAGCGCTGTCTCCGTGGCCGCCGGCACACTGAGTTGGACGAAGATCTCCCCACCGAACATGCCGAACGTCCCAATGGTGGTCTGCAACGGCGCGAACAAGTAGCTACCGTTGCTCACCGACGGTGGGGTCAACGCAAAGGCGGTCCCATTCCCAGAGCCGACGCCGTTACCACCGAAAGCCGCATCCCCACCGCCCGTGCCCGTAACGGCTGGGACCAGCGGGTAAGCCCCCGGCGGAACCTCATACAGAGCCGTGGTCGGGGAAGAGAACGACCCCAACTGAACTGCGTACGCCGACCCCGTGGGGTCCGTCAACGGCCAGAACAAACCCGGGTCGTCGAACAGGACCTCCTGCATCAAAGGGGCCTGCAACACGCACCGACTAAGCCGGTCAGAGATGTCGATGGCCTCCACCACCACGGATGGGGTCATCCCATCGTTGCCCATCGTCGGCTTCCACGCCTTGATGAACCCCGTGTACAGGTAGTAGGTGGTGGCCGATACCACGTACAGGAGTTGGATCCGCTTCTCCGGAACCACATTCGGGTACAGGCTGTTCGCTGTCGTCCCATCCGCGAGCACCTGCCGGCCCGGGGTGTACGCCCCCTCACCTTTCGAGCAGGCCCTCGAGTTATCCAACGTCACCGTAAACGACGCAGGCGCGGCAGCGGAGTACTCGGAGTTCCGGCCGAACTTGAATGACGCCGCCGACATTGACGCGTCCGCGGTCACATCAGTCCACATACCCGAGTACAGGGCGCCGAACTCGATCTGTAACTTCACCCCAGGAGGCAGCCCCGTCATCGGACCGCAGTCGCGGGGATCTGGAACTGCCCCTGGTAGGCCTGCCGGCTGATCTCCGGGGTGATCTTCTGCGCGAACTCCTGCAACGACCCATACACCGCGCCCGTGAAGTGGATGTGGACTTCGGCAGGGCCGGTGCTGATACCTCCGCCACGAACAGCCTGGGCGTCCCCAGCAGCGATCGCCTTCGAGGTGGTGTTATCCGACAGCAGCGCCGTCATAGACCCGGTCGCCAGCCCGGCGTTTGAGGTGATGCCGTTGCTGAATCCGGTCACGACGTTGGTGCCGATCTCGTGGAACACCGTGGATGGGGAGTGGATGCCGAGGAGACCCTTCGCACCGTCGACGACGGACCCGGCGATGTTCTTCGCGACGTTCTTAGCGGCATCGAGCATCGACTTCATGCCGTTGATGAGGCCTTGGATGAGGTCCTTGCCGGCGTCGTACAGCAGTGTGCCGGCGTTGCTGAAGACGTCGGCGATCTTCCCCGGCAATGACAGGTAGAACCCGACGTAGGTTTCGACGGCGCCCTTCGTCCAGTTGATGACGTCCTGGAACCCTTGCTTGATCGCGCCCCAGTTCTTGACGATCGCCGCCACAGCCAACCCAATCGGGCCGGTGAGGATCGTCAGGATGAGTGGCCAGTTCGATTTGATCCAGTTCCACACAGCGGATGCTGCGTTCTGGATTGCGCCCCACGCTGCACGCCATAGTTCCTGGAACCACTGGGTTTTCGTGGCAATGATGACGATCACTGCGATGACCGCGACGATCGCCAACGCCAGTAGGACCAGCGGATTAGCTGACATTGCAGCGTTGAACAGCCACTGTGCAGCAGTAGCGACCCCCAGGGCGACCTTCTGAGCTCCGAGCGCGAACGTTTGCAGGCCGGTAGCTGCCGCGGCTTCGCCCGCCAATACCGCTTGGACACCTTGCACCACATTCCACGCAGCCGTAGCTGCGGTCAAACCAACGATCGCGGCAACGATGATCCCGACTATGACCTTGTGGTCCATCCAGAACTGAGTCATGGCCTTGATCGCTGGTAGCGCGTAGTCGGTGATGAACCCGATCAGGCTCGTGACCGCCGGCAGCAGATCAGTGACAACGGCTTGGGAGATGTCCTCGAACGACCTCTGAGCCCTCTGTAACTGCCCCGGCAACGACTGTCCCGCAGCCTTCGCAGCCCCACCGAACTCGGTGTTGAGCTCACCCAGGATGACCTTCTGCGCACCAGCAGTGTCACCGGTCTTCACCATCGCCGCGATGGTTTCCTTCTGCTTATCCGTGAAGGACACACCAACACGGGTCAGTGCAGTGATGCCCTTCACCGGATCGTTCAACGCCTTGCCCAACACGATTGCCTGAGACGAGGCATCCCCGCCGAGCTTCGCGGCCATGTCCGCGGCGGCAACGGTGGCCTGGTCAAAGATCTTGTCCGGGCCGTTGTTCTTGATATTCGTGAACGTCAGCAGCAGTTGCTCCGCGCCAACGATCGAATCGTCCGTCTGCCCAGAATAGTTCTGAATGCTCGACGCCAGGGCTTCCATGCTGTCAACGGTGGTGTTCGCCGCGTTGCCGGTGGACTTCAGGCCGGCCTCGAGCTGCGCCTGACCCGCCGATGCGTCCTTCGTCTCGTCATACCCGGTCTTCAGAAGAACCCCAACACCACCAGCGATAGCCGCCAGCCCGATACCGGCGGCTTTACCCAACGCGGCAGCTTTCGACGACGACTTCTCAGCCTCATCACCAACACCTCTAAGGGCGCTAGTCGCGGACTTATCTATACCGAGAAGGATCATCCTGAGGGTCATGTCAGCCACGGCCGCTCTCCTTCATCGATTCGTTGTAAGCATCAGCGGCCTGCGCCAAGCCCAGCCATACCCCGTAGGGCAGGTTCCAAATGGAGGTCGGAACCTCATCTCCGTGTGGGCTGATCGACGGCCACAGGTGGCACACCGTGGTGATCCTTCGGTACACCGAAGACTTCAGATCGTCGGAGTGTCTACTACTCCTGGGTTTGCGGCCTGCCCGGAACCCTTGCGGCTCCGGGCCTTCGTAGGGTTTGGCCTTTTGTGGTCCTGAGGATCAGGGAGCACCACCAACTTCGACATCGGGAAGTCGATGGCCTGTTCGAACGTGACCTGCTCGCCTGCGAGTTTCCGCGCCGCCCAAATGCTCACCGCGGTCATCCACATGATGTCCGGGTGCGCAGCCCGTTCCTTGTCGGTCTTCAGCTCGTTGATCGAATCGGACATCTGCTGTAAGACTCCGGTGTTCAGGGGGCGCCCGAAGTCCGCTGTCTCTTTCTCAAGTTGCAACAGGTACTTCAACGACAGGTCATCCAAAGACCCCGAGTCGTACAGCTTTCCCTCAATTTGGAACTTCATGTTTCCCCCTGGGCTAACCTGTTGACCAACTCGGTGACGTCATCGACAATCTTCTGCTGAATGGCCGGTGCGTCCTCGTTGAACGCATCGGTGAACGCATGCGCGGGGATCGCCTGGTCAACCCAAAGCTTCACCTGTGTCGTCGTTTTACGAAGCCATTTACGGGTTGTGACCGCTTTGGTGCGCTCGAACACGGGGTGCCGGATGGTGCCGGCGTCCATCGCACCAAGCTTGTACTTTTGCCGCGTCGTTAACGTGACAGCGGCGCGCAGCGATGTGGCCTGCACCCGGACAGTTCCACTGGCGACGCGGTCCCGCAAACCGCCCTTGGCGGGAAGCTTCTGCGCTCCCTTCAGGAGAACGTATTTCCCGAAGGGTTGGGCCACATCCCGGATCGACTTCGCGAGTTCCTTTTGCAGCCCGGCGTCTTTGAGGCGTTGCGCAGCGCGTTGAAATTCCGCTGTGTTGACCTCAATGTCATCGGCCATCTACAGGGCGGTGTCGGCGGTGCGGGTCACGATCCAGATCGGCTGCGCCGCCGTGAGGTTGTCCAACACCTGGAAGGACATGTTCTGCAAGATCAGGTCGGTGCCGTTCGTCTTCGCCAACTCGGAGTCGAACTTCACCTCCGGTAGGACGATCTGCAACGTCTCATTACCCGTGGTTAGGGCGCCGGCGGTGTAGTTCAGGATGATGCACAGCGGGGTCTCGTTCAGCACCGCGTCACGGAACGTGGTGGAGTCGTACTCCACATCCATTTTCCCGCTGATTTCCCGCAACCCAACGGTGGGCTTCGACATGCGCCCTGACCCGCCGAAGTTGTACCGGTTGTCGGTCAGGTTGTGGTTCACCGTGAACGACCCGCCACGAACGTCTGCGATCGTCGTCGACCCCGACGCCAACGTCGTGGAGGTGGGGGCCGTCAGCGTGCCGGACGAGATCGAGCCGTTCGCGAAGTGGAACAGGTTCGGCGACGTCACATAGGACGGGGACGTGTACGCCGTGGCCGTGGTCAGATCAGCGGCGACGATGGTGGTCTTCAGCATGGCGATGTCATCGTTGGTGAAGTCGAACTCGAACGACTCCACCATGCACCCCAGGAAGGTGTAGGCATCGACGGTTCCGCCGACCTCCGCCAAACCCTTCTGGATCGTCGCCGACTTCGGGGTATCACCCAGGGTGAAGACCTGCTGATACACACCCGTGGACACAAGGGTGGAGGCGCCGGAGCCCATGCACAGCTCCCATAGGGTGCCCATGCCCTTCGAGGTGCACTCCATCGTGAAGTCCCCACCACCAGCAGCGGTGGGCACCACGCGGCGGGCGGAGCGGGCTACCCGCCCACCAACGCGGAGGCCTTTGCCTTGCTTGATGTTCTTCTTCCAGTCCAATGACTCATCGACGTACTCCACCCAACGGTCGACCGTGACACCGGTCTTGTAGGTGGTTTCGGCTTTGAAGCCGACAGACGCATCCTGGAAAGTTGCCATCAGGCTTCCTCGTTCGACTCAGGGGTGGGTTCGGGATCAACGGGATCGGGGGCCGCGGCCTGCGCTGCGGCATCAACCGGCGCGAACACCTCCGGTTGGATCAGTAGCAGCCCCGCATGCTCGTCGGAGACCTCGATCTCCTCGCCGGCCTTCAGGCAGTTGTCCCCCTGCCGGTTCAGCAGAGGAACATCCAGGTCACCCAGTGGGCTGACGTTCTTGATGGTCGGCACAATTGCCTCCGTTAGTAGCGGATGAGGGCGGTGAGGGTGGCGGTCAACTCGACGACCCGACCCATCACGGATGGGGTGCCGGCGCGAACCGACTCAGGGTCATACGCAATGGATCCGGTCGGACCGGAGATCGCTGAGATCCACGAGTCCCGGCACGTCCCACCGAAGGATTCGTTGGGGCTGACCCGGAGGTAGTTCTCCAACGCCAACTCGAGGGCGGTCACCGATGTCAGGCAGGGTGCGTACGCTTCCGGGCCGCCAGGGGTGTACACGGAGAACAGCACCGACAGCTCACACGCGAGTTCCCTCGAGCGGTTCGTCCCCAACGTGGGGCGGGCGATTTGCGAGGGCTGTACGTCCATTACAGCGACGATCGCCGACGGCTGGTACTGCCCCGGGTCGCCGAAGGACACCAACACTGGTGTCCCGTCTGGGGCCGTTGATGAGGCGTATAGCGATTGGCAGGCGGTGTAGACACCGGTCATGACACCGATGAGGGTTTGCGTCATCAGCCGATCCCTGGGGGGCGGGACGAGTCGGCGCACAACTCGATCACCGCACGCGGAACCGCATACCCCGATGGTGTCGACCCGAGCGTGGTTTCGGGGGAACCCATCTGCGGGCGGAAACCCTGCTGCTCCGTCTGGTACAGGTGGCGGATCAGGCGGCGGGCAGCCAGCAGATGGTTCCCGGCCAGGACCCGGCCGGTGACGTAGGTGACCTGAACGTTCCTAGTTCCGGAGACGAAGTTGATCGCCACCCCGGAAGCGCGGCGGGTGATGATTCCCGTGGTCAAATCCACGGTGTAGGCGAACGCATCCCCTGACCCTGACCCGGAGAAGATGTCCTGCGCGGTGAGGGTGCGCACATAGTTGGATCCGTAGGATTCGATGATGCTGGTGATCGACATGACCGGCGCCCACAACAACCCGATCTGCGGCCGCCCACCGTCATACGACTCGATGCGGGTCCGGGCCACGATCGAGCCGATGAGGTCTTCCATGATCGGGGTTGCGGCCTGAATGAATAGGCGCAGGTCCTCATCGTTGACCGTGTTCGCCGCCGCCAACCCCAACCCTTTGCGGGCCTGGTCGAGGGAGATCACGAACGCTGGGGCGGCAACGTTGAACACGTCGGACTGGACGAAAGCGTTCGACCCCGTCGCGGTCCACGTGAACGTGTGCTGCCCGACCTGGGTGGTGACGTAATTGAACGAGTAGTTCCCCGTCGACGGGTGCAACACCGAGGGGCTGGCGGTGGACTGGTCCGGCAACGTCACCAACACGCTCACAGACCCGGCATCAACAAGGGTGCCGGTAGCGTCCTTCACGGTGATGGCGTTGGTGTAGGTGTCACCTGCCTCATACATCGGTGACCTCGGCTAAGGTCTCGACGTCCAATTGGCATTCGAGCACGATCGTGGCCGTGACGAAGTTCCGGGCGTCGGCATGAATATCGACTGAGATGACACCGAGGGTTATGTCCTTACCGTCGAGTTCAACCACGCAATCGTTGCCGAAACCGGTTGGGCATTTCAGGGACAGCAGCTGGTAGTCGCTCACGTGTGCTCCTCAGGTGGGCGCACAGCGGTCTCCCGACGGTTCAGCTTGTCCAGTTCCGCCTTCAGCTCTTGAGCGCGTTTGCGGTCACCTGAGCGGATAGCGACAGCGAGGCGGGCGCGGAGTTGACGCAAACGGTCCATCACGTGCCCCTCGCTGCTAGATGGTGCTTCTCGGACAACCAGAACCGCTTACGATGCGGCAACGTCACCCCGGTATTCGCATGGATCCGGTACCCGAGCTCGCGGGCGCGGGCGCAGAAGAAGTGATCCTCGGAGAACCAATCCCCGTTCACCGGCATGTCCTGGAACCAGCACCAGTTCAAACCTTGGTGGGGTGAGGCATCGGCTTGGAACTTCTCGAACACCGACCGGTGCACCATTAGGCAGCCGGTGCCAGCGGAGTCGACCTCGATCACACTGTCCTGCGGGTAGTCCATGATCGGCAGGAACGTCGCCGTCCCAGGGACAGAGGTGAAGATAAGCGGGCAGGCGGTGGGGTAGTACTCACCCGGCCACGCCCCGAAGTACAGGCCGGCCATGATCGGCCGCTCCACATCGTGAACCGAGTCGATGAGCTTGTCGAACGCCTCCAACGACATCTGCTCGTCGGAGTCGATCATCAGCAGCCACTGCGAATCCGTGTGCTCGAGGTACTGAGCGACCAGTTCGTTGCGGCCCCTGGATAGCAGGCCGCCCGCTTCAACCCTCAACAGGCCTTCGATGCGGCCCAACCGTTCGGCGTAGATCGACGCGATCGACATGGCGAACATGCCATCCACCACGCCCGGGTCGAGCCAACCGATGGCAACTTTGTCCCGGGCTCGCATCAGTCGATCTCTCGCAACACCCGAGCGTGCAACCCTGAACTCAGGATCATGATGCGGCGGGTGGTGTACCGACCGATCAGTTCTTTGATCCGGGCCGCCGCTTCATCGGATACCGGCCCGGGTGTCTCGAGCACGAACACATCGTCTGGCCGAAGCTCGAGGATGACTGCGTCTTGGACAAGCTTCTGAAGCTCTTCGTCTGTCATTTGCCTTCTCCTGGTAGGCGGGCGGCCCAGACCCAGGAGATCTGGGCCGCCCTATCCCCGTCAGCTATGCGGGGACACTTTGTGTTACGGAGCGACAAGCCCCGTACCGCGGAGCACCTGCACCGCGCCGGTGTAGCGGTTCGGGATGAACGCCAGGTAGCCCAGGACGCGGAACAGGATCGACGCGTTGTCCGCGTAGGTTGCGTCGAAGCTGGCGGTCTGCATCGCCGACTCGTACAGCCACAGCTGGTCCGTGCGCAGGACGTAAACCTCGTCCTGGTTCGTCGCGCTGTTGGCGGTGAGGGAGATGTTCGGGTCGGTGTACACGTTGTACGACCCGATCGTTCCCGCGAAGCCTTGGGCGACCTGATCCCCCGTGGTGCCAACCCCGTTGAAGCCAGGGCCGGCCGGGACGATCAGAGGGCGGTTCGAGGAGTCAGCGGAACCGACCACCCACGCCCACCGGTTCGGGTGCATGACCACAGCGTTCGCCGGCTCGAAGATCGCCGTCTGCACCGCAGCGGCCGCCTTCGACAGGGCGTAGTAGAACGAGTTCGCCGACGTGGTGCCATCCGCGACCTTCGGGGTCGCCGTGGTGAACGCCGTCGCCGTGGGAACACCGACGAGGCCTCGTACCTGGCCGTTCGCGTTCGTGCCGTACAGCACCTGAGTGTCGACCTGCACCGCGTACGCCTTCGCCAGGTCCTGAAGGATGACCCGGTCGAACGGGATACCGGACTGCTGCAGCAACTGCAAGGAGATGATCTGCTTGCCGCCGACAGTCGTGATACCCGAGGACACCGACGTGGTCGTCATAGCCGTGTCAGACAGGGCACTGTTCTGCGTCTGCTGCACGGCCACGGTGACACCGGAGGCGACCTTCGGGAGGTTGATCGAGGACACACCGGAAGGCAGCGTGTCCTTCTGGCACAGATCCGCTGTCACGCGGCCGGCACGGGCCAGGGCGATGAAGTTCTCGATCTGCCACAGGGGCGGCGCGAACTCACCACCAGCACCAGCCGAGGTGGTCATGTCACCGGCGCGGGTTTCCTGCGACGCCGCAAGACGCGCACGGGCCGCATCAGCGCCGTTGAGTTGCAGCTTCGTCACCGCGATGTCGCGGAAGAAGCTGGTCGAGTGGTCACCATCGCGGTACACCGGGTTCGGTTCATTGCGGATACCCGAACCGACGGCGGTGGTCTGCCGGGCGCGGGTCTCCTCAGCGGCGACCGCGTCAGCGGCGGCCTGTCGAGCAGCGAGCTCGGTCAGCTCGTCGATGCGAACATCGATCTGCCGGATCTCTTCCACGGCCGCGGTGAAGCGGGCGTCCTCTTCGGGGGTGTACTTCAGGTCGGCGCGGGTCTCGACGGCCAGGTTGATGGCGTCGAGCTCGGCCTTGAGCGCAGCACGGCGCTCACGGAGCTTCTCTAGCATGATGGGCCCTTTCTGGGCTACGGGAATCGGGATGCCGGTTCGCGCGCACAGCAGGGACACCAAGGCCGCTAAGCGTTGATGTAGCCGGTGTTCGTCGGGATATGGCGGGTGGTGCTACAGCGCGAAGGTGCGCCGCTTACGGAGTTCCAGGAGCGCCTTCGCGGCGTTCTCCTGCATCTCCGACATCATGTCCGCGTCCTGCTCAACATCCGGGTTGGGGATGCCGAGGGCGTCGGCGATTTCATCCTGGGCGTTGTCGACGATCATGTCGATCGACGAGAAATACGCCAAGGCACGGGTAAGGACTGAGGCAATGTCCTCGTCGGTGGCGTCGCGGGTCTCCAACGCACGCAACGCTGAAGCGATCGCATCGATCGGCCGACCACCAGCCCGCACCGACACAGACGTGTTCGGGTTCGCCGGGTAGGTGACCACGCTGACGTCGCCGCCGTTCAAGTCCAACGACCTGAGGGTGCGTTTCGTCATGTCGTTCTCCCAGATGTCCTCGAGGACACGGAAACCGAATGACATTTCGTTGAGGTCACCGCGTTGCATCTTCGGCACCAGCGCTTGCACATCCGGGTCGGACCGGTCGAGGTTCGCCTCCGCCAGGAGGCCCTTCTTGTCCGTCGACAACATCAACGTCCCCGAGGTGGTCCGCGCCAACGGCAACCCGTCATGGTTGATCAGGAGCCGCACATCCGGCTTCTGCCCCAGTGTTCGCTTGAACGCATCCGGGTCGACGGTTTCGGTGTACCAGCCCATGTCGTACGGCTGGTTGAACGTGGACGCGTACCCGGTGAGGGTGAGGTGGTCGTCCCCCTGACGCACCTCGAGACCTGTCACCGCCATGCGACGCTCGAAAGTCTTCATGCAGGTTGCTCCGAATCAGCGGGGGCAGGGAGTGGAATGAGCTTCGGTTTACCGGTCGGGCCGACATCCATCGGCACCAACGCCAACAGGGCCTTCTGCTGGTCGGTCAGCGGCGGCATATCAGCCATAGCCCGGGCCTCATCCGGGGTCATCTGCTTCGACGCAATACCGATCGCCGTCGCCGTCAACTGGGTCATCAGATCCGTCCGCAGCAGCACCGACGGGTCGAACCGCACATGCTTCCCACCCGGCATCAACTGGGAGATCGCCGCTTCGATCTTCGACAGCCAGGGCTGAATGCTGTAGGTGAGGAAGTCGATGCCCTTGGATTGGATGTTCGCGTACGTCATCGAATTACCGGCTTCGGCGGCGATCATCTCCGGGGGCACACCGAAGATCCGGGCGATCTCCGCCACCCCCAACTTCTGGGTGGCGAGGAACTGCGACTCCTCCGGCGACACCGACAGTGTTTGGTACGTGGCGCCCGCGCCCAACACCAACGGTTCCCGCCCGATTATGCGGGACAGGATCCGTTCCTTGATCGTGCGGGCCTGCTCATCGTTGATCGGCGACTCGGACGTGATCACCGCCTGCGGATGCGGGGCGTCATTGAAATATCCCAGGGAGAACTGCTGGATCGCCTGCTCCCGGTTGATCACCGTCGCCGCATACTGAATCGGCGACAATCCCATGCTCGAGCCGGGCATGCGGTACGCCCGAACATGCATCACATCATTCGGGTCCGGAACCTCAACACCGTTGATCGTGTACACCAACTGCGCCGCACCATCAGGCTTACGGACCCGCACCTGATCCGGGGACGCCAACTCGATCTGCACCGGGTACTGCTGCGCATCCCGACGAACGATCCGCCCATACGCGTTACCCCGCAGCATCAACGACGCCACGATCATGTACACCCATTCAGGGGTCGTTGCGTCAGCCGACGGATTCACCAACAGCGGCGGATCCGGGATCGGCACCCGCACACCGGCCTTCATCGTGAACGCATGCAACGGCATCATGCTCACCGTGTCAGCGACTAGGCGCACACACGCCCACACCGCCGACACCCGCAGCGCGTTGTCCATCGTCACAGCCCCGCCGAACCCCACACCGGGGAACGGGGGCACGAACGGCTCCGGCGTCCACTGCCGGCGCTCACGAGGCCGCAAAAGGCTCACGAGTTGGCCACCCCAACACCCACCAAAGCCAACCCGCCGGTCCCAATCCCGAACCACAGCCCGAACTGGAACCCAACAGCGACCGACAGCATCGCCAAACCGACGGATTCGATAATCGTGGTGATCAGAGACCGCATCGGGGTTCCTTTCACCAGATGTTGTTGACGGGGTGCAGATTCATGTTCTCGGCCTCAATAGCGGCCCAGAGAGCCCACGAAGCCGCGCAGAGGGCTGTGATGTCACCGGATTTACGTTTCCCCCAGCCCCATGTGCCGTCGCCGACGTTGCGTCGTTGAGCGGTAGCAACCGCATCTGTGAGGGCAGGTTGGCCTGAATGCTTCACTTTCCGGGCGTTTACGAGGTCGTAAAACAGGCCAGCAGCAGCCGAAACGTCACTGGAAGACAGCAATTTGATCGTGAAACCGGCCTGTTCCAGGGCTGGCACAAGCGATTCCGCCGCGGAACCGGCCGCAATGGTCACTTCGGTCAATCCCCACCGCTGTTTCAGCTCCACCAGCCGCGGTAAAACCCACTGGGTGCCCTCGCGGTGATCAACAACCTCGTTGTGTTGCGTCAGCTCGAGGTGTTGCAGCTTCGCACCGTTCAAACCAGCCACCGCGACAGCCGCGAAGCCCCTATTCGGGGCCACATCCAAGCCCAGGTACGGGGCGCCGACGATCTCCGATGTCGTATCGAACCCATCCGCCCACACCACCGGGGCAATGACCGCCTCACCCGTCGATTCGTCCCACCACCCCAGGCGTTCACGGGCGAACTCAGCCGGCGGCAACGCCCTACGCTCAGCGGCGATGTACTCCGCAGTGATGCGCCGGCCCATCGCGGGGTTCGCTCGCTGCCACCGCGCCGGATCATCCAGCCGGCAACCATCCACCCCGACCTGATGCTCACAACTCGCGGAAGCGCAATCCCCACCCAAGTCATCGCACCACTCGAGGTACGCCAACGAAGGATCATCGCCCGCACGTCCCCGATCGCGGATACCGCGCAGCACACCGGACTCAGCCAACCCAGCCGATGACCCGTACACCACCTGCGGATCAGGTCGGGCCGACAACGTCGGCAACAACGACCCCATGTGCGATGGCTTTAACGCGAAAGCCTCATCGAGGATGACTTTGTCCCCGGTCAACCCGCGCCCACCACCATTAGTGCGGGCCTTGAACATGATCCGCTGCCCAGTCGCAAGCTTGATCGACTCCTCCCCATTGCCCCGGGAGATGCCATTCGACGGGCCGCCGGCAAGCCTCGCCGCTAACACCGGTGAACCGCAGATCAAATTCTCAAGGTCAAGGAACGCTTCCTTCGTGGTCTTCATCTCGTGCGCCGACCACACAATCAGCCGCTGCTCCGTAACGAACAACCATCCCAGGGCGGCCATCTTGAACAACCCGGTCTTCATGTTCTGCCTCGAGCACACCAACGCGAACTCGAAAGCAGCAGCATGCCCACTCGGCTTGAACGCAAACAGAATGTCCAACGCCAACTGCTGCTCAGGATCAGGCTCAAACCCCGCCAGCCGACAAATGTCAGCAACCTCAGGACCCAACGTGTCCTTGAACGGTGGCCGACTCACAAACGCAGGCTCAACCAGCAAGCTTGCGGTCACGAGCCGCCTTCACCTCGTCAACCACATCAGCGGTCCGCTCAACACCAGCCAACGCCGCATCCATCGTCGACCGCAGCTCCTTCACCAAAGCCGCGAACCCCATCACCGCAGTCGCCGAATCAATCCGCTCAGCCAACGCCACCGCAGCCGCACCCAGATACGTCTCAGCACGCCCAGCAGCCTCGAGCTCAACCCGAACCATCGCCGCCGTTCCAGGACGTTCCAACTCCGTCCCCAACGTCACAACCTGCGCACCACCACGCAACCGGAACGCAGCCTTCCGACACTTCGACCCGCAATACTTGGCCTTCGGCGAGGTCGACTCAAAAGCTTCACCGCAATTCGAGCACGTGATGGTCACCGTCGCTCACCGTCCCGTGTGTATCGACTGTTCAGAAGCAGGCTTAG
>Ga0207667_10000884_pt1 | contig 38182 bp, 26 predicted proteins | sample KBSCornC52_FD_184301 | JGI IMG/M metagenome (GOLD analysis project Ga0207667, IMG submission 184301) | Corn rhizosphere microbial communities from Kellogg Biological Station, Michigan, USA - KBS Corn C5-2 (SPAdes) (version 2) | ecosystem: Host-associated > Plants > Roots > Rhizosphere > Soil ...
CGAAGATAGATCAGCAGGCTTGTCACCTCCTGGGGCGCCAGTGTGAATGTTGGCATTTCGTGACCAACCTCGATGCCCTTCAGAAAGCTCTCTCTCAACGCGTCTATCGGATAGCGGGTGTTGAGCACGCGAAATGGCGGCGCCTTGGCATTCGGACTGACACCATCCTCAGCGATCGCATGGCAGCCAGAGCACTTCTTCGCAGCCACCTCTCTCCCATCCTCGATGGCAGAAGCGCTTGCCGTGCTTGCCTGAGTCAAGGCGCAAAGCAGAGAAACTAATCCGATATAAGACAAGCTGCGAGCAGTCATGATGGTCCTCGTCATCGGCAAAGGCATATTGGATCCCCCTGCCCATAGTCTTTGGGTGGCGGCCTCGGCGCTATGCTGAGTGCTGGAACAACCGCCTTTGGAACACCTTGCTCGCTTCTAACATGATGAGCAGCAACGCCACAGTAGTGCTCGCTACAGCCAAATCCTCGACATGGAGTGGGCCGAATTTCAGCAACGCACGAACCGCAGGCACGAGCAGGATGATGACGGCGATGAAAACAATCACGCCGAAAACATAACGCAAGGCCATGTTCCCGCGCATCACGGCATGCGAGAGCGAAGTATCAAATGAACGGTTGACCAGGATCAGCGCCAATATCGCGCCGACCAATGTGAAGAAGGTCAGGGCCCGGACTTCCGCTTCCGTCATTCCGAGATGGATCGAACCGAGGAAGATCAGAGCGAGCACGGCGAAGGCCATGCTGCCCTGGAGGATGCTTCCGCCGATCATGCGAAGCGAGAAGAGCCGCTCGGCCGGGTGCCTTGGCTTGCGGTTCATCAGATCCTGCTCGCCCTTTTCGGCCTCGAACACCAAGGCGCACACCGGATCGATGATCATCTCGAGAAGCGCAATATGGATTGGCCAGAACAATATCGGCATGCCCGTGACCAGCGGCAGCAGAGCGAGGCCGGCGATCGGCACGTGGACCGCGAAGATGAACGCCATCGCCTTGCGGATATTGTCGTAAATCCGCCTGCCCAGGCGTATGGCCTTTACGATCGAACCGAAATCGTCGTCGAGCAGAACGATCGCCGAAGCCTCGCGTGCGACGTCCGTGCCGCGTCCGCCCATCGCAATGCCGATATGCGCAGCCTTGAGCGAAGGCGCATCGTTCACGCCATCACCCGTCATGGCCACGATTTCGCCCTCCGCCTTGAACGCCGAGACGATGCGCAGCTTCTGCTCGGGGATGATGCGGGCGAAGACGGTGACCGTTTTCATCCGCCCGGCAAACTGCAGGTCATCGAGCGTCTCGAGTTCGGAGCCACTCATGACGTCGCCATCCGCAATGCCGGCCTGCGCGGCGATGGACCGCGCCGTGGCGGGATAGTCGCCCGTGATCATGACCACCCTGATGCCCGCGCGGTGGCATTCCGCGATCGCGGCTGGAACGCTCGGTCGCAATGGATCGGCAAGACCGATCAAACCCACCAGCAAAAATGCATGTTCATGCTGCGTGGAAGGCAGCGGCGCATTGGCCGGTGCGGTTGCAGCCGCCACGCCCAGCACGCGCATGCCCTTCTGAGCCATGGCCTCAGCCGCTGCCGTAAGGCGGTCATGCTCTTCGGTCGTCAGCCTGCACAGCCTTGCAATCGCCTCCGGAGCGCCCTTGGCGGCTACCCTGTAATCCTGGCCGGATGCTCCTGGCTGCCAAATGTTCGACATTGCCAGGAGTTCGGGCCGCAAGCCATGAACCCGCGCAAGCTCAATCCCGGCGCGACGCTCGATCAGTTCTGGGATGGTCTGGGCCGCTTCATGAAAGGCGATCTCCATCGGATCGACCGGTATCGGCGCGCTGGCGAGGACGCTGGTTTCAATCAGGTCGTGGAATCGCGCGGGCAGCTCGGCGATGCCGTCGACCGCGATGCTTTCTCCGGAGGTGATCCAGAGTTCGGACACGGCCATGCGGTTCTGCGTCAGGGTGCCAGTCTTGTCGGTGCACAGCACGGTCGCAGAACCGAGCATTTCGATGGCAGCTGCGCGGCGCGTGAGCACGCCTGCGCGGGCAATGCGCCAGGCGCCCATTGCAAGGAAGATGGTGAGAACGACCGGAAACTCTTCCGGCAGCATCGACATGCCAATCGCGATCCCGGCGAGCAGTGCATCGAGCCATCCGCCCCGCAGCAGGCCAAAGAGCAGGACGACTAGCCCCGCAACCACTCCCCCGCCAAATCCACAAACGCGCACGATCCGCGCCGTCTCGCGTCGCAGGCGCGGCGGCTCAGTATCCACCGTTGCGAGCGACCTACCAATCTTGCCGATTTCGCTGTTGGGGCCGGTTGCGATCACGTGCGCAAGCCCGCTGCCCCGCGTCACCAGGGAGCCCGAATAAACGATCGCCTGACCTTCTCCGCCCGGCCCATACCGAACGTCACTTTGGTCGATACCTGCCGCGCATTTGCCGACGGGAACTGATTCCCCCGTCAGAAGAGACTCATCGGTTTGCAGGTCGTCGGCAGCAAACAGCAGAGCATCAGCCGCTACCCTGTCGCCCTGTTCCAGCACCAACACATCCCCGCGCACCACCTCGCGCCCGGCAATCCGAACATGCGCCCCGTCGCGAATCACCAGCGCGCGTGGCGCTGAGAGATCACGCAACGCTTCCAGCACATGCTCAGTCCGTGTTTCCTGCACGACAGTTACCGCGATCGAAAAGGTCGCGAAGCCGAGGAGGACAAGCGCTTCGATCGGATCGCCGAGCAGTAGATAAATCGCGCCGCCCGCCAGCAAAAGCGCCAGCATTGGCTCGCGGATAACTTCCGAAAAAATCCGGATCGCCGATCGGCGCGCTGCTTGAGGAAGCTCATTCGGCCCCTCGATCTCGAAAACCGTCAGCGCTTCCGTAGCCGTCAAACCGGAAGTCTGAACTCCCCCAAATATGGAGTTTGTGCTCATGGACCTCGTCGTATCCAATGTTACCGGCTAGATCGCAGACCTCTTATTAGCGATACGGAAAGTCACTTATCGGCCGAAAGTCGACGAGCAGGTTTCGAGGGACGATGATAGAGCGTGCGAAACCGGCACACCACTTCCCGACCGCGGGACCGAAGCATCTCGAATACTGAAAAGGACGACGTTCCCGCGGGCACGATCTGGACTTGCCCGATGCATCCCGAGATCCGTCAGGACCATCCGGGCGCCTGCCCCATCTGCGGCATGGCGCTGGAGCCGGCGACGGTCACTGCCGAGACCGGACCAAGTCCCGAGTTGCGCGACATGTCCCGCCGCTTCTGGATCGGCCTTGTGCTCGCTCTGCCGGTGCTCGTGCTGCAGATGGGCGGGCACATCGTTCAGCAAGGGTCATCTCCGATACCACGTTTTTCCAAGCCGATGCCACGCACTGAACCCACGCCATTGCCGGAGGCGTGCGGACGGCCGTGACCGAGCTGACCTGCTAAACGTCAGTTATCAGAGAGAAAAAGTCGATATCGGTGAACTTCTGCGGACCCCTGCGGAGGGGCGCCTGGCGGAGAGGGTGGGATTCGAACTTATGGGCAGAAACCGCAGAAAATAGCCATTCTCTTCGGGATTCACTGCGTTGGTGCCCCCATTCGTGCCCCCAAAAGAAATGAGATTGGATGAAACAAGTTGGGCCAGACGAGCCCTGCAACCGAACATCCCATTGTTTACCTCTTCGAAATCAAGAGATCCATCCAGTGTTCTTTGTCCGAAACGCGGCGCACTAACTCAAAAAGGGGTTCGGCGACCAAGCGTTCGTTCTAAACGACGAAAATTGTTTATTAAATCAGTAGTTATGGCGACGATTTTCCGCCTGGTTTTAGCCCACTGTCGGCTAGGAGCTATATAGGAGCCACGAGCATTGGCTCCGCTCACCGGAGTTTGATCCGCGCGCTACGACAAGCCGCATAACCAGCAGCCAGCGCCGCTATTTGCAGGACTTGCCGCACACTACCATTTTACGTTGCCAGCCCCGCACTTTATCCCACAGTTAGTATTCAATGTGAGTCCATCACGCGAAGGTTCAACCTTGGTTAAGACTGAGGTCTCCTGCGCTAGCCTATCTCACCAATTCGCCACTAGACCGCCCTTATTGTATTTCCTCGCTGCGCAAGCCCGCGACCCGCAGCCTCAGTCGATCGAGCCCGCCCGTTCCTCGAGAACCTCTTCGAGCGCCTAGTTCGGCTCTCCGGGATATGGTCCTTGCGAAGCGCGAGTCCGGGCTGGCGCCGGTCCCCCTAACGCTTGGCCAAGACCGGCAGAGCGGTCCGATACACGATCGGGCGGAGTGCGAAGCTGGTCGTGACCTGGGACACACCTTTGATCCTGGTAAGTTTATGGCGGAGAAAATCCTCGAATTCGCCGAGCGAGCCAACCAGGATGCGTAGTTGGTAATCGGATTCGCCGGTCATAAGATAACATTCCATCACTTCGGGCAAACTGGCGACCGCCGTCTCAAATGAGGCCAGGTGGCTGTCGTCCTGCTGGTCCAGCCGGATGCGAACAAAGGCCGTCACCTGCAACCCGACCGCACCGGGATTCACCATCGCGACGTAGCCGCTGATGACGCCGTTATCCTCCAGCGACCGGACCCGTCGAAGGCACGGGCTGGGCGACAGGCCGATCTCCTCAGACAGATTCTGGTTGGTCATCCGGCCATCTCGCTGAAGGCTGTCCAGAATTTTACGATCGATCTCATTCAATTCGGACTTTGGCATAATTTGCTCGATATAATGGCGACATAGCAATTAAATGCCATTTTATATGAAATATCGAGCCATTTCGCAAGGACGCGGCAGGCGCCGTCACTCTATATGCGGATACGCACATGGAGGCGTTATGACGAAGATGGCCGTTTCGGATCTCAAGCAGGATATGCTGGCTGCCCTGGAGGCACTCGACACGCGCCTACGCTGGCTGTCGGCCTGGACGATCCATAACGCCAATCATATCCGCGACAGCCGGGACGGGCTGAAGGTCGGTGGGCATCAGGCGAGCTGCGCTTCGATGACGGCGATCATGGCGGCGCTTTATTTCCATGCGCTGCGCCCCCAGGATAAGGTCGCGGTAAAGCCGCACGCCAGCCCGGTGCTGCATGCCATCCATTATCTGCTCGGCAATCAGTCGCTCGATCAGCTGCAGCGATTCCGCGGCCTCGGCGGCGCGCAAAGCTATCCATCGCGCACCAAGGACCAGATCCCAGTCGATTTCTCCACCGGGTCGGTGGGGCTGGGCGTCGCGATCACGGCCTTCGCCAGCCTGGTGCAGGATTATCTGATCGCGCACGGGCAGATGGCGCAGGCCGATGCCGGCCGCATGATCGCGTTGATGGGCGATGCCGAGCTTGACGAAGGCAATATCTATGAATGCCTGATCGAAGGCTACAAGCATGACATCCGCAACTGCTGGTGGATCGTCGATTATAACCGCCAGTCGCTCGACCACACGACCGCCGATCGCATGTTCAACCGGTTCGACGATATCTTCGCGACCTGCGGCTGGCGCGTGCTGACGCTGAAGCACGGCAAATTGCAGCGTGCGGTGTTCCGGAAGCCGGGCGGCAAGACGCTCGAGGAGTGGATCGACAATTGCCCCAATGCGGATTTCGCGGCGCTGACCTATCAGGGTGGGGCGGCATGGCGCGCCCGGCTGACGGCCGATATCGGCGGCAAGCCGAATGTCGCCAAGCTGCTGGAAGGGTTTGACGACGAAGCCCTGGCGGCGCTTATGACCAATCTCGGGGGGCACTGCATCGACACGTTGGTCGACGCCTTCGAAAGGGCGGCGGACGACGTGCCGACGATGTTCATCGCTTACACGATCAAGGGTTATGGCCTGCCGTTCGCGGGGCATAAGGACAATCATGCCGGCCTGATGAACCCGACCCAGATCGAGGGCCTGCGTGACAACCTGGGCATCGCCGAAGGGCAGGAATGGGAGCCTTATGCGGGTCTTGGCGACAATATGGCCGCCAAGCTCAAAGCCTTTGTTGAACAGAGTCCGCTGGCCGGCGCCCGGGCTGAGCCGATCGCCGACGCCGTGCCGGTGCCGGACCGCCTGCCCGTGCCGGACGGTGACGAACAGTCGACGCAGGCGGCATTCGGGCGGATTCTGCTGGACCTGTCGAAATCAGGCCATCCGCTGGCGGACAGGATCGTGACGACATCGCCCGACGTCACCGTGTCGACCAATCTCGGCGCGTTCGTGAACCAGCGCGGGCTGTTCCGACGGCAGGAATTGAAGGACGTGTTCGCCGGCGCGAAGATCCCATCGGCGCAGAAATGGTCGGGTCATGCGGCCGGCCAGCATATCGAACTGGGCATCGCCGAAAACAACCTGTTCCTGATGCTGGCGGCGCTGGGGCTAGCGGCGCCCCTTTTTGGTAGCCGCCTGATGCCGATCGGCACGGTGTATGATCCCTTCATTGCCCGGGGTCTCGATGCGCTCAACTATGGTTGCTATCAGGACGCGCGCTTCTTGCTGGTGGCGACACCAGCGGGCTTGACGCTTGGGCCGGAGGGCGGTGCGCATCAGTCGATCAACTCGCCGCTGATCGGCATCGGCCAGCCTGGCCTCACCTATTTCGAGCCGGCTTATGCGGACGAACTCGCCGCGGTGATGCGCTGGTCGTTCGAACATATGCAGGCGGAAAAAGGTGGCTCCGTCTATCTGCGCCTCACCACCCGGTCGATCCCGCAGATCACGAGGGAGAATGACGGCTGGGAAGCTGATATGCTGAAGGGCGGTTATTGGCTCAAACGCCCATCCGGCGATGCCGAAGCCGCGATCGTTTTCACAGGCGCGATCGCTCCGGAAGTGCTGGCCGCCTATGACAGCCTGATCGAGGATGTTCCCGGCCTCGGCCTACTCAACGTCCCGTCGCCGGATCTGCTGCATCGTGGCTGGTCGGCGAAGCAGGCGGGGCGCTGGACCGGCAAGACCGAGATCAGCCACGCGGAGACGCTGCTGTCCGCGCTGTCGCCGGATGCGGGGCTGGTGACGATCATCGATGGATCGCCCTCGGCTTTGTCCTGGCTGGGCGGTGTAAAGGGCATGCGCGTTAGCCCGCTGGGCACTGACCGCTTCGGCCAGACCGGCGACCTCATCGACCTCTATCGCAATTATCGCCTGGATGCCGACGCCATCGTCGAAGCCGCCGCCGAACTTTTCCTGGGGGAATAAGATGTCGATCGAACTGAAGATGCCCGCTCTGTCGCCAACGATGGAGAAGGGCACACTTGCCAAATGGCTGGTGAGCGAAGGCGATCTGGTAAAAATTGGCGACCTGCTGGCCGAGATCGAGACTGACAAGGCCACGATGGAGTATGAAGCCATCGACGAGGGCCGCATCGCATCGCTCGTTATCGCAGCCGGGACGGAGGATATTCCGGTCGGGACCGTGATCGCGCTGATAGCGGAAGTGGGGGAAGTCGTGGCAGCACCGCGGCGCGAGATGGCGGATGCGGTTCCCGCAGCGGCAACGGTCCGGGCCGCGCCGCCGCCCGCGCCAAAAACCGATATACCCTCGCTCCCAGCCGCTAGCCCCGCTATTCCCATGTTCGACGATGCCGGTGTCAGCGCGACTCCGTTGGCGCGCCGCATCGCCACGGTTAAGGGGCTCTCGCTGCTCGATATTACCGGTACCGGCGCGCGTGGCCGTATCGTTAAGGCCGATCTGGGATTAACGCCGCCGATCCAGGCTCCGGTGGCTGCGGCGCCGGCCGCAGCCGCGCCCGTCTCTGCGCCGCCGGCGGGTGTGCCGGTCGAGACGATCAAGCTGTCGGGTATGCGCAAGACGATCGCCCGCCGCCTGACCGAATCCAAACAGACGGTGCCGCATTTCTACCTCACCGCGCATTGCAATATCGATGCGCTGCTCAAGCTGCGCACCATGCTGAACGAGAGCCTGACTGCGCGGGGCGTGAAGCTGTCGGTCAATGATCTGGTGATCAAGGCGATGGCGCTGGCGATGGTGCGCGAGCCTGATGCCAATGTGCAGTTCGCTGGTGAGGAGATGTACCGTTTCGGCAGGGTCGATATCGCCATGGCGGTGGCGATCGAGGGCGGACTCATCACGCCGGTGATCCGAGATGTGGTGAGCCTGTCCGTCTCTGCGGTCGCGGAGCAGAGCAAGCAACTTGCGGCACGCGCTCGTGGTGGCAAGCTGTCGCCCGCGGATTATCAGGGGGGCACGGCTTCGATATCCAATCTCGGCATGTACGGCATCGATGAGATGATTCCGGTGATCAACCCGCCGCAGGCGCTCATTCTCGGCGTCGGTTCGGGTATAGAGAAACCATGGAAGGTCGACGGCGCGATCGCGCTTGCCACCATCATGACCGCGACGGCCAGTTTCGATCATCGTGCAATCGATGGGGCGTCGGCCGCGCGCTTCATGGCCGCTTTTCGCGATCTGATAGAAAGTCCGATGCAGATCCTCTGTTAGCTGCGTGTACCGAGCCGGTATCCAGCGGTGGCAACGCGCCCTATTTCTTGACGCTGGCTGTGACTGGATCGGGAGTATAACGCAGCGACATCGCGCATACTATTGCGGATATCCGGTTACCGTGGCGCTCTCCACCAGGCGCCGGATTCCCTCAAGGTCGATGGAAGTAACAGGATTATAGACGATCATCTGAAGATCCGGGCGTCCGGCTACGGCGAAACCTGAATATTCGAGCGTAACGTCGCCGACGTCCGGACGGCTCACTTTCCGCAAGACATCACGATTGGCCTGCAGCTCCGGGTCATGCCACAGCGTCGTGAACTCCGGGCTCGCGGCGCTGAGTTCAGCGATCAGCGGTTTGACTTCTTCCGCAATTCCAGCGCGGGCGGCCTCGATGCGAAAAAACCCCACCATATGCCGCGCCACGCTTTCCCAACCATCGATATCGCTCCGAAAGCGCGCATCGCAGAACAATAGCCGCAGCAGGTTGCGGCGCTCCACGGGCAGCTTGCCATAATCGATGAACAGGCTCGCAGACGCCTGGTTCCAGGCAATCACGTCCCATGTTACCGTCCTGATGATTGCTGGGCTGTAGGGCAGCATATCGAGCAACCGCTGCAGGCGCGGCGTAATGACGTCATTGCTGCGGCACTGGACCTCGGGCGGCCGGCCAAGGCCGAGCATGAAAAGATGCTCGCGTTCGATATCAGTCAGCATCAAAGCGCGGGCGATGCGGTCGAGAACGTCAGCGGAAGCCTTGCCGCCGCGTCCCTGCTCCAGCCAAGTATACCAAGTTACGCTGATATGGGCACGCTGCGCCACTTCTTCCCGGCGCAGCCCACTTGTTCTTCGCCGCTTGATCGAGAACCCGAAAGTAACGGGATCGAGTTTCGTCCGTCTGTGTTTCAGATATTCGCCAAGAGCCTGTTCCTGGGGCAAGGACATGAGATATCCCGTTAGCAATTATACCAGTATAATATCACTACTTTAACGGGATTACGATGCTGCGTAAAACCGATCGGCGCCATTCGTGGAGGCCGCCTTGCTAATGGGGTGAAAATCGACAGGCTGACCTTGCGGTGGGGCAACCGCAATGGAGACGTTCGACCGACATTTCACTGAGGTGTTCGAGAACTGGTTGCGCTTCGATGCGGCACAGCGCGTGCCCGCATCGCCGGCGCTGGCCGAACGCGCACGTCCATGAAGACGGCGTTGAACTAGGGGAGGAATTGATCATGAAAACGCGCTTCTTTGCTGCAGCCCTCGTTGCGCAGCTTATGATTTCCGGTGCCTGGGCGCAGGGCGCGACATCAACGGGCGGCCAAGATGCGATGACCCTGCACGACGATGGCATGGGCGAGATTGTCGTGACAGCGCAGAAACGAGCTGAAAGCATCCAGAACGTACCGCTTTCAATTAGCGCCGTTTCCGGAGTTACTCTCGCTCGAACCGGCATCAGCGATGCCTTTGCGCTTCAGAAGCTACTGCCTAGCCTCGAGCTCACGAACAATGTCGTTGGAGCAGGCGTTGCGGTGCGTATCAGGGGTTTCGGCACGCCCGGCAATGCCGCAACCGATTCCGAAGTGGCGACCTATCTGGATTCGGTGTTCATTCCCCGGCCAGGCGCTGCCGTGAGCTCGTTCCTGGACGTCAAGAGCATCGAGGTTCTCAGCGGACCGCAAGGCACATTGTTCGGACGCAATGCGACAGCCGGCGCGATCTCCGTCAACACCAACGTGCCTTCGACGCGGGGCCTCAGCCTCGATATGACGGGAGAAGCCAGCCGCTTCGGCGGCATGGCGGGAACCGCAGTCCTGAACGTTCCGGTCAGTTCCACCTTCGCGTTCCGCCTCGCCGGTCGGGCCGACCATACCGATGGTATCTACAGGAACCGGTTGGATGGCGAGACCTATGGCAAGAGCAGCGGCCTGATGGGCCGCCTCTCGGCAAAATGGGATGTCACCCCCGATATCAGCTGGACGGCTCGCGCGGACCTCAGCCGTACCGTCGGCCACGGGGTCAATCCGGATACGGTCTATGTGCGCACGGCAAGTGCGGCGCAACTCGCGGCCTTTTCCGCCTTCATCGCGAGAAATGGCGGCACACCACCGGTATACAGCGCCAGGCCATCCTATGATTTCAACCTCAGGTTGCAGGGTGCCGATCAGTTCGATCGCCAATATGGCGTCTCCAGCGACTTGAGCTGGACGATTTCGCCGATTCTGACTGTCCGCCTGATCAACAGCTATCGGAGATGGTACAACAACCAGCTGACGCCGGATCTTTTTGCCACGTCGCTGGACATGATCACCGATCGGCTGATCACGCGAAGCAGGTCGAGCAGCCATGAGCTTCAGCTCATCTCATCGCGGGATGCGTTACTCGACGGCCGGTTCGGTTTCACGGCGGGATTATATTATTTTACCGAGTCCTTCGATCAATCCAACGCCTATTCGATCGGCGCGGATTTCTGCCAGGCGCGTTTCGGAACGCTTGCTCCGCTTTCGGTCGCGCCGTGCCGCGTAGGCGCGCAATCCTACACTTCGGTCGCACCCTTCACCCAATCCACCGACAGCTATGCTGGCTACATCCAGGCCAATTATGCGATCCTGCCGCGGCTGCAGCTCGATCTGGGCTTTCGCAAGACGTTTGACAGAAAGCGCGGTACTTACGAGCAGATCGTCTACAACCGGTTCGGCTCGATCATCGTGCCGGAAGGTCCTCACCGCCTGAGATTCAAGGATTCGAAGCCCTCGGTGCGGGCGTCGCTGTCCTGGCAGGTGAACGACGATGTCATGGCATTTGCCACCTTTTCGACAGGCTATAAGTCGGGCGGCTTCAACTCCGGCATTTCAGTAACCGCACTGACCCCAGGCGTGCGGACCTTCGTGTCCGAAACGGTCCAGGATTATGAGATCGGCGTGAAATCGACATTCGCGAATGGCCGGGTTCGATTCAACGTCACCGGCTTCAACACCAATCTCAAGAATTTCCAGGATCGCTCGTTCAACGGTCAATCCTTCGTCATCCGCAATTCCGGAAATGCACGGGCGCGCGGCGTCGATATGGAAACGCGTGTCGGCCTTACGTCCGGATTCAGCCTGTCGGGCTCGATGACCTTCCTCAATTCAGTTTTCACCGAAAATCCCAGTGCACCGGGGTTCGAGGGATGCACCGGCGCGGCGGGCTGCCCGCTGGTCCAAAACCTGACAGGCGCTCGGTTGCAATATGCACCTCGCTGGAAGGGGACCGCCGCTGTCGAGTGGAGGTCGCAGCCGATCGGCGACGGCTATGTCATCTCGGCATCTGCGCGCGAGAACTTCAAGTCGAGCATCCGAGGCACCAACACCAACAATCCGCAAAACCGCATACCCGGGTATCGCACGACCGATCTGACCTTGGGCATCTCCGCTCCGGGCGACGTCTGGCGGGTCGACCTGTTTGGGACGAACATCTTCGACAAGCGCTATCTGACCTCGGTATTCGCGCAGCCTTTGGCTGCCCTGGCGCCGGGGGTGAATGATCCGGCCACTGGGGCTACCCTCTTCCGTGGCCTGATCGGTGACCCGGCCCGCTATGGGATCCGTGTTTCGGCTCGGTTCTGAACGGCCTGTCCTGGGCGCCGATCGTGCGGCGTGCTTGCCACCTCGCACTTCGGACGCCCCCCAATCCGGCATATTCATCAATTACAGCAAAAGACTGAAGTCAATTTGGAGACAATACGATGGAGCACGATACGGCCTCTTCCGATCCCCTTGCATCCCGGCGCTCGGTGCTGGTGGCGGGTGCGGGTCTCGCCACGCTGTTCACGGCGCTCGGCTCGGCTTTGCAGGCGCAGTCGACGACTTCGCCAGGTCATGTGGACGGTGCGAAGGACACATCGGTAAAGATCATCTATTTCATGAAGCGCAAGCCCTCCCTGACGCACGCCGAGTTCCGCAAGCATATGGAGGACGTCCATGTGATGCTCGGCCAGAAGCATTTCACCAAATACATGACCAGTTATAAGCGCCACTATCCATCGGAGGTGCGCAATGCCCGATCGCTCGGGTACAACCAGATCGAATGGTATGATTGTATTACCGAATTTGTCTTCCCCGACATGGAGGCTGCCGTGGAATCCGCGAAGCTTTATGCCAAGCCGGAGGTCGGCGGCGTGATGCAGGCAGACGAGCACATGTTCATCGATTCCGACTCCACGATCTACGTCACCTGCAGGCCGGGAGATGTGGTTGATACCGGCGTCGCCCGCAAGGAGGGCTAATCGAGTACTTCAGGCCCATCGAGTGTCGTCGGGCGGGGGGGCAACGGGCTCCCACATCATTCCGTGTGCTCGGGTCCTCCGTCGCCTGGAATCTCACCTGCTCGATATTGATGTGCTACGATCCAGGCGACGGGTGCCAGAACGAGCATCGGAAGCGCCGTCAGCACCAGCAGCTCGGCAGATGGCATGCCGGCGCCCAACAGATGGCCGACCAGAACGGGACTCGATACCGATCCCAGGCCGCCAACGAACATGTACCAACCTGTCGCATTCGCGCGGATGGTGCTCGGGTAGAATTGCATCGCAAGGCTGGCGAGCGACATTTGCACCCCCAGCGCGAAGGCGCCGAAGCAGAATGCAAAGGGCAGAATGCTGGATCGGTCCAACGTTAGGAAGGAAACAGATGCATAGCATGCGGCAGCGGCGACCGTGGCTGCCACGATTGACCTCGGGCCAAGACGGTCAACCAGGCGGGTGATGAGCAACGGACCGACCATCGTTCCCGCCGCAAAGACGGAGAGCGAGTAGGCGGCCTGCTGCGTGGATGCGCCAATGCTTTTCGCGATGATCGGCATCCAGTTGATGTAGAAAGAAGACACAACGACACAAAGGATCTCGGACGCCCAAAATAAGGGTGTCAACCAGCGTAGCCGTCCTCGAAACAAATCTGATGGCATGAATGTCCTTGCCGGCTCTACCTTGCCCTCGTCCAGCAGTTGGAAACGAGCGTCATCGGGAACATCGATACCTTTCTCCTTGAGCCTCGCTATCAACTCGAGGCGGCGGTGGGGTTGCCCGGCCAGGAAGCGCCATGACTCTTGGATCGTCAGATATGCGACCACCGCGGCCGCAATCGAAATGCCCCCGCCGACGAAGAACAGAGCCCGCCACCCCAACGACGGCAGCACCAATCCGGCGAGTGCGCCACACAATATCTGTCCGGCCGAATAGCCCACAAATGCAGTTCCCACTACGGTGGCGCGCATTCGCTTGGGAGCGGTTTCAACGACAAGGGCGTAGATCGTGACCCTCAAGCCACCGATCGCCAGCGCCGCGATCAAGCGGAGGACAGCCAGTCCGAATGCATGCGAAGCGAGGGGCGCGCAGATAGTGGCAATTCCGCTGACCAGGACGGCACCGATCACCAGTCCTCTCCGCCCGAAACGGTCGGAGAGATAGCCGAGGAGCATGGCTCCTGCGACGACACCGAATTGACTTGCCGCGAAGATAATGCCGAAAGTCGCCTTGTCGAGGTCCCATTCGGCCATGATCGTCGGCGCGGCGGCAGCGAGCATCGCTGCGTCGAGGCCGTCGATGGCCATCATCAGGATTGCCCATCCCAGCAGCGGATAGATCAGCGTCCAGACGTTTTGCCTGTCGATGATGCCAGCGATGTCGATGGGCGTGGCCCTCTTGCTCAGTGGTCTTCTCCAATCTTCCTGGCGACCACTGCTCGAAATTTACCCGAAAACGGAAAACTAAAGCTCTTTCGCTTCCCTGAGATAGCGGGAGACATGCGCCGCAAAAGTCCGAATTGCTGACGGCGACGTCGACAACTGTTACACCCTGTTCTCCTTGAGCACGGCCAGATTTGCGTCAGCTTCGATCATCGGACGATTGGCAGCGCGGCCGCCGCGCGCTTCATGGCGGGGCTGCGTGATTTCCTTGAAAAACCCATCCAGATCGTCCGCTGGTCTAAGCTGTGATCATCCGAAGCATCATCGAAACATCGTGATGCGTATTGGATTTTAAAGATTGTGCCGCGCAAAACGCATCGTCCGCAAGATAAAATGGAAAATGATCATCTGTTTCTGTTGAACGTAAAGAATAATATTGAGGGATATACCCTTTAGAACTTGGGTATGTCGGATGTAATCTGTCGAAAACTGCATTGAATTTTCATGCCACCAATCTCGAAACCGATATAACTTCCCATTATGGAACCTATCGAAAAAATGTATTTGCATTATGAATTATGAAGCGCGAACTTCAAAAAAGTGTGTATATTTAATGCATGTTGGGAGAGAAACGATCAGACCCTCTGACGAGGATATAAACGCCGTCATTTTTTTATTGGCGGCGATATTTTTGCCGATTTATTTTGGATACAAGCTATTCAAATGGCTGACGCAATGACCGTGTGCTTATACCGAACTCTGCAAAGGAGGCTCGACTTTTAGTCTCGTCTCCCGTCGTCTTTTCGGCTCGATACGAGGCGCGGTAAGACTTAGTGGGTTGGCGACGAGGCCCTGGGTTGTCGCGGTTCCTCCGATCTATATGAATTCGTCTATTGTAGGCATTTGTCCAATCGATTGGGAATGTCAGCCTTGGCGGGGCTATTCTGCAATGGCCAGGACGTCGCCGATTCCTAACCGGAGGCGGATGCGGGCGAACGAAGGTCGGAGAGGGGGCAGGCAACGCTTGTTCAGTCGGCGGGCCGACGGCGGAACCCGATCGGAGTTTGTGCATATGCCTGTCGTCACCGGAGATCGCTTGATCGAACGCGCTGAAGCGCTGTTGCCTGCAATCGCGGCGCGTGCGCTGGAGGCCGAGCGGCAGCGTAGGATTCCGCAAGAGACAATTGAAGACATCAGAGCGGCAGGGCTTAACCGGGTCATGCGGGCCTGCAGGTGGGGCGGATTCGGGCTCGATTTCGATGTATTTTTCGAAATTTCCTGGCGGTTGGCTTCGGCTTGCGGTTCGACCGGTTGGGTCTATTCGCAATCCGCCGTCCAGAACTGGCAAATCGGGCTCGCCTCGCCCGCGGCGCAGGCCGACTACTATTCTTGTCCTGACACCTTTTCCTGCTCCGCTTTCAATCCGCGCGGCGCAAAGGTTGAACAGGCGGATGGCGGATGGATGGTATCGGGTCGCTGGCAATATTCGAGCGGCTGCTATCATGCGGACTGGGCGCTGTTGGGCGCGGTCCTTCCCGGTGTGGATGGTCCCGCCCTGCTACTGATACCGAGAAAGGATTTTCAGATAGACGACACTTGGCATGTGTCGGGCCTACGCGCCACCGGTAGTAATGATGTGTTTATCGATCGTCCGGTTTTCGTGCCGGGTCACCGCTACATATCCCCGACTACTAGGCTGCAACCTGGGCACGCGAACTACCGTCGAGGGGCCTATGGGATGCCGCCCCCCTCATTGGCTCCGTGGGCGATCGTCGCTCCATCGATCGGTATGGCCCAGGGCGCGCTCAATGCTTATGAGGCGACGACACGCACGAGACGAGCCGCTTTTGGCGGTCAGGCCATGTCGGACATGGCAGGACCTCAGTTCCGCATCAGTGAAGCGTCCGCCAAGCTTGATACAGCGCGGGCGCTGGCGCGTGCCGATATAGGTGAGGCGATCACTCGAGGGACCGTGGGTGACGAGCCGAGCGCCGAGGATCGGGTCCGCTTTCGCCGCAACCACGCGTATATCGTCGATCTTTGCTATGACGCGACTATGCTGATTGCGCGCGGGGCGGGCGCCGGATCGCTGTTCGAGACGAACCCGATCCAGCGGTTTATGCGGGATGCGCACGCTGGCGCCATGCAAATCGCCGTGAATTGGGACGAGCAGGCGGAATCCTATGGACGGGTCAGGATGGGCCTGAGTCCCAGCGGGTTGATGTGGTGAGCAGGAAGCGCTGCCGTATCCCCGGCTTGACCACCTGAAGATGACGCCAAGGCTGTGGGCTATTAACGTCCGGAATAGGTGACTTGCGACGATAGGCGCAACAAATGGCGATTTGGTAGATCGCGACTGAACTAAGTCGGCGTCCAGAGGGCGGAGGCCCCAGCACCGCCTGGTCGCGGCGCCGGGATCTCGTTTCAGGCAAATATTTGTTCAGGAGTTGCTTGTCTGCCGAGTTTACGGGCCTCAGGAAGCACCTCCTTAGCAAAGAGATCCAGACTCTTCTGCGCGGTAGGAATAGTCATTGAGCCGTAACGTGCCATCAGAATGAGATGTTTGACCCCCCACTGGGCGTGTATTGCCTTGATCTTCTCGAAGCACTGTTCTGGCGTTCCCCACACAGAGTTGTCAATGAAGGTCTGACCGTGGTCTTTGGTCAAGTCTTCGATCGTTGTCCCGCTGGCTCGCCCCCCATTAGCGTAATTTTCATATCCTTTAACATTTGCGAAATGAGCTCCCCCCAATTCATAATGAAGAAAGGGGGTTTGCGCATATTCCGGCAAATATTTCAGCGCACCTTCGCGCGCTTCTTCTTCGGTTGCGGCGCAATACATCCAAGCAGAGAACAGCGGCGGTTCCGGCCTATATCCGTTGGCGGCACGAATTTCGGCGAAGGTGCGCAGTTCGAGATCGAATGCCTCCGACGATTTCTGGGGAATGATGAAGGGCTTCAAGCCCTGCTCCGCAATGATGGGGGCGCTTTCAGCACTACCCCAGACACCGTACAAATAATCGAGCTGCCGATCGTTGATCGGAGAGGGACGCATCTCGGTTTCGGCGACCTTGAAGTGTTGTCCCTCATAGGAGAAACGATCCTGCGTGAAGGCGAGCTTAAGAATATCAACCGATTCCTTAAATCGCTGCCGGGACTCGGCCATGTCGATGCCGAAACCGGCAAATTCGCGCCGCGCCGCGCCGCGCCCGAGGCCGAGATGAAGCTGCCGCGAGGGACCCATCAGGTTCTGTAGCATGATGGCCTGTTCAGCGACGCGTATCGGCTGGTGCCAAGGCAATACAACGACCATCGACCCTAGATCGACCCGCTCCGTTTTCGCCGCAACATAGGTCATCAACTGCAACGGGCTCGTGCAGAGATTGTATGGTGTAAAATGGTGCTCGGGGACGAATATCGAATCGAAGCCTAGCGGTTCGGCTTGCAGGCCGAGCGCAACATCCTCGTTGAAAATCTGGTGATCGGAAACAGCCGGCCGGCCAGGGACATTCTCATGTCGTTCAGCGGCTAGAAACCGGGCCCAATCCCCCCAATTCTGCATACCCATGGCTAATCCGAGCTTCACATCCAATCTCCCATACAGTTATCAATTAACCGGTCAGTAGATTATCTGATTTTTCGGACTTTGCAAGTGGGAAGCGCCTTGTGTGCCCCAAATCGGTCATAACGCCGCCGTAAGTTGCGGTCGGTCATATCCCTGTCGCCCGCTGGACGGGACGAAGGACATCTCATAGAAGCAGGGCGACGCCGTCGGGGGCTTGGTGCGATATAGGCACCAGATATTAGGAGGAAATGAGCGATATGCCTGCCAAGCGTGCACATCCATCGCAGCGTCGTCAGGGGCGACCCCAGGCGGGCGATGGCGATGCAACGCGAGTCCGTATTATAGATGCGGCCTTGTTCTGCTTCGGCAACTATGGCTATCGCGAGACGTCGAACCGGATGGTTGCCGATAGGGCGGATGTCACAACCGGGACAATATACCATTATTTCGGCAGCAAGAGCGACTTGTTCCGTGAGGTCCACGAGATTACACAGCGGGATATTCAGGCGCGGTTGGCGGATGTAAAAGCCGAGGATTTTGGTCTGTCGGAATCAATCGAAAAGATGTTTGCGATCTTTTCAATTCTGAAGGCCGATCGGCCCCAATATACGGCTTTCAACTCGATCGTTCGGTTTGAGGAACAAAGAAATCCCGAGATCGCGAGCACTAAAATTGATGATGATTGGAGAGAACTTTATAAGAAATTGGCCGCCCGCGGTGTGAAAAGGGGCGAGATCAAATCCAAGGACACACGCGCCCTCGAATTGGTTCTGGACGCCATTGTGTTAGGCATTTCGCAGCTTGGCAGCGAACACAGCTTGGAAGAAAGCCGAGAATGCCTTCGGGGGTTTAGTCTTCTTTTCAAGGGGGAGCTGCTGAGGGCGGCTTGAACGCGCGGCCCATTTGGAAAAGCTAGCCTCGCACCTCTTTGACGGTGGAAAGTGGGGAGCCAGAGTCAGGCTGGCGGTCCTCGATTGATCCACGACCGGGTACGCTTCCAGCGGCAAAACCGACCTGCCAATCATGGCCTTCAATCCAGAAATCGGGCATGTCGTGGACCCACTGACCGAAGCCAAACAGCCCGTCCCAATCGCGTGGGATCCAGCCATCATCGATCTGATCACTGTCGGCGCCATATTCCGCTTCGCCGCCAGCGGGACAGGGCAGATAATGGAAAAGTGCCGAGCTGATCCGGTGTCGACCCAACCCCCAGGTTGATCTAGGCCAGCCACGGCGCTCCATATAGTTGCGACCAACCATGATCTCATCAAGGTCGGTAACATGATAATTTATGTGGTGGAAACGGGTCGCGCCGCTTCGATCCGAAAAGCCCCCAGTCGAGTTGAATAGGGCGATGTTGTGATGGTCGCTTGCTCCCTCGCACCGCAGATAGACGCCGACATCGCGTTGGCGATCGGTGAGGCGGAAATCGAGCCGGTCACAAAGAAAGGCGGCGGCTTCGTCGGGCTGCGGCATTAGGTAGACAGCGTGCATCATCCGTTTCGGACGGGCCCGGGCGATCCAGCTGCGGTGGACATTCATCCGGTTCACATTGCCGGGCGAGTTGACCGGATCGACGGCGGTCAACGGCATCCGGTGACTTGGCCAATGCCGCAGTGCCATCGGCAGCCCCCCATCGGCGATGAAATGGGCGGTGCCGTCCTCGTCCCAGCGCACCTCGCGATCGACGACCACGCGGTCGACAAGCCGGCGGAGATGGTTCATAGAATCCACCCCCCAAACGATCTCATGGACGCCATGTCCTTCGATGCGGGATCCGGATATGGCATGTTTCTCAATGTCTTGTATGATCACCTGCGACGTATCGGGCAGGCTGAATATGGCGCGATCGGGCCGATCTTCGGTTAGCCTCAGGCCGAAATCTTCGAAGAAAGCAACCGAGCGGACGACTTCACTCACGCAGTAGACCACGGATTCGATTCCCAGAACTGGCATGCGTTCCTCCACCTGCCCGACGACTCTTACCGAAGCCGCCCAGACCTATCGGCGCTGGAGACCATCCTGAAATCATCCGTTATGATGCTCCTTATTTCCCGTTGCGATATTAGAAATCGGTCGGCGGCATTCCCGACGCGACCTCCGACAGGATGCCGATCATCCAGCGATGGGCGGGATCGGCCTCGTTGCGCGGATGCCATATTGCGATCTCGTCGATTGCCGGAAGCAGCAGCGGCGAAGCGGCCGCGCGAAGGCGGAAATGCTCGCCGTGCAGGGTGAATAGGCGCGACGGAACGATCGCGAGCAGATCGGTGCCACCGATCATCGCCATGGTGTTCAGATAGTTCGGCATCCAGGCAGCGGTAATTGGACGGGCGGGTCGCCTAGCGAGCGTCTGTTCCACCATGCTCACCACGCCAGTGTCCAGGCGCGTCTCGGCATAACGTTGCGCGCAGAAGGTCTCGTAGGACATTGGCCGATCCAGCAGTCGATTGTCGCGGTCCCCGATCAGCACCCACAGGTCCGCGAAAAGATATTGCTCGCACGAAATGTCGACCCGATAGGTGTCGTCGAGGGAGTCTTGCTGCGATGGCGCGATGCAGACATCGACCTGTCCCTCATAGACGCGCGTCAGGGCGTTGGAACTCAGATCATCGATCTGGCAGCTGACATTCGGAGCCAGCCCGGCGATGCGGTGCGCGAGCGGTGCGCCGAATATCTCGGCGCAGTAAGCGGACATGACCAGCGAGAATTTCCGCTGGGCTGTGGCGGGATCGAACGCAGATTCGATGGCGAGCATCGCTTGGATACGAAACAGCAGTTCCTTGACTGGTCCGGCGAGTGAGCGTGCGCGTGGCGTCAGCTCCATCTTGCGGCCAGCGCGCTCAAGAAGTGGGTCGGAAAGTCGTTGCCGCAGCTTCTGTAAGGCCGCGCTCATCGCCGGTTGCGACACGAAGACACGCTCGGCCGCGCGCGTCACGTTCTTCTCGCTCAATAAGGCGTCGAGCGACACGAGAATATTGAGATCAAGGCCATCCAGATCCATCAGCCCACCCATCGCTCCTTAGCCGCTTCGCAGATGATCTCTCGGAACCAACGCTGGGCAGGGTCGCTCTCCGCGCGAGCATGCCAGATTAGGGCATCCTGCAGGACGGGCAAGTCCAAGGGCACGGGCATGATCCGCAGATCATCCCGCGATTCGAGTTGCCTCGCCAAACTGGCGCGCACCACCGCGATCAAGTTCGATCCCCTGACCATCTCCAAGGCCAGCACGTAGCTTGGCACGATGAAAGCGGCGCGGGGACCATCTTTGATCGCATCGAGTGCGCGCTCGACGACGCTTCGTATGTTTTCCCCTACGCGCACCACGATGAGCGGACGACTGCGCAGACTCACCGGCCGGGACGGTTCGTCGTGATCAAGATGTGCCTTGGATCCGACGAGGACGAACGGATCGGAGAAAAGCGCGGCCGAAAGTAGATTCTCATTGGCATGGTCAGGGTCGAAAAGGGTTCTGTCGTTGACGGAGATGCAACAATCCTTCGTGCCCGCATTAAGATGTTGAAACATTTGCGAGGTCGCATAATCAACCTCGAGGCTGATCAACGGTGCGCGATCTGCGAGGATACGGCTGATTGCCGGCATCAAAAGCTCGGCTGTGAACGACGACATCGCCACGCGAAAAGAATACCGCGATTTCTCAGGATCAAAAGGCGGGAATTCGGCTAGTGTCGTTCGTACGTCCGCGAGTAGCGCGCGCAGGGTCGGGTACAGCGCCGCTGCCTTCGGCGTGTGCTCCAAGCGTCGGCCGACCCGCTGCAGTAGGTCATCCTTCATGTAAATCCGCAGGCGCTGCAGGGCGCCGCTTATCGCGGGCTGCGATAGATTGAGCCGCTCCGCCGCGCGGGTAACGCTTCGTTCATCCAGAAGGGCCTCGAGCGCCACTAGCAGGTTTAGGTCCAGTCCCTTGAAGTGCATCTGCTCCTCGCTTGCAGTATTTACAAATGCCGACATGCCGAAACCGGCATCTTGATAGGTTTATCGCTTAATAAATGCAAATCGATGTACGTTAGGTATTGCATCAGTATTTCTTATTGCGACCATCGGTAAATCCTATTTCTGACGGCTAACGATGAAAAATATCAGTCGTCGAAAGATATGGGATATCGCCGTTTTTGGTCCGAAGGAATCATCTGATGAGGATTGTCGCTCTAGAAGAGCATTTCACCCTGGCCGAGATGGTAGGACGCATACCGCGCGACCGGATAAGGTCTTGGGGCTGGCCCGACGAAATCCCGCCGCACATGCGGCACGACGATCAGCTAGCTGATCTCAACGAGGGGCGACTGGCCGCAATGGACCAGGCGGGCATCAGCGTCCAAATCCTCTCCGCCGCCGGGCCGGGGGCGGACTTGCTCGAAGGGATCGAGAGCATTCGCTACGCGCAAGACTATAATGACAGGCTGGCCGAGAGCGTGCGCCGGCATCCCGCGCGGCTCGGTGGATTCGCCCATCTGCCGATGGGCATTCCCGCCGCCGCAGCCGACGAGTTGGAGCGCAGTATTCGTGATCTGGGTTTTAGAGGCGGGCTGATCAACGGCATGACCAATGGCCGGTTCCTGGACCATGCCGATTTTGAGCCCCTGCTAGCCAGGGCGGAAGCGCTCGATGTGCCAATCTACCTCCATCCTGGCCTCCCGCCTGCCGCGGTGAAGGACACCTATTTCACGGGTTTGCCCGGCGATACCGGTTTCTTGCTGTCGATCGCCGGGTGGGGTTGGCACGCGGAAACGGCGTTGCATGTGCTGCGGCTGGTTCTCGCTGGCTCCTTCGCCCGCCACCCGAAGCTCAGGATGATCGTCGGGCATATGGGCGAAGGGCTGCCAGCGATGCTCGCGCGGTGCGATAAGGTCTTCTCACCGGCGACCAACGCGTATCTCGACCGTAGCGTGAGCGAGACGCTGCTCAATCAACTATGGATCACCACGAGCGGCTTTTTCGACATGCCGTCGTTCATGGCTGCCTTTCTGTCGTTCGGTGCCGATCGCATCCTATTTTCCGTTGACTATCCCTATGCACCGAATACCGCCGGCCGGCGCTTCCTCGATACGCTGCCGGTATCGTCGGCTGATCTAGCGAAGATCGCACATGGTAATGCCGACGGTCTTTTAAAGCTTAGCGACATTGATTCAGTCCAAGGCTAGGATCGCCGCGGTTAATCTCGCACATTCGTCCAAGCGATTTTTCGCGGACCCGCCATTGATCTAGCCATGGTTCCCGTGCCGCAAAACTGTAATTGGAGGGGAGCCATTCATGCCCAATTTTCCAGAGATCCGCGCGACCGACCTCAAGGGTGTGATCTCCTATCTTATTACGCCGATGAAAGAGGACGCTGGCCTGCATTCGACCGACGCGATTAACCATGACGAAGCGGCTCGCATCGTGGACAGAATGATTGAAGACGGCGTCGCCGGTTTTTGCCTGAACGGCACATTCGGCGAAGCGCCGTCGGTGACGTTCGACGAGCAGGCGGGCTTCACGAGGACAGTCGTCGAAGCGGCCCGCGGTCGGGTTCCCGTCTTCGGCGGCGCAACGTCGCTCAATACCCGCGACTCGATTGCGCGCGTCAAGGCAGCGCGCGATGCGGGGGCCCAAGGCGTCATGCTGGGGCGCCCAATGATGGCGACCATGTTCGACGAGAATATTATCCAATATTATCGCGACGTTGCGGCCGAAGTGCCGGATATGGCGATCATCCTGTACGACGATCAGGAAGCGTTCAAGCGGCCAATCACGACCCGCGTCTATGCTGAGCTTGCCAAGCTCCCGCAGATTATCGCCTGCAAATATCGTACCCGCGTTATGGTGTCGGGCTTCCTCGACAACGTGTTCAATCGCGATGTGGAAGCCGTTGGTGACAATATTAAGTTGATGCTTGCCGAATTCGATTGGGTCTTCGCTTATCAGAATTTTGGGATCGACACGATCTGGTCCACCGGCGTGAATGGGGGGCCAGCGCCCACCATCACTCTTCAGAATGCTCTTTTCAGCGGCGATCAAGCGAACGCTCGAGCGATCACGCGCGATCTTAGCTGGAGTTATGAAGGCCTTGTGCCCGCTGCGGGGTTGGAAACTTGGCATGCGGACAAGATCCCATTTATGAAAGCGCGGTTCGCCGCGGCCGGCTATGTGAAGCCCGGTCCGGCACTGCCGCCCTACACTTGGATCAGCGGAGAGCGGCTGAAGACGGCGCAGGAGCTGGGCGCACGCGCCAAGGCGCTTCAGGAAAAATATTCCACGGCTGCCATCTGGAAGTGAGACCCGCGCCTCGCAGCGTGGCCATCGCCAGCGCGGCGATAAGAGGAAATGGGATGAAGCTCTGCGATTTTCCCGAAATTTACCGGTCACGCTGGTCCTCGGAGTACGAGCAGGATCGCTTCATAGTGGAAAATCCGTCCGACGGGCGGCGGATCACTACTGTCCAGGGTGGCGGTGCGGTGGAGATCGACCAAGCGGTTCGGGCTGCCGACGCGGCCTTCCATTCCGAGTGGCGCTGGCGGGCTCCACGGGAAAGGGGAGCGATTCTAAGCCAGTGCGCGAGCCTGTTGCGCGACCATGCCGACGAACTGGCACGGATCGAGACGATGGAGGTTGGCAAACCCTTATTGCAGGCCAGGCCGTTCGACATCGAATTCCTGATCTGGTCATTCGATTATTTTGGATCGGTCGCGGACAAGTTGCCGTCGAGCTATCTTGATGCCGGGCCGGTTGACGTGGCGGTGCGGCTCGAACCTTATGGTGTTGTAGGCGGTATTATCCCGTTCAACTGGCCACCGATCCACACCGGGGCCAAGGTTGCCCCCGCGTTGGCGGTGGGCAATACGGTCGTCCTCAAGCCGGGCGAACAGGCGCCGCTAGTTGTCATGCGCATTGTCGAATTGCTCAACCGGATACTTCCAAAGGACGTGCTCCACGTCGTGCCGGGGCACGGGCCGACCGCCGGCAGCGCACTCGCCGCCCATCCGCTGGTACGCAAGATATCGTTTACCGGTTCGACTGCCACTGGGATCGCGGTGCTGAAGACCGCTGCGGACAACATCACGCCGGCATTGCTGGAACTCGGCGGCAAAAACCCGTTCATCGTTTTTGACGACGCCGATCTCGACCGCGCCGTCGCCGGAGCTCTGGACGGTGCCTATTTCAATCAGGGAGAAGCTTGCACCGCCGCCTCCCGGCTAATCGTACAGCGCGGGATCCACGACCGTTTCGTCGAGAGGCTTGCAGCTGGAGTCCGTCGCCTGCGGGTCGGCGACGGGATGCTGCCCTCGACGCATGTCGGTCCATTGGTGACGCGCAGCCATCAATGCAAGGTGCTCGATCTCATCGCAATCGGCATCGAGGAAGGTGGCCGGGTTGCGGCACAGGCGCCACTGCCGGACGATCCCGCACTGGCGGGCGGCTTCTATGCGCCGCCGACTTTGTTCACCGGTGTCGATGAGACGATGCGGATCGCCAATGAGGAGATATTCGGTCCGGTCGCTGCGGTCATCCCTTTCCACGATTTCGACGACGCGCTGCGGATCGCCAATCGATCGGAATACGGCCTTGTCGCCGGAATCTATTCGCGCGACATTGAGAAGGCTCAGCGCATGGCGCGTCGTGTCGATGCCGGCATCGTGTTCGTTAACAACTATTATCGCGCGTTCATGGGCACGCCATTCGGCGGAACGAAGGCTAGCGGATATGGGCGCGAGCATTCCATCGACACGTTGCGGGAGTTCGGCCATTTCAAGGCGATACGGACGCCCAGTGGCGAAGGCGAGGTTCCCTGCTGGCGTGCGGTAGATGAGATATATGGTGATCGGATGCCGTCGGCTTAGCCAATAGCTGGGGTGACGTGTTCCCGAGTGACTTTGATGACCTGCGATATTTCCGCGCAGCACATCCATTATAATGGGTAGCGCGGCGAGGAATATCTCGCGGGCGGAGAAAATATACCGTCCGCCTGGAAACACCCGTCTTCCGTTCAGCGGGTTACGACGGTGAGGTCGTAAGGACGACCGACATAGAGGATTTCGGCTTCCATCAGGCAGTTCTCATCGAACGGATGGATGCCCACCAGTCGCCATGATGCTTTGTAGGCCGTATTCGGTTCTAGGGAAAGAGCAGGAAAGAAGGATCCGGGGATGATCGCCGTATTGATGGCTTCGATCATCAGTCCCCAATCGGCGAGGGCGTAGCGGGTTTCGGTGAAAGGGCCGGCGGGATAAAAGCCGGATGCGAACAGTGCGCGGTAGAACTTCTCGGTTTCCTCAGTCGTGTCGATCAGGAATTCACCGAAGACGTCGCTGCCATAGGCCCTGTATTTGGGATTGGGAGCCATCGTTGCCATGACGCCTTCCAGATCGCCGATGACTTCGCACCACCAATGATCCCGGTAGCGGGCTAACATGAGTTGGCGTCGCGGATCGGCGATCGATGCTACTTCACGATCGAACCAGAGCCGCGTCGCCATGATGTCGTCGGCGAGACTTTTCTCTGGGATCAGGGATTTCATATTCACGATGGCTCCTCCTCAAATCGGGTGGACGAATGGCTCGAGCGAGCGGCACGAGTGAATGCCGTCTGCAGTCACGCCGGCCCGCCGATCAGGCGGTGCGGACGACTTGCCCAGCAAGCGACTGATTCACGCGTAGGCCAGCCGGAATATTCTCGACGCCGATGCGGCGATCGAGTTCTTCCTCGAACCAGTAAAGCGCTTTTTCCTGACAGCCCAACAGCAAATTGGTTGCGCCGCTTTCGACACCCTTCTGCATCCGAGCGAACAGGCCGATATCCTCGTCGACGATATCGTCGAAGCCTTTACGGATCTGTTGCCAATATTCGGGATCTTCCGGGCTGTCCTTCCAGCCGACGATGCGCACTTCCATGATGGACCTGCGAGACCCCAGCGGCCAAAAAGTCTGAACCCCGAAGCCGCAGGCGTCGAGCGCCGCAGAGAAGTTTGGAAAACTCGGGATGGTGATCGAATATTGCCGGAAAAGGTCACCGAAATCGGGCGGCACCTTGCCGCTGTCTTGGTAGATCGAGCTGCTTTTGCCGACGCGCTTGCGAGCAGCGAGCCGCGTATGTCCATTGCCGAACAGCGAGATTACGAAAGCCTTGGAATCGAGATGTGGCCCCAGGGTCTTGGGATGCACTGAATTGAGGTGATAGGCTTCAAGGAAATTGTGATAGGCCAGTTTCCAGTTGCAATCCATCTCAAGCGTAAAGATGTCCTTAACGATGAGCCCTTCGAGCGGGAAATCGGCACTCCGTTCGCTGGCCGGCTCCATGAAACTCGCGAGGGAATCGGCATCGGGATTCATGTTGATGAATATCATGCTTCGCCAGTTTTCGCAGCGGATCGGCGTCAGGCCACGCGTCGATTTTACCAGCCCCGCGAAGTCCTGCGCCTCGGGCACCGCTACCAGCTCGCCGTCCGCCGAATAGCACCACGCATGATAGGGGCAGACAAGCCGGGTCGCCTTGCCGCGCGGCGCATCTAGCAACGTCGTAGCGCGATGTCGGCAAACATTGTGCATCGCTCGCACGACCCCATCTTTGCCGCGGATGATGATGACCGATTTGCCGAGCCGTTCGAAAAGAACATAGGAGCCATGGCTTGGAAGTTCGGATTCCAGCGCAACGAATAGCCACGTGCTGTCCCACATCCGTATCTCGGCGGCGGCAAATTTGAGATCATGATAACGGCCGGCAGGTATTTCGGGGAGCGGCGGGAAGTCTTCAGGATAATTTTCTCGATCGACTTGAATCTCAATAAGGCGGTTGATGGCGTCCAGCATAACCCTCTCGCTTTTTATCTTTGGCCGACGCCGTTCGCGCGGCATCTGTCTGATCCTCGGGGTGGCGAGCGTACTGCAGTGTGAAGAAGCGAGGAAGATGCATTGGACGGATGCTAACTATCCACGCCGCTTATCCGCTAGCTTTGTACGTCCACATCGACACAACCTGAGATCAGCCCGTGTCAGACTGTCTCACAGCACCTTGTTGGCTTGCTCGGTTAGGGTGATAGAGCGTCGCTTGGCGTGATCGCACAGGAAATAATGATTTTCCTTTTCATGATACCCTTGCAGAGGATGGAGCGGCCGACCGGCGCTGACGTCTCATCCGAGCGGTAGGAAACTTGAAGGGATGGCGGCGTGCCGGGTCATATGCTGCGCGCGAGCAGTCGGGCGCGTTCACGCCCACCGCAAACAATGGCCGGTGCGCCGGGCAAATACCGAGTTTGGATATCCGTCATCAAAGCCGCTTCCCTAGCGGTTGATCGGCCCCTGTGGAAACGACAGTCGCGCTAGGTGCGATGACACGATAAGCGGCCAGATGTTTCGTCCGTTCTGCGTGCCGGGCTAGACCTTGAACCTGTTTCATTGGCTTGGTCCCGCCCATTTTATCCCGGAAAAGCGCCACGTATCGATTATAAGCGTCCTTGATGTTGGCCATCAGGCGATAGGATTTGTCTCTGCGCGAGAAATAACCAAGAAAATGCGAGAACTGCTGATCGGTATCGAAATATCGGACGATCGACCGGAATAGGCAACGGCCATTTTCGGACCGGGCGGTTGCAACTTGGAGGGGAAAGCTGTGAGAACTAACCGTCACATTTATACCGAGTTCGCTACGAGCATGATCGCCATGACGGCCTTTGTGTTTTCTGCTGCCGCTCATGCCCAGAACGCGGCCGGCGGGCCGGCTGCGGCTGGGGGCGAAGGAACCAGCGTCAACGACATCGTGGTCACCGCACAGCGGCGCTCGGAGCGGCTACAGGACGTGCCAATCTCAATTGCCGTTATGAGCGGGGCGAAGCTGGAGCAGGCTGGCGCTGCTAGCGGAACCTCCGATATTCTCGGCGGCGTAGCGGGCGTGTCGGTATCGGCAACGACGCAGAATGGCGGTACGCTGATCACCATGCGTGGCGTGTCGGCCGGTAACCAAAATCTCAACGGCGCCAGCACCGTGGGCTTCTATATAGATGCGCTGCCCTTCGGCTTCGTCAAGTCGGCCATAGCGCCCAATATCGCGATCTACGATCTCGACCGAGTGGAGGTGCTGCGCGGCCCGCAGGGCACACTCTATGGCGCCAGCTCCCAGAATGGCGTGGTCCGCGTCCTGACCAAGGACGTGAATCTCGACAAGTTCGAATATAAGGCGCGCGGATCTGTCGCCACCACCCACAAGGGTGACGAAAGCTATCAGGGCGATGCCGCGGTCAATATTCCAATCATCGACGATGTGCTCGGCGTGCGCCTGGTGGCGGGCTATCATGATATGGGTGGGTGGCTCGATCGCGCCACTCAGAAGGATGCGAATCATAGCGAGCTGAAGGACTTCCGAGGGCGTGTCCGCTTTGAGCCTAACGACCGGCTGAAAATCGGCCTCAGCGCATGGCTGTCCTCGCAGCATGATGGCGCTCCATCGGGTGCCGAGCTGCCCTATCGGGCTACGAACCTGATCGACGAACCGGCCAGCACGCGCATCCACCAATATGGCGCCACGGTTGATTATGATTTCGATGGTTTCTCAGCGTCGGCGGCGAGCGGGTTGCTCCGCTACAACAGTAAGGCCATCCTAGATTATGCGCCGCCCCTCCCGGCCACCTTTCTCGATTCGCGCTTCATTTCACGGGTTGAATCGCATGAACTCAATTTCCGGTCGACGACCACAGGTGACTGGCGTTGGACGGCGGGCGGGATTTACCGAAATGCCCGCGACCGGTTCTTCGGCGATCGCCGGGGGCTGATCCCGGCTCCGCCCATTGATTATGTTGACGCATCGAAGTCTTACGCGTTTTTCGGTGAACTGACCCATCTCATGTTCGATCGCCGGCTCGAACTGATGATCGGTCTGCGCTATTTCCATGACCGGGTCAGGACCTATGAGCTTCAACCCGGAAATGGGATTCCAGGTACGCCCCTTGCCTCGTTCACGGCGAAGTCCAAGAAGGCGTCCCCGCGTATCGTCGCGACGTTCCACGCTGACAGGAATCTGACCTTCTACGCGTCCTACAGCGAAGGCTTCCGCAGCGGCTATCCCCAGATTCCCTCGGTTACCGCTGCCGCACCGACGATTCCCAGCGCCAGACCAGACAATCTCAAGAACTACGAAATCGGATCTAAGGGGAGCCTTTTCGACGGAAGGTTGACGTTCGACAGCGCGCTATATTACATCAAGTGGATCGATGTTCAGCAGGTATTGAAAGTTCCGCTCAACGGAACCTTCTACGCGGCCGTTGTGAACGGCACCGGCGCCAGCGGCGTCGGTGTGGATCTCTCGGTTGCTGCCCAACTCACCAGGAGGCTGCGGTTGTCGGGGGGCTTCGATTGGAATGATTTGAGCGCGGATGCCGACGTTTTCTCGGGCGGAGCGCTGTTGCTCGGGAAAGGGCAGCGTCTCGACATGTCGCCCGAATATACCGGTAACGTCGGCCTCGATTATAGCGTCCCCTTGTCTTCCGAACTGGACGGCACTTTCTCGGTCTCGGGCAATTTCAACGGCAAACTGTATCAGCGTACGATCGGCTTTGCCGACAGCAGCGAAAGCCTGTTCACGGCGAAGGCCAACTTCGCCCTGCAAAAGGGCGATCAGTGGACCGCCTCGGTCTATGTCGACAATCTGACCAACGTGACGAAAGTGGTCGCTCCGAGCAATATCGCCAATCTCTTCCCGAATTGGCGGCAGCGTACCCGTCCACGGACAATCGGGTTCCAGATGGAATATCGGTACTGACCTTCGCAGTGCGGGGCCGATGTGGTCGGCCCCGCAGGCTGGAAGAATGGAGACGATGCGAGACCCTAATATTCTCTCAGGCGGTCGTACACCTGGCCGGTTTCAAGAGAGGTTGACGCATATCGCGTGTAATGTGTGAAGGTCGCGGGCACTATCTCCGCGCAGCCTCGGCAGGGTTCTCCGATCGCTCTGACCGGCTCGCGCGCGGGGATCACAATCAGCCGGGGGCGATCAGAGGCGGTAGAGGTTCACCGCGTTGTCATGAAACATATGCGCCCGCTCCGCCGCGCCATACTGGTTCGAGAATATCTTTAAAGCGTTCCAGACGGTGACGTAATCGGCCGACAGGGAGTCGGGCGGAAAATTGCTTTCGAACAACGCCCTACGCGGCGTGAAGCATTCGATAGCATGTTCATAATAGGGCTTCAGAATGGTCGCAAGACTGCTCGATCCCTGCGGGGGAGCCGCGGCGGATCCGAAAAGCCCCGACGTGATCATTCCCATGCCGCCGACTTTGACGTGGACATTGGGTTCCCGGCCCAGGGTCTTGAGGTCCGCCATCCAGGTCTTGAACACTTCGTCGCGGCGGCCCCGGAAAGCGCCAATGCCCATCGGCACACCGATATGGTCCAAGACGAACGTGACGTCAGGCAATGTGCGAACGGTGGCGATCACGTCCTTCAACTGGCTGTGGAGGACCATCAGTTCGAACAGCAGCTCATGCTTGGCCAACCGCGCCAAGCCGGCGCGGAAGGCTGGACGCAGGAGGAGTCGCTCGCGGTCTTCCCAGGTGCCGCCGTTTTCGCGCGGGATAACCGTATGACGGATGCCGCGGAAGCGCGCCGGCGCCGCTTCCATATGGGCGATTAGCACCTCTTCCACGGCGTCACCGAGCATCATGTCCGTATGGGAGATGATGCCGGCGCAGATGCGCCGGGCGGCCTGCGGGGAGTGCGCATTCTGCTCGGCGACGGCATTGGCGAACACCGTCTCGCCAACTGGGCGCAACGGAATCGGGCCATTGGTGAAGTGATTATTGTGCGCTTCGACGTAGACGGTCGCTCGGATGTTGTGGCCGGCGGAGACATCGCGCGTGATCTCCGGCAGCAGATAGGGCCCTTCCAGTTCCAACCCTCGAAATGGCGTACTCCACAGGTGGTGATGGCAGTCGATAATTGGTAGATCGGGTTCGAGCGCCTGCTCGGCTGGCATGCGTGCGTCCGATGGCCCGGATACGCTTAGCGCTCCGAGCAGGGCAGCCGATCCTAAAAAGCGGCGACGATCGATATAAAAAAGGGGACTCGGTGCCATATGGTCGGACTGCGATGGCCGGGATGGCATGGTCGATTCACTCCGCTAAAGCTATATGATCGGTCCAGCCGACCGGCTTCTTGAGCATTTCGATCACATAGCCGTCAGGGTCTTTGGCGAAGCCAACGATCATATTGTTCCATTCGGGCATTGGCGTGGGTTCGCGCGTGATTTCGCACCCTCTCGCGCGGATCTTGTCGGCGACGGTCCAGGGGTCTTCCAAAAATAACGCGATCTTGACCAGATTGTCCCGGCAATTGGGTTGCGTGCCCTTGAACTGCATCAGGCCTATCAGGATATCGTCACTATAGCTGACAATGACCTCCCTCATATGCGGGAGATCGTAGACTGTCTGCTGCTGCATGCCCAATGCTTCGGTGTAGAAACGGACGGATCGTTGCAGATCGCTCACGCCGATGCATATGCCCGCAAAGCGGCCCTTATCCTCAGTGGACGGCGTCCTGATTTCAGCCATGGGACATTTCTGGGGCGCGATCGGCGGACGACAGCTCGTCGAGCGGCGGTCCAAATTCGAACCCCTCCATGTCGCCCTGATCGCGCCAGGCCTCCATCAGCGTGTTGAACGCATTGATCCCCGGCGCGTAGGACTCCAACCCGTGTTGCTTGCCAGAACTCTTCTGTCCTTCGCCGTTGAAATAGCCTGGCGTACACTCCGCTAGAAATTGGGAAGCGCTTCCGGACAATCGGCCGATTTCCGTCACCCAAGCCGACTCGGCTTCGATAGTCGGCTGGGCGTAGCCTACGCCGCGTTCGATCAATTGCTTGATGATGTATACGATGTGCAGGGCCTGGCTGTCGAGTACTGCCGTAATATTCACCGAGGCACCGTTCTGCGAAAAGCCCTGTAAGAAGTAGTTGGGAAAGCCGTGGCTGGTGAAGCCATGAAGCGTCCTCAGCCCGCCGGCGAAATAATCGCTAAGCCGTACCCCGCCCTGGCCGACGACATCGTAATCCTGTCGACGCACCCAGTCCGTGCCGATCGTCTCGAAGCCTGTGGCGAGGATGATACAGTCCGCCGGATATTCGATGCCGCCCGCGACCACGCCATTTTCGGTGATGCGTTCTACGCCGCGTGTCTCGCTGGTGTCGACAAGCGTGACGTTGGGCCGGTTGAAGGTCTGCAGATAATGATCGTTGAAGGTCGGCCGCTTGCAGAACAGGCGATACCAGGGCTTGAGCGCCGAGGCGGTCGTAGGGCTGGCGACGATCTGGTCGATGCGATCGCGGAGCTGGTTCATTCGAATGGCGTCTAAGATTTCGGCCTGCTCAGCCTTTTGATCGGTGAACTCGGTCCCTTCGTTAGCCCAGCTCGCCAAGGCGCGGTAATTTTCGGTCCATTTGTCGTCCACCAAGTCCTCATCGACCGGCTGGCCCACTGCAATGCTGTTGAAATTTTCCCGACGCCGCTTCTGCCAGCCCGGCTGCAAGGCTTTGGCCCATTCGATATCGGTAGGCTTGTTGCCGCGTTCGTCGACGCTGGAAGGCGTTCGTTGGAACACATACAAATGCTCGGCGTATCGGCCGAGAAAGGGAACAGCCTGGATCGCGGTGGCACCGGTGCCGATGATCGCCACGCGCTTGTCGTTGAGCCCGGTCAGGCCGCCCTGATGGTCGCCACCCGTATAGTCATAGTCCCAGCGGCAGGTGTGGAAGGCATGACCCTTGAAGGCCTCTAGACCAGGAATGCCAGGAAGCTTGGGCCGATTTGACAGGCCGGTCGCCGTGATCACGAAACGCGCCCGCATCGCGTCGCCGCGATCAGTCGCGATTATCCAGCGCGCGGCCGACTGGTCCCAAAGCAAGCCGGTGACACGTGTGCACAGAGCCGCGTTGTCGTAGAGTTTGTAATAGTCGGCGATGCGCCGCGAGTGTTCGAAGATTTCGGGCGCATATGAATATTTTTCCTTGGGTATATACCCGACTTCCTCGAGAAGCGGCAGATAGCAGTAGCTGTCTATATCGCACTGACAGCCGGGGTACCGGTTCCAATACCAGGTTCCGCCGAAATCGCCGCCGACTTCGATAATACGGAAATTATCTATTCCCGCCTCGCGCAGCCGGGCACCGGACAGCATCCCGCCGAAGCCGCCGCCGATGATGGCGACATCGATCTCATCGACCAAGGGCTCTCGGATGAGAGCGTCGGCCTCGTAGGGATTATCGAGATATCGGCTAAAGTCGCCGGTGACTTGGATATATTGATCGCGGCCGTCCTGCCGGATGCGCTTGTCACGCTCGCGACGATATTTCGCCCTTATCACCTCTAGATCGATAGGAGCGCTCCTGATGTCAGGGGTCACGCCATCCATATATCCACCCTTCGTTATTCTGCCGGCAATTCGAAGAGTAGACAGGCTTGCCAGCTGCACAAATCAAAGGATTATATGTGCATCATTTGCGTAATTGATGATGTGGAGGACCGACCTTCGGGCGTTAGCCGCTGATACGATGTCGATAGCGCTACCCTATTTCTTCCTGAACACGCCCAGGTCTGCACAGAGGCGTCGAAACCAATTAACCCCTGCGTCAGTGACGCGGTGACGATGCCATTGCATCAGGTGGCGCATCTCCTCCGGGGGCTCGGGATGGGTAAGCAGTTTCAAGCGATGTTCAGTGACAAATCTTTCGCCTATGCGGGTCGGCACTATCCCCAGCATGGAACTGCCGGCGATGACGGACACCATCATGGCATATGTGGGAGTCCGCAGCGCCACGTCGAGCGACGCATAGCCGAATTTGTTGCCACGTGTTTCGCGAACAACATGGCGCGCCGACCGGAGTTGCTCAACGGTTGGAGCTGTACCGTACAGATCATTGTCGGCCGAAGCGACAATGACCCACCCGCTATTGTAGAGATTACAACTCGGGTGCTGCGTGGAGAGGACGTAATCGGGACTGAGCAGTAAATCAATTTCGCCACGCTCGAACCGGTCCGCACTATCGCTGCGCAGCAACCCTACGCTCAGATGGGCATGCGGCGCTTCTTTCTCGAAGGCCCAAGCAAGATGGGGTAAGCACAACTCAAGCGACTGTTCGTCGGCCAGAAGGTTAAAGTTGCGGGTGCTTGTTCGGCAATCGAAGTTGCTCGGTGAATAGATGGCGTCAGCCTGCAACAAGATAGCCTGTGTCGGCGCCAGGATCGACGCCCCCAGCTCGGTCAGCGTCAGGTCTCGTCCCTTGGGCACCAGCAACTCATCTGCCAGGATTTCACGCAAGCGCCGTAACGAAGCGCTCACAGCCGGCCGACTTTGGTTGGTCTCTTCGGCGGCATGCGTGACGTTACGCAAACGAAGCAGCGCCTCAAGCGTGACGATTTGTCCAAATCCCAATTTTCTCAGGTTCGCAGCGACCATCCTACCAGCCCTTCAGTTCCCACGCCGGCATAGGACTCTTCGCAATCGACTGCCAGGCGACTTCGCTCCGATATTAGCTCTTCCGAACGGGCGAACGGTCGCTGGTGCCGATGCGTGGCGCCGATATATCATAGCTATTTTGGCGATGGGCATATTGTCAAAAAAAGCACGTGAAGCCCCTGCCCGTGAAGGCAGGGGCTTGACGCGCCCGTGGTAAGGAGGCTCAGCCTCTTGAGGCGGAGGTTAGAGTCCGCGTCAAAAGTTGACTCCGATGGTCACGCCGTAGGTTCTCGGAGGTGCGGCACCGGCCTGGCTGCGCAACGCGGTCAAGGCAGCGAAACCCTGGTAATAGGTGTTGCCCAAGTTCTTGCCCCAAATGCTGGCATTCCATTGATGGTCTACGGACGTCCAGCTGAGCGATGCGTTGAGTAGACTGTAGGACGATGATTTTAACTGGTTTGCCGCATCCCAGTAAAAGCCGTCATTATAATAATAGGACGCGTTGACTCCGAAATCGCCGCTGGCTGTCGGCATTGTGTAAGTAGTCGCGAGACTAAGCGTAACTGGAGGAGTTTGAACCGTCGACCGGCCTTTCAGGTCGAGGCTGCAGGCGCGATTGCCCCCCGTCAGGGGCGTGGCAACAGGTGCTGCAGGGGGACATGGTTGCGGGTTCGGAACATAGAACGGTCCTGCGGGAAAATCAGTATACCGCCCGCGCTGTAGCGAAATGCCGCCCGAGACGCTGAGGTTTTTAAACGGGACCGTTTCGAAGTCGAGCTCGCCGCCCCAGATATGGGCTTTGCCGGCGTTTAGGGTGATCGTCCCGCCGACTATTACCTGTGTCACCTGCAGGTTGGTATAGTCATAGTTGAAAGCGCTTCCGTTGATCCGGAGACGCCGGCCCAGCCATTCGGTCTTGAAGCCGGCCTCGGTCGCATCCAGAATCTCCGGCGCGACAGGGGCGCCGGTCGGCGCGAAAAGATTGTATCCACCGCTTTTGAAGCCGCGGCTTCTGGAGAGATAGAGCATCGCGTCGCGGTCGATTTGATAGGCAAGTACGCCGCGATATGTGAACTTCGAGAAGGAGCTGTGGGCCGACACGACTGTCCGGGTTACGGCCCCTGCGGCGGTGACGCGGTCTCGCGTGCCTTCAAGCTGATAATCGTCCTTTGTATAGCGTACGCCAAGAGTCAGGCTCAGGCCGCTGTCCAGCTTGTACGTCGCATCGGCGAAGCCTGAATATGAATTGAGGTTCTGATGATCGTTCGTGACAGTGGCGGCAAACGGCGCTTGGGAGCTTCCGTCCGCGATCAATGGGTCTGGCGCGGCCCTCGAATGAAAATAATACAAGCCGACGAGCCACGTCAAAGCACTATCGTTCGATGACGCAAGATGGATCTCCTGGGAACGAACGTCTGTGTTCGCGGTGAGCGCCGAATGCGCTACGAAAGGGATCGATCCGTCCTGGTCGACGCTATAGAAATAGCGGATGTTACGCGCAGCGCTGATGCTGGTCAGTTTCACCTCGCCGAAATCATGATCGATTTTGAGGCTCGCAGCGGTCTCCTTGTCGCGCGAGCCATCGGCGGGCAGCCCGCCCGACGAATTATATCGTCCGACGTCTAAGCCGCCGCCGACGTTGACGCTTCCCGGCAGCGTCGCGGTATTCAGGCCCGAATCCCCTTTGGCGAAGCTGTAGCTTGCAGTGAACAGGACGGTTGTCGCCCCTGATGGTGCCCACAGGGCCTTGCTTCGCAGCGAGTAATAGGATCGCAGATGGATATCCAGGCCGGTCGTAAGGTTGCGTCCATAACCGTTTCGTTGATCGAGGCCGTCCACGGCTAAATTTACCGCCAGGGTGTCGGTCAACGGTGTGTTTAGATACATGTTGCCCGAAAACGTATCATAGTTGCCATATCCGGCCTGAACATTCCCGCTCGCGGTCTGGCTAGGATTTTTGGTGCGAACCTGGATCACGCCGCCGGTCGCGTTGCGGCCAAACAGCGTGCCCTGTGGGCCCTTCAAAATCTCCACCGAGGAGATGCTGCCCAGCGAGAAGAAACCGGCTGGCGGAGCGCCGACATACGCATCATCGAGATAGATGGCGACCGGTGACTCGAACCCAGTCGAAAGATTTGTTGCACCAACTCCGCGAATGAATGGGGTCGCACCGTTTCCGCCTGACGGGTTGAACTCAAGACCAGGGACCGCGGCAACGAGCTCGTTCGATTGACCCAGACCACGTCGGCTCAGATCATCTGCGGACAGAGCCGTGATTGCGATAGGCACCTGCTGCATGGACTCGTTACGCCGCTGGGCGGTCACGACGATGTCGGCGATCCCGTCAGATGGCTCAGTAACGACCTGCGTCGGCGATGCCTCCATTGCACTCGCCTGGGCAGAAATGGCCGTCGAAAAAACTCCGATGGCCACTCCAGTCAATAGCAACGCTTTCCATGGATTGCTCTTTTTCATGCTTTCCTCCCCTGCCGGACGAGCGCCGGCTTCTTTGATTTTTGAGACTACTTGGAGTGCTTCAGACCGAGCGGCCAGACGGGATTTCTGACAGTGATGTCGGCACGAGTTACACCTGCGCGGCGCCGGGCTTCTTGATGCGCCAGGTGCAGTTGATTTCCGCGGTAGCCGGACAGGCGCTCTGCAGCAGGTCCATCTGCCCGACGCATAGCTTAACCGAGTTGTGGCCAAGTGTAATTTTTGTGGACATTGCTGTCAGAAATTCGCGCCTGTTCCGGCTCGCCGGCACCGTTACGCATCGCTCGAACACATGCTCAAGGGGCGCTGACGCTCGCGAACACTAAGCAAGTATGGCGCCGGCGCGATGGCACTACTTATCACCCGCCAAGTAGGATCGGACAGGGCACGTGGCCGCCCACAGTCGACGATCCAGAACATAATCCGATGGCGAGCCCGATCTCGGGCCGCATTTAAGTCGAGTGAGAGGACGAGATTCAAGATGTCGCAACGATCCAAGCTTAACCAGCCACGCATTGACATCCATTCGCATGTGATGCCCGCGGCGGTGATGGGGAAGGCTGGAAGCCACGGCCCG
>Ga0207667_10000885_pt1 | contig 38155 bp, 33 predicted proteins | sample KBSCornC52_FD_184301 | JGI IMG/M metagenome (GOLD analysis project Ga0207667, IMG submission 184301) | Corn rhizosphere microbial communities from Kellogg Biological Station, Michigan, USA - KBS Corn C5-2 (SPAdes) (version 2) | ecosystem: Host-associated > Plants > Roots > Rhizosphere > Soil ...
CGGGGAGCAGCCGAGGCGACGAAGAGCTGCGGAGAACGACGAGCCTCACGCCCCCAGCTTCCGCCCCAATCAAGCCGAGCCCACCAACATCTTCTGCTTCCATTTTCCGCAAGGCCCACTGGCCCGCTTCGTGGAGAGGTTCTGGTATTGGAAGGGACATACGGCAACTCATTCTCTGGAACGGGTTCTGCCCACCGGCACCGTCCAGCTTGTCCTTGATTTAGGCAGCGCGCGCATCGCCAATTCCGTAGTCTCCGGGCCGAGATCCATCTCCTCCATCATCCAGAGAACCGCCCAGGACGAACTCCTCGGCATTCACTTCAAACCCGGCGGCGCATTTCCATTCCTTGCGTTTCCCTTGCCAGAGCTGCGCAACGTATCCATCGGCATGGAGGACGTTTGGGGAAGAGCACAGGCCGATACATTGCTGTCTCTGCTGTACCAGGTCAAGAAACCAGAAGCGCGCTTCAGAATTCTCGAGGCTTACCTCATCAGCGCATTACGCCGCCCGTTGCAGCGCCATGCTGCGGTCGCCTTCGCTATTGCTGAACTGCAGCGAAACCCAAATCTCCCCATGAGCCGGATCGCCGAGAAAGTAAACCTCGGCCACCGGCGCTTCATTGAGATCTTCGCCAGCGAAGTTGGCCTGACCCCAAAACTCTTCAGCAGAGTCCAGCGCTTCAATCAGGTTGTGAGTTCCGTCGCGCATCAATCTCACGTGGACTGGCTGGAACTTGCGATGTCCTTTGGCTACTGTGACCAGGCTCACCTGATCCACGAGTTCCAGGAATTCAGCAGCGTCACCCCGACCGAATACCTCGGCCTTAGAACGGAACACCTCAGCCATCTCAGCGTCCCCGCCGGGAGGTAAATTTTTACAATACCGCCTCGCGTCCCCTTCTCTATAGTCGGAACGGCAAGAGAAAGGTGGCTCACGTGAAGTCGCACGCGATCCCGGAAGGATTCCACACCATCACGCCCTACTTCACCGTTCAGGGTGCGGCGAGGCTGATCGAGTTTCTGCAGCAGGCCTTCGAAGCCGTAGAAGTCCGTCGATCCACGATGCCCGACGGCACCATCATGAACGCGGAGCTCAGAATCGGCGATTCCATGGTCATGTTGGGTGAAGCTCCCCCGGCCAGCAGCGACGTCAAGCCGCTGACCTCCATGCTCTATCTCTATGTAGCCGACGCAGACTCCGTCTATCAGCGCGCTGTCAAAGCCGGCGGCAAAAGCATTCGCGAACCCGCCGACCAGATCTACGGCGACCGAGTCGGCGCCATCGAAGATGCGTGGGGCAATCAGTGGTGGATCGCCACCCGAAAAGAAGATGTCCCAGAGGATGAGCTCAAAAGACGAATGTCGCAGTTCAAGAAAAGCTGAGCGATGCCTCCCTGGATCGCAAAGGCGACGCTTCTCCTCGGCATCGTAGCCGTCGTAGCCATCCGCGCTCCATACGGACGCCGCAGTTCCCGAGTCAGAATAATCAAGAGCAAGCGTGGCAAAGCTGAGGTCGCTCTACTCTCGGGCATGTGGCTGGGCAGCGTGGTCTTGCCCATTCTGTGGATCGCGACACCGCTGCTCTCTTTTGCGGATTACCCATTGCACGCGCCTCAGTATGCCACGGGTGTCGTCCTGTTTTCTCTCGGGCTTTGGCTGTTCTATCGATCTCACGCAGACCTCTCGACCAACTGGTCCGTCAGCCTCGATATCCGCGAAGATCACCAGTTGATCACCTCAGGTGTGTATCGACACCTTCGCCACCCTATGTACTCTGCCATCCTTCTTCAAGCCGTTGGCCAGGCGCTCATCGCGCCGAACTCGATCGTGGGAGTGGTCTATCCTTGCGCCTTCCTCCTGATGTGCGCCTTGCGTCTTGGACCCGAAGAACAGATGATGCTGCAGCAGTTTGGAGAAAGATATGAGATCTACATGAGAGATTCGCGCCGATTGATCCCCTTCCTCTGGTGACTTTCGGGCAGCATTGGTCCCAGTGCCAAGCCGCCTCTTTCGGAAGTTACTTGCTCCGGACGATCTCGTAGATATTCTTCGCCAGAGCGTCGGTTCCATCCCACTGGCTCACATTGCTCATCACCGCCACCGCAATTCCGCTCTCTGGCGCCAGCAGCAATTCAGTGGAAGACCCAGGATCCCGTCCCGTGTGCATCAGCAACCGCTCCCCGGACGCCGATGGTCCAACGAACATTCCCATGCCGTAGTAAAGCCCCTTCCCCATGCCAAAGTAGTCCGGAGCATCGGGAGCGTTCGACCCATCCATCAGCTTGGGACGCAGCAGCATAGCGTCGCGAGTCTTCGCTTGGATCAGCCGCTCGGAGTTGAACGCCGCCGCGAACCGCACCAGGTCTTCGGCCGTGGCGAGATGCCCTCCGGCAGGAAGATTTTCGCTCACATCCCGGAAGGGAGCACGGATCAGTCTCTTCTTGGAATCCCACGCATACCCCGCCACTCTGTGAGGAGTGATGATCTGCGCGTCATCCTCGGTAATGCTGGACATGCCCGCAGGCACGAAGATCAACCTGCGCATCAGCGCGCGATACGGCATCTGCGCCGCGCCCTCCAGAACGCAGCCCAGCACTCGATACCCTAACGAGCTGTAAAGAAAATGCATGCCCGGCTGATACATCAGCGGATCGTCTTTAAACGCGTCCAGCGTCGGGATCACTTCTGTGTAGCGCGTGTACTGGGTGCTCTGTTCGCGCTTCGCCAGAGAATCCAGCGCCTCGCGCTGTGCCGGCGTGTCGCGAGGCTCTCCATTCGCGCCATGGTAGTGGCGTATGCCCGAGAGTTGCGTCATCAACTCGCGCGAGGTGATGACCCATTGCTTCTGCGGGTACGCGGGGCAGTACTGCTGGATCGGCGCATCAGGATTCAGCTTTCCCTCTTCCGCAAGGCGCATCGCGGCGGTCGCCGTCATCCACTTGGAAATCGAAGCCGTGCGAAACAGGCTGTTTGAATCGACCGGCACGTTCTGCTCCAGATCCGCACTTCCAAATCCCGCGCTCCACACCTGATCGCCTTTGGACACGGCTATGGCGAGTCCGGGCAAACCTTCCTTGGTAAGCGCGGCTGCGCTCAGTTCGCGAATCTCTTGGACTTGTTGCGGAGTCAGCCTCTCCTGAGCCCACAACTGCGGCGCGCAGATCGCCAAAATGGCACAAACCAAGACAGCCCTGGATGGAACGAAGAGGCGGTGACGACTTGAGCGGAGGTTCACGATTCACTCTCCAGGCGTGAGTTGGACATCAAACGTGCGAGTCACATCATCCCGTGGGGAGCCGGGTTTTGAGGCAGTCCTTTGCCTCTGATCTATGGAACGCGATCCAACCAAGCTGGATGGGCTCGCACCCCAACATAAAACAAGAACGGATTCGCCAGAGTTTTATTCCATGCAAATGTTCGGTCACACCGCTGGCCGCAGCCCCTCACGCAGAGGGGAGGCTCTCAAGCGCAGCCTTTGCCTTTTCGTATAGGCCCCGAGTCTCCTCGGTCTGCTTGCGCATCCCGTCCACAATATGGGCCGGCGCCTTATCGATGAACTTCGTATCTCCCAGCCGCGCCTCATTTGCGGCGAGCTGCTTCTCGTACTTCGCCAGCTCCTTCGTCAGCCGCTCGCGCTCCGCCGCCACATCGATCTGCCGCTCGTACACCACCGCCACATCGAAGCTCGCCGTGCTGCGCGCATTGCCGCCCGTCGGAGCCTCCGGCACAAGCTTCACCTCGCTCACCCGCGCCAGCCGCGAGAGCATATTGCCATTCTGTTTCGCCAGCGTCGTGATCCGGTCCGCGCCATGCACCAGGATCGGCGCCGACTCCTTCTCCGGCACACCCAGCTCCTTCCTCAGCGCCCGCACCGTCGTAATCAGCTCCTGCAGCACCGCCATGTCGCGGATCGCCTCACCGTCCGCCGGATAATCCTCCGCCTGCGGAAACCGCGCCAGCGCAATCGACACCTTGCCGCTCGCGTGCGCCGGCGGTTTGCCCTCATACAGCGCGTGCCATATCTCCTCGGTCAGGAACGGCATCAGCGGCGACAGCAGCCGCAGTGCGGCCTCGAACACCCGCACCAGCGTCGTCAGCGCCGCCGAGGTCTCCGCCTGCTGCGCCGCATCGTCGAAGTTCAGTCGCAGCTTCACAATCTCCAGATACCAGTCGCACAGGTCGCCCCAGAAGAACTGGTACACGTGGCTCGCCGCCTCGTCGAAGCGATACTCGCCTAGCGACGCATTCACCGCACCGGCCGTCTCCGACAGCCGCGCCATAATCCAGCGCGACTCCAGCGGCAGCTCGGCACCAGCCGCATCAGCCGCCACCGCACCCATCGGCGCACCCACCGAGGGATTCGCCGAATCGATGTTGCCCGTCGCCAGCGCCGCCTCTCCCGCCGGAGTCGTTGCCGCCACAAAGTTCGCAATCTTACCCGTAATGCTGTGGTCGAACGCAACCGGATCCAGCCCCGCGCCGCCACCCGTCATGAACGGCGCATCCGGATATTCGTACCGAATCCCCGCTTCCTTGGCGCGCTCCAGATTCATCAGCAGAAACCGCGCCGCGTTCCATATCTTGTTCGCGAACGCGCGATAGCCTTCCGTGCGCGCCTCGCTGAACGCAATGTCCGTGCCCGGCGACGCCTGCGACGCCAGGGTGAACCGCACCGCATCCGTGCCGTACCGCGTGATGATCTCGATCGGATCGATCACGTTGCCCTTTGTCTTCGACATCTTCTCGCGGTTCGCATCCCGCACCAGCGCGTGGATGTATACCTCGCGGAACGGCACCGCATCCGCCAGCGTGCGTTGCGAGCCATCCGGCATCGGCACATCCAGCATGAAGTGGCAGCCCAGCATAATCATCCGCGCCACCCAGAAGAACAAAATGTCGAAACCGGTCACCAGCAGCGACGTCGGATAGAACGCCGCCAGATCCGCCGTGAGGTTCGCGCTTTCAGGCTCGAGAGTCGCTATATGTCCGTGTCCACTCAAATGCGCTATCTCGAGAGTCGGATCATCGAATGCAATCGGACCCGCTTTTAGCGCTGCCTCTTTTAACGCGTCAGACGCCGCAATACGGAACGCCATCTCATTCGAGTCGATCTCGTGGTAGCTGCCGTCTATCAGCGAGACGTTTACGTCAACGAGCGAATGGCCCTCGACGACACCGCCACGCAGTGCTTCCCGTATGCTTTCTTCGATCGGCCTGATGAATCTTTTGGGGACAGCTGCTGGGTCCGCGTTGTTTGAAAACGTGAAGCCCTTCCCGCGTTCATTCGGCGAGATTCGTAGTTTCACGTGGCCGTAGTTTCCTTGACCACCTACCTGCCGGAGGTACTTGCTTTCACCTACCGCCGTCCTCGTAATCGTCTCTGCTATTTCCTGTTGTGTGTTCCCTATAATCTGCTTCCCCGGCCAGCCAAACACTGTAAACGGCAGCAGCCCCGAGGAGAACCACGTGTCCAGCACATCGGTGGACTGCTCCACTCTCTCGCTGCCACAGTGCTCGCAGCTCGTCGGAGTTCCACGTGAAACAGTAATGCCCTGGCACGCCGCGCAGTGCCACGCCGGAATCCGGTGTCCCCACCACAGCTGCCGCGAGATGCACCAGTCATGGATGTTATTCATCCATTCCATGTAGGTCTTCTCGTACATCTCCGGCGTAAACCGAATGTGCTTGTGACTCACCGCGAAGATCGCGTTCTCTGCAATCGACGCGCGGTCCGTCCCGCCCTTCGGCGTCTGGTTCACCGCCAGGAACCACTGCATGGAAAGCCGCGGCTCAATCACAGCACCCGAGCGCTGCGAAACCGCGATCGCCATCGCGTGGTCCTTCACCGCAACCAGCAATCCCGCGGCCTCCAGATCGGCCACAATCCGTTCCCGCGCCGCGTACCGCTCCATGCCGTGGTACGGCGAGCCGGGCAGAGAGATCCGCGCCTGCTCATCCAGGATCACCGGCTGCGCCAGAGAGTGCCTCTGCCCAATCGCAAAGTCGTTCGGATCATGCGCCGGCGTCACCTTCACAGCACCCGTGCCGAACTCCGGGTTCGCCCACTCATCCGCGATCACCGGAATCTCCCGGTCCGCCCTGCCTGCCGCCGCAGAGAGCGGCAGCGTTAGCAGTTTGCCAAGGCACTCCTGGTAGCGCTCGTCCTCCGGATTCACCGCCACCGCCACATCGCCCAGCATCGTCTCCGGCCTCGTCGTGGCCACCACCACCGAGCCCGTACCGTCGGCAAACGGATAGCGGATCTGGTACAGCTTGCCCATCCGCTCCTCGTGCGTCACCTCCAGATCGGACACCGCCGTCTGCTGCACCGGATCCCAGTTCACAATGTAGGCGCCGCGATAGATCAGCCCCTGCTCATACAGCCGGACGAACGCCTCCTTCACCGCGGTGCTCAGCCGCTCGTCCATCGTGAAGTACGTGCGCGACCAGTCCACACTCGCGCCCAGCCGCCGCATCTGGTCGGTGATGGCGGAGCCGTACTCCTGCTTCCACTGCCATACCCGCTCCACAAACTTCTCGCGCCCCAGCCGCTGCCGGCACACGCCCTCCGCGCGAAGCTGCCGCTCCACCATCATCTGCGTCGCAATGCCCGCATGGTCGGTACCCGGAACCCACAGCGCCGTCTCGCCGCGCATGCGATGCCAGCGCGTCAGCACGTCCATCTCCGTCTGGTTCAGCATGTGCCCCATGTGCAGCCGCCCGGTCACATTCGGCGGCGGCAGCAGCATGGTGAACGGGTGCGCCCCCGGCTCGGGAGCATGCGCAGGCGTGGGCACATCCCACAGACCCTCGGCCAGCCAGTAGTCGGCCCACCGCTGCTCAATCGCAGAGGGATCGTAGGCCTTGGGAAGGTTGCTGCCGGAGCTTTCAGTCGGAGGTGTCTGGGGATTCTTGCTCATGAGAGGATCGCGTGCGGCTCAGGCGCAAACTAAAATGCCGGCGGCACAGAAATTAAGGGTAGCACCCGCTCCGCCATCGCCACCCAAACTCCCGCGCCTCCACCGCGTTAGTATGTCCCACAAGCAGTTGCGCATCGCCCAGTTGCGCATCGCCCAGCCCACCTCAGGAGAACGCCATCGATGCCCACCCGGTTCTCCAGCATTCTCCTAATGCTCCCGCTCCTCATATCCGCCGCATCGGCGCAGATGCCCACAGCCTCGGCTGCCGGCCCGGACGCCAGCCCGGCTATCGTCAAGCTTCGCTCCCGGCTTCACGCCGGCGACACTGCCGCTCTAACCCGGTTCTGGCAGACGGTCCACCAGCACGGCGCCCCTCTCATCGAACCCGCTCCCGGCGCCAACGGCTTCTCCCTCGTCACGTTTCTCTGGCAGGGCAACAGCCACACCCGCAACGTCGTCCTCTTCGATGGTGTCGCCGGATTCGATGCCAAAGACCAGATGCTCCATCTCTCCGGCTCCAACCTCTGGTACAAGACCTATCGCGTTCGCAACGATGCCCAGTTCAGCTACAACATCTCGCCCAACGACCCGCTAACCTCCATCAATGACATCAAAGGTGACGACGCCATGCGCACTCGCCTCGCGATGCTGCGCCCAGATCCCCTCAATCCGCACCGCTGCCCCACAACCTTCGGCGCCTACGGTGCCGAGTCCTCTTACGTCTCGCTGCCCAACGCTCCGCCCCTGCTCTGGAACCGCCCCGTCCCTTCAGATCGCAAAGGCAAAGTCACCATAACCTCCATCCACAGTGCGCGTCTCCATCTCAAAAAGAAGCTCTGGGTCTACACGCCCCCTGGGTTCACTCGAAACGGCGAACAATATCCGCTGCTGGTCGTCTTCGACGGCGACCGCAACGTCGACTGGATCCCGAAGCTGCTCGACGTCCTAATCTACCAGCGCAGGATCCCGCCCGTCGTCGCCATCATGACCGATGATTCCATCCCCGCACGGCGCCGGGTTGAACTCCCCTGCAACCCTCTGTTCGCCGAGTTCCTCGCCAGGGAGCTCGTTCCATGGACGCAGCAGAACTATCACGCGACAACCCAGCCGCATCGCACCATCGCCGCCGGATCAAGCTACGGCGGCCTCGCCTCTGTCTACGCTGCGCTCAAATATCCAGATGTCTTCGGCAACGCGATCTCGCAATCCGGATCGTTCTTCTGGAAGCCGGACAACGCCACCCAGGGAGAATGGCTGATCCAGCAGGTCGAGGCGGCTCAAAAGCTGCCGGTGCGCTTTTACATCGAGGTCGGGCTTATGGAGAGCGATGCCTTTGAGATCGCACCGAACCGCCGCATGCGCGACGCGTTGGCTGCCAAAGGCGAGCTCGCCGGCTACTCCGAGTTCGATGGCGGCCATTCCTTCCTGAACTGGACCGCCGGCATCGCCACCCCGCTCCAGCAACTGCTCCGCACACCCATTGCGAACAGCCCCAGCACCCACAATTAGCACGCGCTCTTCACCGGCCCACCGGCTCACCCGGCAAACGGATTCAGCACCTTCACATCCAGGTCCTGCACGTCCGCCTCATTCCGCGTCACCAGCGTCAGCCCGTGCACCATCGCGGTCGCGGCCAGCAGTGTATCCACCACAGCTCGCGGCCGTTCCGCGGAGAGCTCGCCCCACAGCCGCGCAATCGCGGTATCGATTCCCAGAATCCGATCGCCAAACCCATACTCCAGCCCATCCGCCCACGCCGTGAGCGCACTCGCTGCGGCTGCGTCCGTCATTCGCTTCCGTGCGATCCCCTTACGCAGTTCTCCCAGCGTCAGCGCGCTCAGGTACAGCGCCGACTCCTCAGCATCCTGCAAAAAGGCCAACACCTGCTCATCGGCCTTCTTCCGCCGCAGCTCGGAGATCACATTCGTGTCCAGCAGATACTTCACCGCCGCGCTCACAGCTCCACGTTCCGGCCGGTATCCGTCTCCCGCTCAATCTCCAGGCTGTCCACCTTCGGACCACCCAGCAGATACGACTTCAAATCGCGCCGTTGCGCCGTCAGCGCCCGGTACTCCCGCATCGAGAGCACAACCGCGCGCTCCGCACCGTGCCGCGTAATGATCTGCGGACCCCGAGTGTTCGCCTCTTCAATCAGCTCGCTCAGCTTGGTCTTTGCCTCCTGCACCTGCCATACGGCCACATTCCACCTCCTGACCATATCAACCATAATTATAGTCCTTTTTGAGATTAGCCTCATCTCCCTGCTAAAACAACCACATATCCGCTGACCCGCGACTGCATCCCACGCGCTGGATTGCTAGTCACTCCCTGGACCGGCTAGTGAACGCCCGGGCTGACGGAATAAAGGAGAATCATGCGCATGGATCGTCGAACCTTCATCACCTGCATCGCCGCGGCTGCTGCGAGCACCCGTATGTGCTTTGCCAACGCGCTTGGTCTGCCCCTCGGACTCCAGCTCTACTCCGTGCGTGACCAGATGGCGCAGGACCTCGACATGGCGCTTGCTGCGGTTGCTGCAGCAGGGTTCACTCAGGTGGAATCCGCTTCGTTGCCGAAAAAGCCAGCCCGGGAGATACGGGCAGCGTTGGATAAAGCCGGGCTCAATTGCGTGAGCTCGCACCATCCCTTCGCTGAACTGAAGGCCGACCTCACGGGTGTCTTCGCGTACGACGCGGAGCTTGGATCGAAATTCGTGATCTGCGCCAGTCCTGCCCACCGCGATCCCGCAGCGAGAAGTGCAAGGTTCTCCCTCGACGATTGGAAGTATTGCGCGGAGACCTTCAACCGCTGGGCACAGCTCGCCGAGAGTCACGGCCTCACGCTCGGCTACCACAACCATATCCACGAGTTCGACCTGGTCGAAGGCACGTTGCCCTATGAACTGCTGCTGGCCCAGTGCGATCCGAAGAAGGTGACGTTTGAGATGGATTGCGGCTGGGTGCGCGTGGCAAAGCACGACCCAATCGCCCTCATGCGCCAGCACCCGTACCGCTTCTCCATGCTGCACGTCAAAGACTTCCACTTGGGTGAAGGACAAAATGCAAAGGTCACCGAACTGGGCAGGGGTGACATCCAGTACGGCCCGATCCTCGCGCAGGCGCGCAGCAATCAGCACATCCAGCACGCGTTCGTCGAGCAGGAATCATTTGATATGCCCTGGCAGGAAGCGCTCAAAATCGACGCGGACTTCGTGCGCAAGCTGAGCTGACCGTCTTCACCATCCGTGGACACCGATGTAAGCTCTCGTTGGTCGATCTACCCATCCGTGGCGTGACGTATTCATATCTCTGGTATCCTCTCCATTGCTTTTAACGGCGGTCTACAAGTGAACATGTTTTTCTTCGGCGCTGGTCTGATTGTTCTGGGAGTGGTCTACATTGGCATTGGGAAAGCGTACGCTCGGTATCATGGTTGGATCTTCCGCTCCACTGACCCGAAAGGTTATTGGTCTGAAGTCACATTATATTTTGTGCTTGGTGCCGGGCTCATCGCATACTCTATCTATGGAAACCCGTTCTCAAAGTGAGCGGGGGCTTGCTGCACGTCTCGCGATTCCCGGGAACGAGTTCGATGCAGACTTCGTCCGCAAGCTGAGCTGACGGCCAAACAAACCAGCTTCCTTCCCAAAAACGGGTGGTCCCGCCCGCGTCTATCCATGACATAATTCCTGCGAACCCACCCCGCAACGCGCACCATCCGAGGAGGAGTCATGTCTCTATCCCGCTTTCTGGGCAAGCAGTTCATCGATGTCATCCAGTGGAACGAGCCTGAGCCCGGAATTCTGGCCTGGAGATACCCCATGCTCGACTCCGAAATCCAGAACGGCGGCCAGCTCACCGTGCGCGAATCCGAGATGGCCATGTTCCTCGATCAGGGCCGCATCGCCGACGTCTTCGGGCCCGGACTCCACACCCTCAACACCGCCAATCTCCCCATCCTTACCGACCTCCGAAGCTGGGCCAGCGACTTCGAGTCGCCCTTCAAGTCCGACGTCTACTTCTTCTCCACCCATCTGCAGATCGACCAGAAGTGGGGCACCGCAACTCCCATCACCTTCCGCGACGCCGAGTTCGGCGCCATCCGACTCCGCTGCTACGGCATCTACGCCTACCGCATCGCCGATCCCCGCACCTTCTTCACCCAGGTCAGCGGCACCCGCCAGAGCTACTCCGCCTTCGAGCTCGAGGATCAGCTCCGCAACACCATCATCGCCCGCATGACCGACATCTTCTCCAACAGCGGCCTCAAGTACCTCGACATGACCCAGCAGCAGACCGCGCTCGCCCAGACCCTCCTCACCGACATGCAGCCGGCATTCGCCGCCCTCGGCCTGGAGCTCACCCAGTTCGTCGTCGAAAACATCTCCCTGCCCGAGGACCTCCAGCGCTCCCTCGATCAGCGCATCGGCATGAACATCGTCGGCGACCTCGACAAGTTCACCCAGTTCGCGGCCGCTCAATCCATGACCCTCGCCGCCTCCAACACCGGCGGAGGCGCAGGCATCGGCATGGGACTCGGCGCCGGAGCCGCGGTCGCCCAGGTCATGGCCACCCATCTCCAGACCTCGCCCGCCGCTGTCGCACCCGCTCCATCGCAAACCGCCGCGACCAAGTTCTGCACCGCCTGCGGCCACTCCATCCCCCAGGCCGCCCACTTCTGCCCCGACTGCGGAAAGGCCCAGCAATGACGCAAACGAGCATCCTTGATCAATTCACCTGGATCCGATTTGCGTTCTGCGCCGCCTTCTACACGTTTTTTGCTTTTGCAAGTGTGGGCTTCCGATCGGGCATGGCATTCTCTTCCCGCAATACCGTGCCTCGATCAACCATCCTCCGCCTGCACCTACAGTACCTAGCAGTTCTACTGCTCCTATTCTGGGCAACAGCATCGCTGTATCCGCATGTACCGGGCTGGATGACAGAGGAGTGGATACACATCAGCAGATCGAGAGACTCATACCTGAGTCTGCTCTTCTTCATTGCAATCGTGGGCATGCTTTTCAGCGAACATAACCACATCTATCTCGAAGCCGACGACCAAGGAGAACCGGCCCAATGACCTGCCCCTCCTGCGGCGCCCAGATGCGCGTCTCCGGCGACACCTTCCAGTGCGACTACTGCCGCACCGTCGTCGTGCCCGAGAAAAACGATGAGGGCATCACCCTGCTCGGCGACGGCCCCGGCGACGAGTGCCCCCTCTGCCACGTCCCGCTCTCGCAGGGCTCCGTCGTCAAAACCCCGCTGCTCTTCTGCTCCAAATGCAGCGGCCTTCTCATCTCCATGGATCTCTTCCCCGACCTCGTCGACACCCTTCGCGCCCAGCAGCACGCCAATGTGCCCGTCGGCGCTCCCGCCAACCCCGACGACCTCCACCGCCACATCGCCTGCCCGCACTGCAACCGTCCCATGGATTCGCACTTCTACGCCGGCCCCGGCAACGTCGTGCTCGACTCCTGCGACTTCTGCAATCTCAACTGGCTCGACCATGGCGAGCTCCTCCGCATCGCCCGGGCCCCCGAATACTTCGACCAGGCCCTCGCCGACGAAGCCTGACCGCGGGAACACAACTGGTAAAGAACTCCTCCCGGCTCCGTCAATCGAACTCTGCCAACGCGCGCCATGAAAACGTTATGATGGAAACTCATCACCGAATCAGGCAGCGCCAGTTCGGGGGAAAAATGGCGACAACGACCTTCTCAGAGGAACAGGAAGTCTTCGATCAGCACCGCGACCAGTGGCTTGGTTCGAACGCCGGCAAGTTCGTGGTCATCCAGAACTCTACTGTCGCCAATGGCTTCTTCGATACTTACGCCGATGCCTTGGCCGCCGGAATCAGGACCTTCGGCGTCCAGCAAAGCTTCCTCATTAAACAAGTCTGGCAGACTGAGCCGGTCTACTTCATCGACTGACCCGTGGCCCGTTGTGAAGTAGTTTGGAATCCCGACGAGCCCGGCGCGAGCTTAGAACCATCGGTGGCTCCGTCCGTTGCGCTGAGCACGCTGGCTCCATCAGCTTCCCGGGGCTTCCGCTCCGCTCCTTCGATCCAATACGAATCGTCTCCGGCGACTTCATCAAGGAGCGCAGCTACGCCTGCCTTATCGGAAGAGACATCCTGCGATACTGGCGCACCACCTTCGACGGACCCGGACGCCGAATCCTGATTGAAGACTGAGCATCCTTGCCCCGAAGAAAAAGCCCGGCACTCAGCCGGGCTCCTGTCTTTTCACGCCGAAGGCGTCCCCGCCTCCATGGCAGCACTCAGATCCGCATCGGCATCAGGATGTACCGGTAGCGCACATCCTCATTCGCATCTTCCGGCCGCATCTGCCCGGCGGACTGTGCGTCCTTGAACTCCATCCGCACCTCGCCGCCCGTACCCACCGCCTTCAGAAAGTCGATCAGGTACTGGCTGTTGAATCCCACCACCAGCGGATCGTAGTTGTACGGCGTCTCAATCGTGTCCTCTGATTCACCCGTGTCAGTAGAAGAAGACGACAGCCGCAGCTCATTCTGTTCCAGCCGAATCTTGATCGCCCCCGAGCGTTCATCCGCAAACTGCGCCACGCGCTGAATCGAACCCATCAGGTCCTCGCCGCGCACAATCACAAACTTGTTGTTATCGCGCGGCAGCACCGCCTCGTAATTCGGGAACTGGCCCGTCAGCTTGCGGCTGGTCAGCACTCGCCCGCCCACGCGGAAGAACAGCGACTGCTCATCGTCCGCGAACTCCACATGCTCCGCATCGGTCGAGTTCAGCAGGCTCTGCAGCTCGCTGAGCGCCTTGCGCGGAATCAGCGTCTTCTTCTCGCCTGCAATCCCGTCCAGTTGCTCGCCCATCTTTTCAATGTGCGCCAGCCGGTGCCCGTCGGTCGCCACCATCGCCATGGACTCCGCCTTCAGCACCAGCAGCGCCCCATTCAGCGTGTACCGCGACTCTTCATTCGAGATCGCGAAGATCGTCTTCGCAATCATGTTCCGCAGCGACGCCAGCGAAATCTTCACCGCGCCCGCCGCCGGAAACTCCGGCACTGCCGGAAAGTTCGCCCGCGCCATCCCCACCATCTTGGTGTTCGAGCGCCCCGCCCGAATCTGCACCCAGTGGTTGTCCATCAGCTTGATCGAGATCTCGCCTTCGGGCAGCAGCTTGATGTAGTCGAACAGCTTGCGCGCCGGAATCGTGCACGCCCCCGGCTTCTTCACCTTCACCGCGCACGAGGTCCGGATCGATTGGTCCAGGTCCGTCGCCGTAATCGTCAGCCGGTCGTCCACCGCCTCAAACAGAAAGTTCGAAAGGATCGGAATCGTCGTCTTCCGCTCCACCACACTCTGCGCCGCCGTCAGCTCACGCACCAGCTCCGCCCGGGAGACGGTGATTTCAAGATTTCCGGTAGGCGCGCTGGTCATGGGGTTCTCCTGGCTCCGTGTGGCGGCTGCATCCTGGGCGACTGGGGTCATGGGGGAGTCTCTCTCCGTTGAAATCGAAAGGGGATGCTGGCTGCAATGTACCACTGAACTTGAGACACGGAAAACCTCAGCCAGCGAACCCTCCGTGATTCTACGAACTTGCCCCCACCCGCGCATCAGCTTTCTTTGTGAAAAACCCGTCCCCTTGTGAGGACCCCTGCTTTTGCTTCTGCCCCTTTGGTTGTCATTCCCGCAGGGAATCCGCTTCTGCTTTTGCCGTTGCTCTTGCCCTCACTGAGAACCCACAACCGACAACCCGCCACCGCGTCTACTAAACCCCTAAATACATCTCAAAAGGAAACAAAAACCTAGTAGTAGTAATAGGCCCGCAGGAAATGTGGAAACCCGGCCCAACCGCCCCCAACTCAGTCACTTACCCCCGCCCCCAATTTAGAAAACCCGGCTGTGCAAACCCGGACAAGCAGGAAGCCCGGTGCATTCCCGTCCATCCTGCCCCCAATTTCCCCACTTCCCCACAGCCGCCCCGTCCACTGCACCAGAAACATCCTGCGCCTTTCGCGGGAATCTCCCCCAACTCCCCCGCAATCAACCGCCTGCACCACCCGCGTTTCCCACCGCCGCCACCCCGCCCCTGAGGGAAAGCGGGACACGCCTCACGCCTGGAGCGACCGGCAAAACTAAGAATCTTTTGCCGCCGACCATGGGCAACTCTCTGTCAGACCAAGTGCGCGAACTCGACCCAGTATGGGCCCCGGCGTACTTCAATAGGACTCCTTCGATCGGCGCTCATTTTCAAGCATCGCGGGAGAGCTGGCCGGCTCAGTATTCGGCTCCTTGCGAATGATGCAAAGATTGTGGAAGAAGGCTATTTCGGTGATGTTTTGGTCGAAGTAGTTTGGCTCATGGAAGGGGCGCTCAGCCTGGTTGACGCAGTCAATGAGAGAGCGCAACATGTCCATGCTGGTACTCCCGCTCACCGCTCCAAAAGAGGGCCAATAGGCGGTCTGCAAATCTTCAATGCAGTAAAATCCTGGACTTTTGAGCAGCGGGAAAAGAATGTTGAATGTCCGAATGACGTGTTCATTCAGATGACTCCCGTCGTCGATCACGATATCGAATCCGCCGTAGCGCAGGGAGATCTCCGCAAGGCGAACCGCATCAGTCTGGTCGCATTGCAGCACATCGATTCGGTGCTCGGAGAAGTAGGATTTGTCGAAAATATCGATGCCGACGATTCGGGAATGAGGGAAGAACCGCTTCCACATCCGCAATGACTGCGCTCCGTTGGAAGGATTGTCGTGACCTCCGACACCGATCTCCAGAATATTCAGGCGGCGCTTTCGCCATTTTGCAAAGTAACGCTGATAATGCTGCGTGTACCAGTGTTCGCCCCATTTGTCGGTTCTGTAGATCAGCGCAAGTTTGTTGAGGTCCCCTGAATAAGTGAAGAAAGCTCGGAAATTACTCCATGCGCGACGTAGTTTCCACGCACGACTCAGCGCCTGGTATTGCTCCGGAGACAAACATGATTTTGCGAGGGCTTTGATCATAGGAAGAGAACCATCGAGCCATACGCAGTCAACGGAGTAACGACCTTACGTTGCTCAGAATATATTCTGACGCGGTCCAACTCGCATTCAGCACGTCGATACGGTCCATTCTATGAACTCAAGCGTGGCCGGGTGCCCCACATCGCGATTTTGAGAGTGGGTGAACCACCAGCCCGGAATCCAGGAACCTACAGCGCAGAGTGGGCGGATTGGGAGAGCACAACGGCAACAAATACCTTAGCCCACCCGAGGGTCATTTCATGAGCTTGTGCATGTAGAAGAACTCAACCGCGCCAACAATACCTAAGCCCGCGAAGATCAAACAGAGACGCAGTTTTTGCCTTCTGCTCAAGTTCTTCGGAAGCCCGTATCGAAACGACGGATAAGGCACCGCCCACCATGCATTCGGATCCTTGGGATCTTTGAGATATTTCTCGTCAGGATCATCTTTGACATCTCTATCGTCACGATGCATGCCCAACTCCGTACCCATTCGCAACGCTCGTGGTCGACCCGCTGCAGCGGCGATTCCCAACTAAGAATAAGCCGAAGAGATGACGCACGCCTGAGTAAATCCTCCAGGCGGCTTTCCCTGCATCCCATAGTCATGGCTAAACCCGATCCCACCCCGATCTCACGCGCTACATCAGATCCCGTCGCAGCCTTCTGCAATGAACTCAAGGATCCATTAGAAGCAGTGTTCAACCTCGTCTACCTTGGGACTCACCTGAGTGAACCCAACGAGGCCCAGGTTCGTTTGAAGCAGGCACTGGAACAGCTTGCAAGAGTTCGCCGCGTCGTAATGTCCCACTGCAATGAGCGAGAGGACTATTGGAAAGCGTCCTAAGGCGCCGACCGATCCGGCTTTACGCTTTGACGCACCTCCGTTCCCGCGAAGCAACTCTCGCATGGGCAACCCTGCACACAACCGTAATGTTCGCTGATTACCTTTAGACCATTTGGTGCATGCACCTGGGCGGACCGCGTAAGGCATCTTAACGATGAGATGAACCGGGACTGGAATCGGGCATCGGCGGATTGGAATGTCTTCTCCCAGGAACATAAAGATTTTGCTCGTTGGTGACGATCTCCGGCTCCTGAGGAGACGCGTCCCGCCATTGGTGGCACTAGGGGCAGAGGTGGTGATCTCTTGTCCCCACGAGCTGGAGACTCATGTAGGCAACGAGCGCTTCGACCTGGCCGTTCTTTGCTACACGCTCTCCGACGTAGCGCGCCGTACAGCGACCGAGCATGCACACCGAAGATGGCCGCGGATCAAAGTGCTGCAAATCTTCAGACACGCAGACGACGTAGCCTCCATCGGCTGCCCACTCGATGCACACGTCCTCGATCTTCCGGACGAACTGGCGGTCCAGGCCCAGGCACTCATCTCACGCGCAGCCTAGCAGACCCCCGCCCACAGAAGCCCGTCATCCTGAGCGAAGCGCAAAGCGCGCAGCCTAGGGAACCCGCCCACAGAAGCCCGTCATCCTGAGCGGAGCGCAAAGCGCGCAGTCGAAGGACCCCGAAGGATCTCGTCCTACTCAACCGCCCGCACCTTCTCCCCACAGCCGCCCCATCCACTGCACCAGAAACATCCTGCGCCTCTCGCGGGAATCCCCCCAACTCCCCCGCAATCAGCCCTCTGCACCGCCCCCGTTTCCCACCGCACCACCCCGCATCTGAGGGAAACCGGGTCAGCACTATGTCTACTAATTTGGGGCCGGTGTTTTTGACACGTGGTCAACTATGACTGTCTCAATAGGTATTTTCCGCCGGTCCAGTTCTAATCCAAGTTTTCTTACGGCGTCGAACACGGATTCTCCTGGAACGTCTGAGTTCTTACTTATCTCAATGCTGGCAGCGTATTTTCCTGTCAGGCCGGTTTCGTCAACTACCGGTGCTCCGACGAATCGCACCAAAGCCGCGGCTAGTTGGTTCGTCGTAATAGAGGGCCAGGATTCCCTCTCGAACGCGCCACCCTTATCGGAGGCGGCATTGTGAGCCATCACGTCAGCGATATTCGCCCGCAGTTGGCGCTCGAATAGAGCCGTTAGTTCTGCTTGTGTTAGCGGTTCGCTTGGAGCAGTCGATGGCGCGGCGATCTTCATGTTGGGCCCGTTCTTACCGATTACCAGCGCGAACCCGTCTTTGGTCGCCGTCTCGCGGTGTACGCTCAGACTGAATCGGTCCTCGAGCAACGACTCCAGCATGGCATTCAACTCTTCTTTTGGAGTGCCATCCGGCACCTTCGCTTCAATATCGAAGGCGTCATTGGACAGCCAAGCCGGACCGGACACCTGGGTGGTACGCACGCTGTAAGCAGCTGCAATCAGATCAAGCAATGGCCAATTCTTCAGTCGAATACGATCGGGGCTTGCCATTGGGATCTGGCCGGGACGGCCTTGATTCCTCGCAAACTCCCTGATCGTTGGTGGAAGGTTGTCACCCGGCGGCACCGGCCTTACCGACGCTATTTCAAATTGGGGTCGCGGCGAGGGCTGCGCGGACGATGCCATGGAAACGAAGATCGTTGCAGACAGTAGAAGATACCGCACCGTAATCTCCCTGAACCTTCTTGAAGGTTCGTTCCACAAAAGTTTGCCCGGCACAACAGCGTCAATAGATAGGCAGCTAAGCCCAAGTTATCTGCGCAACGGCATCCACAGGAACACCGCCATCGACAGCGCCAGGATCGCCAGGAGCAACTTCACGCCAGCCATCCTCTCAGGCCCTCCAGCGTAGCGCAAGCAGAAACCCCGGCAGATTTGACGGTTTAAAGGACTCCTGCACGAGGCGGCAGAGCATAGAAACTAGGGCACAGTGACTCCCAGTTTCTATTCGCGGAAAGGATTAGTTGCGTGCACTTCCGTCCATCTTGCCCGAAGCCAGGCAACACCGCTTGAAAGCTTCGCCCGGAACGACACGGATACAGGGCGTTGCGACCGAGCTTCTCACAAAGCTCCTTGTCTCCATGCACGATCCGCAGACCGCGTTTCACTCTGGTTTCGGAAGGCAATCCCTTGCGGCGTTTACTGCTGCGCTCGAAAGGAATGGCTGAGGTCGAAGTCGTCGAATTTCATGGCAGGACCTCCTGTTGAATTGAGCGCGTTAGCGCCTTCGAAAGAATAGCAGCGAGCCGCGTTAAGTGTTGTCGATCAGATGTGCAACGGTAACAAATACTTGACGTGTCAATGAATATCTGGGATCGCCCTATTCGAGTTTGGCCAAATCCGCTTGGATATCAGGTAGGCACCCCAGCATGCAGGCACGAAATTTCCCACAGTCAATACATTTGCCCAAAGATCAGGATGTCCACTGAGGTGAATAAGCAGGGAGTCGATGAACATGGCGGGGATCAAGAACAGCATGTGAAATACCATCACAAGGATTGGGAAGACGAGGAACAAGACAACCAGCTTTGTTAGCCGCCCTATCCAGACGCTTTCAATGCTCGATTCCACTATGCAGGCTTCCGATCTCACAATATTTATCGTCAGGTACATCGTACGGCCACGATCCATGCGCCACCCCGTCACTAACAACCTACCCGGGTGTGAGTACGTAGCTCAATCAATATCCCCTGCAACCGTGACTTCACGAAATACATTTGGTCGCGAGCAGCCTTCGCAGGTGATCAAAAGATGCTTCGGATCTGTCCACTTCGTCGACATCTCGTATCGTCCCTTTGCTACGGACAACACTCCATCGGTTGGATCATATTTTGCTGATGCGCTTTGGAGGTTAACAATCGAGCTGAAATCGGTCGTGGCGCCGCAATTGCGTTCGCATGTACGAGCGATCAACAGCCCGTCGGGCGACACGGCCTTGGATTTCACACTGCTATCGCAATTGCTGCAACCCGTAAGGCACCGCAATCCCACAGTTGCAAGGAATAGCAGACTACCTGCTCTTGTCCTGACCAGCTTTTTAATACCTACAACCAGCGATGAATTGCGCTTTTTCATTCCATCATCTCGGACCCTTGAGATCTTTTTCGTCACGCCTTGCCCAACTAGCAACTAACAACTAGCAACTGTTTTCCTGTCAAGCCCCTCCATCCCCGAAAATCTCCCAACCGCCTCCGAATCAGCCACATACATTTCCCATCCCATGTAACAAATCCCCACCCAAACCGGTATACTTAAATTAGAGAGGAATTTTCCCCGCAACCCCGCCTATGGCGGGGTTGACTACTTTATGACTCCCATTGACCACTCCGTGACTCCCCCACCCTCCAACCCGGCCCACCCCCATGAATTCAGACACATAGCTATTAACCAGAAGGTGACTCCCGGGGGTGGGGGAGGGGGCCGGGACGCTGCCACCGCACCCCGCAGGTATCCTGCTCAAAGTCATGCTGGAGAACGAAATCCACGAAATTCGCGACACCATCGTTGCCATCTCCACGCCGGCCGGGCGCGGAGGCATTGGCGTCGTCCGGCTCAGCGGACCCGCCGCCCGCGCGATCGCCGAGCCCATGCTCCGGCTCCGGCATGAGCTCGCTCCCGGCCGCGCCCGCTTCGGCGAGCTGCTCGACCTCGCCGACCACCGCGTCCTCGACGAGGTCGTCGCCACCTCCTTCGCCGCGCCCCACAGCTACACCGGCGAGGACGTCGTCGAGATCGCCATGCACGGCTCGCCCGTGCTGCTTGAGCACGCCGTCCGCGCCTGCTGCGCCGCCGGCGCCCGCCTCGCCGAGCCCGGCGAGTTCACCCAGCGCGCCTTCCTCAGCGGCCGGCTGGACCTCACCCAAGCCGAAGCCGTCGGCGACCTCATCGAGTCCTCCACCCTGGAGCAGGCCCGGCTCGCGGCGCGGCAGATGGGCGGCGCGCTCGCCCGCCAGGTCGCGCCGGTCAAAACCGAGCTGGTTGCGCTGATCGCCACCCTCGAAGCCGGCATCGACTTCGCCGAGGACGACATCGACGTCATGCCCGCCGCCACGATCGCGGCCCGCATCGTCGAGATCCGCGCGCCGCTCGAGGAGCTGGAGCGCAGCTTCGCCGTCGGCCGCATCGTCCGCGACGGCTTCCGGCTCGCCATCGTCGGCCGCCCCAACGCCGGAAAATCCAGCCTCTTCAACCGGCTGGTCGAGCGCGACCGAGCCATCGTCACCGCCGCGCCCGGAACCACCCGCGACCTCGTCACCGAGCGCGTCGCCATCGACGGCATCCCGGTCGAGCTGGTCGACACCGCCGGCCTCCGCGAAGCCGGCGACGAGGCCGAGCGCATCGGCATCGCCAAATCGCGCGAAGCCATGGCCGAAGCCGACCTGGTGCTGCTCGTACTCGACTCCACCGCCGCCCCCAGCGACGAAGACACCGCCGTCCTCGCCGCCGCCGAAGGCCGCGACCTCATCGTCGCCGCCAACAAGTCCGACCTCGTACCCGCCGTCACCGTCCCACCGCTGCAAGCGCCTACCATCAGCACCTCCGCCGTCACCGGCCAGGGCATCGCGGAGCTCCGCACCGCCATCGTCCAAGCCGTCGCCGGAGAAAGCCGCGGCCTGCGCGAGTCCGCGATGCTGACCAACGTCCGCCAGCATCAAGCCGTCCAGCAGGCTCTCCGCGGCCTCGAGGCCGCACACGCCGCCGTCGCCTCCGGCATCCCGCACGAGATGCTGCTGCTCGACCTCTACGAAGCCCTCCGCGGCCTCGATGCGCTCACCGGCGTCACCACCACCGAAGACGTCCTCCGCCTCATCTTCTCCACCTTCTGCATCGGCAAGTAGCCCGCCCGCCGTCGATCCGCTACGATGGCTCGCAGCAAACGCACGGTGAATCGAAATGATGAAAACCTCACGCCTCGCACCCATCGCCCTGCTCCTCGCGCTCGGATCCGCAACCGCCGCTCTCTCTCAGCCCGCCCGGGGAAACCCCGTCGCGGCCAGGTCAACGACCCCGGCGCAGGTGCAGCGCGACGATCCGGCCATGGATCAGATCATCTCGCCCGACGCCGTGGTGGAAAAGCTCGCCGGCGGCTTCCTCTTCACCGAGGGCCCCATCTGGGTGCCGAAGACGAAACAAGAAGCGGGTTACCTGCTCTTCAGCGATCCCCAGAAGAACGTCATCTATCGATGGACGCAGGACGGCACGCTCTCCGTCTTCATGCCGAACAGTGGTTACAGCGGCGCAGACGTCGCCCAGTACAGCCAGCCGGGCTCCAACGGTCTCACCCTGGATTCGAAGGCTCGCCTCACCATCAATCAGCAAGGGAACCGACGCATCGTTCGCCGGGAAAAGGATGGACAGCTCACCGTCCTCGCCGACCGCTACGAGGGCAAGCGGCTGAACAGCCCCAACGACCTGGTCTACAAGTCCGACGGCGCGCTGTACTTTACGGACCCTCCATTCGGCCTGCCAAAGCTCTTCAACGATCCGCACAAAGAGCTCCCGTACAGCGGCGTGTATCGAGTAAGCCCGGATGGCAAGAACATCCGCTTGCTCACCACGGATCTCAAAGGCCCGAACGGCATCGCATTCTCACCCGATGAGAAATATCTCTACGTAGACGACTGGGACCTGAGTCACAAGGTCGTGATGCGCTATGAGGTCCAGCCGGACGGCTCTCTGGCCAACGGCAAGGTCTTCGCCGAAGTGACCTCGTCCGGGGGCGGGCTTGCCCTCGACGGCATGAAGGTCGACGAGAAGGGCGACCTGTACGTCACCGCCCCCGACGGCATCTGGATCCTCTCACCCGAAGGAAAGCACCTCGGCACCATCGTCCCTCCCGAGCACGCGAATAACCTCGGCTGGGGCGATGACGACAGAAAAACCCTGTACCTGTGCACCCGCACCGGCCTCTACCGGATTCGCTTGAAAGTTTCCGGGACCGGCGTCGCATCCGCGCCTCGGTAATTAATCAAACTGGCTCCCCGCGTCGGCGCTGCATCTAACTCCGCCGTGGACCAGCAACCGGAAGCTCCAGGAGGCAGCCGCGAGGCCGCAGGCGTTTGCCGCACGCATCGCATGCCATTCGGCTGCGAGCTGACCGAGGCAGGTGCGCGCTTCCGGCTGTTCGCACCGGCAGTGCAGCAGGTGCAATTGGACGTCGACGGCTCGCGCCTCACTCCCATGCGGCCCTGCGGTAACGGATGGTTTGAGCACACCGCCGCGGCTGCAGGGCCCGGCGCGCGGTATCAGTTCGTGCTGCCGGACGGCGTTCGCATCGCCGACCCGGCCTCGCGCTACCAGCCGGAGGACGTCTGCGGACCCAGCGAGGTCATCGATCCCTGCGCGTATCGCTGGACCGATGCCGCATGGGCGGGGCGTCCGTGGAGCGAAGCCGTGCTCTACGAGCTGCACGTCGGAACCTTTTCTCCCGCCGGCACCTTCCAGGGGGCGATCGAGAAGCTCGAGCATCTCCAGCGCCTCGGCGTCACCGGCATTGAGCTGATGGCGCTGGCGGAGTTTCCCGGCCGGCGCAACTGGGGATATGACGGCGTGCTGCTCTACGCGCCGGACTCGGCTTACGGCCGGCCCGAAGATCTGAAGGCGCTCGTGGATGCGGCGCACGCGCGCGGCATCATGGTGCTGTTCGACGTGGTCTACAACCACCTCGGCCGCGAGGGCAACATGCTGCCGCGCTACTGGCCGCAGTTCCTCAGTCCGCTGCACGACACGCCGTGGGGCAAGCCGCCCAACTTCGACGGCGAGGGCGCAGGCGAGGTGCGCGAGTTCATCCTGCACAACGCGCTCTACTGGATTGAAGAGTTTCACGTCGACGGGCTTCGCATCGACGCCTCGCACGACCTGCGCGACGCCAGCCATCGCCACATCCTCGATGAGCTGGCGGAGCGGCTGCACACGGCTGCCGGCGGACGCGAGATTCACTTGATTCTGGAGGACGAACGCAACGCGGCCACGCGGCTGATCCGCGACATCGCCGGCAGGCCGTCGCTCTGCAGCGCGCAGTGGAACCACGACATGGCGCACCTGCGTGAGCTGGGCGACGAAACTGAAACCGCGCGCCAGGGTGGAGTGCAGAAGCTCACCGAAACCATTGCGCGCATGGTTGCGGAGGGCTACGGCGGCCGGACGGAGCAGGACCAGCGAGGATCGCAGGATGATTGCCGCGTCCCTCCGACCGCTTACATCTCGTTCCTGCAGACGCATGATCTGGTGGGAAATCAACTCGCCGGAGAGCGGGCGTATGCCAAGGCGCCGCTGCGCATCAACCGCGCTCTTTCGGCGATCTACCTGCTTGCGCCGCAGATTCCGATGCTGTTCATGGGAGACGAGTGGGGCGCTTCGACGCCGTTCCAGTTCTTCGGCGAGTTCTCAGGAGAGATGGCGGAGGAGATCCGGAACGGCCGGTGGGAGTTCGTGAAGCGGGAGCTGCATCTGGAGGAGGCGGACCGCGAGCGCATGCCGGACCCGACCGACCCGGAGGCGTTTCGCGTCTCGCACCTGAACTGGGACGAGCTCGCCCAGCCCGGGCATGCGGAGTGGCTCGAGTGGTACCGGCGCATCCTCACGGTGCGGCGGGAGCAGATCGTTCCGCTGCTGCGGAATCTGTGCGAGCGCTGCGGCGAGTACGAGCTGCGCGGGCCGGGAGCGTTCACCGCGCGCTGGACGCTGGACCAAAATGCGCGGCTGACGCTCGACGCGAACCTGCGCGACAGCACGAATGAATTTGCTGCGCCGGAGGGCGCTGTGCTGTGGCTCGAAGGCGAGCAGCAGACGCCGGTGCGGCTGGCGCCGTGGGCGGTGCGCTGGGCGCTGCGGCTGCGGACGGTAGACTGAGTGCATGGCGACTGCCGTCGAGGTCCTGACCGCGCTGCTGACGGCGGGCGGACTGATCTATATGCTGCTGGCGTTGTTTGCCGCGCGCCGGTTCGAGCGCGATGCGCGGGCTGCGGCGCCCACCGGTTTCGCGCCGGACGTGAGCATTCTGAAGCCGCTGAAGGGCGTGGACCCGCAGATGTATGCGGGGTTTGTGAGTCACTGCCGGCAGCAGTATGCGGGCCGGTTCGAGCTGCTGTTCGGCGTGGGCAGCCTGGACGATCCGGCGGTGGCGGAGATCCGGAGGCTGGAGGCGGAGCACCCGGAGTGCTCGATCCGGCTGATCGAGTGTGGCGAGCGGCTGGGGACTTCGGGCAAGGTTTCGAGCCTGATTCAGCTGCTGCGCGAGGCGCGCTACCCGTACATCGTGATCAGCGACTCCGACATCCGGGTGGGTCCGAATTATCTGACGCGAATTCTGGGGCGGTTTGGCGGGGCGGGCGATCCGGTGGGGCTGGTGACGGCGCCGTATCTGGGGAGGACGGCGGCGGAGGGCGCGGGGCTGACGGTGTGGGCGCGGTTGGAGGCGCTGGGAATTTCGACCGACTTTCTGCCTGGGGTGCTGGCGGCGCGGTACCTGGAGGGCGGCATCCGGTTCGGGCTGGGGTCGACGCTGGCGTTTTCGCGCGAGGCGCTCGACTCAGCCGGTGGGCTGGAGCCGCTGCTGAATGTGCTGGCCGACGACTACGAGCTGGGCGCGCGAATTGCGGCGGCCGGCTACCGGGTGGAGCTGGCGGCGGAGACGGTGGAGACGTCGGTGCCGGCGTACAGCTTCCGCGGCTTCTGGGATCACCAGCTTCGCTGGGCGAGGTCGACGCGGGATTCGCGGCGGCTCGGGTACCTAGGGCTGGGGGTGACGTACTGCATTCCGTGGGCGGTGCTGAACTGCATCGCTTCGGGGTTCGACCTGTGGAGCTTCACGCTGCTGAGTCTGGTGCTGCTGGCGCGGATTGCGGTGGCGCTGACGGTGGGCGTTGGCGTGCTGCGGGACCACCAGGTGCTGCGGGACATCTGGCTGATTCCGCTGCGGGATTGCTTCGGGCTGCTGTTCTGGGCCTGGAGTTACGCGTCGGATACGGTGGTGTGGCGCGGGGAGCGGTTCCGGCTGGTGCGAGGGCACCTGGTGCGGGTCCCCTGACCCCCCCCACCCCCGGAGTCATCTTCTGGTTAACAGCTAAGTGTCTGGATTGATTGTGTCTGGCCGGGTTGGAGGGTGTGGAGGTCACGAAATAGTCAACGGGAGTCATAAAGTAGTCAACCCCGCCGGAGGCGGGGTTGTGGGGAAATTTCTCTCTAACTTAAGTATACCGGATGGGGTGGGGATTTGTTGCACGTGCGGCGAAATGTATGTGGCTGATTCGGGAATGGTTGCGAGGTTTTTTAGCAGCAGGGGCTTGACAGGAATTCGTGGTAAGGGCTTCGCATAATCTGCTCGAATTCATTTCGCGCTATACTGCGCCGCCACGACATTAGCCTTCAATTCAATGCTCTTTTGGGACGACCGATTGAGGCCGCTCTTCCTGCTCTTGCGTCTGGATTACAGTGCGTGCGCGTTGGATGTTTGCTTCTCCGATATCAATACACGGAGTTTTGCCCGTAGTAGAGACGATGTTCTGGGAGTCTACGGACTCTAACTTGTCGATTCGGATATGCCCAAGTGAGCAAGGCTGCCGTGCGATTTCCGGCCTTTGAAGAACAGATCCACGATAAGAGCTTTGCAATTGGGTATTGATCCACCGAGCTCTTCATCAGTCATCCCATGTTTCCCAGCGTGTTCTCGATCATACTGATGGGCGAGCTCCTGTACTTCGGACGCTGCTTTCTTCCGCTCTTCGCTGGTGTATTCAGTAGGTGTAAACAGAACAAGTTTGGTATGAGTCACTCTAGGCGCAGGAGTTGCGGGAGTTGATACGAGTCTTGAGGTCGGATTCGGCTCAGGTTCGGGCCTATTCACGAGCTGCGGACTTGGACCCGGCACTTGGGGCTGAGTGACCGCATTAGCAGTCTTCTTTGGGGGCATTTCACGATAAACAAAGAGCGCTGCGACAAATACAATCAGGGGGAATGCCCACCTTGCCAGCTTCCCATAATGAGAGATATTGGCCGCCGCTCCCCATGCCCATACCATCATGGACATCGTGGCGACTCCGAGGAAAAACGTCGAGGCGGTCATACTGCTGATATCGCCCAGCGTTGTGTATTGGCTAAAACAATAACCAGCGATTCCAAGCAGCGAGAAACTGCCGAGCCATTTCCCCTTTGGGCTTCTGGCCACCCTGACGGGCCAAGCCGCCAACTCATCCGTGGCGGGTGAGGGCAAGAGCGAATTGCGTCGATCAATCATGCGTCATTCTCCCCTCGCGGGGAGTCTGAGACACGCCACCCCATCTAGGCCGCGATATGGGAATTTTGCGGAAGTATTGTGCTTTACGCAATTCAGTTTGCTGCGCCTAGCGCGGTTCTCAAGTTTTCAAACGCGGAGCGAACATCATCCGCAGATGTTTTGACTTCGGGGACTACTTCCCGCCAGTTATCGTCGTCGAAGTCGCTGACATTGCTTTCGAGCCCGCCGATCGCATCCTCGACGGATTTTAGAGCGTCCTGCACGCCACTATTGTTTAACAGAGTAGCCGTGTGAGAGGGCTTCTGGTCGGTATCGCATCCGGCCAGTGCAGCAGCGGAAGACAGGGCAGCGAACGCAAACGTGCGGCGATCCATGCGGACATCCTACTTCCCTTTAGGCCATCCCCCGGCAGTTTTTTTCGCCTCTCTTTTGGCAGGGTCGGAGACGTCTGCGAGGATCAGCGGGTCCGATCTCGCCATACTCGCCAGCACACGAGGCTGGCAAGTAGCTGTGGCGGGTAGAATTGGCCGCATGAAAGTCAGCAAGAGAACAGCCAACCTGATGATGATCGCTGGAGCTGTTCTTGGCGTAGTCCTCGTGTTTGCCGTTCAATCTGTATACCCGCGCATAGCGGAACACTTCGGAAATCCGGCGTGGCTCGCCAACGCCCTAACTCTGATAACTATCGGTAGCGGCATCCTTGCGGCGATTTATCTGCTTAGGAAGAAGAAATCAAACTGAGACACGACCCGGACCTCCGCGAGGAATCAGCGGGACTGATCTCGCCATACTCGCCAGCATACGAAGCTGGCAAGTAGCGCAAACCAGGCTATGAGCGAGAAGAAGACGGTCCAGAACATGTCAGCCATAGTCTCACATCTCAACTCAGATGACGTCGCGGCGCGATTCTGTCGCACACAGGTTTGCCGATCTGGTAGCGCCAATGTCCTGGGATGTGCGTGCGGCCAAGACGGACCTCAGCGGCTGAAGCCGCGTTGGAAGGCGGCGGCTTGCGGCACGGTTGAGCCGTTGCGGCCAGGGCCGTGCCCTTAAGCGCTCCCGTTGATCCGTTGGAGGTTTCCTGTCGCAGAGCGGTGGTTCAATGATTCAGCTTGCTGTTCTTCAGGGCTTCGGACTGGTAATGGGCGACCTCGTAAAGAAAGTTCGCTCGGCCGATACTGGATGCAGTTAGCAGACGAAGCTGTTCGCGCTCCGACTGGTCGAGTCTGCCGGCGATCCGGGCATGGTCCACGATAGCTGCAGCAGTTTCCATGTCCGCCATATAGGCGAAGAGGACCGGGAGAGTTTCGCTGCTGCTGGAATAGAAGTAGTTTGCCGCCCCTATGTCTCGTGGTGCAATCAGCGCGATGGAGCCATCTGTTTTGGCGGCGTTCCACGCCGCGTCATGCTGTCGCAGCAGATACCAGGAGTATTGGATCAGTGAGAGCGACTGAGCATCCGTCGCATTGGAGTTCAGCACGTCCATATCCTTTGCCAGTTCCGCCTTGTCTGCCCCTAGTCTGGTCAAATTGCGCTGGACGAGCGAGGCATTCTCTGTAAGCTCCTGCTGGATGCTTGCGCGGGCCTCACGCGCCTGAAAGCGGTGATGGAGGTACTCGACCGTTTGTTCGAGGCCGATGGCGATGAGCAGGCCGAGACAGATGGCGCTCATGTGAATCAGGAAGTCTTTCCAGGTGTGGACTGGCTGGTGCGGAGGGTGAACGTCGATCATAGGAGCAGCATCCTCAACGGAAGTTTCTGCGGCTTGTTGACTGGCAACTGGAGGCTGATCGGGGTGTGGAGGCACCTCAGCGTCAGACTGTGCGGCCAGGTCAGAGTCGACTAACGTTCCGGCGACAATCGGGTTGGCGGCGTGCTCAGTCATGCGTGTGCGAAATCAAGTGGCTGGCCCGGAGAAGCCGAGTGTATCGCAAATGGGGCTGAGATCGGTTGTTCACCGGTGGGGAAGTCTCGAATCGCAGTGAACATGTCTGCTAACTGAGAGAGCAACTCCTCGCGAATGACTAGTTCCGGGCGGGTGACCGGCGGTCCGGAAGTTACCATTCAGAATGTCCGGAGCAACTTCTTGTTTCAATCAAAAAGCTCGGAAGACGTAAGCCATGCTACCGCACTACTTCTCACCGGGCTTGTAGGCGCGGAGGCGGGAGGCGGCGCTCTGTTCGGGTCGGAGTGGATGCGCCATTCGGGTGAGGCGTGCGGGTGTGGAGCGAATTCGCACCCGTTTGCGATGCACGCAAGCCCAAATCACGCGAAGCGTCTGCGAATCATGCCCGCCGATCCCAACACACCCGTCACCAGCAAACAGAGCGTCGAAGGCTCAGGCGTTGGCGCAGGTGGATTCGGAACTGAAGAATCTTCCTGCGTAATGACCAGCGTGTCGCCAGGGTAATCCCACTGCAGGGTCGATGCGGTACCGATCACATCACTGACTGCGACATCCGTAAAAGTAATCGTTCCCGGAGTGAACGTAAGGACACCATTGACGATGGAGTAGATTTGCGGCCCATGCTCAAAAAGATAATGATTATGGAAGAGGCCATTTACCGGGCTCTCCGCATAGCCGACGTAGACCTCGGCTCCCACATCCAACGGCTGCAAGAATTCAAATCCCTCTGACGGATTGTCGCCCGGAACACCGGCGTACTGGGTCACACCATTAATCGTTAGAGGCACGTGGTAATCAAACTCGATCGGCTGCCCGACGACTGCTTGCGGCGGTATCGACCACACAAAGGTGTCTGTGCCGTGAGTCAGGGTGAAGGTGGTAATCACATCCGCTCGGGAAAGAGCGCTGGATCCAAGGAGAATTACAGCAGAAGTCACAAAAGACAACAGACGCATGAGGGGCCCTTTTTGAACTCAGAATTCGGTAAGAGTATCAGAGCGTTCCCATGTGCGACAGCACAGATAAATTCAGAAAACATGCTCTTTGGTAACCAGCCATACAGTCGCTGTTCGCTTGTAGAGATGCGCCAGGCAATACCATCAAAAGATGCTTCGGGAGAGTCACCGGAACCCGGAAGTTACTTTTCGATAAATCGTGAATTCGCGACAATCGTCCGAAGTCCAAAATTGATCAAGCTCAACATGAAAGTTCGCCTCTTCCCGGATGCACTGATCTTCGTTCTTGCGCTATTGGGCGTACTCTCCTTGCTTGATGAAGCATGGCGAGGACCAGCTCCGCCTTGGTTGGTTACGTTTCTCATAACCCATCACTTGTGGCATGTATGGAATGAACTGAGGTGGCAATATATGTATTCTCATGAGGTTTTGCATTTCCTCTCAGGCGTGGTCGGCTCTGTGGTGGGGTGCTGGATTTACTTTGCAGTCCAAAAAAGAAGAACCTAATTCCTGTGAATGATCCTGCAATGGATGCGCCATTCGGATGAGGTGTGCCGGTGTGGAGCGGATTTACGCCGGGGTTGCGATGGCTTTGCAGAAGGGCTTACTTGCCAGAGTTATCGCGAAGCCTGAGAATTCCATGTGCCGGGAATCCAGGAAACTTTGAGTTGCCCGAAATACAAACAGGCGAGGCCGATAGAACCCAATGAAAATTAGAAATCAAGTAGCAGGTGTGTGTGCCGTGGCGTTAATGGCGATTGGCACGACCTTTATGCTGGCGCAGTCCGGCGGGCGGGGTGCGGCGAGCGCTTCCGGAAGGCCGCAGGGGCCGTGCGACATTTATGCAGCCGCGGGCGATCCCTGCGTGGCGGCGCACAGCACCACGCGGGCGCTCTATGCCAAGTACAACGGCCCGCTGTACCAGGTGATTCGCCAGTCGGATGGCAGGACACTGGATGTGGGCGTGGTGCAGCCTTCGGGTGCGGACCACGGCGGATATGCCGATGCCGGGAAGCAGGATGCGTTCTGCGCGAACACCTATTGCTGGATTACGACGATCTATGACCAGTCGGGCACGCACAACGACCTGACGCAGCCGCCGCGCGGCGCGTTCAGCGGGCCGGCGATGGGCGGGTTCAACAACATTTCGGTTGCGGATATGGCTCCGATCACGATCATGGGGCACAAGGCCTACGGCGTGTTTATTGAGCCGGGCATGGGCATGCGCGAGGACGACCCGAAGGGCACGGCGGTGGACGACCAGGCGGAGGGTCAGTACTGGGTGGTCAACGGGCACCACTACAACTCGGGCTGCTGCTTTGACTATGGCAACGCCGAGATCGACAGCCGCGACGACGATGCGGGCACGATGGAGACGACGTACTTCGGGAATGCGACCTCGTGGTATCACGGCAATCCTCCGGGACCGTGGGTGATGACGGACCAGGAAAACAACTTGGTGGGCTGCGTGAACCAGTCCCGAGAGATGGGGAAGCTGTGCGCGGACCTGCCGAACATCAAGTGGCGGTTTGTGACGGCGATGGCGAAGGGCGAGCCGCACCACTGGACCTCGATGGGCGGCGACTCGCAGCAGGGGCAGTTGCAGGTGATGTTCAGCGGGCCGCGCGTGGACAGCCTGTATGACCCGATGCGCAAGCAGGGCGCGATTCTGCTGGGCAATGGCGGCGACAACAGCGTTGGCTCGCAGGGCACGTTCTACGAGGGCGCGGTGACCAAGGGAGGCACCTTCCCGACCGACGCGACCGACCAGCAGGTGCAGGCGAATGTGGTGGAGGCGAAGTATGCGGCGCCGCGGCTGACGCTGTCGGCTCCTGGGGCGGCGGCCAAGCCGACAGGCCTGCAGACGTTCACTCCGGGGTCGTCGCAGGAAGCGATGGTGACGTTTACGAATACGACGGGCGCGCCGGTATCGGACGTGCAGGTGAGCCTGGCGGCGCCGAAGCAGTGGGCGGTTGCGGCGCAGAGCGGCGGGAGCTCGGCCACGATTGCCGGACCGATTGCGCCGGGAGCGAGCGCGAGTGCGACTTTCAAGGTGACCTCAGGGGCGGCCGCGTTCAACGGCGACCTGGTGGCGAATGCGCGCTGGACGGAGAGCGCGAAGATGTCGGACTCGACGGTGGAGAAGGTGCGCAACGTGAGCCCGGTGAAGATCAATGAGTTCCGGGTGAGCTCGGGGCCGCCGAACAATATGTCGGACTCGTTTATCGAGCTGTACAACGCGGGCTCGGGTGCGGTGGATGTATCGAACTGGACGCTGACGGAGCATGCGACGCAGGAGGCGGTGTTCTCCGACGTGAAGCTTCCGGCGGGAACGAAGATTGCTTCGCACGGCTTCTACGTGCTGGGGATTTCGAACTCGGGCCTGGCGGTTGCGGCGAAGAAGGGCGACACGACGATTCATGTTCGCAGCACGGCGGGGATGTCGTCGGGCGACAGCATTTCGATCGACAGCGGCGCAGGCGCGGAGACACGCACGATTGCTACGCTCGGATCGGCAGCCAGCCCGAGCACGACGCTGTGGCAGCCGCTGCCGGATGGTCCGGTGATCACCATTCCGGCGGGCTCGACCAATGTGCCGGTGACGAGCGTGGCGGGGTTCGAAGTAGGACACAAGATCGCGCTGGGATATGGAGCGAAGTATCCGGCGGTGGGACTTGGCCGGGAGCAGTATGAAGTTGCCACGGTGACCGCGGTCGGGAAGGCGGGCACGCAGGCGATGCTGGCGGCCGATGCCAAGCAAGGCGAGACGAACATCAAGGTCACGAATGTGAGCAACATTTCGGTCGGCGACAAGATCCGGCTGGATGTGGCGAGCATGGGACACGGCATCGAGACGGTGACGGTGACCAAGGTGGGCACGCAGTCGGGACGCACGGCTCTGATTGGCAATGCGGCGGCGGGCGCGACCAACATCAAGGTGCGCACGGTGAACGGGCTGGCGGTGGGGGACAAGCTGCTGCTGGGCACTCCGGCGAAGCGGGTCACGGTGACGATCACGACGGTGGGCACTCCGGGACCGGCGGGTACGGGGATCAGCTTCACGCCCGCACTCGCGGAGGAACACATCAGCGGCGAGAGCGCGGTGGCTCCGGGAACGGGGCTTGAGCTGGCGGCGCCGCTGAAGTTCAACCACTCGGCGAATCTGCCGTTCAGCGATCGCGGAACGGGCGTGACGTTCCAGCCGGCGACGGCGTTTGCGCACTCGAGCAACGAGCCGGTGCAGGCGCTGGGGACGGGCATTACGCTGGACCGGGCGCTGGGCAGCGCGCACGGTATCGATGCGGTGGTGCGGGATGCGAAGGTGACGACGGCGGGCTATCAGGGGTCGCCGGAGCCGAACCAGTGGTTTGGCGGGCCGGAGCTTTCGGGCAGCGCAGGCAGCATGATTCTGCGGGATGCGGCGGGGCTGGTGGTGGACAGCCTGAACTATGGATTGATGGTGGATCCGTGGGCGGCCGAGGGGTACCAGGCGGAGTCGGGTGCACTGCATGGAGGATGCCGCGTGACTTCGCCGGGAACGCCGGCGCCGCGGAATGGCGGCTTCGGCAGGGCGGTGCAGATCAACGCGATCAATCGCAGCGCGGGCCGGTTCCCGGATGGAGCAGATACGGACAGCAACTGCGACGACTTTATCGTGCAGCCGGCGACAACGCTGGCGGCTCCGGCGACTCCGGGCACAAAGAACATCAAGGTGGCGAGCGTGGCGGACTTCGCGCCGGGTGAGACGGTGCTGATCGGCAGCGGCGCGGAGCAGCAGTCGGTCACAATTGCGACGGTAGGCACCGCCGGAGCAACCACAGCCGAGAATGCGACGGCTGCGGGCGCAACGGTGATCCCGGTGGCGAGCGCGTTCGGCTTTACGCCCGGGCATCAGATTGTGATCGACAGCGGCGCGAATGAGGAGACGGCGGTGGTCGCCTCGGCGAACATGCGGGGAGGAGCCAGCATTACGGTCACGGCTCCGCTGACGCATGCGCATGCGGCCGGCGCGCAGGTGGCCGGGTCGGGCATCACGCTTGCGGCTCCGCTGAGTGCGGCGCACGCGAGCGGCACAGCGGTGGCGGGAGCTCTGCCGACTCCGGGTGCTCCGAACAAGTACGAGAGGAAGGCGCAGTAGGGCGAAGCTGGCTGCCGCTACGGCCTGGGGTCAACCTCCAGGCCATAGCGGGCCAGGTCGCGCTTCTGGGCGGTGTAGTCGATGAAGAAGCCGATGCCGATGGCAAGCGGGATCAGCCCGGCGGCTGCGCCGGAATAGATCTCGCGGACGCCAAGGATCTGCGCGAGGATCGCGAAGAACACGATCAGGCCCACGCCGACGGAGCAGAGAATGATTCCGGCGCGCCGGCAGTTGGCCAGCGTACGCATGGGATCCCGGACGTCACCTTCGCGCGCCATTTCGGCCGGGCTGTCCAGCAGCAGCGCGATCTCCTCAGGCTTCATTCCGCGTGCGACCATGGCCATGCGCTGCTCTGCGCGGAGCCGTTGGGAGTGGGTTCCGGTGATGATATTCCCGACGATGGCGATGGCGCCCACGCCCAACGCGGCGACCGGGATCATCATGGGCGCAGTTAGAACGGCTGAGATATCCATCTGTGGTTCTCCTTCTGATTGGATTCGCTCGCTGCAGTCCTGCGGGTGTGCTGCCTTCGCGGTGTGTGCGGCGGTGTCTCCGCTTCGGAACCCTTAGACAGATGGGCAGTGGTAAAGTTTCAGCCCTGAGCATGAAACTTAGTTCTGCCGTGGCGGTCTAACCCGGCCGTAAGCGCAGCGCCCGCGACCGACATCTTGACCGCCGATCCCAGCGCCGAGTTCGAGCAACTGGTGCATGAGCATCAGGGGATGGTTTTCCGCACGCTGACGCGGCTAACTGGCTCCGAGCGCGTGGAGGACCTGGCGCAGGAGGTGTTTCTGCGGCTGTTTCGCGCGCTGCCCAGCTTCCGCGGCGAGGCGCTGGTCTCTACATATCTGTATCGCATTGCGGTGAACGTGGCGCAGGACGAGTGGAAGCGCCGCCGGCGCGAGGACCGCCCTCTGGTCTCGCTCTCAGGAGACCCTGAGTTTCCTCTGGAGGAGCGGCTGGCCGACTCGGGCGCGAACGCTCACGAGCAGATGGAGGAGCGCGAGTTCGCCAGAATGGTGAACGAAGAGCTGATGCGGCTGAGTGCGGTGGAGCGAAGCGTGCTGGTGCTGTATCACCAGGAGGAGCGAAGCTATCAGCAGATTGCCGAGGCGCTGACGATGCCGATCGGCACCGTGCGAACGCATCTGCATCGGGCGCGCAAACGGCTGCGGGAGGCGATTGCGGCGCGGCGGCTGCACCCGAAGACGACGGAAGGCGCCCAACCGGGACGAGGCGTGCGGAACGCGGGGACCGCCGAGCCCCTGGAAGAGTTGAGGAGTGGGCCGAGCTTGGAAACCAGGAGTGCATTATGTCCGAACCAGTGATGAATTTCGGCGACCCGAGGCAACGAGATGAGGGGAACGCCTCACGCGAGGCGGTTGAAGAGGCGCTCGATCGGCGGATCGTGCAGGCGCTGGAGCGCGCTCCGGAGGTCCGGATTCCGGAATGCTTTGCGGCGCGGGTGGCGGCGAGCGTTCCTGCGCGAACGGTTCGGCTGCGGCAGGCACGGCTTGCGGCTCGGGCTCCGGTTCGGAGGGTAGCCTATGCGATCGCGGTGGTGTGTCTGGTGGCGGTTGCGGCGTCCATGGTGGCACTAGCTCGGCACTCAGGGCAGCGCGTGTTCTATCAGGTGCTGGAATGCGTGCTGGCCGCGCAGTTCTGCATCGTGGCTGCATGGGTGGCGCGCTCGCGGGGAGCGTCTGCCGATTGAACTCCCGGGCTGGCTCTTAGCTGTGGGGCTTGAAGCGGACGGTGACGATGGTCGAGACCTCGACTGGACGGCCATCCATCAGGTAAGGCTTGAAGCGCCAGCGCCGGACTGCATCCTGAGCCGCGCCACGCAGGAGATGGTTGCCGCTGAGGACGTGGGTAGTGAGCACGTTGCCGTTCTTTCCGACGACCGCCTGGATCACGACCTCGCCGCTAACGTGGGCCAGGCGGGCGAGCGTTGGGTAATCGGGGGTGGGCGCGGAGATGAGGTTGCCGCCCATGGTGCCGGAGGAGACATCCACGTTGCGGATTCGGGGCTCAACGATCGGCCGTGCGCCGCGGAAGTCTCCGACGATTGCGGAGTCGGGATCACGATAGGTGTGGATTGTCGCGGGTGAGGCGCCGACGTAGGACTGCGGAAGCTCATGGCCCGAGGCGCTGGGCGGCGCCGGGATGGGGCCGGTGGAGGCTACCTCGTTGGCAGGAGGCCGCGCGGAATGTGTGTCCGAAGCATCGGCAGGCTGGGTGAGGTACGGGCTGGGCTTGGCTGGGAGCTCCTGGCTCGGGGTGGGAGCGCCAGGCACCGGAGTGCTGTAGGGCGGCGCCACGTCGAGATCGTCCTCGTCATCCTGGTTGGTGGATGCGATGCGGCGCATGCGTGGAGCTGGAGCAGGCGACGCAGCCGGTATGCCTGCCGCGGGTTTAGCCGGAGCGGCACTCGCGGAGGAGAGGCTGGCAGCTGTCGATGCGGCCGGGGAGGCGGATTGCGACGGCGGCAACTGCTTGCCCACCAGTTCCGTGGTGCGATTCACCGAGGCAGCCACGATACCGGCCACAACCAGCATGGCGGCTCCGGCGACCAGAATTCCGGCGGGCGAACGCGGCAACCGCGGCTTGAAAGAGGGGGACAGAATGTGCGCGGGCGGGATCTCCGGGTTGAGGTCCGATGGCCGCATGGTGGATTGCATGAACGCAGGCGCCGGCGAATGGCTTCGCACCGGTTCAAAGGCGCTGGGAGGCGCTGCAAAGGCGGGTGCGGACCGGGCCGCCGGATTCGCGGAAGCCGCCGGTGCCGGCTGCGGGGTTTGCGATACGACGGGAGCGATGATGGGAACGACTTCGCCTTTTCGTACGGCCTCGGCGGCGCGCTGCCAGGAAGGCGTGGTGAAGTCCGAGGATGAGGCTGCGGCAGCCGGGCTGGGCTCTTCGTGCTGCTTTTCGGAGCCGCGCAGGTCGGGATCCTCGATCGCTTCACGCGCCGGGATTGCCGGGTCCAAGGCGGAGCGCTCTGCCGGAGTGGGTTCGCCCACCAAGTCCGGGATGCTACGCCTGTGGTGCAGAGGCTCCTGCGATGGCTCGGGTGCCGATGCCGCGGTGAGCGTGGGGCGGACGATATGAGGGCCGGGAGCTTCGCCGCACTGGAGATCGTCCTCGGCGGAGTCTTCGCTGTAGGTTTCGGCGGCGCTGACAAAGCTTTCGTTGGGATCGAAATTTTCTTCGGGATATTCCGGATAGGGCGCGGCATTGCGGTAGCTGCCGTTGACCTCGGTAAATCTCTCGTCGGTGTCGCCGAATCGGATGCCGCTTTCGCCCTCGTGCGCGGCGCGGTCGGCGGCGGCGGAGATGCCGGCGGCCTGGCTGCCGAAGCGCTCGCCGGCGACTCGGGGACGAACGGGGAAGGGAACGATCTCGGCCTGATGATGGTGCCGGGAATGGTCCACGGGAGTGTGCTGGGCGGTGCGAGGGGAGTCGCCGGGAGGCTCGTTCCAGGCGCGGCGCAGCACGCCGCCGATGAACGAGAGCAGATACCGCAGAGGCTGACTGAACTGCTGCGCGGCGTGATCCATTCGCGGGCCGCCGATGGCAAGGGCAAGGATCTCCAGCAGTTGCGAGTGGGGCAGAGCGCCACCCTCGCGCAGCACGATGGAGCGCACCATGGAGCTGAGGTCTTCGGCGAAGGCCGAGGAGGAGTCCACCCGTTCGGTGAGGTCGAGGATGTCTTCCGGCGTGCCGTAGCGCAGGCAGGAGGAGGCGAAGAACTCCTGTAGCTCCTCAATATAGGGACCGAACCGCTCGGCGGCGGGCCCCTGGCCACTGGTGGACGCGCTCATGGTGGAATGTTGGATGCCTCGAAGTTGCCTTAAGGACTCCGGCAAATTCGGGTGAGCGGTGGAAATTTTACCGGGCGATAAAAGGGTCTCCCGGCAGCCGCTTTTTTCGATTTTGCACCCACCCCGGGCAGCCCGCAACCCCGGTGCGGCGGGATACAATGATGCTGCAGGCGGCTGGATGATCGCTGCCTTCCGCGCGCAAGCGTCGGGAGGGGGAGGAAAGTCCGGACTCCGCAGGGCAGTGTGCCGGATAACGTCCGGGATTTGCGCTTCAAGGCGCAAAGACGGC
>Ga0207667_10000886_pt1 | contig 38145 bp, 37 predicted proteins | sample KBSCornC52_FD_184301 | JGI IMG/M metagenome (GOLD analysis project Ga0207667, IMG submission 184301) | Corn rhizosphere microbial communities from Kellogg Biological Station, Michigan, USA - KBS Corn C5-2 (SPAdes) (version 2) | ecosystem: Host-associated > Plants > Roots > Rhizosphere > Soil ...
CGGTGGTGTTCGTCTTACTAGGGATCGGTCTCTTGGCAGGCGTGATCTGAGCGAGCACCTGGCTCCGGCGCGCCCAACTACGCCAAGGTCAAGCTCAGCGCCGCCTGGGTATCGCTCGCCGAACGGGCAACGACCAGCTCGATCTCGCTCGGCTCGAGCACGAACGCGTGTGCGGCGACGTCCCAGTGCGCCAGATCGACGCCGCGCACGGGCACGACGACGTCGCGCCGCTCGCCGGGCTCGAGCGTGAGGCGCCGGAAACCGCACAAGAGTCGCTTCGGACGCTCGAGTTTCGAGTTCGGGAAGCGCGCGTAGATTTGCACCACTTCATCGCCGCTGCGCGCGCCGACATTTTCGAGCTCGACGTGCACGTCGACGCTGTCCTCGAGTCGCACGCTCGGGCAGCTCGCGCTCACGGCGCCATAGCGAAATTCGGTGTAACTCTGGCCGAAGCCGAACGGAAACAGCGGCTCGCCCTTGAAATAGCGATAGGTGCGGCCTTTGCGCAGATCGTAGTCGAGCATCGGCGGCAGCTGTTCGAGCGAACGCGGCCAAGTCTGCACCAAGCGGCCCCCGGGATCGACGTCCCCGAACAACGCCTGAGCGAGCGCGTGCCCGAGCTCCTGGCTATTGTGCGTCAGGTGCAGGATGGCCGGCACGTGCTCGGCCGTCCAATTGATGGCGTACGGGAAGCTCGAAATCAGCACCACGATCGTGCGCGGATTGACGGCAAATACCTTCTGGATCAGCCGTTCGTCCTCGAGCTCGAGCGAACGGCGATCGACGGCTTCTTTGCCGTAGCTCGCTTGCGTCACTTTGGCCCAAGTGTCGTCGCCCGTCGGATGATTGCCGACGCAGACGATGACCACCTCCGCTTCGCGCGCCACGCGCATCAGATCGCTCGTATCGTTGTTGGTGGAGGAGGTCACGGTGACCTCGCTGCCTGCGCGCGCGCGGATGCCGTCGAGGGGCGTCACCAGATAGGGCGGAGTGCCGCTGTACCAATCGATGTGCACGCGGTCCGCGAGCGGGCCGACCACGGCAATACGCCGCACGTCACCCGGCAGCGGCAAGGTCGCGGCGTCATTTTTGAGCAGCACGACCGAGCGCGCGGTGATCCGGCGTACGGCCTCTCGATGTTCGTACGAGAGCCACGGCTCCGGCTCGCCGTTTTTGCCAATCTGCGCGTACGGCACGCGCTCGGCCGGATCCAGCTGGCCCAAGCGCAACATGACGCGAAAGACGCCGCGCAGCACCGCCGACACGTCCTCTTCGCGGATCAGCTCGCGCTCCAGCGCGCCGCTCACGCCCGCGCGGTAATCGTCCAAGAACTGATTGATCCCGGCTTTGATCACGCCGGCCGCCGCGCTGTACGGGTCCTCGTAGTAGTGGTGCTCGGTCAGCAACATGCCGTAGGCGCCGCCGTCGGTGCACAGGATGCCGTTTTGCTGCCATTCGGCGCTGGCGATCTCCTTCAACATCGGGTGTACGACGCAGGGAATGCCGTTGTACTTGTTGTAGGCGGCCATGAAGGCGCGCGCGCCGCCCTCGGTGATCGCGCGAAAGAAGGGCAAAGAGTAGTATTCACGAAACAGGCGTTCGTCGAAGTCGGACGACGACGAGCCTCGGCCGTCCTCGTTGCTGTTGGCGAGGAAGTGCTTGAGCAGCGCGGCCGTGCACCAATAGTCGGGGTGGTCGCCCTGGAGCCCGCGTACGAACGCGACCGCCATCGTGGCGTTGAAGAACGCATCTTCGCCGTAGCACTCTTCCGTCCGTCCCCAGCGCGGATCGCGCCCCAGGTCGGCATTGGGCGCGCGCACCACCAGGCCGCCGCGTCGATAGCGCGGGCTTTGAAACGCATAGCGCGTCTCCAGCGCTTCGATGCGCGCAACTTCGCGGAGCGCTTCGGGATCCCAGGTTTCGGCCAAGCCAATCGCCTGTGGAAAAGTAGTGGTCGGAACGGGGCGGTCTTTGCCCCACTCACCCGGACCGCCCAATGTCAGGCCATGTAGGCCTTCGACGTGGTCGGTGCCGCGAACACCGAGGCGCGGCACGCTCGGATCCGTGCTCAGGCAGGCGATTTTTTCGGCGAGCGTGAGTCGGCTGAGCAAGTCATCGATGCGCGCCTCGACCGGCAACTCGGGATTTTGGAACGGAAATTTTTCGGACATGCTTGGCTCGCGGGCAGGGGCGAGCCAAACATGAGCCCCCGCGCGGCCGCACGAAACAGCTGGTTTTGCGCGATCAGGGCTGGTCTGCCGGGGCCATTGCGCCCCGAGGTCAGGCCGATTTGTGGCGCTTCCAGTGCTGGGTCCAGCATGGCGGGCAGCGCCATTCGAGCGTCATGCGTCCGTCGCGAGTGGGCTGACGGGTAAGCCGCCAAGCGGCGTTCTCGCCGATGGCGCTGCGCTCTGGGTCCGTCGGCGGAGAGAGCGCGCCGCAGTCGACGCAGTGATGAATCAGTCGGATATTCGAGGAGCTTTTCGCTGACACGGCAAGTGGGCGCAGAAACGGCGCGCCGCGTCGGAAGTTAAGCTCCGACGGTAACCGCCGCAGCCGCCCGCGCGCCGAGCTATTGCAGATTGAACGCCACCGGTTGGCCGGTGCTCTCGATCACGGAAGTCCACAGATCGCCGGTGGTGTCGACTTGCTTGCGAAAGCGCGTGGCGAGCGGCATCGGCACGTGGACGAAGCGACCGTGCCAGCGCCCGATCAACAGCTCGGTGTTGCCGGCCAGAGCAGCGTGCACCGCGTTGCGCGCCATGTTCCAACAATACACGCTGTCTGCCGGCGACGCCGGCACGCTGCGGATGTGATAGCTCGGATCGAGGTACTTGAGCGTGATCTCGAGGCCGCGCGCTTGGCAATGCGCCGTGATCCGATCGCGTAGCACGACGCCGATGTCGTTCAGGCGCGCGTTGCCGCTCGCGTCGGTCGAGGCCGGGCCGTTGCTCTGACACAGCTCTTGTCCAGCGCCTTCGGCGACCACGATCACCGCGTGCGAATCACGCGCCAGCCGCCGTTCGAGTAAGCGCAAGAGCCCAGTTTCGCCTTCGAGCACCACCGGGACCTCGGGAATGAGCACGAAATCGACGTCGGTCGACGCGAGCGCGGCGTGGCAGGCGATGAACCCCGAGTGCCGTCCCATGCACTTCAGCAAACCGACGCCATTCTTTGCGCCCTTCGCCTCGACATGCGCGCTCTTGATCACGTCGACCGCGGCGGAGAACGAGGTCTCGAAACCGAAGCTCCGGTCGATGAAGTGAATATCGTTATCGATGGTCTTCGGGATGCCGATGACGCCGATGGCTAGCCCGCGGCGTTTGATTTCGGCGACCATGGTCATCGCGCCGCGGCAAGTGCCGTCGCCGCCGATCACGAACAGCACACCGATGCCCAGCTCGAGCAAGCGATCGACCATTTCGCCCGCGTCTTGATTGCCGCGTGACGTGCCGAGCACCGTGCCGCCTTCGTGGTGGATCTCCGCCACCGATTCTGGCGTCAGTACGTATGGTTCGTGTCCGAAGCGAGGCACCAGGCCCTCATAGCCGTAACGGAAGCCGACGATCTGACGCACGCCGTAGCCATGCGTGAGCTCGAGCACCAGGCCACGGATCACGTTGTTCAACCCCGGGCACAGCCCGCCGCAGGTGACGATGCCGCAGCGCAATTTCTCGGGCTCGAAAAATAGCCGGTGACGCGGCCCGGCCAGCTCGAATGCGGGCGCGCGGCTCAAATCTTGGCGATGCTCGGAGACGCGCGACAATCGGTCATCGAGCAGCACGCGGTCGGCCTGGCCCACGTAGTGCACTGCCGCCTGGCTCAGGCGTTCCGCGAGCGGCGAAGGATATTCACAGCCGCCGAGGATGCTGATTTCGAGGTCCGACGCGATCACCCGCTGAGCGCGTTCGGGTACGGTCAGTGCGATCGACATCGTGCTCAGTGTGGGCGCGCCACGTTTCCGGGTGCTTTCCGCGCGATTGCCGAGCTTTCGCGCGGCCAAGGCTGCTGCTGCCGGAATTTCCGCGCGCCGGCAGATTCGCGTGAGTGTTCGTGTTGTTCGCCAAGGCACTGGCCCCTCGTGGGTCGAATGGGCCATGGCGACCATCGACTCGGGCGCAGGCGCGCGGCGCGTGCGAAGTACCCATCACGAGCTCCCGCTCGTGCCGTTCATCGACTTCTTGCTCTGCCTCGTCACGTTCTTACTCGCGACCGCGGGCTTCGCGAACTTCGCGCGTTTGTCGACGAGCGCGAACGTGCCGGGAAAGGCCAGCGAGCTGCCACCGCTGCCGAGCAAGCGGCTGCACGTCGACATGCGCGAGCGTGGATTTCACCTGACCTGGCGCGTTGGCGAGACGGTCCTAGTCAGCCACGATGTGCCGCTCGAGCCCTTCGAGCTCGCGCGCGGTGGACGGCGCTATCCTGAGCTTGCAAAGTTCTTGGATCGGGATTGGCGGGCGAACGGCTCGCACCAAAGTCCCACCGACCCGGCCCTGGATGAAGCGGTCCTGCACGTCCCAAACTCGGCCGAGTACGAGGACGTAGTCGCGGTGCTCGATGCGCTGCGTGCGCCCGAGCGGGCCTATCCCGGTCAGCAGCTGGCCTCGGTTTTTGCCGTCAGTTTCGCCGCCGATTGACGCGGTGCGCGCGAGAACCGGCCCTTTTCCCGGCCTTTCGCCGTTCCCATCTTCGCGCCGCGGTGGTAATGACGCGCCATGAGTGGCCACTCCAAATGGGCAACGATCAAGCGCAAAAAAGGCGCGACCGACGCCGCGCGCGGCAAAATCTTCACCAAGCTGATCCGCGAGGTCGTGACCGCGGCGCGCATCGGAGGCGGCGATCTCGACTCGAACCCGCGCCTGCGTAAAGCGGTGGCTGATTGTCGCGCGCAGCAGATGCCCGCCGACAACATCAAGCGTGCCATTCAGCGCGGCACCGGTGAAATCGAAGGCGCCGCCTACGAAGACGTTTTGTACGAGGGCACGGGCCCTGGCGGCACGCTGTTTTTGGTCGAGGGCAGCACGGACAATCGCAATCGCAGCGCGGCCGAGCTGCGCAAAATCTTCGAAAAGGGCAACGGCGTGATGGGCGGCGCGGGCAGCGCGCAATGGGCCTTCGATCGCCTGGGCACGATCACGCTCGACAAGGCGGCGGTCAGCGAGGACCAATTGATGGAAGCGGCCATCAGCGCGGGCGCAGAAGATTACCGCGACGAAGGCGACGTTTGGGTCGTGTATACGCCGCCGAACGACATCTTTACGGTCCAGGCCGCGCTCGAAGCCGCAAAATTGCCGATCCAGTCGAGCAAGGTCGCCTACATCCCGAAGAACAAAAAGACGGTCACCGGGCGCGATGCCGAGGTTTGCCTGAACCTGGTCGACGCGCTCGACGAGCACGATGACGTTGCCAACGTCTATGCCGACTTCGATATCTCCGAAGAAGATCTGGCGAAGCTGAGCGGCTGATGGCTGTGGGCGTGCTCTGCCGCCGAAGGCTGAGCCGCCGTCAGCCGTGGCGCGTGACCATCAAAAAAAATAGGCGAGCTCCGGGGTTCTAGAGCTCGCCTGCGCTTTCATGCGTGGCGCGGCCGCTCACAGCCCGGGCAAGCGAAATTGCACGATCGTGAAGTACGTGAACGCCATGTGTGAGATCACGACCGGCGCCAAGCGACCGAGCTGAGCCGCCAAGAAGCTCCAGACCAGGCCGCAACCGACGGCGGCCGTGACCAGCAGCGGATTTAGTCCGGCCGTTGGATCGCGCAGCAGCCAGAGCGTGGGCAACGTGGACGCGCCGTAAGCGAGCGCGGAGAGCGGCAGCGCGGCGCGGCGCCCGAAGCGCTCGGTCAAATCACCGAGCACCATGCCGCGCCAGACGATCTCTTCCGCCAGGCAGACGAGCAGGATCAACAGCGTGTACGCGCTCGACCGCTGTAGATGCTCTGGATTGCCGAGCTGCAGGTAGATGCGAAATAGCCAGGCCTGGCGCGGACTGCCAGCCGGTGAGAGCACGCGGCGCGCGGCCCAAGACGCGAACAGGAGCGCGATCATGCTCAGCGCGCCGATCGAAAGATCACCCCAGCGCGGCGTCAGCAAATCGACCAATGTGCCGTCTTGCCACATTTTGTGTAGCGCCAGCGCGACGAGCACCACGTACGGCAAGGTGACGCCGAGCCAAAACCGCGGTGACCCCGCGGCGGCTTCGCTGAAGCTGTAGGCCATGCCGACGAAAGTGAGCAGCAACGTGACGAGCACGCGCATCAAGCGAGCCCCTCGAGGCGAGTGGACAGCCAAGCGAGAATGCGGTCGGCGGCTTGTTCTTTGCTCATTGGGGGCACGGGCTCACAATCGGTGGGGGTCACGAGCTGAATGCGAATATCGTCACGACCGAGCGACTCGGCGGCATGATTGGCGACCACCAGATCCACCCGCTTTTGGGCGAGCTTCTTGCGCGCACGCTGAATGATTTTTTCGTCGCTGTCGGTCTCGAGCGCGAAGCCGACGAGCACCGGTCTTTGGCCAGCTCGCGCGTGGCCGATTTCGGCGAGCAAATCCGGGTTCGGCACGAGCTCGAGGTGGAGCGGTTCCAGACTGCGCTTGAGCTTGGTGGAATGGCTTTCGGCGGGGCGATAGTCGGCGACGGCGGCGGTCATGATCAGCGCGTCGGCGCGAGAAAGGTCGGGCGCGAGCGCTTGCCACAACGCACTCTGCATGCTGAGCGCACTCTGCACGTCCACGCGCTCGACGCCCGGCGGCGTCGCTAGGCTCACTGGCCCGGCGATCAGCGTGACCGTGGCGCCGAACGCCGCGGCGCGCTCGGCCAGCGCAAAGCCCATTTTCCCGGACGAGCGGTTCCCGACGAAGCGCACCGGATCGAGCGACTCGGCCGTCGGCCCCGCGCTGATCACGAGGTGTTTGCCGCGCAGCGAGATGCCCGCAAAAAGCGCCGAGGCTTGACCCGCAATCTGCTCCGGCTCTGCCATGCGCCCGAGCCCGCTGTCGCCCGAGGCGACCTCGCCCACGACCGGCCCCACCAGGCGAACGCGCCCGTCGGCGCGCAGCGCAGCCAGGTTGCGCTCGGTTGCCGGGTGGCTCCACATGTCGGGATGCATGGCGGGCGCAGCCAGCACCGGACAAGTGGCGCACAGCGCGAGCGCGGTCACCAAATCATCCGCGCGGCCTTGGGCCAGACGCGCGAGCACGTCGGCCGTGGCGGGCGCGATCACGATCAGATCGCTTTCCTTGGCCAGCCGGACGTGAATTTCACCCGGCTCGTCCGCGCTGAACATGTCGGTGTGGACGCGCTTGCCGGTCAGGCCGGCGAACGTGGCTGTGCCCACGAACTCGCACGCGGAGCGGCTCTGCACCACTTCGACCGAGGCGCCGTCCTTGAGCAGCGAGCGAACGAGCAACACGGCCTTGTAGGCTGCGACGCTTCCGGTCACGCACACGGTGATGCGCTTGCCCAGAAAGCGTTTGCCCCCGCTGGCCAAGCCAGGCCGCGCGGCGCTGGCCCCCGCGGCGGCAAAACCGGGCCGTGCGGCGGGGCGCGGAGGGGGAGGCTGGCGATCGGTCATCGGCTGGCCGGAGTTTTATCAGGGACGCGCGCGTGAGACGTATCGGCTTTTCGGATCGAAGAAGCGCCAGGGTTTTTTAGCCCAATCTTCGGCATATTGAACCCCGATGCGCGGCGAAGATTGGATTTTGACGCGCGGGCCATCCGAAAGGAATAGACGCGACCCGCACAGATCGGCGCCATAGTCGGATTTACCGATCGCGAAGGCCTGGCACAATTTGCCCGGCCCGCTCGTCAGCTCGCGGCTCTGTTCCGGCAAGCCGCGGCGCTTGGCCATCAGATCCACGCCGAGCAGAGGCTCGGCCGCGCGCACCAGGACCGCATGCGGATCGCCGGCGCGCGTGGTCACGATGTTGAACTGGAAGTGCATGCCGTAGACGAAGAAGATGTAAGCGTGTCCGGGCGGGCCGAACATCACCTCCGTGCGTGCGGTGCGCCGACCGCCGAACGAGTGCGCGGCGCGATCCTCCGGCCCGCGGTAGGCCTCGGTTTCGACGATGCGCCCCACGGTCAAACCTTCTTTCGTGTGATGCACGAGCAGCTTCCCGATGCAGGCGCGTGCGACGACCAGTACTGGGCGCGCGTAGAAGCTGCGAGGCAGCGGCGTCAGATCGAGCGCGGACGGTGTCGTCATGCTGGGCGGCAAACGTTGGTCGGCAAGCGGGGCGACCCGGTCACGGCTCGCGCGCTCGCTTGATTTTCGGGCGGCCACGCTTGATATGCGGCGGTTTGCCGCGACGGAGCAGCGCCATCGGCTGCACACCGAGCGCGTCGGCGAACGTGGCGAGGCTGCCGATCGTCAAGTTGATCAACCCCCGTTCGACCCGCTGCGTGTAGGACAGGTCGAGCCCAGTGAGCTCGGCCAAATGCTCTTGGGTGAAGCCGCGCTTGACGCGGAGGCGTTGCACATTGCCACCCACGTGCATCATGACTTCCCGCGTCCGGGGATTGGCAGGAGCCGACATCTTGCTCGAAGCGCTAACCGGCTCGCTCGCTGATAATTAGGGTACGTTAGTCCCTTTTTATTTGACGCGCGACGCGCGCCGGCTAAATAATCGCCAGCTGGAGGGTGCTGTGAAAGGTGAGCGGGTACCGCGCATGCCAGCCAAATCGAGGCTCAGCTGGCGAATCTGCCGGCTTCGTCTAACTACCGACGGTGACCGTTGGCTCGCCACCGGTTCGAAGTCGAATCGAGTCGCCGTGATCGAGCTGCCGAACTTGATCGACGCGGCAGGTGAGGAGGAATGGATCGCCGAAATCGAGGCGCGCTTCGAGCGGCACGCGTTCGATCCCTTTGAAGGCGGGCCGCCGCTCGGCGCAGAAGCGGATTGGCGCGCATGACCGAACTGCTGGGAAAAGCTCGGTTTCTTCGAGCTGATTCGAGGTTTGATCTGAACGTCAGTTCAGTGTATCGTGAGCGCAATGTTGAGCGAAGCAATGCTCGAAGTGTCGGAGCGGCGACCGCGCAGTTGGCGCTCGCGCGTTCCGAACGATAAGCCGGCCGTGCCCAACGAGAACCGTCGCAAGAAGCCCAAGCGCGTGCCAGGCAAACACGCCGCAGCCGCGTCCGAGCGTTTCCAGCCCGAGGGTTGGCAGCGCCGTTTACGCGAGCAAGCGCACAACCTCGCGCGCGCGATCGAGATGTTGGAGCAAGCAGTGGCCATGATGAGCGAGCCGCGGGACAGCGCGCTGGCCCGCGCCGAGCGCCTGCGCGGTGCAGGGCTCATCACCATGCTCGCCGCGTCCGAGTTGCTCGTGGTCGCCGGCTGGTTCGAGGCCGACCAGGCAGTCAAAGCAGGCACGTTGGAGGCGCCCGACGCGCCCGACTAAAAGCCGAGCAAGCGACCGCCCTGATAGACGAGCAGGCTTCCGACGTAAGCGAGCGTCGTCATATAGCCGAACATGAAGAGCGGCCAACGCACGCTGCGCGTCTCGCGATAAACGACCATCAGCGTGCTCATGCACTGGCACGACAACGCAAAGAATATCATCAAGGACAGGCCCATGAGCGGCGTGTACGCGTGCGCGCCGTCACGCCCCCGTTCGGCGCGGATCTTGTCGCGGAGCGGTGCGTCGTTTTCGTCAGCGTCGCCGATGCCGTAAACCAGGCCCAGGGTCGAGACGAAGACCTCGCGCGCCGCGAACGCGCCGATCAAGCCGACCCCGATCTTCCAATCGAAGCCGAGCGGGCGAAGCGCGGGCTCGATCGCCTTGCCCAGGCGACCACCATAGCTTTGCTCGATCGCGCTCGGCCGCTCGAGGGCGGCGCGCTGGGTGTCGGCCTGAGGCGTGCCTGGCGCGCGTTGGTGGATGGTGGCAGCCGGCGGCGCGGTATCCTGATTTGCCGGACGCGGGAACGAGAGCAGCCCCCACAACAGGACCGTGAAAATCAGGATACCAGTGCCTGCTTCCTTCAGGAACATGCCGGCGCGCTGCAGCATCATTTTCACGGTGCCGGACAGGCTCGGCAGGCGGTACGGCGGTAGCTCCAAAATCAGCGGGATCCGCCGGCCTTTTACCACGGTGCGCCCGAGCACGCCTGCCGCGACCAGAGTGATCATCGTCGAGAACAGGTACATGGCGATCATCAGCAGGCCTTGCACGGGCAGCCAGCCGAACACGCGCGAGGGCGGGAACAGCGCGCCGATGATCAACGTGTACACCGGCAAGCGCGCCGAGCACGTCATCAGCGGCACGACCAGCATGGTGAGCAGACGATCGCGCTGCCGCTCCATGGTGCGCGTGGCCAAAATTGCGGGCACGGCGCAGGCGAAGCCGGACAGCATGGGCACGAAAGCGCGCCCGTGCAGGCCAAGCGTCTTCATGATGCGGTCCATCAAGAACGCCACGCGCGCCATGTAGCCGGAATCCTCGAGCAGCCCGATCGAGAAGAAGAGCAGCAAGATCTGCGGCAAAAACACGACCACGTTGCCCACCCCGCCGATGATGCCCTTGGTCACCAGATCGCGCAGCAGGCCCTCGGGCGCATGCGCTTCGACCAGGCGCGAAAGTGCGCTCGACCCAGCCTCGATCAGGCGAATTGCCGGATCGGACCAGGAGAACAGGGACTGAAACATGATCAACATCAGCCCCACGAAGATCAAAAAGCCGAACAGCGGATGGAGCAGCACGCGATCGACGCGCTCGGAGGCCTTGCGCTTCGGAGGGTGCGCGGCAAGGCGCGGGTGCAGCTTCGGGATCTCGCCGTCGATCAGCGCGTAGCGTGTGGCGATGACTTCGTGATCGATGTCGCGCGCGCTCTGCTTGGCCTGCGCTTGCAGCGCCAGGCTCTCGGCGCGAAGCGCGGGCGTGATGTCCTCGAGCTCGTCGTCCGGTTCGATGCTGGTCAGTGCCCACAGCGACAACACCCGGGCGCGCGCTTCGCTTTCCGCCCATGCCGCTGGCAGAGTGCGCGCGACGCGCTTCAGATCGCGCTCGAGTGCTTCCGGGTATTCGATGCGCAGCCCGCCGCGCGGAGGCTGCGCGAGCGCTTCGATGATCGCCTCTTCGAGCCGGGTGATGCCCGCGCCGCGACGTGCGTCGGTCGCCACGCAGGGGACCCCTAGAAAGCGCGCCAGTTCGGCCTCGCTCGGGGGATTTTCGCGCACTTCGTCGATCATGTTCAGCGCGACCACGACGCGCACGTCGAGCTCGAGCAGCTGCAGCACGAGGTACAGGTTGCGCGCGAGCTGACCTGCGTCGACCACCACCACGCACAAATCGGGGCGCGGATTTTCGGCTAGGCCGAGCACGGCTGAAAGCGCAATTTGTTCTTCCGGCGAGCGCGCGCTGAGCGAGTACGCGCCCGGCACGTCGACCACCTCGATCACGCTCGGCGCACCGGCGCGATTGAGGCGGAGCTCGCCGCTGCGCCGCTCCACGGTGATGCCCGGATAATTCCCGATCCGCGCGCTCTGCCCGGAGAGCCGATTGAACAGCGTGGTTTTGCCGGTGTTCGGGTTGCCGATCAGGAGCACCAGCGGCTTTACAGCCGGCGGCGCGGCTGCGAGCTCAGCGCGCTTGGAGCCGGCGAGCGTGGTCAGGTCCGTCACGGCGCGCTGCGAGCAAAGCTTTGCGGCGCGATCGACGGCGAGCCGGCGCTCGACACCGATCGCGCCGCGTTCGTCACTTCACCGATCGTGACGGATACGCCTTGCGCTTCGGCACGCCGGATCGACAGGCTGCCCCCGCGCACCAAGAGCTCAATCGGGTCGCCGAGCGGCGCGACGCCCACGACCTCGATCCGCGTTCCCGGGACGAGACCGAGTTCCATCAGCCGGCGGCGAAATGAGCCTTCGCCCCCGACGTGCTCCACCGTCACGACTTGTCCGATGCGGGTCTCTGCGAGATTCATCAGCGCTACCAAACTGAGTCTAGCCTAATGAAAACGATTTTCAAATTCAATCAGCCGGAACGCGCGAAGCAGCGGGATTGCGCCGCTTTCATCGCGGTCGCGACGAGATGGGCGGCGCTTTGAGCCGCTCCTTCGCGGCCCGGAAGCTCGCGCTCAACACGCGGCTATCCACGCTTTGCGGTAACACGCGAAGAACCGAGGTGAGCACGTCCAGCATCTGCCGGGCGGAGTCGAAGCGCTGCGCCGGATCGCGTTCGAGCGCTCGGTGGACCGCCGAGGTGACGGCGATCGGCAGGTTCGGTCGCTTCATGCTGAGCAGCGGGATCTTACCGTCGCGAATGTTCGCCACCACGTCGGCGTCGGTGGCGGCGTCGAATAGCCGTTCACCGGCGAGCGCTTCCCACATCACCACGCCCAAGCTGAAGAGATCGCATTTGACGGTCGGAGCAAGACCCATGAGCAGCTCGGGCGCCAGGTAAGAGAGCTTGCCCTTCACGATGTTCGGGCGCGTCATCCGCCCGCGGTCCATCGCGCGCGCCAGGCCGAAATCGGCCAGCATTACCCGACCTGCGTCGGCGAGTAAGATATTTCCCGGCGTCACGTCGCGGTGCAAAATCGGGGACAGTCGGCCTTGTTCGTCGAGCCGGCCGTGCGCGCCCTCCAGCGCGCGCAGCACCTCGATGCCAATTGCGGTCACGACCTCCCACGTGCTCTCGAGCCGCTGATCGCGAAAGCTTGCCAGAAAGCGGCCGAGGTGGATGCCCTCGATCAGCTCGGTCACCAGGTAGTGCACACCGTGCTCGTCGATGCCGAAGTCGTGCACTTGAACGATGTTCGGGTGCTGCAGGGCGGCGCCCACGCGCGCCTCCTCCACGAACATTTCGATTACTTCTTCGAAGCCGCGCACCGAGCTTTCGACGCGCTTTACCGCCACGGTTCGCGAAAAACCGGCCGCGCCCCGGGTATGGGCCCGCCAGACGATGGCCATGCCGCCCTGGCCGAGTTTCTCCACCAGCTCGTACTTGCCGGCGAGCACGCGCCCCGGCACATCTTCCTGAAACGTCATGAAATCCGTCTTCCGAGCGTCACCATGCGCGAGCGTCATCATCACACGAACCGTGACGCCCGGCGACGTGATTTGACGGCGTGTCCGCGGCTGTGTAACTGAATGGGCACACCTTCCTCGGAACACTCCGACCGTCTTCGTTTCGCCGCCTGATGCCTAGCACGCGCAAAAATTGGGTGAAAACGCTGGTCATTCGCCGCTCGCGATCGGACGACGCACAGTTCCTGCGCGAGATGCTGTTCGAGTCCGCGTACTGGCGCCCAGGCAAACCGCGCCCGTCACTCGAGGAGGGCCTCGCCCGCCCGGATCTGCTCAAGGTGCTGGCAGGTTGGGGGCGGCCGGGTGACCTCGCCATGATCGCCACCGACGGCCTCAGCAATCGCATCGGCGCCGCGTGGATGCGGCTGTGGACGGACGACGAGCACGTCCACGGCTTCGTCGACGCCGAGACGCCGGAGCTCGGCATTGGCGTTCGGCGCGAGTTTCGCCGGCACGGGGTTGGTACGGCGCTGCTCTTGGCGCTGCTCGGCCGCGCGCGTGAGGACGGTGTGCCGAAAGTCAGCCTGAGCGTGGAGATCGAGAACGTGGCCCGGCTTTTGTACGAGCGCTTCGGGTTCAAGCTGCACGCGGTCGACCGCGGCGTGGCAACACTCATCGTGGAGCTGGAAGAGGCAGCGCCGGACACCGAGCGATCGCCCGGCACGCACCCCGGTTCGCGTTGACGTTTACGAACCCGCACTGAGCTTGCGCGAGCGCGGGATGATCCGCGCGCGCGAAGCTGTGATAGGACGAAGGGGTGCTCGGGCGATCCTTGAGAACTGCCGGTGTGGGGGCGCTGGGGTGGCTCGGCGTGCTCGGCTTTGCGGCCCACGCGCGCGCGGCGGAAAGCGGTCAGCCATTTCGCCTGGAGTATTGGGCGCGCGGTCAATGCCCCGACGCCGTCGAATTTGCGCGCCAAATCCAGACGCGGGCGCCGCGTTTGCGGCCGGCTGAAGCGGACGAGCCCGCGCTCGGCTTCTACGCCGAGCTCGACGCCAGCGGTGGGTCGGCCACGGGCCGCCTTACCGCGCGCTCGCCGGATGGGCGAGAGGTGAAGCGCGAGGTGCGCGGTGCAACTTGCGACGACGTGGTGACTGCGCTCGCGTTGATCGCCGCGCTGGCCGCTGATCCGTCTCAGCCGGTCGAAGCGCCGTCCACGGGCGCCAAGCCGGCTCAGCGCCGCAAGCCACCGCATAGCGCCGAGCCAGCCGCGGACGAAGCAGGCTACGATCTCTTGAGCGAGCCGCTGGTGCGCGATCCGGCACAGCGCTGGACATACGGCATCGGCGGTGGGCTCGCGTTCGATAGCAGCATCGCGCCGAGCCCCGGTTACGGGCTGAGCGTCGCGTTCGAAGCCGAAGGTCCAGGCGGTTCTGCGGCGCGCCCACTGTTCGTGCTGTCCGCCAATCGCGCGGCCGCCGCGAGCACCGAGACCAGCGCGGGCAACGCCGCTTTCACTTGGCTGGCGTTTCGCCTGACGGGCTGCCCCGTGCGCTGGCCCGAGCAAACGCCGCTGTTTCTTCGGCCCTGCGCGTTCGTCGACGCGGGCGGGCTCGAGGGTAAGGTCTCGTTCGGTGCAGAAAGCAGCGACAAAACCGAGGCTTGGTTCGCGCTCGGCGCGTTCGGCCGGATCGAGGCGCTGGTCGGCGAGGTGATGGCATTCGAGCTGGACGGCGGCGTCAGCCTGCCGCTCCGCCATGACGAATTCCGCGCAGGCGAAAGCCAAAGCGTGGCCTTCCGCGTGCCAAACGCCGGCATTCTGGGCAGAATTGGGCTATCTTATCGGTTCCAGTGATCGATCCACTCCGCGCCTCACATGGATCATGACGAAGGCGATGCGCTCAGAAATGGCACTTACAGGGGTGGGGTTCGACGACGGGGCGAACGCTGCGGACGCAAGCGCCATTGGGGAGGCTGAGCGGCGCCACATTACCGATCCGATCTCGGGTCCGCGCATGGCCTGCGTCGCCATCACGCGCGATCACGCGCGCGTGGCGGAGCTCCTACGGGCGCACTTTCGCGACGTGTGGCGCATGGTGCGCCGCTTCGGCGTGCCCGAAAATTCCGCGGATGACGCCGCGCAAGAGGTGTTCATCATTGCCGCGCGGCGGATCGAGGACATCACCCCCGGCAGTGAGCGTCCGTTCTTGCTCGCGACCGCGGTGCGCGTCGCGGCCAACCAGCGCCGCTCGCTCGGCACGCGCCGCGAGTGCGCGGAAGACGAGCAGACCTCGGAGGGCGTCGATCCGCGGCCGAGCGCCGAAGCGCTGCTCGATCAAAAGCGGCTGCGTCAAATGCTCGACCGCGTGCTCGACGCGCTGAGCGACGATCTGCGGGTGAGCTTCGTGCTGTACGAGCTCGAGGGCCTCTCGTCACCGGAGATCGCCGCGCTGCTCGGCATTCCGCTCGGCACCGTAGCTTCGCGCCTGCGCCGCGGGCGGGAGGCGTTCGAGCTCCAAGTCGCGCGCCTCAAGGCAGAGCTGACCGCAAAAGGAGGCGTGTGATGGAAAACCGTCGCTCCCTGCCGCCGTACGAGGATGAGCTTTCGCTCGCGCTGCTCCGCTCGGCCGATCACGACGAGCCCTCCGCCGGCGCGTATTCCAAGGTGGCGGCGACCTTGGGCGTGAGCGCTGCCGTGGGGCTCGGCGCGTCGCTGCCGGTGGCGGCGCTCGCTTCCAGCGGCGCTTCGGCGTCGAATGCGCTGCGTTGGTCGGGCTCGTTGTTCGCGAAGGGTGTCGTGGTCGCCGTCTCGAGCGTGCTGCTCGTTGCGGCAGGCGTGGCGTTGCATCGCGCGCGCGGGCCGGCTGCGCCGAGCACCCAGCGCCCAGCGCTGGGCGAGAAAGTGGCGCGCGCGCCAGCCAGTGCGGCGCCGCCCGTTGTTGCGCTTGCCCGCGACGTTTCCGCGCCCACGCCCCCACCGACACCCACGCCCTCACCCACGCCCCCCGGCATCGCCAGCGCCGTGCTTAGCCCGGCGAGCGCCGTCATGAGTGCCGCCGCGCGCCCGCTCAAGCTCGCGCAGAACGCGCACGTCGTCCTTGGCCCGAGCGCACCGCGCGCGCCGCAGAAGTCGTCGTTGCCCGAGCAAGTGCTGTCTTTGGATCGCGCCCGCGTCGCGCTCAGCTCCGGAGATCCCGCAGCGGCGCTGAGCGAAATTGCGCACTACCGCAGCACGTGGCCGCACGGTGTGTTCTTGACCGAGGCCAGCGTGCTCGAGATCGAAGCCTTGGCCAAGCGCGGTGAAATCGTGCTCGCCGGCATGCGCGCGCAAGCATTCGTGACCGCGCACCCGGACAGCCCGCAAGCCGAGCGCTTGCGCGCATTGATCCCGCGCAGAGCGCGCTAAGCCAGCCCCGCGCTCGGCGAAAGATTGCCGCGGCCCGCATTCGTCCGGCCGCGGAAGTCGGCGTGTAAGCCGCGAGTCGAAGTCGCACTTTCAAGCAACCGAACCGAAAGGGAAAGCCTATGCCAGAGCTAAGGGCCCGCAGGCAGCAATCCATGCTGACCTTGCCTCTGCCGCCGCCGTTCAGTCGGCTAAAAGCCGAGCTTCGCCTGTAATTTTGTTGGTCACGCGGCGCGTCGCGCTGCGGCGCAGCCTTCGGCGTCGCGGACGATCACGCCCATTGCCAAAACTCGAAAATCGCCGCGCGTGGCTGATGCTTGAGATCCCGGGCACGCGATCACGCCTCTTCGACGACGAAGCCGAGCCCCAACGCCCGCTCGACGATGCGCTGATATTCGACGTCCGAGCTGCTGTCGCGCCAGGCGCCGCGCCGGCGCATGTCGGAGAACGTCTCGCGTGCGCCCGCTTCCAGATCGATGGGCGCCTGAAATTCCGGCACGTCAGCCTTGGCTTTGGCGGACGAGTAGGCGCCGTGAAATTGGGTGATCTCCGCCAAAAACGCGAAGCGCTTCGGGTTCTGCGCGATCAGCCAGGCGGCGGGCACGCAGATGACCTTCGGCTTTACGTCGAGCGCGCGCCCGACCGCCCGATAATAGTCGCGCCAGGTCAGGATCTCGTCGCGCGTCGCGTTATAAGCCTGATTGTAGGTCTTGGCAGCGAGCGCTGCGTACGCGAAGAACGAGCCACAATCGTCGCGGTGAGTCGATTGCCACAGGCCGAGCCCATCGCCCGCCAAGAGCACCGGCAGCCCGCGCGCCACGCGATCCCAAGTGCCGCTGTCGAACTCGTGTTGATCGATCAACGAGCCGCCCGGGCCGTAGGTGTGGCTCGGACGCACGATCGTGGTGTGGAACTTTCCGGCCTCTGCCGCGCGCTGAAAGATGCGCTCGCAGAGCACTTTGTTGCGGCCGTACTCGCTGATCGGCGCTTGCGGAAAGCGTTCGTCGATCAGCACCTCTGCCGCGATTTTCGCGCCATAAGTGCAGACCGTCGAACAAAACACGAACTGCTCACAACGCCCGGCAAAGGCCGCGACGCTGAGCTCGGCTTGCTCGGGCGAAAAACAGATCATGTCGTAGACCGTGTCGAAGCGCTCGCGCTCGAACGCGCGCAGAAACTCGGCGGAGTTGGCGCGATCGCCTTTGAGCACGCGTACGCCGCTCGGTAACGTCGCCTGACGCTGGCCGCGATTGTACACGGTCACATTCGCGCCCCGCGCGCTGAGGTGCTTTAAAATACCGGTGCTGATCAGGCCCGTGCCACCGATGATGAGCGCATTCAGCATGGCGCAACGTCAGCATGCAGCGCCGCGCAGAGCAAATGCCTTTACCGCAAAACTGAAATCGGGGGCCGCGTGGTGATGAGCCGCGTAGCTCCTGATTGCCGATCTTCCTCGATCGCGCAGGTTTACGGCTGCATGCGCGTGCGCTCGGAGAGGAATCCGCTTCTCGAGTGATCGCTACTGGGCGCCAGGCGAGAGTCGTAGTACCGCTCGTTTCGATGCGAAGCTTCCTTCCAAGGCTCGGGGTGCTGGTCGCGGGCGTGTATCTCGGGGTCGGTTGCGGTAGCAGCTCCTCGAACTTGTATGACGCGGTGGAGCTGAGCCAAGCAAGCGCCGGTTCCGGCGCAATTGGAGCCAATGGCGGCACCGCCGGCAGCAGTGCAATGGCCGGCTTCTCGCAAGGTGGACAGTCGTCGAACGGCGGACAATCGAACGGCGGGCAGCCAAACGGTGGACACGCTAGCGGCGGACAGCCGTCGAACGGCGGACAGCCGAACGGCGGCGGCGGCGCTGGCGCACCGAACGATGCGCCGTGCCACCCGGTCAACGACGTGAGCGGTGGCATGAGCGGGCCGATCAACACGCTGGGCGCCGCTTGCCTGCGCGTGACGGACGACATCAGCGGCTGGGGTTGCTCGAACTTCGAGGGGCGAACGGTGAAGGTGAACGGGCGCGAGCTCATGTGCGCGGAGGTACCGCTGCCGGACAAGATCGACGGCGCGTATTACTTCGATATTTCGCCGGGCACCTTCGATTACGCGAGCCTGTACTGGTTTTGAGCGGCGCTCTGCGCCGGCTCGATCCGGCAACTGTCTTCGCGCTTTCGCGCGCTACACCGAGCGCAGTTGAGGTGATCGAGAAAGCCAGGACACCGCGACCAGACCAAGGCAAAAGGACCTCGAACTATTCGACCTTCGAGTTTTGGAGGTCGAATAATTCGAGGTCCGTTCGCTTGGGAAGCGGTGTAATGTGCGCGCCTCATGGCTTCGAGCCCCAAACTGCGCGTCGCCGTCCTGTTCGGCGGTCGGTCGGCTGAGCACGAAATTTCGCTTCTTTCAGCCCGCTTCGTGGTCGAGTCGCTCGATCCGGAGCGTTACGAAACGGTGCTGGTCGGCATCGACAAGCAGGGCCGTTGGCTGCTCCAAGAGCAAGCGGCGCTGCTCGGCGCGGCGCGCGACCCGCGGCTCGTGAAGCTGAACGCCGCCATGCCCGGCGTGCTGCTGCCGCCGTACGCTCAGCCCGCTGCCGATCGCTTGCAGCGCGTGGGCCAAGGCTCGCCGCTCGGTGTAGACGTCATTTTTCCGGTCTTGCACGGCCCGATGGGCGAGGACGGTACCGTGCAAGGCTTGCTCGAGCTGTCCGGCGTTCCATACGTCGGAGCCGGCGTGCTCGGGTCGGCCGTCGGCATGGACAAGGACGTGATGAAGCGGCTCTTGCTGCAGGCCGGTTTACCCGTGCTCGCGTACGAAGCGGTCCGCGCGGCAGAATGGCGTCAGAACCCAGCCGCGGTGCTCGAGCGCCTGACTCCGCTCGGCTTCCCGCAGTTCGTCAAGCCGGCAAACCTCGGCTCGTCCGTCGGCGTCGGGCGTGTGCTCGAGGCGAGTGGGCTCGACGCCGCCATTTGTCATGCCTTCGAATTCGACGACAAGTTGGTGGTCGAGCGCGGGCTCTCCCAGCCGCGCGAAATCGAATGCGCGGTCCTCGGGGGCGACGCGCCGCGCGCCTCGATCCCCGGCGAGATCAGCGTCGATCACCCCGACGGCTTCTACTCTTACGCGGCCAAGTACGTGGACGAATCGGGCGCGGTCAGCAAAATCCCCGCCGACCTGAGCGCTGCCCAGGTGGCGGAAGTGCAGCGCCTGGCACTCGCTACCTTCCGCACGCTGGAATGTGACGGGCTGGCCCGTGTCGATCTGTTCCTGGATCGGAATGGAACCCTGTACGTGAACGAGATCAACACACTGCCCGGGTTTACCGCCGTGTCCATGTTTCCCAAGCTGTGGCAGGCGAGCGGCGTGTCCGCGCCGCAGCTGATGGATTTTCTGATTTCAGATGCCGTTGCGCGCGCCGCGCGCAAAAACGCGCGCCGCTCGAGCCGGTAACCTGTCGTTCAGGCGGGCAGGGGTTGGATGCCCACGCGCGCTGCGCTGAGCTCGTAGTAGCGCGCGCTGAAATCCGCGTCGGACGCGCGGCGGTTCATGCGCGACTCTCGGCCCTCCATGAAATAGGAGCCGGAGATGTGAGCGTACTCGGGCGAGATCGCGAGCATCACCGAGGTGCGCGCGCCTTTGCCGAGCGAATCCGGCCCGCGCATTTCGAAGCCGGTCGTGAGCAACTTGGTCGAAACCACGCCGGGATGTAGCGCGTTCACCCGCACCTCACGCGGCTCGAGCCGGCGCGCGAGTTCGACCGTGAACAGCACATTGGCGAACTTGGACGAAGCGTATGCCTGATAGTCGTCGAACTCGGCCTTGGTGTTGTCGATGTCTTCGAGATCGATCGACGCTCGGCTGTGGGCGATCGAGCTGACATTGACGATCCGCTCGAGTGCTTTGCCCGCTTCACTCGCGAGCAATAGGTGCGTCAGCAGGAATGGGGCAAAATGATTGACCGCGAGCGTCATCTCGATGCCGTCGGCGCTGAGTTCGCGCCGCTTCATGTACACGCCGGCGTTGTTGATCAGCGCGTTGATCGGCTGGGGTCGCGCGCCGAGCTCGGCCGCCATCTCGCGCACGGACGAGAGCGACGCAAAATCGGCCACCACGGGCTCGGGGGGCGGTGCGCTGGACGCGCGGCTTACGGCCTCGAATGCGTCCCGCACGCGCGCTGCGCTACGACCGTGCACGATCACGCGCGCGCCCAGCCGCGCGAGCTCGAGCGCGGTCTCGCGTCCAATGCCATCCGTCGCGCCCGTGACGAGCACGACGGCGTCCGTCTTGTGAGGCGACGCCCGCATTTCTCCGCCTCTAAACGTGCCGACAAGAACGCCAATCGTCAAGCCGACCGAGCGACAATACCTCGCGAGTGAGCTTTAGTGATTGAGCCCTTGTGGGATGCCTTGCGCTCAGCCTTTGCGCAGCTCTTTGATCGCGGCCGCAACGTCCTTGCCGCCGACGATCGAGCCCGCGGATTTCAGCTGCTTCATTGCGACGCCGGTCGCCTGACCGTCGGTTGCAGCGGCTTTGATTTGCTCGACCACCGGCGCCAGCGCCTGGAGGATCTCCTCGGCCGTCAGACTCTTCGGCAGAAATCCGGCGAGGATCTCATTTTCCTCGAGCAACATCGCGCGCTTCTCCGGGTCAGTCGTGGAGGTGAGGGTCTCCTCGTTCGACTTGACCAGCTTGCGCAAGATCGCTTGCGCCTCCTCGTCACTTCCGGTTCGGCCCGGGCGAGCCGCCTCGGTCGTGATCTCGCCCACGGCAACGCGCAGGATCTCTTTCTCGAGCTGTGCTCCCGCTTTGATGGCCTGGAACATGCGCGCTTTGATCTGATCGACAAGCATCGGAGCCTCCGGGTGCTTCATACCCCTGGAGCGCTCCTCGACCGCGTGGGTTCGGCGCCGCTTGGCGTTGGGGAGGCGAAAATTTTGCCGGCCCCCTTGCGCGACTGTGACTGTAGATGTATCTAAAAGTTATATCTTTAAGATGTATCGCGTAACGGCGGCAACCCCGTCGAAAGCGGGTACCAGAAGGTAACAACTCGGAACTAAAGGAAAAATCATGCAAGGACGCGAACATTGCGGCCAGCGGCGTATCCCGCTGGAGCACCTCTCTGAATTTTGGGCTCACTCTCAAGGGCGGCGTGGGCCGTTCGGGCCGGGGCGCCCGCCATTCGGCGGCCCACCGGGCGCCCGGCATCCATCGTGGGGCGATTGGTTCGGCTCGCCGCCGCCACGCGCCGAACGCGGCGGGGTTCGCTACCTCGTGCTCGACGCGCTCGCCGAGCGCCCGCGCCACGGCTACGAGGTCATTCAAGTGATCGAGGAACGCAGCGGGGGCTCGTACCGACCGAGCCCGGGCGTCATCTACCCGACCCTACAAATGCTCGAAGAGCTCGGGCACGCGCGCGTGGTCGAGCAAGAGAATCGAAAAGTCTACGAGATCACCGACGCTGGTCGCGCCGACTTGGAAGCGCACCGTGAAGAGGTCGCCGACTTTTACGAGCGCTTCGAAGAAGACTCGTGGGAATCGTACGTCGAAGATTTCGGCGACATCATGAAGCGCCTCGGCCGACTCTTCAAAACCTTCCGCCGCGCCGGTCGTCGCGGCAGCCTGTCACCCAAGACACTCAAGCGGGTCGGTGAAATCATCGACGCGGCAGTGCGTGACATCGAAGCTGCGCTGGACGAAGACCATTGACCATCGCCGTCCCCCATGAGCTCGCGCGGAGCGCGGCTCGCTCAACGCTTGCGCGCGGGTCGCGCAGCGCTCGGCTTGGCCGGCGCGCCGCCCGCGTTCTCCGCGCTTTCAGCCGTTTTTGGCGCCGAACTAGCGGCGGCCGCAGCGCCGCACCCTGCCGCGCCCAGCCCGGTCGCGTGTCGCAACGCCTGAATGCGGGCCTCGGTCATCTGGCCACAGCGGCGCATGAAGTCGAGGATCAACGCGAGCTCGGCGTCGGAATAGTTTTCACAGACGGCGACCATGCCCGCCATCATCGGCACGAACAGGTGTCGCATGTCGGACGCGCGCCGCTCCATGCAGCTCGTGATCACGACGCGCCTTCGGTCTTCGGGATCCGGAACGCGCGACACGAAGCCCGCGCGCTCCAAGCGGTCGACCACGCCGGTGATTGCGCCCGTGCTCAGCCCGGTCAGCTCCGCCAAACGGCCCGCGGTCACCGGACCCGTTTCGTTGCAGATCAAGTCGGCGCACTTGTGATCCGAGGGATTGAGACCGAGGCGTTCTGCAATAGCCGCGTGGAAAACCACCGTGCGCGTGCTCATGCGCCGGCTCTCGTCGATCACCGACGCCACCATCTCCTCGCGTTCGGGCGACATGCCCTTCACTTGGTCGGCGAGAAATTCACTCAGTGCGCTTGACATCACCCTCTCGATCCGTTTACGTGATGAACATCTTAGTCACTAAGATGTTGAACGGAAGAGATATTTGCGTCACGAAATAATAATTGATGCCGGGTAATATTGACAAGGTCTATTTTACCCGGGTATTATCAGCCCGCGCTTCGAGACAAATTCGCGAATAATTCGGCTGATTTCGGCCCGGTTGTCCGCTCCACGCCCGTTCGTTCGTCTCCAGTAGGAACTTGCCCATGACCGCCATCGTCTCCATTAAAAACGCGACCAAGGACTATCGGTTAGGGAAGGTCGTCGTGCCGGCATTGCGCGGCGTCACGCTCGAGGTCTCGCAGGGCGAGTTCCTGTCGATTGCCGGCCCATCGGGCAGCGGCAAGACCACGCTCCTGAACCTGATCGGCTGCGTCGACACGCCCACCACGGGCACGGTCGAGGTCGCGGGGCGGAGCACGGCCAAGCTCAGCGAGCGCGAGCTCACGCGGCTGCGGCTCGATACCATCGGCTTCATTTTTCAGAGCTTCAATCTGGTCGGCGTGCTCGACGTGTATCGCAACGTCGAGCTGCCACTGCTCTTGCAGCATACGCTCTCCGCTGCAGAGCGCAGCAAGCGTGTGCTCGCGTTGCTCGAGCGCGTAGGGCTCGGCGACCACGCGCGTCATCGCCCGAACGAGCTCTCCGGCGGCCAACGTCAGCGCGTCGCCATCGCGCGCGCGCTCGTCACTCGGCCAGTGTTGGTGCTCGCGGACGAGCCCACGGCGAATCTCGACTCCGTCACCGGCCAAAATATTTTGGACCTGATGAAAGAGCTGAACCGTACGGAAAAGACCACCTTCATCTTTTCCACGCACGACGCGCGCGTCATGGCGCACGCGAGCTCGCTCATTCGCCTGGCTGACGGCAAGCTCGCCGAAAGCGGCACGAGCGGTCCTTCCAGCCATGAAGCTGCGGAAAGCGGGCTCGGGGCAATGCCGTGACCGCTCTCGTCGATACCCTGACCGTGGTCATTCAGATTGCCTTTCGCAATCTGTTTGCGAACCGCTGGAAGACGCTGATCGTCGGCGGAATCATCGGCTTTGGCGCATTTTTGGTGGTGATCGGCACTTCGCTGTTGGACAGCGTGGACCACGCCATGAGCCGCAGCATCATCGGCAGCATCGCTGGGAACATCCAGGTCTACTCGTCCGAGTCGAAGGACGACCTCGACGTGATGGGCGGCTTTTCGTTCGACGCCAACGCGATCGAACCCTTGAGCGATTTTGCGCGAGTGAAGAGCGTGCTGATGTCGGTGCCGAACGTCGCCCAGGTCGTGCCCATGGGGCTGAACGGCTCGCTCACGCTGTCCGGCAACACGGTCGACCAGGCGCTCGCCAAACTGCGCACGAGCGTCACGGCAAAAACCCAAGGTGACAGCAGCGCCGTCTTGGCGCAGACCTACGCTGACCAGAAAGATCACGTGCGGCAGATCATCTCCGTCTTGCAAGGCGACACGGAGAACGTCAAGAAATTGCACGACGAGAAAGCGCTGGCCAATGACGACCTCGCGTCGGTCACCCGCGCGGCCTCGGCCGAGTTTTGGGCTACCTTCGACCAGGACCCGCTCGATCATTTGGAGTTCCTCGAAAACCGCATCGCGCCGCTGGCGACCGACGCAGACATGCTGTTTCTGCGCTACGTCGGCACCGATCCGAGCGTGTTCGCCAAATCCTTCGATCGCATGACGATCGTCGAGGGCCAGGCGATCCCCGAAGGCAAGCGCGGCTTCTTGTTCTCGAAATACGTGTACGAGGAGCAGGTCAAGCTCAAGACCGCGCGGAATCTGGACAAAGTCCACGAAGCCATCACCATCCGCGGCAAGAAGATCGCCAAGGACGAGGAGCTCACGCGGCTCGTGCGTGAGGCGTCGACCCAGGTGAAGGAGCTGCTGCTCGAGCTCGACGCCCCGAAGACGAAGCTCTTTCGTAGCAAGCTCCAGGGCGTCCTCCACTCGAGCGAGAGCGACGTCGGCAAGTTGCTCGGTCAGTTCTTGAGCACGAATGACGAGAACTTCGAGAGCCGGTACGCCTTTTTCTACAAGGAGCTCGCGCCGTCGCTCGAGCTCTACCGCGTGCGCATCGGCGATACGCTGACGATCAAGGCCTTCACGCGCAGCGGCTACGTGCAGTCGGCGAACCTCAAGGTGTACGGCACCTTCGCCTTCAAGGGGCTCGAAAAGTCCCCCCAAGCCGGCACCATGAACATGATGGATCTGGTGAGCTTTCGCGAGCTCTACGGCTTCATGACCGACGATCGGGCCAAAGAAATTGCCGCCATCCGCGCCACCTCCGGCGCCAAAGAGGTGAGCCGCGAAAATGCCGAGAGCGAGCTTTTCGGCGCCGCCGAAGGCGCGCCCTCAGCCGCGCCCGGCGCGGCACCGAGCGCTGATCTGGGCACTGAGCTTTCCGGCCTCGCGGGCACGCATCGGCGTGATGGCGAACAACCTTACGACCCGATGCAGCTCGAACAAGGCGTGATCTTGAACGCCGCCGTGCTGGTCAAAGACGAGCGCAAGACCGAAGAGACCATCGCGTCCATCGAGGCAGCTGGCAAAAAAGCGGGGCTGCCACTCAAGGCCGTCAGTTGGCAAAAGGCGGCAGGCCTGATCGGACAGTTTACGACGTTGATGCGAGTCGTCTTGTACACGGCGGTGCTGATCATCTTCGTGGTCGCGCTCGTGATCATCAACAATGCGCTAGTGATGGCCACGCTCCAGCGCGTGCGCGAAATTGGCACGTTGCGCGCGGTCGGTGCCCAACGCCGCTTCATCTTGGCGATGTTGGTGCTCGAGTCGGTGGCGGTGGGCTTGGTCTTCGGTGCCATCGGCACCGTGCTCGGCGCGGGGCTCATCGCGCTCTTGGGGCGCGTGGGCATCGCCGCGGGCAATGACGTGCTGATGTTCTTCTTTTCCGGGCCACGCCTGTATCCCGCTTTGGCCTCGTACAATCTGCTGCTGGCGCTTTTCATCGTGCTCTTCGTCAGCGTGATTTCCAGCGTTTATCCAGCTTGGATCGCCATGCGCATCAGCCCCCGTGAAGCCATGCAATCGGAGGACTAACTAGTGACTGCCTTTTTCCTCGATCTCCGAATCGCTTGGCTCAGCCTGATCGAGCACCGGCGCCGCGCGCTGTTCCTGGGTCTGGCGGTGGCGGCCGTGACCGCGCTGCTCGTGCTGCTCAACGGTTTGTCCGCCGGCATCCGCTCCACGCTCGTGGACACGGCGACCACGCTCAGCACCGGGCATCTGAACGTGGGTGGCTTTTTCAAAGTCACTTCCGGCCAGGCAGGCGCCGTCGTGGTCGACTACGAAAAGGTCAAAGAGACGGTGCGGAAAGTGCTGCCCGAGCTCGACTTCACGGTCGAGCGCGGCCGCGGTTGGGGCAAAGTGGTGAGCGACACCTCCGCCTTGCAGGCGGGCATCGGCGGCATCGACATTCAGCGAGAAGCGGCGTTCAAGTCGGTGCTGCGCATCAAGAGCGGCAACATCGACGAGCTGGCCGAGCCGAACACCATTTTGCTGTTCGAGGCGCAGACCAAGAAATTGAAGGTCAAGGTGGGCGACGCCATCACCATCTCCGCGCAGACCACGCGCGGCGTCGCCAACACCATCGACTGCCGGGTGGTCGCGGTCGCCGAGGACGTGGGCTCGCTCAGCCAATGGAACGTGTTCGTGTCCAATGATTCGCTGCGCAGTCTGTATCAATTGCGCCCGGACGTGACGGGCGCGATTCAAATTCATCTCAAGCCTCAATACGTCAACGATTTGGGGCCCCTCGCCGCGCGTCTGCGCTCTTCACTCGAGAAGGCCGGCTATCGCATCATGGAGCCGGATCCGAGGCCGTTTTGGATGAAGTTCGAGAGCGTGACCCGCGAAGATTGGACGGGTCAAAAGCTCGACGTCACCTCTTGGGAGGATGAGCTCTCGTTCATGATGTGGACGCTTTCGGCGTTGAACGGGCTCAGTTTCGTTTTGATGGTGATCCTCATCGCCATCGTCATCACCGGGATCATGAATACCATGTGGATCGCCATTCGAGAGCGGACTCGTGAAATTGGGACTCTCCGTGCCATCGGTATGCAGCGTGGCAGCGTCGTGCGCATGTTCTTGTGGGAATCGTTCTTGCTCGGGGTGTTCGGCGCCGTCGCGGGCGCGGTCGTGGGCGCAATGACCGCAGGCGTGCTGAATTCTGCGAACATTCACGTGCCGCTCTCCGTCCAACTGTTTCTGATGTCCGACACGTTGAAGCTATCGGTGCTGCCCAGCGCGCTCGGCGGAGCCATCGCGCTGATTTCGATCGTCACCGCTGTGGCAGCTTTGTATCCAGCCCTGCGCGCCGCACGGCTCAAGCCCGTGGACGCGATGTCCCATTTCGGTTGAGGATTGTGTCATGCAGCGAAGAACATTGCTGAAGAGCGCTCTGTTTGCGGCCGGCCTGGGCTCGTTCGGCGGGCTCGCGAGCGTGGCCTCGGCCGCTGCCTCGAAGCCCGAGCTGGTCGATCTGCTCAAGGTCGTCGATGACCGTCAACGCAACCAGGGCGACTGGCGCTCGAACGTGTACATCGAGCAAAAGGAAAAGGACAAAGTCGCGGTCGTGTATGAGGCTTTGGTCTTTCGCCGAAGCGCCGATCAACGGTTCATGATCCTGTTCACGAAGCCCAAATCCTCTCAAGGGCAGGGCTATTTGCGGATCGACCAAAACCTGTGGTTTTACGATCCGGCGGTCGGCAAATGGGAGCGCCGCACCGAGCGTGAACGAATCGGCGGTACCAACTCTCGCCGTTCGGATTTCGACGAGTCACGCTTGGCCGAGGAATACGAGCCGGAAGACAGCGGCGAAGAGAAGCTCGGCGTGTATACCGCACAAGTCATGACCTTGAAGGGCAAGCCAGGTCTGGATCTGGCGTTCCCGATGATCAAACTCTGGGTCGACAAGGCCACGAAGAACGTGCTGAAGCGCCAAGAGTTCGCGCTCTCCGGCCGGCTACTTCGCACCTCGTATTATCCGAAGTGGCAGAAGATCTACAGCGAGTCGCGCAAAGGTGACATCTGGTACCCGCAAGAAATCCGCTTCTATGACGAGGTCGAGAAGCAGAACTCGACCTTGATTCTGATCAAGAGCGTCGATCTGAAGCCGCTCGAGGCGAATCTTTTCACCAAGGCGTGGCTCGAGAGTAAATCGCGCTGAGCCGCAGATCGCGATTTTTCGCACACCCCATGACACGAACGCGACTTCATTGGCTCCCGGGCGTGGTGCTCGCTTGCACGTCGTTCAGCGCCGTTGCACGCGCGCAAGATCGCCCGAGTGAAGCCGACTTGTTCGGCGGCTCGGCGCCGTCCACTCCGCCGCCGGCCGCGGGCAACCCGCCCGCCGCGCCCAATCCGGGCGGCGCACCCGCCGCAGCGCCTGCAAAAGCGGCGGGCGCACCGGTAGCTGCGCCGCCGGCGCCGCCTGCCGCAGCAGCAGAGGCCGCGCCGAACGCGTCGGGCAGCGCGCCTGCGTCACGTGATGCGAGCATCCTCGGCGGCGGAGAAACACCGATGTTCACCGAGGAGGCGGCACCCGAAGATCCGCTTCGCATCGGGGGTCAGTTGTATCTGCGCGCTCAGGCTACGGGCGCACAGGGGCAGTCGCCGGGCGATTTCAGCTTCAGCTCGCCGTCCTTGCTCGACGTGTACATGGACGCGCGCCCGAACGAGCGCGTGCGTGGCTTCGTGCTCGGACGCATGGTGTTCGACCCCACGCTACCCGCGAGCGCCTCCAACTCCGGCTCGATCGGCGCGGTGAGCGCCACCGGTTCGACTTCCGGCAGCCAATCGCTGGCGTCGCTGTTTCAGCAGCCCACGCGCGGGCCCACGGTGAACCTGGACCAGCTGTGGCTGAACTTCGACGTGGCGCACACGGTGTTCGTCACGGCCGGCAAACAGCACGTGCGTTGGGGCACCGGGCATTTTTGGGCGCCCACTGATTTCTTGCACCTCCGCCCGCGCAACCCGCTCGATGTCTTCGACGCGCGCACCGGCACCACGATGCTCAAGTTGCACGTGCCCGTCGAGTCGCGCGCCTGGAATTTCTACGGCTATCTCTTGACCGAGAGCAACACTTCCACGCAAACGCTCGGCAGAGTGGCGGCGGCGGGTCGCGCTGAGCTCGTGCTCGGCCCTTCCGAGCTCGGGCTCGGCGTTTTGGCGCAGCCAAAGCACAAGGCCAAGCTTGCCGCCGATCTGTCGTTTGGCATCGGCGATTTCGACGTGTACGGCGAGGCCGGGCTGCGCTCCGGCGGCGAAATCGATCGCGTCAGCTACGACCCCGATGCGGTCGCGCCCACGCCGGCCACATCGCCGTTGGGGCTCGAACAAGCCGTGGATGCGTACTATCCCGTGTATCGCTCGCGCGGCTACAAAGCGCAGGTGGTGGGCGGCACGAGCTACGCCCACAAGTACAACGACAACGACACCTTCACCATCGGCGGCGAGTACTTCTACAACGGCCTCGGTTATCCGAGCCCCGCCGCGTATCCCGGGCTCGTGCTGCCGCACACGACCTCGCTGAATGACTCGGCCAACTTCTTTTACCTCGGCCGGCACTACGCGGCCGTGTACGTGAGCTTTCCTGCGCCGTACTCGCTCGACAACCACACCTTCACGCTGTCTACGCTGGGCAACTTGTCGGATCGCTCGTTCATCACGCGCTTCGATTATTCGCTCGTGGCGCTCACGCACCTTCGGTTCGAGGCTTTCGTGTCCGCGCGCTACGGCAACGAGAATGGCGAGTTCCGCTTCGGGGTCAAACACCTCGATCTGGGCGGAGTCGATTTCAATCGCGCCCCCGCGCTCATGGATTTCGGGCTCGCTTTGCGGATCGCGATCTGAGCGGCAGGCGCGGCGAGAGGGAGATTTACCGCTAGGACGCGGAGAGCGCGGAGCACGCCGAGGGGCGGCTTCGCGCTCGCGCGCTCCCGTACTCAATCTGCCGCCCCTTCTTCAGCTCGCGGTCGCGGTGACTCGGCCGCGGCCGGACGCGGGCGGGCTCACGTGGGGCGTGTTTTGCGCGTGCAGCATCGGCGCGAAGGCGTCGCGATAGCTGCGCGCCAGGTACAGCTCTGCGGCGAGCAGCACGAGCGGCAACGCCAGCGCAGCGGGCTCGAGGAAGACGTGGAAGGCCACGATGTTCACCAGCACCGGCGCGAGCAACGCCAGCGAAAGCGGCACGTAGCGGTTAGCGAGGAGCAGTGCGCCCGCCAGCACCTCCGTGCCCTTCAGTAGCGGAATCAGGTAGCCCGACGCGACCAGTGCGCCAATGAAGTTCGCGGGCGGCCCGCTCATCGGCGGCTGGGGAATGAAGTGGAGAAAGCCGTTCAGGCCGAACACGAAAAACGCGAGCCCGAGCAGGTAACGGGCAACAGTCGGGAGTTTGCTTTGAATGCTGGACATGATTTTTTCTCCGGCAGGAACGAGCTTGAACATAATTGTTGCTCCGAGAGCCGGTAGGTCTTCAAAAAGCAAAGAACCGTTGCTATAGGCGCAACAATGGATCTCAACCATGTGGCGGTCTTCGTGCGGGTTGTCGAACTCGAGAGCTTCACCGCTGCGGCGGCGCAGCTCGGGCTGCCAAAGTCGTCGGTCAGTCGCACCGTGTCGCGGCTGGAAGAAGATTTGGGCGTGCGGCTCTTGCAGCGCACGACGCGCAAACTGCACCTGACCGACGCCGGGCACGCCTATTTCGCGCGCGCGAAGGAGGCGCTGCGCGGTCTGGAGGAAGCGGCCACCGCGGCCACCGATTCGAGCACCGTGCCGCGCGGCATCGTGCGCATGACCGCGCCAAATGATTTGGGCGTGCTGAACGTCGCCGATATTTTGACGCGCTTCTCGCAGAAGTATCCGCTCGTGCACATCGAGCTCGTCTTGAGTTCGCGCTTCGTCGATCTGGTCGCAGAGGGCTTCGATCTTGCGCTCCGCGCAGGGAAATTGCTGGATTCGACGCTGGTCGCGCGTAAAATCGGCAGCGATTCGCTGGCTCTGTTCGCGGCGCCCAGCTACCTGAAAGAGCACGGGCGGCCGAAGAAGCTCGCCGAGCTCGCGGCGCACCGCTGCGTGCTCTTTCGAGCCAAGACCGGCAAAGCCGAATGGCGCTTGCAGGGGCCAGACGGACCCGAGACGGTCACCGTGCGCGGCCCGATCAGCGTCGATGAAATGGCGTTTGCCACGCAAGCCGTCGCCGCCGGCATGGGCATCGGCCTATTGCCGGTCGCGGGCACGCGGCTCGGCGTGGCCAGTCGCAGCGCGGCAGCGCTGGTGCGGGTGCTGCCGGAATACTCCGAGGGCGGGGCGGGGCTGCACGTGGTCACGCCGTCCGTGCGATTTCAATCTGCGGCCGTGACCGCCCTGCGCGACTTCTTGATTGAAGAGCTGGTCCGCGTCTGGAAATCGCTTTGATACTGAGCCAGGCTTCCTTGTGCTAAACCCCGCGCCGTGCCCAGTTTTCCGTGCCTGACCTGCAATAAAGAGTTTACGGTTCCCGAGGCGACGCTCGCGAAATACCCGGGCTGGCAACCCAAGGTTTGTCTTTCTTGCAAAAAGCAGAGCCCGCAAGGCGCGAGCAAGAAGAAGCCCGCCGCAGCGCGCAGCGCGCGCTCCTCGTCCGGCTCGCGTGAAGAGAATTTGTCCGTGGCCGAGGTGCTCGCCAAATACACGGCTGGGCCGAAAGACGGCGTGTTCACCGACGGCGCCGCCGAGCCCAATCCGGGCGCGGGGGGCTGGGGCGCGGTGTACGTGGTGGGCGATCAGGTCGTCGGTGAGCGTTGGGGGCACGAGCCGTACACGACCAACAATCGCATGGAGCTGAGCGCGCTGATCAGCGGCTGCGCGCTCGTGCCCGAGGGCACCAAAGCCGTGATCTACACCGACAGCCAACTGTGCGTCAGCACCATCAACGAGTGGGCCAAGAGCTGGGAAGCGCGCGGCTGGAAGCGCAAGGGCGGCGAAATCAAAAACCTCGAGCTCGTGCAGGAGCTGTACGCGATCTGCAAACGACGCCCCGAGCTCGAGCTGCGCTGGATCGCCGCGCACTCCGGCAACCGCTGGAACGAATACGCCGACGCGCTGGCCACCGCTTATCGCCGCAGCGTGCGCTGAGCGTAGCGCGCGCGCTTGCCCGCGCCGGCGCGTGAGTTTTGCGCGCGCCGAAAAGCGCCCACGCCCCCCAACTCTTGCCCGCGTCTCTCGTGGTTTTTTGATGGTCACCGAGCGCGGCCGAGCGCGGCTCAGCCTTCGGCGTCAAAGCCCGGCTTCGCTCACGGAGTGAGCACGCGCACTCGGCCCTCCGCGCCCACTTCGACCGCCACCGGTTTTTCGTCGCGGAAGATCAAGAGCGCAGCGTCGTCCGCGAAGAGCGGCGTGACCTCGGCCGCGTTCGGGCCGCCGAAATCCGGCGCATCGAACACGATGCTGTCTTTTGCGCTCGGCAGCGCGGCGAGCGGCGCAATGCGCAGCCGCGTTTCACCGAGCGTGGAGCGCCACATCACGAGCGTCTTGTCGCCGAGCGGCCCGACCGCCCACCACCATTTGCTTTCGACGCCGGGGAGCTTCACCTCTTCGGTCTTGCAGCCCTGCACTGTGCAATCGAGCCGGCCCACTTGCACGCCGCCCTCTACCGCTTGCGCATAGGCCAGGCTTGCGCCGCTCTTTCCGCAGACCAGCTCGGACTCGATGCCGCGTTCGAACGGGATGGTGCCTTCACTCGGCTTGGTCCAGCTGCCGCCCTGAAAAAGGCTGACCGTGACTTGCGTTTTCCCAGCCTCGGCCGTCGCTTTTGCGCCGTGCACGCCGGCGCGCGCGGCAAATGCCGCCACGCCGAGCGACGAATCACGCCGGCAGCTGTGAAGCGCGCCCGAGAATTTACCCTGCCCGACGAACACGTCCGCTAGCCGCCCGCCTTTCAGCGATTTGACGACCAGTTCCGCGCTACCCTCGGCTTGCCGCAAGAACACCAGCTGATCGCCGAGCGCCACAGGGTCGCCGATTGGGTTCGCAATCGTCAGCGGCACGGGCTTGCCGGCCTTGCCATCTTTGATGGCGACCGCTTGAAAGCCTTCGTTCTTATCGCCGTGCTCGACCGCCAAGCCTTCGTGCACAAAATGCAGCGCGCCGAGGCCACGCACGTCCGACGCTTTGCCGGTCTTTAGATCGAAGGCGACGAGGCCCTTTTCGGTGAGCCCGGCCGCGTACACGCTGGTCGCGTCAAGCACCAGATCCACAGTTTGCGCCGGCAATTCGGGTACGTCCGCGTGGCCGTCGAAGCAGGACACCTTGCTGAAGCCCGCCGAAAATTCGCAGGCGCGCGGGCGGCTTTTGCCTTCGGTCGCCTTGAGCAGCAAAATGGCGCGGCCGTCGGGCGTGAGCAGCGGGCCCACCAGCCGCGCGGGTTTGTCGCTAAAACTCTTCCACACCGGCGCGCTGAGTAGCGGCGCGGGCCCGGCGCTCGGCGTGGGCACGCCGCTCGCCAGCTCCGACTTGAGGCCGCTGTTTGCCGCAGCTTCCCAAAGCTCCGTCGCGACCGAGATCAATGAGCTGTCGGTCGGGGGCGTGCAGGTGCCCTTGGCATCGCCGCAGCCCATGCGCTCGTGCAGCTTGGTCTTGAGCAGCGCGGTTTGGCTCGCGGAGCCGAGCGCGGCGTACAAATCGTCGGCGTACGCGGCGCAGCGCTTGGGCCAAGCATTTTTGTCCGACGCGGTGCCGCTATTCGCGAGCTCAATCGAACGCAGCGTTTGGGTGCGTGCCAAAAGCGGACTGCTGGCGGCCGAGCCGGCCAAACAGGTGCTGAGTGCCGACCAAGATTTTTGTGCGTCGTCACTCGAGCACGCGCTCACGCTCAGCAGAGTCAGGCCGAGGCAGAGCGCGCTCGTAGACGCGGACGGTGCGCGAACCACTCGAAAAATCATGCCCGGACCTTACACCCGCGGCGCGCGCGAGGCCCCAAGAACCGCAGGCTCGAGCTTGCCCCGCGCTGGCCTCAGTCGCCGAAACCCGTTGAACACCTGGGCGCGCGAGGCAGGTGACCCGTGCGGGCGCCTGGGAGTGGTGTCTCTTATGGTGAAAAAGTGGCGTGCTACGCTGCGCCAGAAGCCCCGATGACGTCTGTTTTGATCATTTCCGGTAGCCCGTCGAGCACCTCCCGAACCGAGCGTCTCGCGGCCTCGATTGCGGAGCGCATCAGCGCGCGGGCGGTCCAAGCATCGCTGCTCGACGTGCGCGATTTGCCGGCCGATGACCTCTTGCACGCGCGCTTCGACGCGCCACTGATCCGCGCGGCGCTCGATCAGGTGGCGGCTGCGGACGGGGTCGTCGTGGCAACACCGGTGTACAAGGCGGCTTACTCCGGCCTGCTCAAGACGTTCCTCGACGTGCTTCCGCAGTTCGGCCTGCGCGGCAAAGTGGTGCTGCCGGTCGCAACGGGTGGAACCATCGCGCACGTGCTGGCCATCGACTACGCGCTCCGCCCGGTGCTAAGTTCGCTCGACCCGCTGCACGTCGTCAATGGCCTGTTCGTCCTCGATAAGCAAATTGCCGTGCGCGAAGATCGCAGTATCGAGCTCGAGCCGGCCATCGAAGCGCGGCTCGAAGAGGTGATCGAGCAGTTCGTTCGCGGTTTGCGGCGCGTCGAGAGCGCAGGGATCTGAGCGCGGAACCTGCCTTACCGAAATGCTACGGGTGGGGCGGGGCAGGGGCCGGCTTGCGCAGCGCCTTGGCCGTGTCCCGGGCGGCCTGGCTGAGCTCCGAAGCGCGTCGCTTTTGCTCTGGTGTGCGTAAACTGCGCGCGGCCTTGGCGAAGCGCGCCCCGAGATCGTCCCAGAACTTCGGCTCATTTTGCGGTGGCGCCAGGCTCAAGAGATAAGCGGCGTCGAACGCAGCCAGTGCGGAAACGTCGTTCTTCTGCGTCGCCAGCTGATCGAGCTCGCCGACTTCGCGCGTGGCGTTCGGCAAGAGCGGACCATGTAACAGGACGTCGCTTGCGTCGCGCGGACCATTTTGTAGCGTTGCCGCGAGCGCGTGATAGAGCGCGCGCTCGGGCGTCGGGGGCAGCGTCGCGCTGAGCCGCGCGCTGCTCGCGAAGTCTTCGGCCCTGAGGTAGCGACGTCCGCGCTCGATCAGCGTGCGCACGAGCAGCGTTTTCGTCGCGTCGTCGAGCTCTGCCGTGCTCAGCCGCTGCGCGAACGCGGGCGGTAGGCCGCGCTCGAGTAGGGCGCGCAAGAGCGGCGCGTCGATGCTCGAGCCCTCGAGCACGAAGCCCGCATAGAACGTGGGCAAACTGGCCGCGAGCGCTTGCTCGGTGGAAGACTTCGGCGGCGCGGCCAAAGCGGGCAGGAGGAGTTTGTCCAAAGCGTCGATGCGACGGCCCGAATAGAGCTCGGAGAGCAGCGCTCGCGCGCGCTCGACTCGCGGATCGACGAGCACGCCCTCTTTTCCGAGCTCGAGCAGGCCGACGAGCGCCGCGTCGCGGCCGCGCGCCTTGCGCGGCTCGAGCGCCTCGTCGAGCGCCGCATAGTACGATTCGCGAATCTCCGGATCGTCGTTCATCTCTTTCGGCAGCGCCACTTGGCGCACGACGGAGACGAAGCGCATGTCCGCGAGCCCCGCTTCGATCGCCACGATGCCCTTCGCGTACGACGAAAGGCTCGGGCCGAGCGCGGACAAATCGTGAATTGCCGCGGCTTCGCTGACGATCCACGGCTTGAGCGTGCTCTGAAAAAATTCGTTGAAGCGCGCCTTGTCGACAGGCCCCGTGGGTTCGGGTGCCGTTTGCACGAGGCGCGCGAGTCTTCCGCCGGCTGCGAGCGCGATCAGCGTGTCTTCGATGCGACGATCCAGGCCGGCTTTGCGCGGCTCGAGGAACGGCATCACGATCGTGTCGGCGCACGTCACGGGTGCGAGCTCCGCGCGCAGCGCACGGATCAGCCCGGCTGGGAATTCTCGGGCGTTCTCGAGGCAGCTCAGCGACAGATCCCGCTCGGTTGGAGCGGGAAGCAGCAGCGCGCTGGCGAGCGCTTCTCGGGCGGGCTTCTCGCCTGCGCAGGCGACGGCGCGGGCGTCGTGTTGGGCGAACGCCTGGCACTCCCCGTCCGGGGCGGGCACGCCGGCGGGCTCCGGGACCAGCGCGGTCTTTTGCTTTCCAGGTTCGACCTGCTTCCAGTTGCTCGCCCCGCCCGCACCCGCCGAAGCCTGAGCCTGAGGCGGCGTTTTGGCAGGCTCGGCCAGGCGCGGCGCGCAGCCCAGCGCCAGGTCGCCGAGGAGAATTACGAAAGCAAGGCGAATCAGGAGCCGCATCACCGCGATAGGACTCGCAAAAATATCCGCGGTCAATCGGCTGGCCACGGGGCCATTAAGTCTTACCCGGTTCAGCCGCAAGTACCAGCACCGAGGAGTGTGGCTGGTTTGCACAAACACCCCTTCTCAAGCCGAGACTTCAGAGACGCTCGTGAGGTCGCTGCAGCGGGTTTTGCGCGCGGCCTCGGCCGAAAACGATTCCAGGACGGGCAATGAAATACAACCGCGAACAGCGCACGATACTCGTGATCGACGACAGCGAGATCGTGCTCGAGATGACGCGCTTCACGCTCGAATCCGCTGGCTATCGCGTGCTCACCCGTGATCGCGCGCAGGGCTCGATCGTCGCGATCTTGAACGAACAGCCCGATCTCGTGCTGCTCGACGTGAACATGCCGAGCATGTCCGGCGATTCAATCGCTGAGGTTTTATCGCGCTCCGGGCCCGCGCGACACACCGTGATCGTGCTTTACTCGAGCTTGCCCGCGAATGCGCTGCGCATGAAGGCGCTCGCGACCGGTGCGCACGGCTTCATTCAGAAGACGAGTGTCCAGGCCGATCTGGTGCGGCAAGTTCGAGCCTTGCTGAAGCAGTACGATTCGAATGGCAAGCTACGACGGGCCGCGACCGTAACCGACGATCCGGGCGCTTCCGGCGCGCGGTCTCTCGGACTCGAAGCCGTGGATGAGCGCATTACGCGCGAGCCGCCGAGCAGTGACGCGAGCTACACCGTGCCAGCGCCGGGCACCGCAGGGAGCGCGAGCGCACCGCCCGCGCGCCACGAAAGCGGCACGCTGCGCCTGAACGTGCCGACGGCGCTGTTCGTCGACGACGACATCGCCGTGCTCACGGGCTATCGGCGCGCGTTCACCATGGAAGAGCTCGCCGGTGAGTACCTGACCTCGGCCGAACAAGCCGCGCGCAGGATTGCGGCGCCCGACCCGCCGGAAGTGGTGGTGACCGATTTGGTGCTGCCCGGGATGAACGGCATCGAGTTGTACCGGCGCGCGTGCGAACTCGACCCAACGTGGCGTCATCGCTTCGTGTTCGTGACTGGGGCGCCCCTGGTCAGCTACGTGGCGTCGTTCCTGCGCGAGGTCGGCGGGCGCGCCCTGCAAAAGCCGGTCGACAAGCGCCGCCTATTCGATGCCATTCGTTATTCGGCGACCGGCGCGCGCATTTTTCGGAAGCACGGCGCGGGCAGCTGACCGCGGCTCGCGCGTCCGCGCGTTGCGGCAATTCGTGGCATTTCTGGCGCTCTTCCGCGGCGCTCCCGGCGCCATCCTCGCGTGGTACGCTGGCCGCATGACTCGCTACCGGCTTCTGCTCCTCGGCTGCTTCGTGCTCGTGGGTTGCGGCAAAGCGCAGGGCACGCCATTGCGTTCACCCGCGCTCGACTATCAACCGCCTCCGCCCGAGAGCGCCGCAGATGGCGAGCCGGTCGGCGCCGATCGCACCGCGCCGGGCGACAAGTTGGGTCAGGGAGTCTCGACCTCCGGCCCAGCGCCGGGCTGGAGCGCCGACAAGACCGGCCCAACGTACGACCCCAAGAAGCGAGTGGGTGGTGCGATCGACCCCGTGCCCGAGGGCGGTCAAAAAGGGAAGTGATGGGCGCGCGAAGCTCGCACTCGAGCGCGTGCTGGAGCGATGCCAACCGTGGCTGCGTTCCAGTGCTACGAGCGAGCAGCCGCAGATTCTGCCGATAGCGGTGCGCGAGCACTGACATGTAGGCGCAGCGAGCACCTCTTTGTCCGAGCTCTTGGCGGGTAAGTGAATTGACGTGGGGGCTTTGAGCGTCCTACCGTCGCGAACTCGTGTTCGAAGGAGGACCAAATAAGATGCGTGCTTTATCAGCTTGTTTAACGGTGGTTTTGGGCTTGGGCGTCGCGGCAATCGGGGCTTGCAGCAGCACTGCGAGTGACGACGGCGCCGCGGGTTCGGGTGGGACGAGCGCGGGCGGGACGAGCGCGGGTGGCACGTCCTCCGGTGGATCGAGCACCGCGGGCAAGGGTGGTTCGGCGACGGCTGGAACCTCGTCGTCTG